>Ga0247679_1000055_pt1 | contig 45049 bp, 82 predicted proteins | sample CNK20_metaG_FD_182797 | JGI IMG/M metagenome (GOLD analysis project Ga0247679, IMG submission 182797) | Soil microbial communities from Purdue University Martell Research Forest, Indiana, United States - CNK20 | ecosystem: Environmental > Terrestrial > Soil > Temperate forest > Bulk soil...
GATCTCCTGGATCGCATCCAGATCAGGCTCCTCGTTAAAGTCCTTCAGGTGTTTGGCTGTGATCTTCGCTACGCTCTTGACCAGGCCGATGGTGTTGTCCTCGGTGGCCTTAAAACGCTCCTCGAAGGTCTTCTTGTCCACTACGTCGGCGTTGACGGCTGCCGCACGTGCTGCTGGATTAGCCGGATCACCACCACCCGGCAGCTCTCCGAACTTCTCCACATAAGCCTGCACGCGCTTCTCCGCCTGTTCCACCGCCTGCTTGTTATTGGCGAATATCTTCAGGTTCTCTTCGTAGACGCGAGTGGATTCGGCCTTCGCCGCATCCGCCCGGCCCTTTTCCCTTGCCACGGCCTCTAACGACGTATGCGCGAACTTCTTCACCTCATCCTTCGCCAGAAAAGCAGGCCTGTCGGCCTCGGGGATACCAGCGGCATTCGCCAAGCCAGTCATATATTCAGTCAACGCTTTCTCATCAATTGCCATTAGGCCTCCGTGTCGCCTTCTTTAGCTGTCCTGAGTTTAGGTCAGGAGGGCATCCTCAGCGAGGTTGAGGGGTTGGGGGTGGAGGTTTAAGCGCCAAGGCCAGGTGCGCCGCCGGCGAGCATGCCCATCAGGTTGGGCTGGGGTTGTTGTGGCTGGCCGCCTCCAAAGAGGATCTGGCCGGCCTGGGGTTTGACTTCATTGACGAACTTATCGACGATGGCCGACAGCTCAGGCTTGATCTTCGCCGCTGCTTGTAAAGCCTGTTCCGCCTCCATCAGATGCTGTGTTACGAGCTGGAGCGACTGGTCCGCGCCATTTTGCTGATCACCCACAAGTCCTTGCATTGGCGACTGAGGCGGAGGCCCCGGTTGGCCTACTTGAGAAGGCTGTGGAGGCGGGCCGTTGAGCGGGGAGGCCATCTAGAGCCATCCGATCTGCGGGAGGGCCGTAAAAGCCGATTCTGTGCGATTGCGGGGCATTTTAGGCCTTCTTCGAACCCAGGGCCTTCACGTTCGACCCGGTGGCGATCACACCACCTGCCTTGCTCATGCCCTTCCCGCCCATCGCACCGCCGCTCTTACCGAAACCGCCCTTACCCATCGACTTGCCTTTTCCGAATGCCATTTTTAAGCTCCTTTAGATTCCGTAGTGCAATTTCAAATACAACCTTGCCATGGCCTTGCGCAGATTGTCCTGCACATACTTGTCGGCCAACTTCTGCTGAGCCTCCATCTTACGGTCGATGACGAATGGATTGACCATTAGGCTCCTTTTCTTGCCTTCGACAACATAATCGCCACCCTTTGCTTCTTCGCGTCAGCAGCCCCAAACTTCTTCGCGGTCTTCGCCAGTTGCTTCGGCGGATTGACCTTCATCTCGTGGCCAGCGCGTTCGATAGCGGCTTTAGGTGGATATTTATCCATTCCCTGTCCCTGTCGTGGACAGGACATCATGCGGAGGTGAGAGGTGTCAATGCTTAATCACTAAAATTCGATAATGCTGGTTCGTGGGACTGGAGATGAGGCTGAGGAATAGAAGGCCAATATCTCTTCCGCCCAGTTACATGCGCCTCCCTTGCTTGTCGTGCTGGTAGTGGTTGAGTTATAGATTCCGATCGCTGAGACTACTTTGTACTGGGTCAGGAAGAAAGCAGGAAAGCCCTCGGCCTGCGTCCAGCCTGCTTCTGGGGTAACGGTGGCCTGAGCGGCAGATGCCTCATAACCGAACAATAAAGCATTCGCAAAATTAGTCGTGATCGGACCTGAGTCTTGACTGGTGCCTGAGCCAGTCGCCGCAGCGTGAACGTCTAAAGCATTCACACCGGAGAATTCATGAAGGGCAAGAGTAGTCGTTAGCTGAGGCCCAGTCGATGCCAGGGTTATCGTATTAGGCCCAGCCGCCGAGTTAAATGCGTAAAAGAGCTGGCAGAAGCCGCTGATAGGGTAATATCTCGAAGGCAGCGTCACATATATGTTGCCTCTAGCATCGCTGATCGTATAGGTATCCGGCGTCATCCCAGGGCTGCACGTCGCCAGGACGATAAGCATATTCCCGGCTGTATTGTCTGCATTAAACGCCAGAGACAAAGCTCCGCTTGTGTCGGTTTTTGATTGGACCAGATTCATTTAGACGAATACCACGACTTCTTCGACCCAATGACAGCTTCCGCCCTTGCCTACAGTGGAGGTGGTGACTGAAGCGTAATCACCAGCGGCAGTCACATTTCGATATTGTGTGAATCCGTTGGGGCCGGGAGAGCCAAAGAGCAGGGCTTCGGTCCAGTCGGTACCGGTGAATATAGCTGTCTGTCCACGGGTCAGATTAGAGAACTGATAGCCGAAAAGGAAGGCATCGGCAGGCGCCGATACCGTACCGGAATTCTGGCTGAGGCCTGTTCCCGAGGCGAAGTTATTATCGCTGAATGAATTGACAGCAGAGAACTCATGGCACATGACACGAATGCCTGTGAGTTCGGTAGTGCCGTCTAGAACATGAGCGCGAATGGCGTTGGTTCCAGCGGCGATGCCGATCGAGTAGAAAAGCTCACCATAGGAATTGCCGTCGTCGCTGATCCTAATACCCAGGCCTATGTACGTATTACCAAGATCATCCTCGCAGGTAAATACCGGATCAGCAATCTGTTTCTCCACATAAACTAGGACCAGCAGGAGATTCCCTGCTAAGTTGTCATTGTCGAAGATCACAGGAGAGCCGCTGGCGAATCCAGTCTGTACAAGTGTTGCCATCTTATTCAACCTTTCTTCCTGCCGACGATTCAGCATCTAAAATCCGCTGTCGCAGCTGCCAATATGGATCAGTGAGGTTAGCAACCGGCGCATAGTTATAGGCGCAGGCGTGGATGGTGCACGTGGGACGGAGGTGGAGGGGGATTGTGCAGCCATTGAGGCCCATGAATGGGATCTCAGAGTGGCCTGTAGGATGAAGTTCTATTCCATGACTCTCAAGGGCGAACCGTGCCGCTATATCACAGTATTTGCGTTCGCAGCAATGATAAGTAAGCTGGGCTCTGGCGCCACAGCCTTCGCCTGACAGGCAAAGTGGCCTTGTGATAGCCGATATCTCTTCATACATGTCAAATAGGGTCATTGGTTCACGGCCAGAGTCAGCGTCAGCGTCAGCAGCTTACAGGTAGCAACGCTGGTGAGATTAAATTCAAGAATGTCATATTCCAAGATATTCGCAGAGCCGAGATCGGCCAGCGGGCCTGCATCCCAGTTCTTTTGGGCAGCGGTGAGAGTGGGCTTGTTGGCCCCGGCGATCGAAACGGTATTCGGGAAGGCGTTATAGGTTGAGCGTAGAATATCGATCACGGCATCGCCTGCTGTATCAGAGAGCAACACCCAGCTGGTGATGACACAGTCATTCGGCGCGGACCATCTTCCTTTCACACCTGTCGCTGGCACAGCTCCTCCGCCGTCAATGGTAATCGTAATTGCATGCATGGGGATCAGCGTCACGGTGTCAAAATAGCTCCCCATTAAGGCCTCCCATAGATCACGCGGAGCTTATCGTTATTCGTGTCGGCATTCACGAAGATCGTAGCCAGGTCATAAGGCTCGGTAATCCCCATCGCCGGGAAGGAGAGCGTATCGCCCTTGGCCAGTTCAATGCCATTGGTGGTCGTGGTGCCATTAGTGATCCCCGTTCCACCGATATAAACGCTGCCGGTATTGCCCTTGGCGGCCTGCATTAGGACCCAGCCTGCGGGAGCGCGGCTTGCGGTGAGAGGCTGTGCGGTGCCTGCGGCGGTGATCGTGACATTGAAGTTTCGTACCATAGGCTCCTCTAGGGGATGAAGATCAAGCTTAGGTTCGTTACCGATGCGCTTACCACAGAGCTCTCGGCAAGGTTCAACAGCCATCCGGCGCTTGTATCGCCTAAAACAAGCTCAGCAGGCGCGTTTGTCAGCGCCACCGGACGCTGCGATGTCAATTGAATGCCAATCCCCACCGCGACACTTGCTGCCGTACCGATCGTCACCAATTGCGCGCCTTTCGCTCCAGAAGCCCATGGGTTGATATGGAGTTCAGCGGCGGGGAGGCGAGCGGCGGAGAAGACAGAAGGCACATTCGCCGTCAGCGCAACATCGATCTCATGGAAGGCCGTCATGGTATCCACAGAAAGGTCACAACGGCGCCTGGAGTGGCTGAGACGCAAAAGACCTCAGCGAGGTTCAGGAGGCCCGTCGGAGCCGCTGTAGAGCCTAACATAGGCGTGTGCGGGGCATTCTGTGCGACGCCGCCTGGGCTCACGGCGGAACAGACGATTCCGGTTGTGGGAGTGACGTTGGAAGCGCCAACGCTGAAATTCTGGTTGCATTGGATGAAGAGTTGCCGGGCCATTGTGCGGGTGGCGGCGGTGCCTGAAAGCCCCGAGGCAAGCGAGAGCGGCACACTCCCATTGGTCAGCGTAAGCGTGCCGATATGGATCGAGGCCATCTTATGACTCCTTCATGACCATTCGTGGGGCTTCCTGGCCTGATGCCTTTCTTCCCTGAGGTGAAACAGCCATCCCAATCCCCATCTCCTGCTGTTTCTGTAGCCGAGCCAGAATACCGCTCGGGTAGTTCTCAGGCAAGCCTATGTTCGGTACGTTGAGCTTTTCGAGCAGGGTGGCTACGTCGATTACTCCAGCTCGTGCCAAGGCCATATACATCATCTTCTCCTGCTGGCCTGCGCTGTTGAGTAGGGAGCCAGGAGCGATCTGATAGCTGAAATAGCGGAAGAATTCTCTTGCCCTTTCCGCTCTCGGGGCTGGCGACCCATCAGGCATCGACGGCAGCACATCATGCGGGATGAGGTTGCCGGGGTCATAATCGAAGTCCTCGAAGGTCTGGCCTTGGGGGCCGAGAATGGCGATCCTTTGGGCCTGCGTGTAGAACTGGAAAGAGTTCATTAGGAACATCATGGCGAATTCGCTCATGAAAGCCTCGATCACGAGAGAACGCAGGCGGTTCACAGCGCCTTCAGCCGCGATAATCGCCTCCAGCGTATCCAGTTGTGGAAGCTGATTCAATTGCATGATGTCAGCTGCGTTGGAGGAACCCGCCAGCTCCTTCTGTGCATCTTTTAACGCCCCAAGATACCACTGCACCCATGGATCGAGCGGGGGCTCGTAGAGCATCTCCACCGGCTTGCCATTCACCGGATTCGTCCTCAGTTTCAACCCCGGCATCTCCGGGTCCATCTTCCCAAAAGCCTTCTCCCCGATGGCGTTCTTGTCAGCCGCCATCCCAGGCCGCTTGATCCTGTCGAGGTGACGCGACATCACCCTCATCACCTTCTGCATTTCCTTGTGGAGCGGGAGGAGGTCTTTCAATGGTGCCTTCCCCAGCCACAACCAGGGCCATGGATCGAGGGTGAGTTTCGCCAAGGGGAACATCCCATGCCAGTAGATTGAAGTGTCGTCGTAGATTCTTGCGCTTCTGGTGAAGATCACACAACGCTTGCGCGGGTAGAGCTTGCAGTCGTCGTCCTTCGCAGCTTTGCCTGTTCTGGGAATCAGCTCCCCTACCGGGGGCACGTAGTAAGACCAATTCGTCAGCTTCCCTTCGTGGAGGCCCATCCACGTTCCTGTGCGCTGTGTGTTGATGCTCGGATCGTTGATATAAAGCGTGAACAAATCAGCCGATGGGATCTTCATCGGCCTCGCCTGCGTGCGGCCTGCGATGGAGGCGAGCACATTCTCCATGAAGCCTGACTGGAGGCCTATCTGTGACATCAACCTGCCGAATCTTGTGTTCTTATTTAGCTGGGCTACGGAGCCTTCCCGATCCGCCTTCACCCCGGCAGCCGCCTCACCATACTTCGACTTGATCCAATTCACAGAGCGCTCACGGCGCACGATCACACCCGCTGCCTCCTGAATGCTCAAAAACGACCCCGGACGAATGGGCAGCACATCCCTGGGGTCTTCAGGCAGCAATTCCATATCCCCGCCCTGATACCCGCCACCGAAGCCATTGTTATAGGCGTCGTAAGTTTGATGAGCGTAACCCGAGCCCATCGGAAGGGCAAACTTGATCACATCAGCAAAGCGCATCGTCACGTGCCGGCCCATCCACCACGCTTGCGCCAGCTTATTCCCTAACTGGGCCTGGGCCTGAAACTTGGGATTAAAGGTCCGATAGTCCCAGAAGGGCTTGATATCGCATTGAGCCGCGACCATGTCGAGCGCCACCTTCCCGAAATGGTTATAGGTCACGCCTCCAAAAACACCCTGGGCGAGGTCAGTGGGCATTTCACCATTAATCGCATCGATAGCGGGTTCGAACTGGTCATAGCCCGGCTGGCTCTTGATAAAGGCATCCGCCTCCTCAAGGGCAACCTCAGCCCATGCTTTGAATGCTTTGAAATCCGCGCCTTGTGAAGGGATATCGGCCATCAGGCGCTTATCGTCTCACACCGAAGGGTAAGGGAGGCAAGTCTTTCGTGTCGTGGCCGTTTGCACTGCCTTTATCGAACCAGGCGATCTCACTTCTGACCCCCGCCTCCCGTTCGTGTCTTTCGACCTCACGTAAAGAGCGCATCACCACACGCTCACAGCCTTCTGGAGTGGGCTTTGTGTTGACGGCGGGGTAAGAATAAGAGCCATCGGGCTTACGGAACACAACCACCGCATCCTTGTCCGACCACTGAGCATCTTTCGCTGTCGTCCGCTTCCACCATTGCTGCTCCATCTCCAGCCCGCACCAGTTGCAGAACACAGCCTCTCGCTCGCGGCAGATTCTATCGGCTTCTTTATCGCAGACTGGGCAGAAGCACACGACATTCCTAAGGCAATCGCTCACTTTAAGGGCCTCCACAGCCACACGCAGCCTAAGAACAGGATGAAAAGGGAAATGACAGAGGCGATGGTCATAGGCTAATACTTATGGCTGATCTTGATCTTCCCGTGCTTATTCGCGTCGGAGGTCATCTTTCCCAAACGTGCGATGCCATTTCTTCCTCCCACTCTTTTGAGGCCGCTGGCGAGGCTGGGGCTGGAGCGGAAGTCCATCACGCCCTTGCCGCCTTTTGGCGACTTAGGGAGCTTGCCGATGTCGGAGTCGAGGTCCATGGCCTAAACCCCATCCTTGCGCCGGATGAGCACGGTTGTTTCAGGAGCCTCAATCTCAATAATCTCCGCCCGCTCCGGATAGTCACAACCAACCCGATCAATCCCCTGCCACGAATCCATATCCATCATATCCTGCACGCGGCGGGAGAACTCAGGAGCGGTCTCGTCACGGCGATCATCAGGGGTAAAAGAAGTCTCGGCCTTAGCCATTGGAAGCCTCCTTGGAATGCCCATTCGATGCTACTACAAGTGGGATTGAGGCTCCGGTGCCTTGGGACTTGCGCCGCCACCATCCGCCTGTATTCGACAACGGCGGATTCATCCCGGCGAAGGTCATCAGCGCCCGCACGATCTCACGGTACATTACGTCGGAATAGGTCTCTCCACGGAACACGCGGGTTTTCAGGCGCTGAATCAAGCGGGGGTCTAATTCAAAGGCAAAGCCCGACACATCCACCACTGTCGAGGTCTCCAGCCGCTGCAATGCGCCTTCCGCATCAGCCACAGTATGCCCGATCACATTCGACAATCTCTTCTTCTGGTCTTCATTGAAGTAGATCCCGGAGCCTGTGATCGATTGGCAGCGCGTGAGACGTTCGGCCATCACCTGCTCGGGGTCTCGATTGCGCTTGGTGGCCTCTGAGACGTAGTGATTGTAAAGATGCTCGGGTAGTTCGAGGCGCATGATTACGGTAACGACCTCATTCGCCATTCCGCGTCTCAGCGTATTCTGCTTCTTCGCCATCGCTGGTTAGTCTCCTTCTTTCGTGCTCAAAGGTCAAGAGCCCAATAATTCGCTCAGACGCCCGTCCCATGCCTCAGCCATATCCTCAGCGCTCATAGCTGACAATTGCCAGTCAGGCTGGGCTGTATCTTGCCGTGGCGACGGCTCCGTGGGCTCTGCACCAACAATCCATTCATTGCAGAACCATAAAGCGATCAAACCCGCCACCACCCGATCGTCGTTGAGGCCAGTAGTACCTGAACGCTGGGCTCTAGCTGTCAAGGAGAGAAAGTTATCCGGCTTGCACGCCACCATCTCCTCGACGAAATGCTTCGAATTGAGCACAACCTTCTGCCGCTTGATATGGCCAGCCCCCCTGATCCACAGATCACGGCGGGTATGGACGTTCGAGATCCACCCACGCTTCCCGGTGTCCCTTTGGATCATGTTCGAGCCCTCTACAAGCCATGGCGGGAAGCGCTCGTAGCCATATTGGCTATTAAGGACTCTTTGTGTCAGCCAGCCCGGCCCTGGAGCAATCTCAATCGCCATCAGAGCCTGTTGTTCTTCGCTGGAACCCGCATACATTCGCCCGACGAAGTTACACACATAACCTAAATCCTCGGCGTCCAGAGGCCCCACCCACTCCGCCACCTGCACGTCGGGCTGCTTCACCCCATCTTTCCAGCCTCCACGCCTGAAGACTTCCAGCGCTGCATTATCGTGGTTCTCCTCCTCGTCCGTCCGCATGAGGCGGTTCCAGCCCAGAATCCCCATCGTTGGATCGACGCCGCAGATGTAGTCGGCCCAGTCGAGCGGTGGTTCCCACACGAGCAGTTGCCCGCGCGGATCTCGCTCGTCATAATCATCGATCTCCAAGCCCCACTTGCCGACTTTATAAGTTGTGAGGGTAGTGGTCATGCCACTCCCTCGCTGATGACATAGGAGCCGCCTGGTGGCCGGGTGCGCGTGCGGTAATAATCAATCGTCTCAAAGTCAAAAATACTCCCACCGCTAAACTGGAAGCTCTCTTCTAATGTGGCCGGGTAGTTGGTAAGGAAAAAGGTCAGCGAGCCTTTCTTGCGATACTCTTCCCTCGTCGTCTCCCACCAATAAAGCTGATCTTTCGTCAGTTCCACAACCCGGCCTAGATATTCCTCTGAGGTCTCCTTCACCTTTTGCGCGTGTAGAAGCGAATGCTGATTAGGCTGCCAGTCAATCGGTGGAATCCGGCAATACTTAAAGGGGTTGATGTACCACGGGATGAACACAACCTTCCATCTCCCCTTCCCCTTGTAATTGCTCATGATAAAGGGATGCCACCAGCCGCCCTGGCCAGCCGGCGTCGATTCGAGGATGTGGAGCGTTCGCCATGATTGGGGAATCGCCGGGAAGTAGTCCAGCTCCACGAGCTTATCCACATAGGCCTGATCACCTTGAGCAAGTTCGCTCAGGTGGCCTATCAGATATTGCTCACCCGCCGCCAGCGACGACTTCTGCGCATAATCCTGGTAGATCACGGAGGAGTCCATCTTCCCGAAGGTGAGCCTCTCGTTGATGATATCGGGTTCGGTGCGCTCTGGTCGGAGCCACCATGGAAGATGCGAGTGCACGCGCTCGTCACGCTGATAGAGGGCCGTTCTTTTGTCGAGGTTCTCCGAGGCGGTGACGGCGAGCGTAAAAGGAGCCATCGTCAGCCGGTGCATCTTCAGGAGGGCAGCGATAATGCTAATTCCCTCCTGCCGGGCCTTAGGAGCCGCGACTAGTACTCCATCCTGCGGCTCATACGCCAGGAATTGTTCGTAGGAAACGGCCTCTAATCTTGCCACCTCATCCAGAATCAATTGCTGCGAGGGCCAGGGAGCGAAACGGACGAGATCACCGGAGCCGACGGCAGCGTCGGGCAAGAGCCATGCATAGCGAGTCCAATAGTGAAAGTCCAACGCACACAACAAACGCTCATTGCGGATAAACTCGCCTTCTTCCTTCGTGAGGCTTCTTAAAAGGCCCTTTCCCGGCTGCCATAGCCCCCCTAAGCGCTCCTCGACCGCCCAGCTATAGTCAGGCTCATAACGGCACAAGCGGACGCCTGTGGAGCGTTCCAGCGCTTCCTGCTCGCGGGCTGTTACGGAAGGGTTATACACCGAAGCTATCATCCTCCTCAGGCTCACCCTTTTCACGCCAGCCCGCTAAGGTCTGCATCTCCGCCCGCAGCGTGTCCTCATCCGTGTGATAGCCAATCGTCGGTTCAACCTCGGGATGCGGATCAACCGCCTTCTCCACGCAATGACCCATTCGGACGTTATATTGTTCGAGCAGGAGTCTTTCCAAAGCCTGCGCCACCCGCTCCAGAACCTTGTTGGTCTCCGTCAATTGTGCGTTCCACTCGATCAGCGCCATTCGCCGCTCCTTTCCTTACCGCCTTCAAGGTCTCCTCAAGCGACTCTCCCACCGCGAGAATCTGCGAATTAGGTGCCCAGATTGGCACCTTCCCTCCTAGCTCCATCATCTCTAGCACTTGCTTCCTCGCCATCGGATCTCCGCTCTTGACGATCTTGCCAAGACCCTCGCATGGAATACAGAGCTTCGTCTCCAATGGCAGGCCCTGATCATCCCTCTTCACCACAATCTGCCCTGAGCCCTCGCACGACGCACACGTCACCTGCTTGTTCTCCGCATCTTCCGCCACATCCTCCATCACCTTAGGCAAACGCTGGGCAACGGCAACGATCCCCTCCAGGCGCTTCATATCCCGGAAGCATTCGACCACTCTTTTGTAGGGAATCCCAATTGACGCGGCGAGTGTAGAGATATTCTTCCCCGCTGACTCTCCTGACGACCTCAGTAACTTCGCCAGATGCCCCTCGTCAATCCCCCCGGTCATCTCCAGAGCCGTGGCGAGCTCCAGTCGCGGAAGGGTCTTGTTTAAACGAACGATCTCGGCGGGGGGCTTCTTCCTCTTCTGCATCATTGCTCAACCTCAAGAAGGTTGGCTGGTTGTCTATCGACAATTCTATCGCCGTAATGACAGCATTGGCCGGGAGGATGAATCACCAGGCAATTAAGATTCCCACGCTCGAACCAATGCTGGCATTGCTGGCACCAATAGATGACGGGTGATTGGGTCAAAGGCATCGGTAGAATCATGCCCACCCGCCGCCCTAGCTGTCAATCACTGAAACGTAAACAAAGCATGAAGCCCGCAATTATCGCTGATCTGGCAGGGATGCGGGATGAAGGCTTGTTGGATAATCCTCAGCCTATCCCCCGCATTCAAATGCACCACAAGGGGAAAGTCGGTCACGAAAGCATCCACTCCGTTATATTGCACGAACAAGGGAACAGTGACGATATCGGCCGATCCATGAAGGAACTCAAGCTGGAACGTCACATCCATCGAGGAGAACCAGTTATCCAGCTGCAAGTGTAGATTCCCCGCATTCACCCCTTGCTGTAGCGTAATAAACTCCGTCGTAAAGGAAGGGCTCAATGGGCTCTGGCCACTATAGTCAATCACCGAACACCACATCGTCACCGTTAGGGGAGGGTTTAAGGTCTGCGTCAGCGGCAGACATCCCTCCTGTAATTGAGCCTGCGCGCTCAACCCTACGAAAAGCAGAACTATCCCTATCACTCTCTTCATCCTCATCTCCTATACATGTGTCGTGAATTGCCACCGGGCTTTCGGATGGCTGTGGGGGATAATAAATAAGAATTCTCTTATTTGTCTGTGCCACACGTCACACTCGAGGTTAAATTCCGTCGCGGCCGGACTTTGGCGTGGACTGTAGCCGCCTCTAAGGCCTCAACCGATGGTTCTATAGGGCCAGTAGAAGCAGAATTAGACGCATCGTCCCCAACCCGACGCCATTTTTTATTTTTTGAAAACGCACGGACGCGACCGGTTCGTAGGAGGCACTACTGGGCGATGGCCCTTTGGACAATCGGCAGATGGCCATAGTGTGTCAAATTATAGACATGACCAATAGGCCAATAAGTGTGTCAATTATTATACGCTACCTTTGGGCAGTGACCCAGCATGTGTCAAATTATCCACATTACGCTCAGCCGCATCCGCATGCTACCCTCCTGCGCGGTGTCAAAGTGAAGGGGTTGAGCCCGCCGGCGTTTGAGGCCTGAGGCGTCGGGGCCATAAGCGCCTACCTACGCATCATAGCCTACAACCGCACACTAAGGCGCAACCGGTTGAGGCGATGGCGCATCCGCTCCCACCACAACACTCCCAGCCACATCCAGCACTACATGCACGCATTGCGACTTGCTCAAGCGCCTGGGGAGAAGTAAGGCCAGTGGCAACGGCGCGAGCTCCATTATCGTATCCCGTGGCCTGTCCTTTCCTCTCTTCAGGCAAGGTGGCCTTAGTGCGATGGAAACCTCGAATATCGCACGGCAATTCTCGCCCTTGCATGTCAGTCTCATTTGCATTGGATTCACCCGCTGATGTTGGATGAAACCGCAATAAGGACACGACCATTCGAGCCGGCCTCTCAAGGTGGCAACGGGCTGGAAGCGTGCGCTCTTGGTATGCCTCATTCCGTACTGAAGATAATCCATTACAGGCTGATAAGGCCATTTGATTCGCTGCTGAGGCTGAATCCGTCTCATCCTGAGCCGCTGTTCGTTAAGTTTAAGGCCTTGAGAAACGAATGAATAGCTATTGACACACTCATGCTCACTAAGGCATACTAGCGCACATATCGAGCGGTCCACGAGATCAGCTCACAAAGTCGGACCAGACGTTAAACGGAGGGATTTATGAGCGAGCAACTAATCGCCAAGTGGGTCTCACGCAGCAGTAAGCATTCGGTATCGCTGTATTTCAATCCGGCTTTCCATTTGGCAAATGGCCAAGTGGTTCCAGATGCACATTACATCGGAGACCGTTGCGGGGGCGGTATCACGGCCAGTACAGCGGATGAAGCCATTATCAAGATGCAAGCGCGAGTGGATTCAGGTTATTTCCAGCCGGATGCGAATAAGACTCCTATGCGGAGGGTGCTCTGATGGCTCGAACAAGCGCATTCATCCGCGTGGTGCTCGCCCTGGGGATGGCGGTGATTGGGGCGGTGCTGGCGAGTCCGATCTTCATGAGGTTGATGCAATGACAAGTGAATATCGAGTCAACTTTGGAAATGGTCAGGTTCATTATGCTGGAAGCCTAAGGGACTGCATTTCATTCATTCATCGTTATGGGGATGGTTATACGTTTCTAGAATGCCGCAATACATATGTGAATGAATGGCATAGGCATATCGCGTACTAGTCCACTTTTTGCAATGCTTACGAGATAGGGAGGATTTTTATGCCACGTACCACGGTGAGGATAGTCAACACGCCCGCAATGCCGTCATGCCTTTATGTGTATGGGGAATGGTTTGCACATCCAGATGATAGACGCGTTGCCGATATGCTCGCGGTTATAGCAGCGGAAGAGCCGGGAACACGCGCAAGGATACAGACTCGTGGGCTGGACTCGGGCGATTGGAAGTGAAGAGAGCCACACGATTCGAATCGTGCCGGGAGCGGAGGGAGGATTTATGCAAGCTGTTACAAGCACAACTGAAGGAACGCACACCATAACAGTCACGACCGAAGAACTGTACGCCCTGCAAGAGACGATTGCACTCTACTTGCAGGATAGAGATATCAAGGTCTCGGTTCGTGATCCTGAACACGAAACACCCTTTGAGGTGCAGCTTAAGAATTTGCATGAACAGATTGTAGAAATAATCAGTTGAAGTGAAAGGCGCAAATCCCGCGCACTCAAACGTCGGACAGACGGAAAACGGAGGATTTTATATGAACACGAAAGAAATTACATTCCCACTCTACAACGTCATTCGCTGGCCGAATGCACAAGGCGAATGGTGGCTGGTATCGGAAGCCAGTGCGACCAGCGGCTATTACGCGATACGCAAGCTATTGCCGACGGGCGATAAGAGCAAGCCCACATATAACAATCAGCTCTGGCACGCTGCGGAATTGCTGGCCGATAAAGGGCTGGAAGCTCTGGATAATCCACACGGCATGATCGGCCGGGATTGTGGCTGTGGTGATTGCTTCTGCTGTGCTGCTGCGGAGATTGTAAAGGGGGTGCGGCCATGACAACACAAGAACAAATGCAATCCAAGCTCGCCCAATGTGGGATACCGGCGAAGGAAATCAAGTGCTATGGCTCGCAGATCATGATCACGGCCATGAGTCTCATGGCTGCGCAACGCTGGGCGGGGTTGCTCGCTCAGCTCTGCACCAAGGTTCGTTCCGGCGAGTCATGGGACGATTGCAAGGTGAATAAGAACACCGTGCTCTGCCCGTCGAAGGTCCGGGTGTGGCGGATATGGGGGACGATATGAGCATCACCACGCGGGACAGGCCAGCGCAGGTGCTAAATATGCGGCCTAAATGCCCAAGGTGCGCCGGGTATAACACGGAAACATGGAATCGCGGCAGGGGTAGGGACGCTACCCGGAAAATCTATTGCCACGATTGCGAACAGGTCACTTGGACGGAGTGGCTAAAGCAGGTGACGAAATGACCACCAAAGACAAGCTCGCCTTTGCTCTCGAGATGGGCAGGTGCACAAGGGCGGATGTGCGGCAGGTGCAAGCGCTTTTGCGATACGCATCCACACTCAAGTTGATGTGGGCGGCTGGAATGACTGAGGACACGCCGAAGTGCGGGCGTGTATACGACAAGGTTTATTTGATAACGCGCGAGCTGGAGGACGCCGCAAGAGCGCTTGAGCCTCAATACGGCGATGTAGCACGACAACGTGCAATGTGTACGCCGATGTTCGACGGTCCCCGGCTGAAGATCCGTGTGCCGGCGGGGGTTGAGGTGGAGGTGCCGGCCTAGAAGGCAGCGAGGAACGCATCAGGAGGCTCTAGGAGAGGCTGAGGGCGATGGCCGGGTAGGGTGGTGAGGCTGAGAGCCTGCGAGAGGCCTAAAAGGCGAATGTGAGCGATTACGGGCCATTATACGAAAGGGAGAGGCTGAGATTATGACTGAAACACGCAAAAGGCATATTGAGCGTCGGGTGGGTTATGTCTTGTTTCACCTGTTTACGTGTATTGCTCGCATCCAGCAGAGACTAGTGACGGATAGAGCCTCAAGGATCATGGCATGGATGGAGCGGAAGGGCTTGTGCTGTAGCCGTCATGGCTGGAAAGGAGAGGATTGAGATGAGGGCTTTGGTGAGATTGTTCTGGGAGTTATTGTTTGTGATTGTGGTGAGGCGATAGCGAGGGGAGCGATATGAGAGGCGATGCACTATTACCGCATGATCCAAGGAGGTTCTACGAGAAAGTACCTGAGTTTGGCCGAATGGCTGAGAGGCTGAGGCAGATGACGCTAGTGCCGACGCTGACGACTTATTACGCTTCTATAGCCATTGGAATGATGGCCTTAGAGGCTTTGGAAGAGGGGAGGTGATCTCATCAGGAGCTGTTGAGGCTCCTGTCCTGACTCCGAAGTGAGACCCATTCGCCTGATCGCGTTAATGAGAGTCTCACTTTGGGGATGAGGATCTTACGAAGGGGAGGATAGCACATGCTAGTGACACTATTGATTATATTACACTTACTGCCATTGGACAGACAAGGAGGACATAAGGGGAAGGCCATAGTTAAGGCCTTCACATGCGTCGGAGACTCTTGTCATGTGCCCAGGAGTGGACGATGAAGTGGCCGTGGCGCCGCAAGCGCGACAGAGAAGCCTTCGCCAGGTTCATGCGGGAGTGGGCCTTAGCACTTGAAGCGCAAAAGCCTACGCCAAATGGTGATACTGATGCTGGTGAGGCTGGGAGGCCATTAGAGGCGTTCGCAGCGGCTGCGGGTGGGGTAGCCTATCCAACAGCTCAGCGGCCCTCCCTGGGGCCTTCTACGCGCAGCAATGGGCACTGTACGAAATGGCCTGACTCCCATTTGAGAGCGCATGGTTTGCTGAAGGGCTGAACCATGTCTACATTCGCCAGTCTTTCACCAGCCCAAAAACCCATCACACTTGCTCCCTTCGTCGGAATGTTCCGATGTAAGGTATATATGTAATTAATAGAACCAATAACTTACGTTATGTAAGTCTCGTGTGCGTCCACCTCTAGGGGGAAGAAGTCGACTCTCTAACCTTGCACGAGATTTGCTAACTTTAGGTCTGTCAAGAAGTCCTCGTTGAACTCATGAATGACGTCATTTGTGCCTCGGGAGATGCGCTGGACCGTTCCAAGAGCGATGAGGTCGCACATGTGATATTCGGCGGTGCTGTCGGGGAGTTTAGTGAACTTGCTGACTTCGTGCATGTGGATGGGGGCGAGGGGTTGGAGGGCCTCGAATATGAGTCTCCGGGAGAGGGGGATGGAATCCAAGGCCAGCCGGCGGGCGATATGGAGGTCTTCTTCCTGAGGTGTTCGATGCCAGAGAGCGGCGTGGGCCGCCACAGCCGTACAGAGCTGCTTGTGGATGCGGTAGGAGTCCTCGAATACGGGCAGGTCAATGATCTCCTTCTCCCGGCCTCGATAGACCTGGCCGCGCATCCTCGCCAGCACCTGCGAGTAGGCCGCAACGGTTTCGGTCATTTCTTCGGGGAGTCTGGGCAACTCCGGCATTCGATTATGGATGATGTCGGTAACTAGCTCTTGCAAGCGTGTGTTGATCTCCGGGTCGCGGCCTCTTTGGGAGGCAGCTAGTCTAAGGCCGTTGTAGTCGCTGGTGGTGGGCCATCGGATCGTAAGAAATCTCTCTCCCAGCTCCCGGCGTATGGCCCAGGCGCGTTCGAGGGCATTGGTGGCGCCGGCGATGACGGTGATCTTGCCTCGCCATGTGTCGCCTATGCCCATTCCGGTTCTTTTAGTGAATTGGCCGTCGTAGACCTCGCGGAGCTGTGCGGCGATCTCTCCTCTTTCGTCCTCTCGTTTACTCAGGATCGTGGTGAAGTCCTTGAAGGTGAGGACTCCGTGGTCCCCGATTTCAGCCAATAGACCCTTGTAGTTAGAACTGGCGCTGATGAAGGTTTTGGAAGTGAGATCTCCCATGGGATAGACGAAGTTAAGGCCGCCGAAGCTGTCGATGCCTACTCGGGTCTTGCCGCTGGAGGAGGGTCCGACGACAAAGAGCCAGACTGGAGGTTCCTTGCGGTAGAAGTGGGCCGCGACGCAGGCCATATTGCAGGCCATCGCCTGATTGTCGATCTTGTGGAACCATTGTCTTAAGTAGGTGTGGAGAGATTGCCAACGTGCTACGACAGCGAATGAGGCTGTAGGAGATGCCATTCTTGTTCCTTTCTGGAAATCAGCAGGCGGGTAAGCGTTTCCAGTCGCCCACCCGCTGCCAAAGGCGGTTCCGCTGAACCGAGAGGAGAGTAGCACAAGAAAGGGCTTTGGAACTAGGGGATTTTACTATTGACACATGAGTGGGTTGAGGTGTATAAGAGGGAGTGATTCAAGCGGAAACCGGGCAAGACAAAGAAAGGGAGACGCAATGGCTGAATTTCAGAACACGCGGCACAAGCTAAATCCGGTCACTAAATCGTTTTGTATGTTCGCCAGAAAATCCGATGCCCAAGGGCGCGACGGGTAGGTGGGAGCACACACATGTCCACGAAACGGATTACAACGGCGACTACGCTGCTGAATACAAGTGCGACGATTGCGGCCACGTTTGGCGCGAAGAATTACCCGAGTGAGACCTAGGGCAAGACCGCTAGACGCAAGAGAGGGAGCTAAGATGGTAGGTAAGCCTACAAAAGAGATGCTGGAGAAGTTGCCGAAATGGGCGCAAGAGCGAATCCGCGACCTTGAGCGGGAGCGGGAATTATCCGTTCGGGCGCTCAATGCATTCGTGGATGGTCAAACCGAGTCGGCTATATGGGTTGATGACGGGGTGTGTAGCGGAGAGGAATCCGGCCCCTCATTTAAACGGCGCTATATACAGGCGCATCAAGTGACATTTCGCGTGGGAGCCCAAGAGGTTTATATCAGTTTGGACTTGCGCGATTCGAGTGAATTGAAAATCAATTGTGGCGGAAGAACAATGGTATTCCAGCCTGTTGCCAGCAACGCAATGAAGATTCTGGACAGGTAACCGGCAAGGCGCAGGAGGTAGGACGAATGGCGACCGGGCGATTATTGCGGCAACACAGGGAAATGCGTGCCGTTCACTTGGCTGAGTGCGTGGAAGTTAGAGGCACCACAACCATGTCCGGTAAATCCTATGTCGTTCGCTTCGCCTGCCCTGTCTGCTCGAAAAGCAGGCTAGTCAATATTTCACGGAACGCGGGCCGCATGGTCAGGTGTGATGGGGTAAGAATTCAACAGGTAATCCGGGGGCGCGGCCCCGAAGGGAAAGAGGAGCGGAAATGACAGGACTACAGCCATGGGCGAAGCGGTTTTGGTACAAGCTTGGAGTGAAGGACGCTCGCATGAGCTTGAGCGAGACGCACATCGAAACCCTCTTGGCGGCGTGGGGAGCCAACTATTACCTCCCTGAGCATTTCGCGGACGCCCGCAAATATTACATGCTTGGCTTCCGCAGAACTGGCCGCAGAATATTGAAACGCGAGCACTATCAACGCGCTGGAATCGTGGCCTGAGCGCGGGAAAGAGGAGATGACATGGGGAGCACGGAAGAAATGAAAGCTGACGCAATCTTAAACGCTATTCCATGGCGTTGCTTTCACTGTGATTTCGTGACGAATGATCTAGGGGAAGCACAGGCGCACTTTGGCGATCGTGATGACGCGGACGAGTTCACGCCTATCTGCAAGTGGTGGGATCGCCTATCAGAAGATGAGCGGCTGGCCAACCATCAGCAGACTCTTAAAGAACTGGAAGCGGAGCGTAATGAGACTGACCGCCAGCGCGTCGCCATCGAAGGGCTGGAATATCAGATCGATTCCATCCTGGCACAAATCAAGAGCTTTAAACCATTTCGCGGCTGCAACTCCATCTATGACGTATTCTGCGTGTACGACAGCATGGAAGGCCGAGCGCTGGCAGCGGAGGAAAGACTCGCAGAAATTGAGCGCGGCGCGGCCCGATAGGGAGAAAGGCAAAACGATGAGCGTGGACAAACTGGATTCCCTTTTTCGTTGGTGGAAGTCACGCAGCTGTAAGCATGTATGGCGTCCGGCGATTAAAGAAGTAGATCGTCCCGCTGGATTCCTGATGGTCAGGCGAATTAGTACGCCAGTCCGCCTATGCAGCAAATGCGACAAGGTAGAGATTTGCACGGTGCCGGAATTCTACGCCCAATTTGGGAGGATGCCATGGTAAGAGACAAACTAGATTCCCCGAGGCAGCGCAAGCCGGACGATGCCCATTGCCATCCGGAGCCGCAGTGGGAAGGCGGAGTAGAGATATGAGCGATGCTTCAGAAATAGAGCGGTCTTTGAATGATTACGCAAAAACCAAGGGCGTTAATGCTCAAGCTAAAGTGGCCTTGGACGGCAGCATCATTGGGCTATTCGTTCCTCCTGGAAAATTGGAGTTTGAAAGTCCGCGAGTAGAAGACATTGCTGTGCATATTGACATTATGGCGATGGCGGCGGTGAAGCCATGAGCGACCCATTGGCCCCGCGAAGGAGGTAGTTGTGAGCGACAAGCTAGACGCCATTAAGCGAATGCAGCGAATTTCCGAAGATGCTGGAATATATGACAAGTTCATTCCAGCGGAAGAAGAAGAAATATTACCGGGGGATATAGTCAAGTTAACACAATTCGGGCTCGAATGGTTCAAGGGTAAGAAGTGGGCTACGCCTGAAGCTAGGGCTATCGTTGTTGGCATTGGTGAAAAGTTAATTCATGTTAATAGAGTGGATAGCCAATTCAGATTTAGCGGCACGTATGTTCGCGTGTTTTGGGAACTGGCGGTGAAATCCGATGACTGACAACATGGCCCCGCTGTGGAGAAGTATGGCCGCTGAGCTATGTGAAGACTTGCCTTTAGATTTGGAAACGTATGGCGATTGGGTGGAGGGCATCTTGGTCAAACGGCTGGCAGGAGTGCTGGGAACGGCTCAGGCGGTTGCGGATCATCAAGGCATTGGAATACGCGGAATCCTCAGCTTTGTAAGATTACGCGATGAGTTGCGGGCCGAGCTTGCGCGGCTGCTGAAGGGGGACAAGTGAACGCAAACGAGAAGCAGGATCGCGAACACTTTCAATCCATGGCTTCCATTGACAGGGAGAACGTTCGGCTTAAGTGGCTAGGGCCATATGAATTTGTTGGCCGCGTAACCCATGGGGTTCTTATCGGCTTCAAGGATGGAAGATTCGTAAAAGTTCTACCAGAAGGATACAAGCATCCACAGTAGTTTCCAGCAAGATTTTGGGAAGCGGCTGCTGAAGAGGGAGTGATGGCTAAACAAAGTGTGAGGCTTAGGCCATGTAAGCACACACCGTGCCCGAAAAGCTACGTTCAATGGCATGAATGGGCCGCGAAAATGGAATTCACGCACACGCAAGAGCAGTGTCCGATATGCGGTTTATGGGCAATATGGAAACGAACACGGAAGGAGCAAGCCAATGCCAAAGGATGAGCCTCAGGTTGTAAGCAAACCACCCTGTCATGTCTGTGGCGAACCGATGACAGTCAAGGAATGGAAGTGCGGGTGTGGGGCGACTACGGGGTGCTCTGAGCCATTAGCGCCCAAGGTTGAGCCATGTTTTCGCGGATGCACTGCCACAAAAGACAGAAAGCTGTGCGCTGATAATTCAGGGCTTGTAATCACGGTATGCAACTGCGATTGCCATGACGCGCCCGAGCCAGTAGCGGGAACGCAGGTTGAGCACGATGCACTAACTGAACTAGATCAGTTTCTACATAGCATTTGGTGCGGTAGTTATGATGATTGCATTAAACGAATTCGCGTATGGATAGGAGAAAAAGAACGCATCATGCAACCCGTTTCCAGAGTAGCGGGGACGGCCTCCGCGCCACAGTGCGGTAACGGTGAATATTGTAATTGTCCGGGTGATTTTACGGATGGGATGCCATATTGTCAGCAGTGCGGATTGAAATCGCGCGCCTCCGCGCCACAGGATTGGATTGGAGCGCGTTGCTGGAAGTATCCCGAAGACGTTCCTTTAACAGTCCCTGATAGCGTCAGTTTCCCTGCACAGGATCTCATCATTGCGGCTAATCCAGAAGACCGCGAACTCCCATGGGCCGTGATTCTTGAAGATCGCCGCAAAATGTATGACATCTCTGAGTTGTCATTTGAAGGGCGAGCTATTGGGAAAACGGACTGGAGCGCTGATAACTATTGGTTCCCGCGCATGTGGATTGAGACTTACGGGGCGCTTAGCATTGAAGGTAGGAAAGCCATAATCAAAGCCGCCGCTCCCTCCGTGGCAGGGACGCCGGCGGTCGCAAGATGGCCGGAGCCAATGAAAGTTCTCAAGCATGTTGAGGATGAACAGTATGTCAATGGGTGGAACAATTGTCTTGAGGCATGCAAAGCCGCTCAACCCCTCAGGACACCGCCCGCGCCGAGCACATGCCCTCGTTGCGAAGGAACTGGAAAGTACCAACGACTGCCTGCCGATGCCGAAAAGGACTGCGCTATATGCGATGGCACAGGGAAAATACAGGAGCCTAGCCTTGAGAGCGCAGCGCGGGAGATTGCCCAAAAAGGATATCACTGGCTTGGGCATGGAGAACCGACTGCTACGAAAGCTATTTTGGAGATTCTGGAGCGGCACCTTCACTCTGCCGCGCAGCCGGGGTGCAAGTTCGCCATCGGGCAAAGGGTCTTCTGGCGTGGTCAGATTGGCGAGTGCAGCGGCGTAATCATGGAAATCACGCACCCAGAAAACAGCGGTTATGTGCTCAAGCTGGACATCGGCGATGGCGCTGAGATTTATCAGACAGCATCATCCGTGGCCGCGCAGCCGGAGCCGGGGAAATGAAAACTGTAAGCCAATTGCCGAAACGTAAGCCGTATGAGCATAAAGGTGCCACTCTGTATTGCTGCCTTCGCTCTTTGCGTGAGAAGTACAGCATTACGTTACGAGAGGTGGCTAAGCATTCGGGCGTTAGCCATGCAACAGTTTCGCGAATGGAAAGCGGAATGGAATGCCAATTGTCGCAAGCGCTTAAGTTGGCTAACTTTTTTGAAACGACTGTCGATAAAATTTGGGATCTAAAGTAGGGGTCAGCCAATGACTGACTCTCGCGTGACACGCGAAGCTGTTGAGGGGCGCAAGGAGGCAGACATTTGAGACGTTGGTCTACACGATGGGACATGTTCAATGCGCTCGATGATGAGTTCAGATTCGGCGTGGATCTCTGCGCAGACTTGGACAACGCTAAATGCGAGCGGTTCCTCCTGGCGGATGTCAGCTTATCGCAGAGCTGGCGCGGCATGGGGGTGGGATTTCTAAACCCGCCGTTCGCGGATGAGATAGTGCCTTGGCTAAAGAAGACCTTCGAGCAATCAGAGCAGGGAGCCACGTTCGTAGTGGTTGTGCCAGGAAGGACCAATCCGCCATGGTGGCATGAGTATGTGATGAAAGCGGCTGAGCTACGGTTCGTTAAGCGCAAGGCATCATTTGACGAGCCTGGAGGAACACAGGGCGTGCCACCTTACGGAATTGTCATAGCGATTTTCTACCCGTTCGCTGGACGGGAATATCCCAAGGTCACAAGCTGGGATTATGTGCGTGACAAGAATGCGAGGGCTAAATGGAGGAAGCCATGAGCGGCGAGCGGGAAGCTGTTGAAGCAAGGGCGAGAGCGGAAAAGTTTCTGTTTGACAGGCATCGCCAAAAATACGAACACGGTAAAGAATGCCTTGCTTGCAGTGGCATAGTCCCACCAAATCCAACGACTAAAGACATGGCCGACTTCTCTCTGGCCGAGAACGCGGAGCTGCGCAAGGACGTGACGCGACTGGAAACGCTCACAGATCAGCTTGAGCAAATCATCATCAAGAAAGATAAGGCTTACATCGAAGAAATCAAATTAGCCGATGCCAATGAGAAGCGCGCAGAAGCCGCCGAAGCCGAGGTAGTGAAGCTGCGGGGCGGATTGGAAACGATACGAACTGAAGCGCACAAGGGAGCTGTCAGTATGTCGCTCGATGCCAACGAATTTCACGAATTGGAAGTGCTGGCCGAGTCCGCCCTGAATCCAGGGGCCGCGAAGGAGGGGGACATTGCTGCAAAACGTTAATGACTGGCTGGCATTGCATTGGATGTGGCTTTATGCGGCTGCGATTTTGTGGCTGATTTATCTGGCCTTCCGCAACTGGCGGGACAGGAAAAGATGGAGAGCGAGTCGCCAATATGCTCATTGTCGCTGTGGAGAAAGGCTGTCAGAGTGGTTTGTTCGCGGCGGTTGCATGTGGCATCCCGAATTCGTGCGGGGCTGTGGATGGATAAGCCCGTGGTCAACACATGAGGAGTATTTGAGTGAGCGGAGGAGCGGAGATGGACAATAGCAGCAAAAGAGCGGGAGGAAGCATGACGGATGTGAGGAAGATGGGCGGGGCGGAACTGCTAGATGCGGTGACTAGAATTTACTGGATAGTTGAAGATGGCCAGGAACGCGCCAAGCTAATAGCCGAGCGAGAGGCAGCAAGACAAGAGGCTATACGATTGATTGATTTGGGGCGCGGTGTTACTTCATTCCAGCCCTTGCCCGACCTATGCCGCCATCTGGCTCGACATCTGCGCAATTTAATTGATCCCAAAAGTGTAGCGGCAACGGGTGAGGCATTTGAGAAGTACCTGGCCGAAGAGTTGCCGAGGGTGATGGGGGCGGCCCAGCCCGATGCAAAAAATCCCCTCGATTATTGGCGTTGCTTCCATTGTGATTTCGCTACATATAACCGCGAGGAGGCTGAGGCTCATTTTGGAGACCGCGACGATGCCGAGGAATTCAAACCAATATGTAAGTGGTGGGTAACTATTTCCGAAGATGATCGTGTCGCAACCTTACAGGACTACCTTCAGCAGCTAAATTATGAGCGCATGGAGAACTACAAGCTGGAGAAGCAATTGGGATCGGCAGGTGCGGCCCAGCCCGATCCTGAGAAGCTGGCGAGGGAAGTTGCGGCGCATGTTCGTGCAGAATTGGGCAAGCCATTAGCCTGCAAACCTGAAAACGACTACTTGGCTCACGGAATCGCAGCTATCCTGCGCACCGCCCTGTCCGCTCCTGCTATGGCTCAGGAGTCGGAATCAGTGTGTATTAATTGCGGCGAAGACATAGTTTGGGTGCACGAGGGCGATCTTGAACGCTTATGCGATGGCAATAGAGGTTTTGCCCGCCCCGTTTCCCGCTGGTGAGCCGCAGCCGAAGGAGAAGGAATGACAGCGAGCTTTTTAATCATTTATGGAGTCATAGGTCTAGGCGTAACAATGTCCGCAGATGAACATAGCTACTGTTGGCGTGTGGTCCTATTCCTGTTTTGGCCTCTGATTTTTGGTCTGTGGCTAGGCGAGCGCTGGCAGGAAAATGCGCTGAGACATCATGGGCGTAGGGCAACGTCGGAGGAAAGGTAAGAGGCGATGATTTCACTGTTGACAACCGCATGGAGATGCGTTACAATGTGCTTATATGAGTGAGACGACACATAAGACGAACGGCAAGCCTCGCAGGTTGAACGTCTATCTCAAGCCAAGTGCCTGGGAGAAGCTGGAGGCGCATTGTAGGGCTAAGGAGAAGCGGACGGATGCGACGGTGACTTATGCCGGGGAGATCGCCAGGCTGATTGAGAGACATTTGCCCTTGGATCGGAAGTGAGCGATGAGAGAGGAGCTGAAAAGAGTGGAGAAGGTCGGGACTTATCCGGCGCTGGCGAGGTGGGCGGAGAGGTGGGCTGTGAAGTTTAGCGGAACGGCGGGTTATGGCGAGTGTCTGAAGCAGGCATGGGCTGAAGTGGAGAGAAGGCAGAGGCCGCAGGAGATGGCGAGAAAGGCGAATGGCTAATTGCCAAAGACCGTAGAGGATGAGGTGGGAGGACTGGTAAAAAGGTCTGAAGTCTCTTCTGCGGTCTTTGAGAGTTGACCACTCGGATTGATTGTTCAAGGCCTCTTGGGCAGTAGGAGAATCCTACGCCGTGGCTTACACGGCAGCGCGGCCTGAGGGGTCTTTAAGAGTCAATCAAAGAAGTTAACCGTAGCCGGCCTAGGGCTGGTATTACGAGGGCCTCTAGAAGTATCTGCCGCGTGTGCGAGACACGGCAGCCGACCATTTGGCCCTCGTTTCCTATTCTATCTCGCCTTTCTAATAAGGAGTAGCAATGGCAAAGCAAGTAGTCCAATTGACGATCACCGAAGCCCTGGCGGAAATTAAGACGACTCAGAAGCGCATTGAATCGAAGCGTGAGAATATGCTTCGTTATTTAGCCCGTGAGTCGCGGGTCAAAGACCCGATGGAGCAGGAGGGCGGCTCAACCACATTTATAAAACAGGAGCGGCAAGCCGTAGCCGACTTAGAGCAGCGTATTGTCAATATACGCACTGCCATCCAAGAAGTGAACTTGAAGACTGAGCTGAATCTATGTGGAGTTGCTCGTACCCTATCGGAATGGCTTACATGGCGGCGTGAGGTAGCGCAAGGCCAGAAGGCATTCATAGCCAAAATGATTGGCGGGGTCAATCAGATCCGGACTCAGGTCATGAAAGAGGGGCGTAAGTTTACGGACAAAGAAAGCGAATCCTCTGCACCTACCGATGTGATCGTGCATGTGAATGAGAAACAATTGCTAGACGAGTCTGAGCGGCTTGAGCAGACTCTGGGTGAGCTGGATGGGAAGCTGTCCCTGCTTAACGCCACTACAACTATCAAGCTGTAACTAAGAACCTGCTTTCGACAGCGAAGAGGGAAAACGATTGGACATCAACATAGCTCAGCTGGTAGAGCGTCCGACTTCTAATCGGAAGGTCGTAGGTTCAACTCCTACTGTTGGCATGCAAATGCCATCATGCCGCGAACGCGGCTCCATTGAAGAAGTTGAAAGTTCAACACTGAAAGTTGCTCTATGTCACTGAAGTTCAATGCTGAATGCTAACAAGCGGCTTAAAATCCGCCTTTACTCTGGTGGCTTGTGAGAACGAGCTGATGCGTCGCCAATAGGCGCATTCCCTGGAGGGCGGCTGCGGTTTGGAAGCAGGTCTTACAAAGAGCGAGAGGGAGCACAGATGATGAATGTACCAGCAATCCTTACGAGTAATTCAGCCTATGGCACATGGCATAAGTGCAATCGCATGCGCTGGCATGCCTATGAGGCCCCGAATGGCACGGAGACTAGGGGATGGGAACGCCAGCGCCTCAGCCTGCCCCTGAGCACGGGAGGGTGGTGTCATCGGGTGGCGCAAGGGCTGTTTGCTGTGGCCACAGGGCTTGATTTAAGCCCTCTGTGGAATCAGGTGGTGGGTGAGGCCCATCCCGACCTTGCCGACGCCTTAAACGGGCTGCAAACGCCAGCGGAGGGTATTTCGCAAGTGCAGTGGATAGGGCAGTGCGTGATTGGTTACAGAAGCGAGGCTCTGCGACGCGGCCTTGACCTCGGGCTGCAAATGGATGGTTCGCTGCCTGAAGAGAGGTTCGTCGAGCGGACCATTGCCGAGCAGAGTGCGCTGCTGGAGGCCTTCGGCTGGGCCTTCTTGAGGGTGCGGCTTCCGAAGCTGTTGGAGGAATATGAGCTGCTGGATGTGGAGAGGGAGGAGTATACGTTGCTCTCTGGTGACGTAGGCCTCCAAAGCCGTTGTGACGCTGTTCTGCGCCGGCGTAGCGACCAGCGCCTTTTCATCTACAACCTCAAGACCAGTGGGAATCCCGATAAGAGGTGGAAGGATTCGTTTGAGGTGGATGCGCAGTTGATGACGGAGACCTTGGCGGTAGAACGGAGGTTAGGTGAGCGGGTTTACGGCGTCATTATCGACGGCTTCGACAAGGGTGTGAGGGTGGAGATGGACTTCCAGACCTTGAAAGAGCGGCCTAAGGCAGAGGCGGAGAAGTGGTTCGGGCAGAGGTCACGATTGATCTACGGCTACAAGTGCGAGGACATCCCTGGGAGGCCTACTCTTTACGATTATGAGGGGACGACACGGAAGGGTTGGGGGAAGTTTGCGGTGTGGGAAGAGACGTTCAATGTCGAAGCCAAGGGAGCCGCTGATTGGGGCATGTATTCGCCAGTGCAATATTGGATCAATTGGCTCCCTCAGGAGCAGGTGGAGGCGGCTTTCGTCACCTTGCCTCCTATCATGCGCTCTGATAGGGCCGTGGAGAGTGCGGTGAGGCAGATGGTTTCGCAGGAGCAGAATATACGCGCCTTCCGCAAGTCGATGGAGGCTAATCCGTCCTACAAGGCAGAGCAGCTTGATGCCTACTTTCCACAGAACTTCCGCGCTTGCATTTACCCCAACCGTTGCGCCTTCTACGAGCTCTGTCATGGCAATGCGGCTGATGACCCCGCAAGCAACGGTTTTCAACCGAGGACAGCGAATCATCCATTGGAGGTGGAATAAGTGGCACGCAAGCGTGTGGTGGTGACCAAGAAGTTTATCGTCGAAGGGCCGAGTGAGTGGGTAGATAGTACTGTGTACGGTGGCCTGATTCAAAAGGATAGGCCTAAGTTCGTGTGTGCTACGAACTTCAACAAGGAAGACGGTAATGGAAGCATTGAGTTCGTATCGTTAGAAACAACTACGGAGTCGATTAATGGCTAAACACACAAATCTCATATGGTCCCCGAGCGGCTGCGGCAAGTCATCACTCTTCATGGGCTTCGCAAAGGGGCTGTGGGAGGCTGAGCAGAAGAAGACCCGATTGGTCAGCGCTGAGAAGTCCCAGAGCGAGGGGATCTTCCGCGAAGGGATCGAAGCGGGCTACATCATCCCCTGGTGGATCGACGCGAAGATGGGAGCGGATGGGCAGATGGAGACGCCTTTTGAGAGATTGGTCGAGGCGATGCTGGGGGATTGGCCCTTGGACGTGGCGAATCCCTATTCGGCCCTTGTGAAGGCCTTCGCTATTCAATATCGGGCTGTGTGCAAGCAAGTGGAGAAGCATGAGGGCAAGGAGCAGCTTGTTTATCAGAGCGATAAGCCAGCAGCCAACGCCACTTTGCTCCTCTGCCCCAAGTGCAAGGCTTCTACCATACTGGAGACGGCGAGAATCGTGGCCGATAAGCGGCTGGAGGAGGTCGGATGTTATGTGTTTGAAGGCATGACTGAGTTCTCAGAGCTGCTGATGCAGAATCTTCAGAAGCGAGCTGCTCTCGGAGAGAACACTGGTGGTAACATTGCCAGCCGCTTCCAGGACGGGCAGATGATGATTGGGTCGAATACGCAAGGGCATTATGGTACGGCTCAGAATCAGATGCGTAACCATATCCGTGAGTCGCGGCACCTCCCAGTGGATTATGTGTGGTGGTCCGCGAGGATGGAAGATGGGAAGGACGATGATCGGGGCGGGACGACTGTATTCGGGCCGAAGATCAGCGGAACGAAGAAGACGCCGGAGATACCGGCATGGTTCGGGACGACTTTGAGCGCTTGTAGTGTGCCGGTGACGGTGAACAACAAGACCGAGAGCGAATACCGGCTCTACTTGCGGGAATATTACATGGACTGGCTGGCGATCGTGGCCAAGGTCAAGTGTATTGTGGACAATCGCATTCCGCCGGCGAATCTTAAGGGCATTCCGCAATACGTGAAAGTGGATCATGAGCAGGGGCAGACGGAAGTGGCCGGACAGAAGATGCCGACCGAGACTTTGCTGTGGCATGTGACGAAACTGATCGAGCAACGACAGGCGCCGAAGAAGCCTGCGCAACAAGTTCAGCAATCAAAGTAGCCCTACAAGGGCGAGAAGGAGAATCAGAAATGGCAATTGACCTAAATGCACTTCCACTGGAGCCGATTGGCTCGCAGCCGGAAGTTGACTTCAACAACTACGCGGATGCACAGGAGTTTGCGCCTCCGATTCCAGAAGGGACTTATAACTTCAAAACGATCAGCGCCGAGATCGAGAAGTTTGACCAGGCCACAGGCGTCGTGAGCGTTATCTACAACCATGAGGCCTATGACAAGAATACTGGCGAGAAGATCGGGGTGATGAACTTCGACCGGGTGAGCACGAAGGTCTTCAATCGGTCGAATGTGCCAGTGAGTATGGGGGCGGATATGTTACGGGCGATTGGAGTGACGCAGCGGCCCTCCAGCCCAAGAGAATGGGGCGAGCAATTACTGGCGGTGAAGACCTTCTGCGACCAGGGAAGTTTCTGGACTGGCGTGGCGAAGTGGGATGGCTATTGTGCCCATAAGGATACGGCTTTTGCTACGGAGATGGGGAGTGATAAGAAGCCCCTACCGCAGCAGCCGGAAGGGCATAAGGCTCCGGTGATGCTCAAGGGAGCGAAGAACTGGCCGCTTGAGGGGGCGAATGGGACGGAGCACCGGGCAGCAGAGGTCGCGTGTTCTATTTGTGGCAGCGCGATCCAAGCAAGGGCCAAGATCGACCGTAGAATTCCTAAATCGTAACGGCACAAGGAGGAAAAGTGCCTCTGACAATAACAATCGAACTGGGGCCGCATGCTACGGCATTGCTGCTCCGAATGGAGAAGAAGATGGCGGATTTGACACAGGCGATTACTGATCTGACGGGGGCGGTGAGTACGACAGCCGCTGAGCTGACGACTCTGGTGGCGGATTTGAAGGCTGCGTTGTCAGCGAATGATCCAGCGGCGATTCAGGCGGCAGCGGATGCGATTGAGGTTCAGGTGAAGGTGCTGAATGATGCGACGGCAGCGGCGAAGGCTGCGGATCCAGGGCAGACTCCAACACCAGCGGCTTAGCAATGTGCCTCATATGACCACAACTGGCCACGGGTGCCGTGGCTTTAGCAGCAGGGGCAGGGAGGTGGCTCCCGCTCCTGCGAAAGGGACTGAAATGGCTAGGAATCGAGATGAAGAGGCCACAATCGTCAGCATCTCCAAGCTGGACAGGCTGGCCGAGGAGCATGAGAAGACGGCCAAGACGCTTCACAAGCTCGCCAGAGCCTTCAGGGGGCTTCTGAGCGAGTTGGCTGGTGCGGAGGCCTCGGAAGCGCCTGCGAAGGGCAGGAAGAGGCCTTTAAAGCGCGGGAAAGGGCATTCTACGGCAGCTCCGCAGCCCCAGAAGAAGGGAATGAGTCCCGCCGCCCGCAAGAAGCTCTCGCAGATGATGAAAGTGAGGTGGGCCGAGAAGCGGGCGATGACGCACAAGCCCAATGGCCAGCATAAGAAGGCTCCCGTGGGGGAAGCATTGAAGGGCCAGGTTGCTTAAGGGCGTGCAGGGGGATGTGGAATACGTTGATGGATAGGTGTTAGAGAACTTGCGGCACCGTGGAAGGACACGGATGATAAGCAGCGCATTGCACGACACTCTGAGAGCATAAAGATTGGTGACAATCTACCACAGGTAATGCTCCTCTCCTGGGTAACCAGTCCTAGGCATTGTCCACAAGGGGGAGTCAGAGTTGACCGGGAGTCGCTGTGGGCCTATTTGTACCCGGTATAGATCGTTCTTAATTGAATGATCCGCTGCAAATAGGTCTAATTGTGCATAGTGGGAATCAAGCCCCACCCGCAAGTATTGAACTTTTGACAGGAGAGCTATCCCCTTTGTGGCTCTCCCTCAGAGTCAGGCTGCTTAGACTACCAGGCCTAATGGCAAACAGGGCCTTGCACCCCCTTGCTGTGGTTTAGGCAGCCTGATTGTGGGATTCTGCGAGGGTTTCACCAGCTAGTGCATTGTCTAGAGAACATAGGCACTTGTCTGTTGACCGCCTTTAAGAGCGTGGAATATTCGCAAGTCTCACATGCGAGATTGGGCTAAATATATTGCAGAACTGAGAGGTAAAGAGATGCAAGTAGATGCAGGGGAATTCATCGACAGGCTACGCGAGACGATGGAGGAGCTGACCGAGATCGGGTTGGCTTATGACTATGCCGAGATGTTCGGGATATTCGACCGGGCCTGTGTGAAGGCGCTGGTGGCAGGTCATCGGGAAACGAAGCCTCAGCTAACGTCAGGCCAGAAGGCGGCGGCGACGCGGGCGAGGAATAGGGCAGAGAAGGCGAGGCAGCAGGCGAATGGATCAGCGCAAGGGCAGGAGGCTTCAGATGCCACGAACGCCTGAGCAGCAGGTTGAGGATTTGCAGGACAAGCTAGAGACAACGACAGCTGAATTAGATGAAGCGAATAGGCTGCTGGCCAAGCCACCTGAATGGGGGAACTGCCGTAGAGGCTGCCCTCCTGCCTATCTTGATCGTGACCGTTATTGCTCACCGGCCTGCAAGCTCGGCCAGCCACGTGGGGAGTTTCCTAAAGGCGGAAGGTATGCGGCTTGAGCCGGGGCGAGCCGCAGGTGCCTTGTCCTATCTGCCGGAAGCCTCGGGTAGGGTCGCAGATGGGCCGGCACCTGGAGGACTGCCACACGCACGAAGGCCATGTGAAGGCGCAGGAGAAGGGCTATAAGCGCGGGGGGAAGGGCAGACGCAATTGGGCCAGGGAGCAAATGATGAGGATTCAGAGGAGCCAATGGTAGAGCCACAAGCAAGTCCGAGTCTGATTGCAAAAGGCTTCTCCCCGAGAGTCGTGATGCCTGATGGTGCTGTAGGCAGACCAATGATCATAGGAGAAGCTCCGGGTAAGACGGAAGCTGAGACCGGGATACCGTTCCATCCTGAAGCTGAGGCAGGTGGTTTATTCAAGCGTCTGATGGAGCGTGTTGGCGTGACGCGCGACCGCTTCACGATTACTAATTGCGTCTGGCAACAGCCGAAGTTCAATGAGCTCTACGATCCTAAGGGCTTTCCGTTGGCCTACACGCACGAGGCAATTGACTATTGGAAGCCTTTCCTTCACCAGGCGATTGAGGAGTTGCAGCCTCCCGTCATCATCGGCCTCGGCAGGACGGCGCTGGAGACCTTGACGGGGTTTCAGGACATCGGGACGACGCGGGGCTACGTCTGCCAGGCGCGGATAGAACTGGCCAAGCCTGATAGCGAGTGGGATCTGGGCGATGATCCCTACGAGCGCAAAGACCTCCATATCCCTACCGTCTGCACCTATCACCCGGCTTTTCTCAATTACGGCCAGCGGCATTTAAGCGGCGTGTTCATCCGTGATGTGCTGGCGGCTCTAGAAATCGCTGAGAAAGGCTGGGAGGCTCCGCAGCTGCGCGTGACGCCATCGCCCTCGCCAGAGGCCTTTAAAGCGTTCTGCGAGGCATTCCATGAGGAGATCCATGCGCTCACAGCGGATATTGAGACGCCTGATTCAAGAGGCCTCGATGAATCGACGCTGGAAGAGTTGAACGGTAAGCAAACGCCGATTGACCGAATGAGCTTCTGCTACAGCAGCGAGGTTGGGGGCTATAGCATCCCGTTTGAGGAGCCTTTTCTATCGCTAGCCCGTGACCTCATCGCCCGAGCGAAGCAGCTCCGGGGCTGGAACTGGCGGTTATTCGACTGGCCCCGGCTGCTCCAGCATGGCTTTCATACGCAAGCCCGTGAGTATGACCTGATGGACCAGTGGCGGCATATGCACAGAACGCTGCCGGCGTCGGTTGCCTACGTGACCCCGTTCTATCTCGCGATTCCTCCCTACAAGCATGAGGCTCATAGCCAGCCTGAGTGGTATAGCGCAATGGACGCGATTGTGGAGCACGAGATCGCGGAGGGGATGGAGAGGGAGCTGAGAGCTTCAGGCCAATGGGAAGTATACGAGCGTCATGTGGTGGATATTATCAGCACGAATCATGGGATTTGTACGCGGATGGCCTTGAACGGCCTTCCGATAGATGCCGCCAAGATCGAGGAGTTTAAGAAGGAGCTGGAGCTGAAGCATCGGGAGCGGATGTTGAGGCTGCAAGAGCTGGTGCCCGAGCCGCTCAAGCCGGTGAAGCAGAAAAGTGGGCTCAAGCGAGTGCCGAAAGAACTGGCTGGTTGTGTGCAGCGTAAGTTCACTGTTGAGGTGGATGCATTAGCGAAGAGTGAGACGCCATATCACCTCAACGACGACGCTACCTGCATTGTTATTCGCTGGGCTTTGCTTGAAGAGTTCAATCCCGCCTCTCATCTTCAGGTCAAGGCCCTTATCCGGCACTATGGCCACAAGGCCAAGACAGATCGCAAGACCAAGAGCGAGACCTCAGGTGATGATACCTTGAAGTCCCTGATCACGAAATACACCGAAAGCAGGCGGCAGAGTGATGTAGAGGCAGTAGAGGCGTACAGACTCATCCGCGAATGCCGCGCTATCGACAAGGTGCTGGGGACTTATGTGAACGGGTGGAAGCCAGCCTCAGACGGCCTTATCCATGCCACCCCTGGAATCTGGGGCGATATGTTCAGGATCAGCTGGAGAAAGCCGAATCTCGCGGCGACGGTGGCAGATAAGAAGGAGATTCAGATTGCGGCGGGCTTTCGCAAGTGCATCTGCGTGCCAGATGAGCAGGTGATTATCGAGAGCGACTGGAAGGGGATGGAGGCCTTGCTTGTGGGTTACTTCGCCAACGATCCCGACTACATGCGCCTCGCCCGCCTCGGAGTGCATGACTTCATGGGCCATCACATGATGAAGCTGCCTATTTCGCTCGATATGTCGGATGGAGAATTGCTCGAGCGCTTCCACTGGTTCAAGAAGAAATACCCCAAGCAGCGGGACGACGCCAAACATACGATTCATGGTGTGAGCTATGGGATGACGGCCTTTCTGATGGCGGAGCTTTACGAGATGGCACGGCAGAGAGCACAGCAGCTCATAGACCTCCTCTTTGCTCTCTTCCCGAAAGTGAAGCAATGGCAGCAGGCAACGATGCAGGAAGCGCATGAGAAGTGCAGGCTAGTGAATGCCTGGGGCTATCGGATGCCCTTCTGGAATGTGTTTGCCTGGCAGCAAAAGCGGTTCGACACAATGCGGGAGCAGTGGGTGCGGCATAGTACAGGTCAGTTCCTGCATTGCTCCAAATATATTGCTCAGCGGATGGTAGTGGTAAAACAGGCTGTGCATAAGGGCATGGAAGTGAACGCTGCGATTGCTGCCCAATGCTGGGACTTAGGCGATGAGGCCAAATCGGCCCTTGCCTTCCTCCCCCGTGACACTGGAGCCGCGATGCTTAAGGACACGCTGCTGAGGCTCAGGGATGAGCATGGACTGGATAAGTCGAAGCTCAGGGCCAATGCCCATGATTCGATTCTCGCTATCTGTCATAAGTCGCAGGCAGATGAAGTGGCGCAGATCCTCAAGACGACAATGGAGCTGCCACAAGAGCGCTTGAATGGCCTTGTAATCGGCGCTGAGGTCTCCATCGGCCAATCATGGTCGAAAGAAGCGCTGGTGGAATGGAAAGCGCAGGAGGCGCTGGCGGTATGAGATATGACGTAAGTAGCTGGGCTGAGATCGAGGATATCTTACCTGAGCTGGATGAGCAGGACAGACTGCACCTGAAATTCGCTGGGCAGGTGGTCAGGGTCAGGGTTGAGGATGCTCATTATGAGGAGCCTGAGGTATGACAAGAGATGAGTTCCTACAGAAGGCAAAGCAAGCTGCAATGAACGTAGGGCTGAAGTGGCCGGGTTATGTAGCAGCGGAATGCGCATTGGAGTCGCGCTATGGGCAGTCGAAGCTGGCTTTGGAAGCGAATAACCTCCTCGGAATGAAGGCGCATAAGAACACGCCTCTAGAGCAGACGCTGGAGCTGCCGACGAAGGAATATGTGGATGGCCAGTGGAAGTCGGCAGTGGCGAGATGGATGCGTTATAGCGATTGGGAGGCCTGTTTGCGGGACCGGCAGGCCACTTTACTGGCTCTGGCTGCGAAATATCCGCATTATGCAGCAGCGCTTGACGCGGCGGATGGTGAGACATTCGTTCGTGAAGTGTCGGCTTCGTGGTCTACCGATCCGCACCGGGCGGATGTGGTATTGGAGGTTTATCGCCAGCATGTGAGTGTGCTGAGTTGAGGAGGAGAGATGATATTCAAGCCATGGATACCGCCAGATGTGAAGGTGGAGGTGGTGAAGATGCCGGGGAGGTTGGAGCTGTTGCAGGGCGGGAGGCATTACATCAGCCGGGAGGATTCGCTGTTGAGGGCGAAGGAGACGCTGAAGATGAAGGAGGCGAATGAGGCCGCGACCAATACTGATCCTAAGTGACTCACCGGATATGGCCGGTGGGCTTAGTCGCATAATGCGGGACATCGCTGGTCAGCTCGCACGTAATCCTAAGTTCCGTGTTGCGACCCTGGGCCGGGGCGCCGTTGGCTCACGCCACTTGCCCTTCCCGCAATATTGCATTCGCTCTTTGCCTGGGAATGATTGGGGGCAGGCGGATCTCCCGAAGGTGTGGCACGACTTTGCTGGCAAGGAGCGGGGGATTCTCTTTACAATCTACGACCCCACCCGCTGCCTGTGGCTATCGCGGCCTGATCTTTTGCGGGAGACCTTTCCGGAAACGGCTCAATTCCTCCACGAGGGCCATTTCGACCTCTGGGGTTATGTGACCTTGGACGCCACCGGACCACAGGACAAGCTCTCAGCAATCGCCACAGATGCCCTTTTAGGCTATCGGAGGCTCTTGGCCTATACCAAGTGGGGGGAGGGCGTGATCGAGCGCTCTATCGGCCCGCTAGGGGCCAAGAACAGGCATCTGACGTGGCTGCCACATGGCTTAGACCTTCAGAAATGGCCCCTGCGTGATCGCGACGAGGCCAAAGCCCGGCTCTATCCCTTCCTGCATGAGGACCAGAAGCTCGTCGGGGCGATCGGGACGAATCAGCCGAGGAAGGACTGGGGCCTGGTGGCGAGCGTCTGTCAACAGCTGGCGGCGAAGGATCGGGAGCTGAGGTTTTGGTGGCACAGTGACCTGTTGGAACGTTATTGGTCGATTCCGGCACTTCTACACGATTTCGGCCTCGCAGGTGTGACGCAGGTTTCGATGGACTTGTCGCAGGAGGAGCTGTCGTGGCGCTATGCAGCGAGCGACCTCACCCTCCACCCCGGTCTCGGAGAGGGCTTTGGTTATCCGATCTTCGAGTCGTTGGCCTCAGGCACGCCTGTCTTGCATGGCGACTATGCGGGAGGGGCGGATGTGTTGAGGCAGTGCGGCTGGGGACAGATGCTTGTCCCGGTGCACTCGTGGCGGCTAGATGGACTGCACAATCAAGTGCGTCCGGTATTCCAGCCTAACGATTGGGCGGATATGGCAATGGGCCAGATGCAGGAGGTTGATCGTGACATGCTCCGAGCCTCCATCGCTCATTTGAGCTGGGATGGTTTATGGCCGATGTTCGAGCGGTGGTTCGAGGAGGGACTATGACGCCGAAGCTGGCCATCACGACGGCGGTTCTAGAGCAGGCCGACGGAGGCTATGGCGACTTAATTTGCCGTTGCATTCAATCGTGGCAGGACACAGTAACACCACCAGCAAGCAGGCCATTGCACGAATGGATCACTCGCTACAACACCCCCGACGAAAACCTCGGCGTCACCGGTTCGTTGCAGTGGCTTTATGAGCATACGACCGCTCCGATCATTGCCTTTTTGCACAGCGACTGTGAAATCTTCGAGCAAGGCTGGGACGAGCGTGTGCTCAGGGAGTTCGATGATCCGAAGGTGGGAGTGGTGGGATTCGGAGGAGGCAGGCAACATGGATCGCAAGACATCTATAAGACTCGTTATTCGCTTAGTCAGCTCGCTCGGGCTGACTACGTCTCTAATACTACTGATGCTGAACAGCATGGCCAGCGGTTCACTGAATCATGCGAAGTGGCTGTTCTTGATGGCTTCGCTCTCGTGGTTAGGCGTGAGTTATTGGATCGGGTGGGCGGATGGCCAGTTAAAGAGCTACCGTTCCATTGTTATGACTACTGGACAGCCATCGCAGCCCACAAGCATGGCTACTCTGTTAGGTGCGTTGGGATCAAATGCCAGCATTGGGGCGGGGCTACCGCCACGACACCCGCCTATCAAGAGTGGTCGCTGAAAGTGCTAGGCAAATCGGACGCCCAGATTCATGAGGAGTCCCATAGGGTGATCTACGAGATGGGTAGGGGAGTTTTGCCGTGGAGGTGCGAATGAGCTTGCGGATACTTATCAGCGGCATCGCAGGAATGATCGGAAGCGAGATCGCCATCCAGCTCGCCGCTCAAGGCCATGAGATCGTCGGCAACGACGATTTAAGCCACAATTGCCGCGAAGTGAAGGAGCTGCCGACAAGTCAGATGTTCACTTGCAAGGTCGAGCAATTGTATTGGTTCGACCTTCAGCCCCTTGACCTCATCATCCATTGCGCCTCGCCTGTAGGACATGCCCGGCTGACGCCTGAGGCTGAGGTGGCGTGGAATATTGTGGCCGACACACAAGCTGCGCTAGATCTCGCGGAGGCCACCGGCGCTAGGCTTATCACCTTCTCCTCAAGTGAAGTCCTGACCTACAAGGGCGAGACCGATATTCGCGCGCAATACGCCCTGGGGAAGCTCACGAGTGAGAGCATGGTCCTAGGCCATCCTAAGGTCGATGGACGTGTGGTGAGGCCGTATAACGTCACCGGGAGGCATCAGAGGGCCGATGGTGGGTTTGTGATGCCTAGATTCAGGGACGCTGCACTGGCAGGAGAGCCTCTGACGGTCTTCGGCTCAGGGGAGCAAGTGCGCCACTTTACACATGTCAGCGACTTCGCGAAGTTCGTGCTGCTGCTGGTGGAGAAGTGGCCTGAGCAGAAGAGGTGGTGCGTGTTTAATCCGATCAACGGAACAAGCATCACCAAGCTCGCTCTCATGTTCCGTAAGACGGAGCTGCATTTCTATGAGGATGGTAGGGAGCAATTGGCTAATCCCCAATGGCGCGATTCCTCCGAGCGCCCTCTGGACATGCGTGAGTATCGGGCCTGTGTCGAGTTGGGATGGCAGCCGCAGGCGAGCCTGGAGGAGATCGTCAGGGAGCATCTGAGCATAGCTGTGGAGGCGAAGGGTGCTTAATATCGTGCTACTGGTAAAGGACAGGCCGAGGCTGACGAGGCAGGCTTTGGAGTCGATCAAAGACAACACGCAGGAGAGGTCGTATACGTTGACTGTTGTGGATGACCAATCCAGAGCTGACACGGCTAAGATGATGGAGGATTGGCTGAGGGCGCAAGGTGCTTTTGCTGGCCTATACTTACGATCAAAAGAAGCTATGGGCCCTGGTGTGGCGCGTAATTGGGGCATTGAATGGAGCCAGAAGGTCTTTAAGCGTACTGGCCTCCTCTACACCACCGACAACGACTCCTACCACCTCCCCGGCTGGGACAAAGTCCTCCTGGAGGTCTGGAACAGCCCTTTAAGGCGCTCGGAGGGCTTCGAGGCCATCGGGGGTTATGGGCACAGCTACCAACGTCCTATAAGTCAAATACAGGCCACGGCGGGGCATTCCCTGAATGAGTTGGCGGCTTTAGGCCTGTTCTCGTGGCTGATGGAATGGGAGACCTATGACAAGTATGGGCCTTTCGAGCCTTCGACCACCATCAATGGCTCAGAAGACTGGGATTACAGCCAGCGCATCCGCAAGGCAGGCGGAAAGGTCGGAGCGGTCACGCCGGCTCTTGTGGTGAATTGTGGTGTGATCTCGTCCGATGGTAAGCCTTGTCCTGGAGCGGTGACGTTGTGGGAGCAGGAGATTCCTCCGGGGGTGATTCTCGAATGAGTCATGTTTTGTTGATTTCGCCAAATTCGCCCTTTCTCGTTGACTCACGCACTTTCCCGCCGCTCGGCCTCCTCTACCTCGGAGCTGCTCTCGAAGCCAACGGCCACAAGGCTACGGTAGTAGACCTGGCATTCAACTCTCCACTCGAAGGCCATAATCCCGATCTCATAGGGATCATGTGCCTTACGCCACATTTTCCGCAGATGCCAATGCTGATACAGCAATTGCGCCTCCTCTATCCCTCCATCCCTGTCGCCGTCGGTGGGCCGCATTTCAGTACAGTCCCTGCCGATGGCGCACGTCTAGGCGCGGATGCGACGTGTGTGGGAGACGGCGAGGAAGCGATTCTGCGGATCGTAGCTGGAGAGCGTGGAGTCGTGCAATCGCCGGGCGGGATTCTGGATGTGGACAAGTATCCAATACCGGCGAGGCATCTGTTGCCGATTCATGACTATCGTTACCAGATCGCGGGGTTGGCGGCGACGACAATGCTAACTCAGCGCGGATGCAGTTTCGCCTGCACCTTCTGTTGTCACTGGGAAGGCTATCGCAAGGTACGGATGCGCGCCCTAGATAATATCGTGCAAGAAACCAGACATCTTAAAACTTTAGGCTTCAGTGCAGTCATGCTGTATGACGATGAAGTAGACCTGAATCATCGCCGTACACTTGAACTTTGCGAAGCTCTTAAGCCAGAACAGATCAAGTGGCGCGCCTTCATCAAATCCAATTGCTTTAACGAAGAGCAGGCTCGTGCGATGGCCGAGAGCGGATGCTGGGAACTGTGCACGGGAGTGGAGAGCGGGAGTGATGCCATCCTCAAGACGATACAAAAGAAATCAACCGTGGCGGATAATACGCGAGCTAGGGAACTGTGCCGTCAGTATGGGATACGCTTCAAAGCCTTCACAATGGTTGGCCATCCAGGAGAGACGAGAGAAACTGCTCTTGCAACTCGTGACTGGCTTATCGCGAACTCACCCGACGAGTTCAATCTTAGCCTCTACACGCCTTACCTTGGAACACCTGTGTTCGCAACACCAGAAAAGTTCGACCTCCAATTCGACAAGCTCGACTATTCGCAAGCGGAATACTTCTACCGAGGGAAGCCGGGGGAGTACCAAAGCCATGCGAGGACATCGGCCTTGAGTGGCGAGGAACTGGCGCGGCTGCGGGACGAGATCGAGGATGAGGTCAGGGAGAAGCTGGGGCTGCCAAAGCAGGGGAATTCACTCACATGGAACACGGCACGGACGCATGACCAGTGTGCGGTGACGGAGGTCGGATGAGCCTCATCGTAAGGTGGCAGATTGGATCATTCGGAGAGCCTTCGTGGCGGGCGTTGCGGTTGAGCGTCATGCTCATGCAGAGGCTAGTGCCTGACGCGCATTTCATCGTAGTGCATCAAGGGCCGCCTGCGATCTACGTTCCTAGCGTGACCTATTGTCCGCAGGAGAATCTCTATTCGCACGGCAGGTTCGAGCGGCCTTACGCGGCGATGTTCGACGGCACGCAGCACGAGCTTATCGTAGAGAACGACCACATCCTATGGACCATTCCACCCGGCATGCGCCGCTGGCTGGAGCGTGAGGATGCGACTCTGGCGTGGCTTGTGGATTGGGATTATTACGGCAATTATGCCGAGCGCGTGGGCGGGTTTAGAGCCTGTCCAGGGATGTATGGGCTACCGCCGGGGCTGCATATGCCAATGCCTCCGATTGAGGAAAGAGGCGATGACCAGAATGAGCAGGGCTGGGTGGCCTCTTGGCTCCGAGAACATCCACCGCATGAGATCGTCACGCATGAGGAGGTGAGTTGCTATATGCCTAACCATGACATTCTGAAGCACACACATTCGAAGGTTGGGAGTTGCGGCGTTCATCTCGCGGGGCTCAATCGTGGCTGGTCTCCCGGTGGCGAGCAATTACTAGCGGAACTGGAAAGGAAATACCTGTGATTCATCCGAGCGTTGAGTACTTTAAACAAGCGATGGACTTCAAGGGCCTTGTGCCGTGCCCACAAGACGGCCGATGGGAGATCCCGACCGACTCCGACATCTGCACGGAGGTTGAGACCTTACAGCTCTTATTTGGCTTTGTGCGGGCTCTGAGGCCGAAAGTGGTGGTTGAGACCGGATGTAACGTTGGCTGTGCCTCTAAAGTCATTTGTAGCGCATTGGAGGCCAATGGAGACGGCGGTCTGCTTTGGACTTGTGATATAGAGCCCTCGAATATCACCGCCACCCAGCAGCGTCGCTTGTCCAACTGTGTAATCCTTGAACTAGATGGGCTGGAATTGGTCAAAACATGTCGTGACGTTGATCTCTATTGGATAGATTCCTCCGATGGCTCAAGAATGGCCGAGCTGCATTGGATCAAAGCAAATGGCAAGAAGGGAGCGGTCGTGCTCACTCACGACACCAATCTCATCGGCCATGTGACGGAAGTGCATCGGACGCTGCCGAACTGGGTGCTGCTGCCGGGGCCGAGAGGGCTAGGGATCGCAACGCTATGAAAGTAGCCTTTATCAACCGCAATCCGACGACGCACCAGGGCGGTGACCTCATCATGCTCCAATGCCTGATGGACGCGCTCGCTGGCTTAGGCGTCGAATGCGAGAACATCTATGGCGAGTGGGGGCCGGAGAGGCTGCATGAGTTTGATGTATGCCATCTCCAGCACTCAAATTTCACCTTCACGAAAGACGGCTGGTGGAAAGTACTCGCCTCCCATCGGCCCTACGTCGTCAGTCCGATCTTCTACCCGACGGATCAGCTTGGTATGACCTTCGATAATATCCGTTCGATGTTTGAGAACGCCTCTGCTGTTTGCCCGTTGTCCTTCAAGGAGGCGAGAGAGATCACGGAGCTGACTGGGTTTAGTGGGCCCTTCCATGTCATTCCGCATGGGACGGAGGAGCGATTCCATTACGACGGCCCGAATCGGCAGTTCGTAATGTGCGCAAATGCGAGAGGGCAGAAAGGCGAGGCGCTAGTGCAGAAGGTCTGTGAGCGTCTGGGCCTCGACTTCCTCTACGTCTCAGGCCAGCCGCATAAGAAGCTGCATTTGGTCTATAGACAGGCGAGGGTGTTTGTTCATTCAAGCCCTGACGATCGTATGTCGCTCACTGTAGGAGAGGCCCTTTGCTCGGGCTGTAGGGTCGTTTCGAGCGACCGCGACAGAGGCAATGAGTGGTTCCCCGGCCTCAAGACATGCAATCCCGAGAGCGAAGAGGACTTGTTCCAGTGGATCAGGTGCGCGTGGGAGTCAGAACAATGGGACTGGCGGCCTAATGAACAAGCGAGGAAGATGACGTGGCGGAAGGCAGCGGAGAAGTGGCTGAAGGTCTATGAGAGGGTGGTGCGATGAGTCATATCAAGACGTTGGCGGTGGTGAGGCAGGAGCCGAGGCCGGAGAAGCTGAGGAAGATACCGCTTTACGGTAAGGGCGAGCCGAGCTGGGGCTGCCAGCGGGGAAGGCATTGGCAGTGTACGAAGTTGACTTGTTCGTGCGAGTGCCATGGGGAGGGCCAGAAGTGAGCGAGCTATTTTTGAACGTAGGCTCCGGCCAGCGTCCGTTCCAGAAGCCCTGGATCAACATCGACCCACAGGAGAAGTGGAAGCCTGATCTGGTCGCGGATGGCGCACATTTGCCTTATGAGGCGTCGTCGGTGGATCTGGTGGTCTACAGCCATGTCTGGGAGCATGAGGGCTGTGGCGAGGCCATTCCGCTTCAGCGCGAGGCATTCAGGGTGTTGAGGCCGGGAGGATCGCTTATCACCGCCGTGCCAGATATGCGGGCTCTGGCTCAGGGCTGGTTGATGGGGAGAATGGACGACATTACGTTCATGATTTCGGCTTATGGTGCGTTCATGGGGAATGATCGGGATCGGCATCGCTTCGGTTATACGCGGCAGACGCTGAAGCAGGAGCTGATGGCTTGTCAGTGGCGGGAGGTGAAGTTGTTTGATTGGAGACAGATTCAGGGGATGGATTTGGCCAGGGATTACTGGATTCTGGCGATGGAGGCTGTGAGATGAATTGGTACAACGAGAATGACCCATTTGCCGCTGCATGGCTGCGAGAGCTGATCCGAACAGGCGCGATTGCGCCGGGAGATGTGGATGAAAGAGATATTCAAGACGTGCGGCCTGACGACCTCGCCGGATACACCCAGTGCCATTTCTTCGCGGGAATTGGAGGATGGAGTTATGCCCTCAGGCTTGCTGGGTTCCCCGATGACAGAAGAGTATGGACTGGAAGCTGCCCCTGCCAACCTTTCAGCACGGCAGGCCTCCGCAATGGGATTGCTGACGAGCGCCACCTCTGGCCAGCATTCTATTGGCTCATCAACCAGTGCAGGCCTGCAATCGTCTTTGGAGAACAAGTTGAGAGTAAGGCTGGCCGCTTATGGCTCGCCGGAGTACGTTCTGACTTGGAAACACTGGACTATGCCGTCGGGTGTGCCGATCTGTGCGCTGCGGGCGTCTCCGCGCCTCACGGCAGGCCAAGGCTGTATTGGATGGCCGACTCCGAAAGTAATAGACCATGCCAAAGTACGTCCTCTGAGATTCAAAGGAACAGCACCCAGCGAAGCGAAATCCAATCGCAATCCAGCGACGATGGGCAGCTATCGGGGAGACCTGAAGGACTGGGTTCCGATCATCATGGGCTGGTCAACGCCAACGGCTATCACAGCCACTGGTGGAGCGGCCCTTTGCAAGTGGGGTGGAACGGCTGCGAGGCAGAGATTACGAGAGGCAGTAGGCAATACCGTGCTCAATGGCGCATTAAACCCGGCCTTCCCATCGTGGCTCATGGGATACCCAATCGAGTGGGAAAGTTGTGCGGATATGGTAACGCCATCGTCCCCCAGGTCGCGGAAGCGTTCATAAGATCAGCTATGGAGGTCATTGATGAAGCAGCCTAATTGGATTGTGCTGCCGATATGGAATTGCCAGCATTTGACTCGCGATGCCATTACCTCCTGCCTTGAGCAGAACATCGGCAATGTGCAAGTGCTCTGCGTGATCGACAAGGGTTCCGATGGCGTGGCTCATTGGCTCAGGACGCTTCATCCCAAGGTGCAGGTGATTGAGATGCCGGGATGTGGCGTAAGCAAGGCGTGGAATGCGGCGCTGTCGCATGTATTTGACCGTGGTGGGGCTGCTGCGGCCCTGGTGGTGAATTCGGACGTTCGCCTGCGAGCGGACGCTTACAGGAGGCTTTACGCGGATGGTGGGCAATTTGTTACATGCGTGGGCACATCGTCTGGAGCGAAGTTCCCTGGAGGAGAGCCGTCGGGCCAAAAGCGGCCACATCCCGACTTTAGCTGTTTCCTGTTACGAGACACTTGCTGGCGAAGTGTGGGTCATTTCGATGACAACATGCGGATTTATTGCTCCGACGGAGACTACCACCTCCGCATGCGCAAGGCAGGAATCAGCGCCTATTGCCTCGATCTCCCCTTCTGGCACTACGCCTCAGGGACGCTGAAGCAGGCCGAGCCAGAGGATAGGGAGCGTATTCTGAAGATAGCGGGAGAAGATAGAGAGGCCTTCCGCAAGAAATGGGGAGTGGAAATGGGCTCAGGGGCTTATTACGAACTATTCGGGAAAAAGGAGAAGGAATGCGACGACTTACACGATTCACAGCCATTGTAGTGCTCTTAGCGCTCATCAGCGGCTGCCACAAGAACATCCATCCGGGGGCGATTTCAACAGTGGACTCGAATGCCTACGACACCTTGCTCATAGCGCAAGCGGCTCTGGACGAGGGCCGGGTGACAATAGCGGCGAATCCCTCGCCTACGTACACAACAGCCTTCAATAAGGCCGTGGCCATCTACAACCAGGCCGAGGCCGATTGGCAGCTTTATCATTCGACGAAAGATCCGCAGCTGGCGACGAAGCTCGCGGCTGAGGTCAATCAGGTAGTGACGACCATCGCAGACATGCGCAAGGCATTCGGGAAGGCCGTTACGGCCACAGGAGGCAAGTAATGCTACAGAGCTTATTGACATTGCTCGGAATCGTCGCTGGCGCCATTGCGGACTCAGCGACAGGGAAGGTGGCCGATGGCGCGGAGGCGGCGGAATACTTTCTAAAGATCGCTCAGGCTGCGGCGAATGCTTATCAGGCTCAGGTGGGAAAGCCCATCGACCCGACGCTTCTCCATCAGGAAGCGCCTATTGTGGATCAGCAGCCGAACTTCTGATAGACTGCTCTCAATCTGGTGGAACATTTGTGATTGATGAAAGAGGCCCCGTCCCGAGCGGGGCTTTTTCTATTGCTTAAGGCTTGGGGGGTTGAGGCGGTGGGTTGTCGTCAGATCGGCCTGGAGTCCCAGGCTGTTGTTTAGGCTTGTCTTTCTCATCGGGCTGCTGCTTCTTGGACTCGGACATTGGTTATCTCCTGTGGGAAAAGTAATCGCTTGCCTTGTTGCTCGTAGAATTCAAATGCTCCACGTCTTCCAACTTCCTTGCAGTCGCTCAGTTGCTGGAATATCAATAGCCGCATCTTCTCGAATGGCTGCCAGTCTACAGGAGTGCAGGTATGGGCATGCCATGGCTGC
>Ga0247679_1000057_pt1 | contig 43856 bp, 67 predicted proteins | sample CNK20_metaG_FD_182797 | JGI IMG/M metagenome (GOLD analysis project Ga0247679, IMG submission 182797) | Soil microbial communities from Purdue University Martell Research Forest, Indiana, United States - CNK20 | ecosystem: Environmental > Terrestrial > Soil > Temperate forest > Bulk soil...
GAGTGCTCCTTGCAGGATGCACACGGGCGCTGCCCAATCCCCTGACAGGAGCACTCTGCACCTACTCTGGATTTGCACACCGCTGCGTGGCTTCCCGCCGGTAGTTCGTATGGCGTTTCCTTGGTTCCGCGGCAAACACTGCAAGGCAATGTATTGGTTAGGATCTCTTCGATTCGCTTGCTCGATAACAGCACGAGAGGATGATCACGGTGTTCCAGTGCCAGTACGTGCTTGCTTTTGCTGCCGACTTTACGCCCGCCGGTCTTAGGAGTACCTGGCTTCCGTCCACGTTTCGCCATATCTAAGGAATTTCTACTTTAGAGAATCTATCGTACTCCTAAAGCTTTGATTCTGCAAGTACCACGCGAAATAGCCCTTCCGTCCACGCCGGACGATCGGGATTGGTTACTTCGATGACATCGCCTGCGTTTAGCCCGTATTGCTGGGCGGTGGCTGAATCTATCGTTAGATCACGAACTATTCTATGGGTCAGGATTCCTTCGACCTGGCGCTGATGTTTGCGTGTGTATCCGAGTCGGCGCGGTGTCTGGGTTCGCGCTACCCATTTTGCTTCACGTGGGCTAAGTTTCATTGTCCCCTCACCATCTGATTGAACGTTTGGCACGCCGCTATCCAGCGATTGTAGGCCTGTTTGCGCCGCCGGTTTAGCGTTCCAAATCTTGTGTAGCCGTGGAATGCTCGGGCTGAAATGATATGTTCCATAATGCAAAATTCCTCCCGCGCTTCTCGAAACTGTTGAAGTGCTTGCTCTTTTGTCATTTTGTGATGGCGCTCCACTGAAGGGCGTATTCCGGCCGATTGGTTGGCAGGTTTGGGATTTCGACATCGTAGCCCAAGGCAATCCATTTTTGGATCTCTGGTCCGATTTGCTCTGGATCTAGAGTGAGTGGATCGATAACTACGATTGTGCGCAAGATTTCGTCGAAGTTCATGTTGGGATGGCGCTCTTCCTCATCGCGGTCTGTAGTCGTGGTGTTGAGCGTTCGCGCTACGTCGCCACGCACCCACTGCGTTATCAATGACACCAGCTTTTGCCGAGATTGGCTGAATTCCTTGGAAACGGTAGGCCCCTCATGATCATCGAGCGCAGCATCAATGAAGTCCGAGGCAGCTACCACTAATTCACCGCAAAATTCGTCCACTTTCATTTAGCCCTCCACACGATCGCTGTTGAGCCGGTATCGGTTTCTCGCCGCTGCCCGCTGTTTTCCACCAAACCTAGGGCTACCAGTTCATGGCGCCGCTTGCCGGCTGATGTCCGCAGGATGCCCAGCTCTTCGCTGATCTCCCAGTCTGTAGCACCTTTGCTGCCCTTGCTTTGCAGTAGCAACAAAACCTCACGCCGCATTGTGAAACGAGATAGTTGATTCGCCGCGGCCGCTTCGTGCGCTGTTTCCGGGTCTGTGCACCTGGCTGGTGCTTGCTGCTCGAATAGCGTTCCTTGGGTCATTGGCGTGTTATCCAGTACCAAAATCTCATCCACCACGGCTTGATGCCGACCACCCTGCAGGCCAGCTCAGGCTCCATTGGAGAATGACCATAAAGATCTTCGAATCTGCTCATGATTCAGAATCCTTGTCCATGCTGCCCCATAATGTCCTCTCGCGTCAATCGAATCTTTACGTTAGCGCTTGCTTCCCGCTCCTTTTGCAGCTCTTCATCGATTTCCCAACGCTTGCCGACATCTTCGCGAGCGATCTTGCGCTGAGCCTCTGCCCGCTGGTACTTGGTCCGCCGCGCCTGATACGCTGCAAGTTGCCATTCAGAAGGCATCCGGTTCCTTCCTGCCGACTTCCCGGAGGTATTCGGCACGTCTGGCCTTCCACGACTCTGATATGCGCTCAGGATACGCCTGTGAGCCTTGGCGCTGTATCCGCGGACGACGTTTTGGCCGGCGCGATCGGCTAAGCGATTCGCCGCGGCGAGCTGATTCGTTCTGTAAAACCTTGGCCGCGATCGGGTCGATCATCGCTTCTCCATATCCATCATAAGTTTACGCTCGGCATTGGCCTTTTCAACTTTGATCATCAGGACCTCGCCACCTTTGCGCCCCGCCGGGCAGCCGCAGGCGAAATACCCGTCGCGAAAACTCCCGCGGAATCCGGTATCCTTGCAGATCATGCAATCCGGCCATCCTTCAGGCGGCGGCCAGGGCATTTTGCTGGTGTTGCTCATACCTTTCCCGCTTCGGAGTGCTTGGCAAAAGCTTTTCGTAACTGCTGGAATACCGCTGTTGAAAAGTTAACCGTATACGGCGGCCCCACGTGTTCCATAATTTCAAACGGAATCAGTTGCAACGACTCCACCAGTTCCGCCACATCTGCCTTGCGTTTGGCTGCAATTCCCGATACCGCTGGGTCATCGTGGATTCGAATCTCAAACGAAACTAGCTCGCTTAGCGCTTTCCGATATTCCCCGTTAACCGCTACAATGTGATCAGACATCAGCACATCGTCAACCTGGTCCAACTTGGAGCGGAGTTCCGCCACATCTGCACGCAACTTATCGTATTCCTCTCGCGTCGGTCGTTTGCTGTAGTCTTCCAGCACTTCAGCTACTCTTCTGTCAGCATTCATAAGCACCGCATCAACAGCCTCACACGCCTCATTCCATTGCTCTTCAGTACATCGTGAATCTAAAAAAGCGCAATCCTGAACCAATTTCAACGCCTCCACTGCCGCGTCTCGCTCTTCCGTTACCACTTGCGCTTGCCGCAACGCCGTAATTGCTGCCTGCGCTCCCGCATGAACCGCTTCAGGTTCCCCTAGCAGTTGGTCGATCTGCTTTCGCAAAGCGTCCACATCTGCACGCGCTCGGGATCGTTCCGATTCCAACTCCGCTGAAATACAATTGCGCAACGTCCCGCGCTGGACGGGTCCTAGTTCAAGCGCGAAGTACGCCCTCCAGTTATTGACAATCTGTTCAGCTATCTCAGCTGCCGACATCTGTTCGCTCTCAGTTGACATGCGTCTCCTTCATCTTCAGCACGTAGTATCGCGGTGTAGCGCTAGCTCCCATTACGAGCCGCGTGGTTTCACAAACTCCGCACCAGTAGCACAATGGGTCCTTGTCGTCTTCATCGCACGTTGTCGAGCCGCCGCAAATTCCGCAACTCTGTTCGCTCATTCTGTTACCTCTTCCCCTTTCGAAGGATATCCTGCTACTTCTTTCGCGCTTCCTTCAGGTTCGAGTGTTGAGCGTTCGCGCGAACTTCATTGCAGTGTCATCTCGATTAAATGGCCTTGGTACATCGTCGGATTTCCTACCGCCTTCTTAAATGCCATTGCGTTTCTCCAATTGTTTGCCCCAGTTTTGTTCCGCCGAGCTGCGAAACTCCAGGCCATAGAATCGGCGGTTTCGAGCAGGGACCGGATCGTTCCATGAGCCAGTGCGGTAGTTTTCAGGCCAAATCCATGAAGCCGAAGATCCGAGCGCTCTGTTTTTATCGCGATCAGCACGTCAAGGATCAAGCACGGCGAGGCATTCCGTTTACAAATCGATCCAACGCCTACCCACGCGCCATGCGCGAGGCGTGCGCCGTACTGGCGAATATGTGAGACGTATTCCTCAGGCTCGTAGCCTTGGAGCACCGGCATGATGTAACAGCCGGTTTCACATCGCAACAGTGCGTCATACCGCTCAATAGTTAGACGCTGGTGTTCGGCCACAGTCAATCCAGTCTTAGCCAGCATATGAGGCTCGCACATGTAATCCTGAGAAACGGCCGCCAGTAGGTTGCCGTTCGATTTCCAGCGCTTAACGTAACGTGCGTATTCCTCAACCGGCGCTGGATAACCACCATGCGTAGCGATAGTGGAAAATGCGCCAGAATCCATAATCCAATCACCTACTTCGAAATTGCTTTTGCGATTGCGCAATCGGTTCACAGACACAAAGGCCGAATCAAAATGCTTAGCGTCCGAAGGTTGATGCAGACCGATGAAAAATTTCATGCCTCCCCTTGTTTCTCGCTCTCGCCACGCCATTCACGGTTAAACTTGGCCGCTCTAACTTGCCATGGCGGAGAGTTCAGTTGCGCATGGGCTTTAGGCATCGCCAGCTCGATGATCTCCGCCGCTTCCCTGAGCGCCTTGGAGAGCGCGGGTATGTCGGTGCGGGATGCCGCCGCAAATACTCCATCTTCGTAGCGCACCTCTCCTCGCATAAATGGGCACCGCGCATCATCAATGAGAGCCGGATCATCAATATCGTCTGCATTCCGTCTAACCGTTCCGCTGCCATCTCCGCGATAGACACACGCCCACGGTCCCGGCGTCGCATTCTCCGCCCGCTCCTCAATCTCCCGCAGTTTCGCTTCGCTGATCACTGAAATGCTCCGCCGTCGTCCATCGAATCAAACGCCTTGTCGAACGCGTTTTCGTAGCCGAAATCGATACAGAATCGAAGTCCTCGGCTTTCAAGATAACGACATGCCGCGATCTGCTCGCGCGACATCAGCACTTCGGGGAAATGCGCTATGAACCAATCTAATCTCATTCACTTGCCTCCTTTTGCTTTGACCCGCCTGCTGCGTTGGAACCTGCCGAAAAACGCTCATCTTTGGACAAACATCTAGGGCAAGTTGGCTCTTGATCAGTTATTGCTGAATCGGTGACGGTGTTGGCGTACACGATGCGCCCGCAGAGAGTAAAAACGTTATCGTCGCGCAATGAATGGCGCAGCATCCGCGTTGATCGATCATAGATTCGGTATGCATCGGCGGCCACCTCGACTGTGCGTGTGATCGCTGCCGAATGCTCTCGTTTGCCTGTCATGCTTCATCTCGCATATTCCACCAACCGATTGCCAATGTTTCGGTTTTTCCCCATCCACCATGCGCCGCACAGGATCGGCAACTGATCCAGTAGCGCTCCGCTCCGTTGTCCGCCTTGCCCTCGTTCTTGATCGGCTCACCGCCACAAAATGGGCAGTTTTTGATGTCTTGGCCTGTCATGCTGTTTTCCTCTGTCGATCAGCCTCGATAAATAGTTCAAGTTCTTCCGGGTCTACGCCTTGCTCAAACTTGCCCAGCTTAAATTCCACTGGCTCAGGCGGTTGCATGTACGTCGTGCGCCGCCACGCCTTTCCGCGCAAGTGATTAACCGGGTAAGGGATGTAGTCGACCGACGAGGCCGTTTTGATGGCTCCGCGTGCGCTCAGAATCGCTGGCTCATGATCAGAATCGTTCAGCGAAACCCATTCCGTGCAGGCTCGGTGACGATCCATCTCGTTTAACGGCTTGCCTGCCGCTACGAAGAGATTCCAGTATTGATCGAAGTCAGGCATCTTCTTCCGGTTCCTCCTGTGGTTCTTTGTAGCCAAACTGCTCCAGTGAACGCTTCAATACAGACGTGAGCGTTTTTAGTGCTGCGTGGGCCGGGTGCTCCGCAATGTCTTTGCGTATACGTTTTACCTCAGAAGCTAGTTTCCATCTATCGGTAGTCTGTGGTAATCCAAGGATCTCGCACAATTCCGCACGCAACGGAGCCACTAAATCTCTTGCCTCGGTACCTATCTGCTCGGCGCGAAAACGGGCATCTTCTTCGATGCGTTTAGCCATATAACGGGCCGAAACAATTTCCTGTTCAACCGCCAGTCGGTCACGAACTGTGCGTGCAACTAGTTCGCCGAATTTTACGCGAGTGTTATTTATCTGAAGGCTATCGCTCCATCCCTTGGCGCGTAACCGTGGACCCTCCCGTTCAACGCCGTCAATCAGCATCTTTAGAAGGGCTTCTTCCGGGATGATCACCGGCGATAGCGTGGCTTTCTTTGCTGCCCGCCAGCGGTCGTTACGCAGTACCGTCAGTCCACAATGGGCTGGGATGTCGGATTTCTTCAGCAGATCGCCTTCGCACGCAAAATACACGCCGCTGGCATACTTCAAATAGCTCTGCCACTTGCCGCTGGTTACGTCCGACCTGAAATCAGAGATGCTCACCTTGCATTCGTAGGCGGTTGGACACGGATTCATGTAAGACTTGCGAATGGTATAAACATCTGGCCGCACAGAACCGGACGGACCAAGCTGCACGTCACACCACGTCATACGAAGTTCTCCGCGCAGGCTGTCTGCTAGGTTGCGGGCTAGATCATCATGACTCAATGGCATAGCGATTATTTTCCTAACTCAAACCTCGGGCATCCGTTACGCCTTGTGCATAAGATCATGGCAAGCACGGCAGAGCAACTGACTATGCTCCTTTTGAGAGATCTCCAAAATTTTGATTTAAGATATCTGTTATAACGCTTTCTCCAAGCCACCAGAGGATTCTGAACATCCTGAATCAACTTTTCCCTTCTCTTCAGTCTTCTTTTTGACAGCCTAATCCAGGTTGCCGCGGGCAGGAGGTCATATCCGTCTTTATCGCCTATCATTTACCTTAGATCCCCATACGGTTTGAAGACAGAAGAAGCCCCATGGCACTTTTCAGCACCAATCGGCTTCACCCGTTACCTTGAGTCCTTGACGGCCCAGCAACAGAAGCGAGCAGGTTAGATCTCTCGCTCTTACCCAGACTTTCCCACCGGATCTACCCGGCAGCACCCCGCCCTCTAGGATCAGCCCCAGGCTGCGGCTGTAGGATGTTCTTCTAGCCGCACTTCTCCCAACACGCCGAAGGTTTTTAGCCGAATGCGCGTCAAGCACTGCGACGATTTTAAAAGGAATGCCATTGTGAGCACTCTGTTATCAAACCGTCCGCCACCCTAGTACTCGTTCACTCTTTTACCCGGTCGCCAAACCTGAATCGGTTGGGGCGCTCTTGCGAGTCGCCCCGATAACGAGTGCCAGGTTAGCGGCACACCAACTATACCACAAAACCAATGCGGAGGGAAGCCCATAATCACACCGAAGTTTTCACGCCCACTACTGCCAGAGCTTCCGCAACGCTGTGCACGACGTGTACCGCTCCTCGCCATTTGCCTATCCAAGTGAACTCCGCGAGTGTCAGTTTGCGCTTGCTTGGCGGCGCATCCCCGTCTTTCACCTCCAGCAGGTAATTGACACCAGCACGCCCCACAAGCAGATCTGGGCAGCCATCACCAATCTTTGCAAGGCTTTGCACTGAACACCCGGCATCCCGCAGCGCCTTGACAATGGCCGGCTGGTTTCTATCTACTCGCCCGCGGTGCCCTCGCCCGATCATTTGCCGCTCTCCAGTTCCCGCCCGCCGAACACCTGCACCAGCACTTTGGCAATCGAATCCACCACGGCCGTCCTCCGGCCGCCTGGCGCCGCCAATCTATCCGTATACGGCCGCTCCGTGAGGATGCGGTGGGCCGCAACGTAGGCGAGCCGCTCGGTTTCCGAAAGAATCGGCACGTATTCCCGCTTGCCGATTAGCTTAGGCTTTGGAAGTGGCATCCACTTCCTCCTTGACTTGGCTGCGCCGATTCCGCGTGTATGCGAATTCCCGCTCAAAGCGCTCAAACAGTTCCTTAGCACACGTTCCGCAGATCTCCCACGTCGTATAGGTGCCGCCCTCGGTTATCGTCACGTGATCGAAGAACTCCTCGGCCGCAAGAGGCTGACTGCAGCAGTCGCAACGCTTGTCGATCAGAATCATCTTCGGCTCCGTCATCGGCTTCCGTGCTCTCTGTCGATTTCGCGGCTGTCCAAATCCTCAATGCGTTCGCTAAGTGTCGGCTGCTCTCCCGCCTTACGCTTCGTTCCCTTGTCGCTGCGCGGTTTGCGTGGTGCTTTATCTGGGATCTCAATAATATCTATGGATTCAACACCTTCCATATTTTCAGCACCATGCATAATCACGAACTTCCCCGCAGCTTCCTCCTCTGATGTGCTAGAGAACTCACGATAACGGGGATCTTCTGAGCTGAAAGCCATGTACCGCCCGCGCTCTTCGTCGATACAGATCGTATAAATTTTCATCGTTTCTCCTTTTCAATCTCAATCCCCAGCGCCTCGTCGCTATTCGGTTTTTCAACCGCGTGATTGTGCACGGCTGCGAAGCGCTGGGTCCCTTTGCTGCGCCTGAATGCTAGAGGATCAAACAGGCGCAAGAGAAGCTCAATATCGTCGATATTTCCCTTTATAAAACGTGATGTCCCTCTGGCCGCGCGCCTTCCGTTCAGCGTTTGCCCGTTGGCCGTTCCTCTTTCGGACGGCCGCAAGCTTCGCCTTTTGGCGCTCCGTCATGCCGTCACCCTGGCCAGTTCATCCTTGACCACCTGTTTCAGTTCCTTGTAGATCCGCTCGGCTTCGTCGCGCGTTCGGATGTCCTTGCTGTGTTCATAACCGTGCGCCGCGAGTATCGCGTAGTATTTCATATCGTCATCGTCCAGCAATTTCTTCATTTCGCCTTTGACCGTTCCGAAGTAGCCCAGCGTGTTGAAATCCATCTTGAAAGGCTCGGGCGGTGCTGGCTTAGGTGCTTGTTCAGCCACGGGCGCATGTTCGGACGATTCCTGGCGCTCATCCATATCCTGCGTAAAGAATTCACTGGCTGAGGTCGCGTTGATCGTCGCGCCGACATGCGCCCGCTTCTGGGCCATCTTGAGCAGCGTGTTCACCTGATCGCAGATATCGGGATTCGGACGTTTGCCCGTTTCCTGCTTGGTTATCGCCGAATCGTCCAATTTGAAGCCGTGACCACAGCCACCCTTGAACGGAGCGCACCAGAAGTTTTTCGGTTTCCCTTCTTCGGCCCCGCTCTTGTGCTTGGTCTGAATGATCGACGCTTTGCCGCAATCAGGACACAATCGATCGGCGCTGCGATAGCGATACTTCGACTCCCACGAATTGCATTCGCCGATACACTCGCCCATCACGTACCCGTCACGCATGAGCTGACAGACTACCATGTAGCGAAAGAATGGCTCCCCGCCGTGCCGCTCGCCCGTCCAATCCTCTTCGATCCGCATCATCTCCATTGGGAACCGCGGCACCAGCCCGAACAGGTTATCGAGCTTCTGGGCGCCTGGCTGTAGCAGAGTCGGCTTACCGATGCCGGCCACCTTGCCGTAGTCCTCGCCTTCGTTCATCAGATTCGCGAATGCATCACGAACTGCCGCGCGAATATCCAGCGCGTGTTGGGTTTTCATGATCGGCGCGAAGCGTGCCCGCGTGAGATCGGCGGATAGCATCACCTCGGCAGCATTCAGCGGCACCAGTTCATTTTCAGCCATTACCCTTGCTCCTTTTCAAATTGCTGCTTCAGTTCCGCAAGCAGCTTCTCTTTATCCAGTCCCCAGTGAGTCCAGAACAGCTTGCCGAGCTTGTGAGCGGAAAACTTTCCTTCGCGGTGGTGCTCGAATCCACAAAGCGGTATTGTTTCTTCATCGGGGCACTTCTGCGAAATCCCACGCTCCCCGACGTGCGCCGCCTCTGTGGACGATGTTTGAATCACATTATTCATTTGGTATCTCCACAAATCAGGGAAGCAGCACACACACGGCAGGCTGCGTATCCACGCCAGCCTAGCCGGATCTTTCCCGAGCTTGCGTTTTGTCGCGCTTCTCACTGCTCCACAATCCTTACTGTGCCGGTCAGCATCACATCAGCCTCCACACCCAAGGAAATTCTTTCTTCAAAACTTCATCCGGGTCCTTGCCGAGATTGATCTGTTTTTGGAAGAAGTAAGATCGGTAAAAAGACACCTGAACCGCCAGCCGCATCATCCACAAAAGATTAACTACCGCAACCAGCGCTAACATCTGGTTCATCACTCACCCTCCCATCCTTCGCTCATATCTTCCGGCATGTCGACATCGTCCGCACAATCAACGCAGAGCCGCTCATCGCCGACCGTATGCGTTCCTTCGTTCTTCAGGCAGCGCTCACAGGCGTCCTCTACCTGGTGCATCTCAAGCTCATCCGCATCCGTGTTGACGCCGCAACCGTTACACGTCAGCCATTCTTCATGGAAGGATTCATAAGGCCCGCAATCCAGTCCATGAGTCTCGATGCTGGTTGAGCTGTGCTCGGTAAACGTGCAAGGCTTGTTGCAGTTCGGGCAAAGCTGTTTCGAGTGCGTGTAAATCGATTCCATCAGTTGGCTGCTCATGAATTCATCATAGCACTTTCTGACAGAATGTCAACAGTTGGTATTGACTATTTTGCAACTTTGTGTCAGAATCTATTCATGGCAAAGAAAATGGGCAGGCCAGCTAAGCTGACACCCTGCGGATTCTGCCGAAAACGGCTCAGTGTTACAGACCTCCGCGCACATCTTAAGGATTGCCCCAAGCGTCCAAAGGAGCAGGCGGCATGAGCTATAAGATCACAGTCGAGAAAACCTCCCTGGAAATACGGCGCGGACAATCCGACTATGTCAAGGTATCCGATACCGGCGGCAAAGACGGAGGCGGATCATATGACTGGGTCGCCAAGCCCAATCAGGAAGTCGAGATAAAGTGCGAGGTCTACACACAGTTCGTCGACGAACTGGACTTGATCGCCGTCATCAATGCCGTCAACAAAGGTACAGCATGACGCTCCCCTGGTTCGGCATCATCATCTTCGGCTTAGCTGGCCTGCTCTGGCTAATCGATTGGCTGTTCGACCGCGGCGAAGTTGATTCACAACCCTACATCGACGGTGTACCAGTGGATACTATCCATGTGGATCTGTGGCCCGGAAATGAACGGGAAGATTTGATACTTCGCGGAGCCCGTGAATGGGAAGCGACACGGACGGCGCAACGCAATTACAATAATTTACTGTCAAACGTAGCCGAACAGGTGGCGTTTGGGGACAGCAATGAAAGAGACGATTTGATACTCAGCGCAGCCCGCACGTGGGAGGCTCAGCAGAATGACCCGGAAGCGATCAATCGTCAAGCCAATCTGATGCAGCAAGCCCGTTGCTCGGAATGCGAAGAATCTCTATCCGGCCAACACGCAGCCAATTGCAGCTATCTGGCTAAACTTGCTGCATGTATGCAGAATGCTCATTTACTGCCAGAGGAAAGCAATGAGGAGCGCGACCGCCGATGAGCTGGGCTGTTGGCTACGATAGCAAGTGGAAACGAGACATCGGATACGGCGTCCCTTCGATTTGCGATCATCCTGATTGCAGCGAAAGTATAGACCGTGGGCTATCTTATGTCTGCGGTGGCGATCCGTACGGCGGAGATGATGGGTGCGGATTGTACTTCTGCAAAAAGCACCTTTTCTGTGTGGGCAGGAAAAAGCAACGTTGCGGTCGATGCGTAAAAAACCGAAAACCGTTCGCTCCAAAGCCAGACCTTGAAGAGTGGCTACATCACAAGGAAACCGATTCAAGCTGGGAAGAATGGCGAAAAGAACGCGCCGAGAGAGCCGCGAGATGATGCCGCTCCTAACGCTCCGCATCCTCCCCGCCGTGATGCTGATTCTCTGCCTGTGGCTGCTCTTCAGCCTCGGCCGCACGCGCCCCACGCTATCGTTGCTGATTGCTTCCACTGCCGCCCGCTGCATCTTCTACGAGGCGTCCATGTGGCGCACCACGTCAATTGCAACCGAGGTAGCGGCCTTCCTGATGCTGCTAGCCGTCATCGAAACGATGGCCCGCACCTTCCGATCCACCAACTATCAGGGAAATGTTCCAGTTTACTCGCTGGCTATCGGCTGCCTGGTTGCCGGCGTCTCGCTGGTGTTCGGTGCCGCCGAGGAGCCGTATCGGGCGTTTGTGCAGCTCTGGGGCTTTGTGGCGATGTTTGCTTCGCTATTGATGGTGATTCTGACCTGGTGGGAAGGATATTACCGCGAGGCCGTGTGGATTCACGGATGCCTGGCTGCCTACATCCTGGCTGCGATTGTCAGTAGCCGCCGGGAAGCTGGCGCAGAGTGGTGGACGAATACGCTGGTAACGGAATCGCTGCAGATACTGGCGCTAGGTGCTATGATCTTCGCCGTGCGTACAGTTCATTCGCCAGTTCCTTTACTCCCTCACGGCGAAACCAGCTCTTGAAATTGTCCAAGATATGCTCTTCCTTGCGCTGTTGCTGCAACTCCTCGATAGTTGCCTGCATTTGAGCAATCCGCGGATCGCGAGGCGGTCTTAGCTTCATCTTCAGCCATGTACCAAAGGCCGTGATAGCTCCGGCCCCAATCGCATAGAGTCCAGCGACCACTTGCGATCCGTTCTGACAATCCTGATGATCTGGCGTCTGCATCGCCGACTGTTCAGCCTTTGCCACCGGGTCCTCCGCCTTGAGTTGGAGGTGGCGGTGGGGGTGGATCAGTCTCATCATACCTGACTGGGGGATGCGGGTCGGGATGTGGTTGTTTCTCTTTTTCGTCTGGCATGGGCAAAGTTTATCACGAATTTAGACGGAAAGGCGAGATGTTTTTCAGAATACAATTTCCCGCCCGTTACGAATCCGTTCTTCCCTGATTCCTTGCTGCCGGCCTGATTCATGGGCAATCGCTAACATCTTGTCGAGCTCACCGTTCATTCCAGTGCGAATCAGTCTGCGGACATGCTTTACATTGGAAATTCGCGTGAGCCACCAAGTCAGGAGGCAAGTTAGGACGGAGGCAGCGCCGGCAATCAGCGCAGCTTTGACAGCATCGCTCACTTGTCGACGGGCGGGGTTACTTCAACGGTCGCGGTCGTGGTGCGTTTGATTTCGGTCGTACCTGGCGAGGGATCTTCCTTTGCTTGCGGTTTTATGCGGAGCAGAAACGCTCCAGTGAGTGCTCCTACAAGACTGGAAATAACCTGGAAAGTTTGCCCGTCCTCTTTGAACTTGAAGTCGACGAACACCATCAGGCCGAGAGTGGCGAAGATGCCGAAGAACAGCAACAAAACAATCGGATCGATGCGCCAATCTTGCTTCATTGCCGAGAGTCTAGCACAAATGGCGGAAGGTGGAGGGATCGAACCCCTAGGCGATTAACCTACCACGGTTTTCGGGACCGCTTGCCGTCCATTCAGCAGCACCTTCCACGCACAAAAGCAAACCGCGCCGCCCTCCCGCCAGGAGATAGACGGCGCGGAAACCAGGATCAATCTCACAAGTACGTTGCTGCGCGACCCTCCCCGCCGCGTTGGGGTTCTTGAAAGCCGGAGTGCTGCGGACCACTCCGGGTACTTCCAGCATTATGTGGGCCATTCGGTTCCAATCTTGATGTGAGCAGCGATCCAACCGTATCCGCACTGGGTTATCGGATCGCCTCTAGGCCGTGACCAACTGGATTCGCACGGCTAACACCTCCCGAAACTGCAAGCCCCTCTTGTTATGGTATGTCGTTAGCCTGCGGGCGGCGCCGGAGGCAGCGCTGCTTGGATGGATGCTATATTAGTCTTGACCGTCGCATCCTGCGCATTGGTTTCGTCAAGCAACGCCTGGGCATCTGCCGCCGTCATTTGCCCGGAGGCGAATGCAGTCAGCAACTGCTGAAGCAACTGCGAAAGAACCACTAGATCCGCGTGCTCAGTAGCCTGAGCCGCTTTTACGTCTGAAATTCCGGGCATGATTTTCTCCTTGAGTAAAGTTTCGATTCGATCTAACTGCGTCTTGCGTTTCCACCAGGACATCTATGCTCCATTTTGGACGATGCGCAGATCCACCCACTTTTCGCACCGATCGCCAGCCGGAATGCTCGACACGAAGCCAACCGGAAACAGGCTGACTGCCAACCGCAACAGCTTCATGCCAATCTCGATCCGTAGTTGGTTCATGCGGCTATTATCCCAGAGTCAGCGACGCCAGCAAAGCTTTATTTTCCGATTCCGTCAACGCCTGGATCGGGCAACGATCTTCTGCGATCATCTTCGCCGGTTCCAGTTCAACACAAGGATTAGCAATCAGCGACCCCAAGCGTACGCGCTCGCTCTCCGGAAGGATGATCCACAGTCGGCGGGCGCGGGCTGGAGTCCAGGGGTCTGAGTTCATGCGTCATTCATCAGTGCGCGGCTCGCTGTCGTATTCCCCGAGCATCCAACCGATAGTATCAAGGATAGCGATGTCATGAGTCGTCAGATTATGCGCATTGCTGAGGCGCTCGAAAATAACAATCGCCTCCTCCCGACGTTTCTTAGCACAAGCTTCTTTGTATTGCGCATTGGAGCCAGCCATTCGCACTTCCATCGTTCCTCCGTCTATTTAAATTGAATTGCTGCCCATCCGGTAATGCTCCGGCGTTGTGGAGTCCAAACCACTTCACGCGACCCATGGACGACGGCCTTCTGTGAGCTTGTATCAAGCAGTGAGGCAGCAAAGTTAAACACGAACCGCATGTTCCTTGCCATGACAGCTCGTACAAATCCATTCAACATCAAGCGGCTTTGAGTAGTCATCGTGATGCCCATGCAGCTTCCTGGATTCAGTTTTAAGACCACATCTGGAGCATTCACATGGCTTTACTACTAACCCCCGCTCAATGGCCTTATTGAGCGCTTTCCTAGCCCGCAGCTTAACGTCACCAGAAGCCCATATAGCTCTAAGTTTATCTAGCCTTGCTGGGGCATTTCTGGAATACCACCGCTTGGTCTGTAGTGCCCTGCATGGTTTACACCGGCGATACATAGAAGGAACTCCGTGTTTCATGACAACCGAAAATTGGTCATCTTCCTTTTCTGTCTTACAGCCAGTGCAAATTCTCATGCAAACCTTTCTGCGCTCCCGGCTCTGACTACCCGAAGGCACCCAGAGCCGTACGCTAGTGGAGCGCAATTGCTGGCGGCGATATTAACGACCTTCGCTCTTTCCTCCCGGAACGGTCAGGCGGGCGACCAGCAAAACCTTCCGGCGCTTTCGCGCCGTCCCTACGCCCTGCCGACGTACTGCCAGTAGATAACTGGCGGGTTATTGCCGATCGGACCAAGGAACACGTACTTGACGCCGTCCTGAGTGTTTTCCTGGCCAACCGCGAACACCTTCTCGGCTCCGTTGATGGCATTGTACATTCCATCGGCATTCGCCCGAGTGCCAACGTATTTGATCTGCTCGGGAACCGGACCAGCGAACGGCTCTGGCAGCGGCAAGAATCCAACGGGGCAAGTGTGCCCGGTAGAGTCATACGGAGGGGTGTTCGGAAGATCCTGTCCCGGAGGGGCCGTCATCCAGTCGGGATTCGGCTCTCCGACATAGGATGCCACCTTGTAGCCCTCAGTGACGTAAGACAGCATCGATTCATACGGAGCAATTCCGGTCAGATCCGCGCGGGTTACTTTGAACCCCTGTGCAGCAAGCAGGTTGGCGACGCCAAACGCTTCATCTGCGGTAATCGGCGAGCCGTGCATGGGGATTCCAAACACCCCGCGTCTGGCCCAAAGTTGATAGAAGATCTCCGGTGACAGCGCTTGCAGGTACGCGCCGTTCCACTGATCCTCGAAGGTGTTACCTTGAATATTGACTGGGTACATCAGTTTCTCCTTGTTTGATTGTAGTGCTAGAACTTGATTTCTGGATCGTGCCTGCGCCAGCGCAGCGAGCAACTGCCTCGCGAAGTTTGGCAAGCTCGCCACGATCTTTTGCTCGTTTTACACAGGTAGTAAGCCACTCGATTCCGGGAGTGTTCCATTCCCTGTCCACCACCAGATTGAGATCCTTCATGATCTGCACTTGTGTGACGTGCGGCAAGTTCAATAACTGATTTGCCATGTCCCAGGATTTACCAGCAACCAGTTTGCCTTCGCTCTTGTAAACGGCTGGATGATTCTCTGTGGCACCGAGCACCCGCTCCGTCTGCCGCGATTCGGCGCGAGCGATCAATTCATCAAGAGAACGCAATACAGCGGCCATGTGACTACGAACATCATAGTAAGGAGAGTCGGATCGTGTCCCATCGGGATACAGATCAGCGATAAGCACCCGCATACCCTCCACTGCTTGCTTGTGTCCATTCAGCACATCCACCAACTCCCGCAGTTGGGCTGCGTGGGCTTCGTCACGGGCGCGGATGGCGGAAACAATGCGACCTTCCAAATCGTCCCACACTTTGCCGGGCGACCATGCAAGCCCAGAAAGTATGCTGATCGCGATCTGCTCAGGCGTCGGCTGGCTCACAACTACTCCCCGCCCTGCGGAGTCACCGCCGCGATCTCAACAAGTGGCGTCAGCGCAATTCCGAAGCGCTCGCGGTCGGAGTCGCTCATGCCAAACCGGAGCAGAAGATCTTCGGTTGATGCGACCGAGCCACCATTGCCAGCTTGGCAATCCCATCCCGTATAATCGCATCCGCCTTCCGCGAAGAACCAGCGGCCATCCTTCAACTGGCCCCAGACGATCCAACTTGGTCCCTCGTTATCTCCTTCGATCTGCCCACGAATCTCAGCAACATCTTCCCGAGTGAATGTCTCGGGCGCCACAGGATCACCAGGAGCGATGATCGGCTTAATCGCCGAGCAGTTGCCACCGCTGCCTTCGCCGAATACCTCTGCCCAATCGTAATCGTCCAGTTCCTTCAGCATCCCCGCACCTCCGCGATCTCGTTCATGTTGAGTTGCATTGAGTGGCCTCGATTGTCAGTATGAAGGAGGTCGGGAAAGATGTCAAGGAAATAGATTGCACAAAATGACGAATTGGTGTAATGTATTCGTATGGGATGGTTTTCAAAGCAGGAAGAGAAGCAGATCAAGCAGGAGACGGACACAAACTACAGCGACAAGGAGCGTTTCTGCCCAGTGTTCTACAGTAAGAACGGCACGTTCCTTTGCAAGTCCTATTACAAGACCAAAACTAATGGGCTGTTCTTCGGGATTTGCCGCACAGCAGATGCGCTCAAATCATCGGACTGGTTCGAGGTGTTCTCCAAAGCAGAGGCAGTTGAGTACATGAGCCGACTGGAGAAGATCGAGGAAGATCGGATTGCGGCCAAGGCAGCGCGTAAAGCCGCGAAGGAGAATGCGAATGCCCCGTCCGCCAGCTAAACGTAAACGAGGGCATCCGCCGAAGCCAACGCACTGCGGTACCTGCGGTCGCAAATGTCCATCAGCCCGCGATGCCCGCGTTCATTGCGCGAAGCGAAAGGAATCATCCAAATGACCCGCCGACTCGCAAGGGCGGAACCCGCCAAAATGTGCACCTACATCACGCTGCGCTCGGCGTCTGGCAGTAAGCGCAAGTTCCCAATCACCGGCAGCATCATTCCTGAGATCGGCGATGTGGTCACGCTCAACGGGCACGATCACACGGTCATCGCTCGCAAAGAGGAGAAGGTATTCGCGGAGTTCTCAACCGCTGGCGGCAAGCTAACACAGGTGTTTCCGCCACCAAGCGCCTCCAAGCCCAAGCCTCAACGGAGGGCGGGATGAAGAACGCGGTCCCTTTTATTGTAGTGCTCGCTACAATCTGCTTTGCTGGATACCACATTGAGTGTCGCATCATTGAGGTGCTCAATGCCCTCCGCGACATCGCCCGCAAGTTGGAGAAGCCGGAATGAACGATCCCTGCTTTGGTGTAACGCTCGCTGGAGGAGATTGAATGACTGATAAAGACGCATTGCTTTCACGAAGGCTGCTTTCGGTTAGCTGTTTGTTTATGTTTTTGGGGCTGCACATGCTAACGTGGCCGGGAGGAACCCAGTATAACCTGACCTCCGCTATCGAAACTTTCCCGGTTATGATTTTGTATGTTTTGGGAACACGTAAATGACCAAACTACTTCAACTGCTAAAATTCTTCTTCTCCCGCCCCGTCTGCCCGAGCGACGGATCGCCGATGAACCCGCTCGATCTGTCTGGGTATTGGAGATGCGGGAAGTGCGGGAGGATGCTGTGAGGATACTGAACTGCGTGCTGGCGGTTGTGCTGGCTGCGTCCATCGGTACCGTATGGGTCAAACACGACCGATGGCAACAGGATCACGCTCGGCCAGAGAAATACTTGAGCGCCCACGAATGCGCCGACATCGTCTCGTACGCTTTCTCTCTTGACGCGAAAAGCCGCCACACTGATACCAGTTACATCACCTGCACAGCGTGCCACATGCGCAGTCTGGATGACGTTGTTCTTATGCGTCTAGAAAAGATTCGTGGAGAACAGGTCATCATGCCGCCGTTTAACGAATGGACAACGGACACACCGAAACACTAGGAGACTTATGAAACTACTGATCGTTTTGATGCTCGCGGGCGCGGCGTGGGGACAGGAGGCAACACACTCCCGGATAGTCGTAAAATTGAGCGACAATCCGAAGATCGAATGCGCCCTGTCCCCGTTCGAGGGCGATTACAAATCTCCAGAGGGCATTCAGTTATGCTCGGTGGTTATCCAAACTCGCGACGCCCAAATCGCCTCCCAAGCCGCACTCATCAAGTGGCAAGAGGAAGAGATCGCCACAATGAAGAACAAGATCCAAGCTCTCGCGCAGTTCTGGCAACTCGAAGTCCAGAGCATCCAGCATCAGGCGTCGAAGCCGGTCGTTGAACCGGGGAAGGCGAAGCAGTGAGCGTCAAGGGAAGTTCGTACAACTCGAATAATCCCCCCGCATCGTCCCAGTGATCACGCACGTAGCTGCCGCGTCGCTTGTGAAGTTGTGCCCGCTCGTGCTGAGCGCTGTCGCGAACGCAGCCAGTCCCGCAAGCGTGGTCGCATCCACCCCGAGCGTATTCATGACCGCCAGGCCGTATGCGTAGGAATCCGGCAAGCACGTCGGCGTGTTGTAGCCTGACCGCGCATCAGGAGTCTTGCTGATGCAGTTACCATTTGCCCAGAACGTCTGCCACTGGCCTGTTGTAAACGCCGCCGTCATCGTGAGCAACTGCTGTGCTTCGGCCTCGACCATCGCGGCGATATCCGTGCTTGACGTGTAGCCTGCTCCGAAATTCCATGTCAAAAGAAACGTCGGACTCATCGACTGTAGCTGCATGTTCACGCCGCCGGCATTGTTGAGCGACGGCAGACCCCAAGTAGCCTGGGGCTGAACGGCGAATAGAAGCGCTTTTTCCCAGAAACTCGGTCGCGCCTCCATGCAGTTCTGCTCCAGCGCGAAATTGTAATTCCCGTCGATATCACCCGATGCGATCAGATCCCGGTTGCCGTCCCCTTGAACAAGTGCAACCTTATACCACTGGCAGGATGCGAGGAAGTGATTCGTGGGAGCAACGGAGTACTTGTTGTAAAACGTCTGCTGCGTGTTCGCCATGATCCGCTTATGGGGACCAAGCTGGAAGGAGAATGTGAACAAAATTCCGCGAACATGTTGAGCGCCCGCGCGTGCGTTCGGCGTGCCCCATTGATCATTCGTTGACTGGTCGTATAGATCCTGAAGCGCTCCCTGGTTCATGAACTCCCAAATACGAAGATTGAGCCATTTCTCCGTTCCGTATTGCTGATACGCTGATTGCGTAGGCCACTTTGAGGCGACGGCATCAGGATGCCCAGTGGAGAACGGCAGATCGTTAAACGAGTTCAGGAAATTGTTGAAGTAAGTGGCTGCTTGATAGGTCGAGAAGTTGTTCGGCAAGCTGGCAACAATTGCCGCGTAGCGCGTGTACGAGGTCGTTGTCGTCCAGTCCGCGTTGAGAACGTAGTGCCAATAATCTTCGGGTGCCGTCTCAGGGAGCCACACAGACCACGGCGGCAGGCAGCGGAACGTCGGGATGTTGCGGACGTTCACGGTCCCGTTGGGAACCCACTGTGCGTAACTGCCGCTGGGGACAAGGTACGTTTTTGTGTCCGCGTCATAGGTCAGGCACCAGTCGAGTCCGCCGCCAGCCGACCAATTGGCCTGGGTAACAGAATCCATCCCCGGCGCCGATTGATAAGGAGGGTCCCACGGCTTTCCCGAATACGCCGTTGAAAGACTCGCGATGTAAGCCACGATGTCATTCGCCTGCGTCTCGGTCAGCCCGCGGTGGATCGCCGCCACCTTGATCACATACGGGTGGTAGGCGAAGTACTTGAGGTCGTTCCCGTCCGTCGTGTGGCACGAATTGCAGTGCGCCTGTGAAGCGTGCGCCGGGAAGTAGCCGTTCGGTTCTTTGAGCGTCGCTGTGTGCCAGAGAGTAGAGCCAGTTGAAGCGTTCCCGCCGAAGCTCGGGAAGCTGGACGGATCGTAAGCGGCGTAGGACGACTTCGGAATCAGACACCGCGCCGCGTACATATGCGGCTGGGGATTCGCGAGGACGTTGGCGGACGTTGGAGCCGTGTACGTCGCGTTGGCCATCGTGCAGACGATCTGGCCTGGGTTGATGTCCGCTCCCACGGCGAAGGTGAACGTCGTGCTCCCTGTGACTGTGATCGATCTCCGCCCGTTCAGGCATCGAGGCCCAGGCGCATCGCGAATCAGGATCGTATCGCTGTTCGCGTAGCCGTGCGCCCCTGAAGTCGTCACGGTCGCCAGCGTGCCGCTGCTGCTCACGACAATCTGCGTGATCTCAATATCCGGTTGCACTACCTCGAAATCGGTATAGTAGCCGTGCGCCAGTCCGTTGAGACTAACATCGCCGACTCCCAGGAACTTCAGGCCGAGCGTATTGTTTGCTGACGCCGTGACCTCGCCCGCTCCCAGCGGAACCATTACCTCGAAACTCTGACCGTTAACGCCCTTGAGTCCGTTAAACCACGCTTTCTGATCGGCGTAGAACGTTGTCGAGCTGACTTGCGCCCCAAGGTCCGCTCCTGCTGGGGCGTCGAGACTGCGGTACCAATCTCCTGAGCCGAGGGTGCATGAGAACGTAAACGAAGTCGTTGTCGGAATGGAGATGACCGTTACCGAACTGCCGCTTAGCCCGTTGTAGCCGATATCGGTTCCAGGAAATCCCCAAAGCTGCACAACTGGCGTGCCCGTAAATCCGTGGGGAAACAGCGTCGTGATCGTGCAGGTACCAGAGCCATTAGACGACAGAGCCGTCACGTCCGTCGTCCCAAGCTTATGCTCGGTCCCGTTCATCACAATCGCCACGTCGTTATCGCGCGGATTGAACAACCGCAGCCACACACGGAGATTCGAGACGCTAACAGCGCCTGGATTGAACTGGTAATTTTTCTTGTAATCCTTGAAGCCGTGAATTGTGGCGGGCACAGTGAACGGAGCTGTCAACGTGGGAATGTCAGTAAACGCTAAGTATTCTTGCGCCGAAAGTTTCGGCGGACTGAGCGGATTCCCGCTCGAATCCGTAATCTCGTACCAATACGACACGCGCCCATATTCCGTGTTTATCGATACGCCGCATGGCGCCGGACACGCGGACTCGCTACCTCTTTCGGGGAATCCGGCGATGCTGAACCAGATTTTGAATTTCTGGCTCGCCCCGATCGGCAGCGTGACCGTCTGGGTGCCTCCGACAGACCCAGAGTCAGTGACGATGATCGTCTTGGCCCCGACATCGCCGACAAGCACGGCTCCGTATTGCGCGTATGCCACTGAAGATAGCAGCAACGCAAGGACAAAGCGCATTTAGCCGATTCTCCAATTCGTGCCGTCGCAGACCACAGGAACGTTTGTTGAGCCTCCTGCCGCCACCACCGCTCCGATGCCAGCCGTGAAGCTGACGGCGTTGGAATCGGTCACGAATTGATGAGCGCCCTTATTGCCTGCATTGCAAGTTTGCAAACTTCCTACCGCAACGGGAGTCTCGATAATCTGCCTCGCCATGAAGTCGCGATAGTTTGCAAGCGTCGTACCCTGGGTGCCGTTCACTACCGCCATGATGCTTCCCGCCGTGTTCGCTTCCAATGTAAGCGTCTGAGCGGAAGTGGCATCGTTTCCAGAAGTGAACCCGATTAGACTGTTCTGGTCTACAGTGACAAGCCCATTGCTGCCACTGGTGAGTTTAAGATGCGCATTGCCACCAAAGTCCTTGCCGAGATAGATCGCTCCGCCGTTGGTCCCGAATACGCCAAGATTCCCTAGATTTGTATCCTCGTAATAAACAAGTTGCTGCGTAGTGCCATCATTTGCGTATACGGTCAAAGCTGGCTCTGAACTGTTATTCGCCGTCGCCCCGGAGCGGATTGCAAACTCAGTTCGCGTCGCCGCAGTTGGTTCGTAAACATCCAGCGTGTGAGTTGGCGTTGATGTGCTCCCGCCGATTCTAGAAAATAGGCCCGACGTTTGGAAGTTGGAAACAGTGCCTCCGCCACCGATGACTTGCGCTTCATAATTCGTCCCGTCGCTGTGGACGAACCATCCTGTGGGGGCCGTTGCTGATCCTGCGGTTCCGGTGAGGTTCGCCGCCGCGCCGTTGATGTTCTGGCCACTACGCGCGAGGGTCACCACGCCAGTCCCGTAGTTCAGGATGTAAATGCACTGGCCATCTGGAGGCTGTGAGCCGCTTGCTACTAGCGTGATGGTGAATGTGCCCGACGCAACCGGGATTGTTTTGCAAGACGCGAAGTCTGCCGCGAGCACCTGATACGTTGCGGTTTTAGCGTTCGTAGTGAATAGCGAAGTGTCCACCATTCCGACCAAGCCCACGCTCATAGCAAACGATCCCGCGAATTTACCCACTCCGGTTCCTGGAGTCGAAGGAGCCGTTGCTCCAGATCCAGCAAAGTACGGGTATTGATTATTGTTAGCCCCGTCGTACTCCGTGAGCAATCCCGCCGCTGTCACCGCCAAATCCCCAGCAACCGGAATCGAAGGCAAAGCGCCTGCTACAATTCGCGCTCCGGCCGTAGTCGCGCTTGGGGTGAACACCTGCTTCGCCCCCGCCGAAAACGTGCTCGTAGCCGCTAGTTGCGGATAAAGCGCATTCGTACAACTGGTATCCAATCCCACCGTTGGGACAGAAGATGTACCGCCCACCGTGATGCAAGTTGAGGCAGTAATGCTCGACACCGCACCTGTAGCTCCGGTCGCTCCGGTTGCCCCTGTCGCGCCCGTTGCGCCGGTAGCACCTGTTGGCCCTGTGGGTCCGGCTGCTCCCGCTGACCCTGTTGGACCTGTCGGCCCAGTAGCCCCAGCCGCTCCGGTTTGCCCCGCGCTACCCGTTCCATTAACGGCGCAATACCCGGCCGCCGCAGCCGATGAGAACGCCGGCGTCACCGTCTGAATGATCCCCGACCCGCTCGTAAATGTGTACGTCAAGCTCACCGCGGGCGTCTCTGTAGTCGCTCCCGTGAAGCACTGAACCAACAACTGCGCCTTCGTTGGCGCCGCAAGCGCCGATACATCAATGGCTGCCGCAGGAACAGCGCATCCGGTAGCCGAAGCTGAGAACGTGCAGGATGGGTTAGCTGCCCCAGTTACACCTCCTCCGCCACCACCGCCGCCGGCGAATGGCCCAGGAATCGGAACTTGGCCGAAAGCCGTGCCCAATAGAGCAGCCAAGATGATGATTTTCATACAGTTTTTCTCCTTCATGGCTGACTTAAAGCCGCTTTCAGTTTTTCCGCGAACGGTGATGCTCTTTCGGCCTTGCGAAGCTCAAAAAGCGTCCTCGATATCACTTCCTTGGTCGGTTTCGCCAGTCCGCCCAGCTTGGCCGCACCTTCCCACTGATCTAGCGGGGCTTTTTCAAGATCATTTGCCGAAATTCCGTTTTCCTTGAACAGTTTAGCCAAACCTTCGGCCTGTTGCTGCGCATCCGCAATCGATGTAGAGCCTTCGGCCATCGTTCCAGCCCCAGTTTGTTGCCGCGCCGCCCGCGACGGTGAAAATGGAGCATTTTCAGCGAATGGCGGGTGTGGAACAGTGGAAACCTCAGCGGGTTGCGCTACCGCGCCCGCCACTGGCTGCTGAGGCGCGATTGTAGGGCTCGCAGCACCCTGTTGCGCTGCCTGAGCCGCCAATCTCCGAACAATATCCTGTTGCGCTGGACTGAGCTTCGAGAATTTCCCATATCCAAGGCTCTTAGAAACATCATCGAGTTCCGCCGGTGCTGTTCCGGGGATCGATGGAGGTTCCACTGCAGAAGCCGCCGCAGGCGCCGCTTCGCCACCAGCCATACTCTCTCGAATAACCGGGATGGCCCGCTTTAAATATAGCCCAGCCGCCGCCAGGGGATGCTTAAACGCCGTTACTACCTCCGCCGTACTGGGTGCCGGTGCCGCCGATACCACGTCTCCAACTGTCGATGCCGCCGTTTTCAGCGCACCAGGCGTCGCCTTAACGATTGCTGGCCCCTTTGCCCCGAGATACGCTGATGCTCCCGTTCCCACGAGCTCACCAATTCCCTCCGCGCGATGTCCCGGAGTTGCACCCTTGACTGCGGATTCCTCAATCCCCCCCACAGGAGCTCCTAAGGCAGAATTGAAATGCGCCGCGGCCTGCTCAATATCTCCGTTTTTCATTGCATCGATTCCGCGGCCGATCGCCATATAGGGATGAAGCAATATTTCCTTGCCCAACTGGAGCGCTGTTTCGGCGGGCGCTGTTCGAATAGCGTGAATCGTATCCTCAACGCCTTTAAGCATCTCCATCGGGTTCAGTTTGGACGCTGCGCCTCGCAAAAAATCTCCGACAGCAGAAGTTTTCTGATTTTCGCTAATTTTCACCGAAGGATCGGCATCAATAGTGAACCCGTCCGGTGGCGGAGGAACGCTGTCGAGCTTGAATCCTGGAGGCGGAGGCGCTATTGCTTGGGTACCCATGCGCTCCCATTCCATTCGACCTTGTTTCCCTCGGCATCCGTTGCCGTGGGTCGCGCTCCAGCATTAACAGCGCCCTGCGCACCGCCGAAACTGTAAGCCTTGGCTTCCTTGCCTACCGCCTTCATCGAATTCGACATCGCGTCCAGCGATCCGTTGATGAGATTCTGCGACATTGAAGGATTCGCACTCACCGATGACAGACTCTTGATGAGCTGCTGCGCAGGTCGACCGCCAAATAGCCCCTTGGACTCCTGAAATTTCAGATAGGCCAGTTCTGTACGAAGCTGCTGCTCTTTTCGCGCCCGCGGGTCATTCTCACCGAAGAAAGTATCCCCGACAGATTGCTCAAGATTTCCGAGCCTGCCCGCAATTGGCCCGATCGCGCCCGCGATGTCTGGATCAGCCAGCAGCGCTTTTACGCGATCAATCGACTGCAGCGTTAGCCCAGCGGATGCAGCGCGAGATTTGATGTCAGCAGGCAACTGCGTTGGAACGCTAAGCCCTTGCGCTACCAGATCCGCGGCAACGCCCGGCTTCATTTCAGGCGGAAGCGAAAAATATGAGTCGGGATTGTTCTTTACCGATTCCGTGAATGCCGCTCGAGATGTGGGGCTTCCAAACTTGGCATTGAATTCCTTCTGTGAGAGCGCCAGCTTCGCGCCTTCAATGCTGAGTTTGCCTTTCTCCGCCGCTTCCTGAACTCCATGCCAGCGTTTCTCTTCGATGGCCTTGGCCGCTTCTGCATCGGCCTTGACGCGCTCCACCGGGGATAGGAGTTCCTTATCGGCGAGCGTCGCTTCTGCGGTGGCCTGCGTCACTGGCAGCGTCGCCACCTTACCAGTAGCCTCGGCAGCGACTCCAGGGAGTTCAGCTTCGGTCTTGAGTGCATCGGCTGCCGCCTTATCTGCTTCGGCCTGTAGTTTATTGCCGGTCGCCTTTTCATTGGCCTGTTTAAGAATCGATCCACCCATCCCGATTCCGTTGTGATGCAGGGTGATCCAATCATCACCGGGATACTGGAGAGGCAATGTAGCGGCTTCCTTGGGGTTCCTCTGAGCCAACTGCTGAAGCTGAATGTCCCAAGCCTCTTGTTTTTTATCCGCAGGAGCCGCTTGAATTGCTTCAAGCCCTCCCCTCATCTGCTCATGTTCGGCTTCGGCCTGAAGCCGCTGTTCCTTCGTTAGCGTTAGAGCATTTTGCCGCTGCTGGAAAATTGCCTGCTGCGCCGCCGCTACCGTGGTCGGACGCGCTCCGCGCTTAGCGAGCAACCGAATGTAGGTATCGGGATCCCCAGCAGCATCCATCATCGATTGACGCTGAATCTTTTCATCGTTAGCCGCGAGCTCCTCCTGTTGAGTCTTTAGCTGTTGCTGCCTGACCTGCTCATTCTGAATCTGCTGTTGGCCTGGTGCAAGCGCAAGTTGATTCTGATTGGCTTGTGTCGCCTGCCGCCGCTGAATCCCTGCCTGAGGATCAATGCCCTGCGCGATTGCGTTGAGGAGTGCGCCCATTATAAAGCTCCCGCCCAATCACCCACGGTTGATCCGAAAAGCTTCCCGAAATCGATTCCGCCGATGATATTGCTCAAGCTATTCCCCTGCCCGAGGATGCCAGCTGCTCGACCCTGCGCACCATTTACCGCGTAATCGCCGGCCAGCTTGGAACCACCGATTCCAGCGTTGCCAATGTACTCCTCACCCTGCAACCCTTGCTGCGCGTTGAACAGAGCGTTATTGTTGATCGTGTTGCCGCCGTATACCCCAGCTCCGATGGTGTTCGCCGCCTGCTGTCCACCGACGTTGAGCAGCGCATTGTTATACTGGCCAGCCGCATTCAGCCCGGTCCCCGCGGCCGCCGTCAGGTTTGCCAGACTCGCGTTTTGGTTGGTGTCGAATGTCGACTTCGCCCGCTGAAATGCCTGATCGTAATATGTGTTCGCAAGATTCTGCCCGTATCCCGTAAGAGCCTTGAGTACGTTCCCTGAATTCGCAAGCCCAGTAGCCGACGCCGAATTGTTGATCGCTTCCGATCCCTGCTTAAGCTGAAACTGCTGTGCCTGATATGCAGGATCGTTCGGGTCCTGGAAATTCGCCTTCCCAAAATCGAATTGCGGTAGATTCGTCGCGCGATCGGCAAGCCCAGCAGCGCCTGCCTGCCCAGCGGCTAAATATGGGTCGAAGTTTGTCTTGGACGCACTCAGCGTATTCGAAAGCGCGTTGTTAGCGTTAGTGGTCGCATCCGCAACCATGTTTTTAGCGGTATCGCCTGCTGTTCCTACATTGATCGCGTTGCTGCCGAGTTGCTGTTGAACGCCCTTCTGTGCGCTGTCCGTGGCGTTCAGGACACCATGCTCAGCCGCGATATTCGCGTCGTTGATAGCGTTTCCAGCGCGTCCTACTGCCGAGAACCCAAGCAATCCAGAGACTAGGGACATTTGACCTCCGGACGATTGATTTCGAGCAGCACCACGTCGTGCTTCTTACCGTTTTTCGGGTAGGCTTCGGTCTTATGATCGAACTCCGTCATGCCACACTCTTTTGCGAGTGCGATTGCCAGCTTATTAGTCACAGGAACCGCTGTGGTCACTCGCTTCGCGCCGGTGTTCTGCCACAACCAGTCGAGCATCTTGCGTCCTGCGATCTTGGCCCGCCCGTAAGCGTTGGGAAGCAGACACGTGTGAACCTCCCATGCATCCTCCATCTGAAGAAACACCCAGCAGCCGAGCAGCACATCATTGAAACGAGCCAGGAGATAGAACAGGTCCGGATTCGGTTTGTAGCCGGAGGCCGGCGGTGCCGAATCATCGGATACGTGCCCGTAGACGCGCGGATGCGTCACGATCTGGCGAACCTGCTCCATGTCGAGTGTGCGCTCAAACGTATACATTAATGCAGCCAAACCTTCGTTCCATCGGAAAACCAATTCACGGGAACATTTTGGGTCGTAGTGAAGGTGTTCCCGATGGTTCCACCAGCGGTAAACGTCACCGCCGCGCTCGTAGTCAATAGAACGCCCGATGATCCTGCGGGCGGGACGAATTGCAAGGAAGTAATGCCGGTGTTGCCCGTGATGGTGAATGTCGGATTCACGGGCCACGCAAAGGACGCGCCGGATGCGACTGCAGGAACCACGCTAGTAATCCCTTCATTACTTGCCAGCACCACATTTGATAAGGTCGCCCCATTGGGAAAGAATGGCGTAGTGGTATGACCGAGCAGGTTGCCCGTGATCACGGCGTTCATCAGTGAAGCGCTGAGCTGAATCCCGTTATAGGTGGTGCCTTCCCCGATGGTGTTCCCCGTGACTGTCAACCCGTTCACGGAAATAAGCTGCAAGCCTCCATCTCCCGCCACGTTGGTAGTGTTGTTGTTGGAAATTACGTTATTCGAAATGACGATGTTCGCATTTGCTACCGTGGCCCCAACCGAGATTCCCCAAGTGCCAAAACGGGTGATGTTATTGCCGTTGATCTGGACGTTGAAGATATTTGCGGTGGATGAAAAATTTCCGACATCGATACCGAAGGTCGTCGTCGGGTTGCTTTCGCCAATCATCAGGTTATTTGCGATCCGTACGTTAGCGATCTGGCTCGTTACGTTGAAGATGTTCATCGCAATCGAATTCAAATCGCAGGTGTCAAAAATAGAGCCATCGATGTAGACGCCTTGGACGTTGTATCCGCTGTCCGGATTCATGCTGATCTGGACGGTGCCACGGCCAAAGGTGCAGCCCGTAAAGGTGATAGTGTCGACGCCGCGTAGATCCACAACGTTTGTGCTGCCAGCCGCCACATTTAAAGCACACCCGGTAAAATGAAGGTCTGTCGAAGGAACCGATGATCGACCGATTACCTTGACGGCTGCCGCGGGCGGAGTAGCGCTCCCATTGATCGAAAAATAACCTAAGTTAACCTGATTGCCGATACTGGCCCCTTCAAGCAGTTCCCCCATGAAGCCGTTAAGGATTGCGACATTTGATGTGATAGGGCTTGACGATTGCCAATGAATTGCAGCCCCGGAAGTCTGCGACGTACCAACGCCGTTTTCAATGATGAGATTGAAAATATTGGCAGCCGAGCCAGATCCTAGGAATAGCAAATCTCCGTTTGCATAGTCCGAGGCCCTCATCAGCGATAATGTACCGTTCCCGTTTAAAGACGCTCTTCCGCTTGTGGGAAATGATGTTTTTGCGTGACAGGTAACGGGATTCAGAGAATCGAATTGCACCGCCCCGCTGCCTCCGGGAAGTGCAACGAAAGCCTCCTGCAACCCTCCACAGGCTGATGTCAACGTCCACGCTCCCGTATGATTATTGGCCGGCGTGAAAGTTAGAGTTCCCGTTGAGGCTCCGCTTGTAGCTGTCCCGCCAGTGATCAAAACTGCCTCGGCTGTTCCTGTCCCTCCAGACACGTAGATGTAATGGCCTAGGTCGGTACCGTTGATTCCTTGAGGTACCGGCGTTAATGTAACCGTGGCAGGAGAAGATGCCGTCAAGCTACCACCAGGTGAACTGGTGAACATATAGGAAGATGTCACCACTCCACCACCACCAGGACCAGCCGGACCAGCGGGGCCAGCGGGACCTGCAGGCCCAGGACTTCCCGCATTGCTGTTGATTAGCTGAGTCGGCCCGAAGTAGACGACAACCACGCCGCGGGCGCTTGCTGCCGAGTTGCCCGTGATTTTCAGGCTGAATGTCCCATTGATAGCTGGAGTCGCGCTTGAGGCTGCGAAGATCTGACTCGACGAATTACTCAATCCTGCAAGGGCGCCGCCCATCATGTCGGCTCCGAAGGAATCGAGAAGCTGTATCGAATAAGAAGCAGTCGGAGTAGGGGTTAGAGGCTGAGTTTCAACCGACAGGATACGAAACCCCTGAACGTCAGCCTGCATTTGCGCCGCTGTAATCGGAACTGCTCCGCTTGAAGCATCACCTGTCCACCGAAACGTAACCACATAGTTTCCCGACTTCCCAAGGGAAGCAAAATTTTGCGCCACAGTTCCCTGCGCGTATAACCCTCCGGTGGCGACAACTAGCAATAGCAAGACAGATCGAATGATTTTATTCAAGCGTGAATCCATTCCGCGAAGATCGCCGTGCCTACACTATTGCACTGGCTCACCCCCGCATTTACCGATTTCGAACCTACCAGCTGAGCCGTGGTTGTCGTCCCCGTAACCGTTACCAGCCACTCATAAGCCAACTGGAAAACTGCAATCAGACCCAGAGGCGCGGCGCATTCCATGTCTCCGGCCTGAATTCCCCCAACCGACAGGTTAAGCCCAATGATACACAGATTGCTCGCGGGATCGGCGCGAATGTTCGAGTAGCCACGGATGATCCAAGTCCCTGCCTTGTTCAAAGTGATGGTGGTTCCAGCGATCGCCGTAGGTGTTGTGGTGAGCGCCGGATTCGCCGTCCCAACTGCGTTGACAACGGTAATCTGCCCGCCGAGCGCCATGAAAGCCAGCAACTGTTGAATGTAGCCGTCAATACGGTTATACCAAGACACCCAAGACCATGAAGGAATTCCGTGATCCTGAGTCGTGATGTCGATTTCCTCAGGAATCGGGATGTGCTGAGGCGTCGTTACTGGAGCCGGAGTGTAGCCGATATTAACGTCGGTGGCCATCAAACCTCCTGCCCTTTGTTCGCGTTCAAATACGCACCCTGCAAGCGAATTAGCTGGGTCGAAGATGTAGTTGAAAATCGAAACACCCGGTCACGTGAACGTCCAAGCTGCAGCCATTGATAGTAGGGCAGGTCATTAGTAGATGGAGGCGTGATCGTCGGAATAGCCCCGCCCGCGGCCGAGCGGAATGTTTTCCCGCCATTGTCCGACAGCTCGAGTGTCGCCGTGGCCGTCCCGCAATCGGCGTCGACCCGCAAGCTCGGATAGGTGTACCAGAAGTCCCGATCTGCGACGTGCGGCGTCGTGCGAATTCTCTTAATCGGGTCGCCATTGTCAGAAGCAGTCGAGAGCGATTGGATGTAGATGTTCCCGTTCGCATAATCGCCCACGAAGTTCCCCGTAAGCCCGCCGGGTAGGAATTGGGGCACGGATGCGAAGCAATCCGCCCGAATGCGTTCGATCACCCCCGATCCAGGGTTCAAATACCCTCGACGGTGCCAAAAGCCCGTCGTACAGTCATAGGCCAACGTCGCCCCGACTCCACCATTGGCGCCGTTGAAGTTCATCACGTTGAATAGGTGGCCATCTTCCTGGTAGGCGAAGCATCGAACATTCCCCGGACCCAGCGTACCTTCTCCGACGACATTGTAACCGCCCATCAACTGCTCCACGGCGCAATTGCTGATCCGTTTCGGAGTCTGCCCAGCAGCCTGATAGACGACATTCGGCCCCCTGTCATCACCACCAAGCCATTGAATCGTATTGTCAATCTTAATCACGCTATTTCGATTGGAGCATCCCTGATTGATGGTCGCCGCGCCCGAGCCGCGCTGCAACACGAACCCAGGATTACCGGCGTTGTACCAGATTTCGGTGTTTTTCTGACCGAGCAGCCAAACCTGATTGTTGATCACCGCAATCGCGGTCAGGAAATCCGGCGTCCCGGTTCGAACTGCAAAATTGAGCACCGGCCAAGTCGTACCGTCGAGCGATGCCGACTGGTTCACCTGATTCACCGGCGTATCGGCAAGCGCAAAATAGAACGTATCCAGGTAATCGATATCGAACGCCGCGATTCCCAGCGTGAGCGTTCCGCCGGCTGCAATCCAGACCTGAGCTACCGAGGAATCCATGACAGCCAGATCATTGCCGTTCGCCACCATTCGAACCGGCCCAGTCGTAGCTCCGGGAATGGCCCCGAAGTCCGTAATTATGGTTCCGGTGTTCGAAACCTCGTAAACATGCGTTCCTCCGACAGCGAACAGCCGCGCATTGCCGGCGAAGAGCCCGCGCACCGGCCCATGGGGAAGCGTGGTAAATAGCGACAAGCCGGGAGTGCCGATAAGGGCCATCGGCCCCTTACTGCGGGCGATTCCAGGCTCAGGATAGAGGTTTAGGCAGTCCTGCGCATCAAGCAGCGGCGTGATGGCTTGGTAAGCCGGTCCGCAGAATCCAAAATCGGGGACAGTAGGCATTTAGAGCGTGCGCCCCCATCCGCCAGTCAAATAATTCCAGGCCCCATAGCGCGAATCGACAGATTGAAATGCCGGATCGATCGCCATGAACTCCTGACGTGCGTTCGACTCGTCGATGTTCTGCCGCGCCCGCCGCGCTTGTTGCTGAACCAGTGCGAATTGCTCGGCAAACACCGCATTGGGGACCTTAAAGTAGATCCGAAACAGCGATGAGGCCTGCTCAGCCAATGAAAAAATGATAGCTTCGGCGTATCCCGGCGGGAAAGCGTAAGATGTCGTCGCATCGGCGAATTGCTGAAGCTGTTGCCACGTGAACAGCTCAAGCGGATAGCTTCCAAGCGGCCCAGGCCACAGGCTAAGCGCCGCGCAGCCTGCAGTCGCCCCACTCGAGGGAAAGTTGTTATCGTTCCAGAGCACCATCGGGATCGCGAAAGGCAGAGTCTGCACCGCGATAGTGCTCCACTGCTCCGCATTCACAATCGCCATCTGGTAGCGCACCACTGGATTCGTGCTCTGAATCAGGATATTCGCTTCTTCGATCGCGTTTGGCCGCGGTGCCTGAATTCCGATGTAGGTATTGCCGTTTGCGACTGTCGACGCCGGCGCGTTTGGCCCAATCAGGTAGAACTGCTGGCCTGCCGTGAGCGGGTAGAGATTGGCGGCAATGCAAAAAATCTTGCGTTGGTCGACTTGCCAGCCATCCACCATATCATTGAGCGAATCCATGAAGTCAGGGAGTTGCTCTGTCGGGACAGGTTGTCCTGAGCGCAGGTTTCCGAGCGCCCGCGCCGCGCGGTAGATGATTTGAGTGCCGGTATAGGTTCTCGACACAAGCTAACCTCCACCGGCGGCAACGGGTTGATTGGGATTCGGTGCCACCAGACCAATTGGAGGCTCAGGCCCCATGAGCTCGGCATTGAGCTGTCGGATGTTCGCCGCAGCATCAGCAAAATCCTGAGCGAGCGCTGCGCCAGGGGTCGCCTCGTAATCTGGCGCCATTTCGATTGCCAGCCCAGCGATTAGCAGTCGAGCATAGCCGGGTTGCAGGGTAATGGGCGTGGTCAGATCCGCGAACTGCGTGAGAGCGCCCCAACTGGTTACTTCAAGCGTTCCCCCGAGCGGAACGGGAGACAGATACACGAATCCGGTAGGGAATCCGCGGTCGTAATAGAGAAACTTAGGCAATGTGCTGGTGCTGTTGCGATCAGGAAGCGATGACCACTCCGCCGCAGTCAAAACCTTCAATTCTGAAGACTGAGAGCCTCCTCCGAAGCTCAACTGAAAGCTGGCCGCTTCGATTGCGGCTGGACGGGCTATGTTGAACGTCTGCCCTGACCCAATTGAGTACTTCTGCACTCCCGAACTGAGGTTGAAGACAGAGATCGGCGCAGAGATCGCATAGATACGCTGCACCGACCAGTTTTCAAGCAGGTTGTTCGCTATGTCTTTCGCGTCCGCAAGCTGTTGAGCGGACAAAGAGCCGCTGGAGTCGATAACCATCAACTTCTGCGCCGCTTTATTGGCAACCTGCGTTAGATTGAAGCTCGCCACCTTTAGGCTGCTACTGTCTCATCCTTCTTTTTGGCGTTGCCCTTCGGCGTGTTCCGCTGCGCTTCATCGAGCTGACCTTGTAGCCGCGCGATCGTCACGCTCGGATCTTCGGCGCCCTGCTCCGGCAGAGCAGGCAGTTCACTCAATCGGAACACCCAAGCGCTGCAGCTCTTCGGGACCCGCTGAGCTTTCAGCTTCGCCAGATCGTCGGCATTGCGCACCAGCCGCGATTCGATGAATTCGTCATCAGCGACCGAATTCGTCATGTTCTGCTTTTCGAACTTGGGGCTGAAGTTGCGGCGATACCAGTGCTGCGGCCATTCCTGCCGGATGTAGTGGTTCACAAAGCCGAACTGGGTTGAAAGCGCCAGTTCCTGCTCCGCATTGTCGACACGAACCGGCTCTAGGTTTTCGTGATACATATCGTGCGGGAATCCCTGGTTTTTGGCCCGCTGCATATTGATGATGTGGACCCCCAGCACCTGGGAATTGTTAATCCCAGGCTGCTGGAGGCCGGCCAACACCTTCTGAACCATCTCGGGTGTCGCTTGGCGTGTTTCCATATTACGATTCGTCTCCTTCTGCGACAGGAGCAGGCGTTCCTTCCGGAATCCCCCCCTGCAGATACTCATCGCCGTACCCGTGCTTTCTGGCGATGGCTTCGGTGTCCGTGTCATGCGCCACGACTCCGCCGGGATATCCGGCAAGCCGTAAGAGCCGCTCTTCCTCGCCGGTAAGTCCAGCGATTACTTCGTCAGTAGCGCGATGCAAATGCTTCGGCCATTCATCGAACGGATGTACTCTCATGATTCTCCTTAGTAACTCGGAACGAACTTAGAGCCGTTCCAGCATTCAAGCAGCGTCACGTTAGCAACCGCCGTGCTCGCTTTCGCGATGTTGCCCGCTGTGGTTGTCGTGAACGCCCCGGTAGGCATGATCGTGATGCATTGCCCGGAGGCGAAGCCATTCGGGATCGTGAACCCCGTAATCGCGTTCGTTCCGGAAATCGTGAGCGAAGTACCTGCAAGCCATTGCGCGCCCGCCACCGATGCCACGGTGCCACCGTAGACGTTGCCCGACATCAACCCCCAGACGCCTGTAGCGGTCGCGCTGGTTGCAAAGCAGTGGTAAGCCTGCCCGTTATTAGCGAAACTGAACGGATCGCCCATCCGGATAACCGGCAGCGTGTACTGATTCGCCGGAATGCAAGACCCCTGTGGGATGGTAGTGATGAACGCCCCGCCAGTGAAGGGCCGCGAAGAATCCCCGGTAGACGTAGCCGGATTCCCCACCCACACAAAGGCTGACGACGCATGAGTCACCACTTGCGACCCATTTTGCCCGCGCTTGACGGTGTAGCAGGTCCCCGAAGGATTGGTCGACACCTGCATAACCTCGCCTTCGACAAGCAGGATACTGCCGACGACTCCGCTTGCGGGCGCAGGCAGCACGACGCCGGTCCCCGAGGTAAGGCAAGCCTGACCGGAAGTGAGCGTCATTTGAGCCGAAAGGGTGGTATTAGTCGTGTCGTTCTGAGCACCGGAATTGGTGGCTCCGATCGCGGCCAACGCTCCCATCAGCAGCAAAGTTGCGATTGAAATGAAGTTTTTCATGATTTTATCCTCGTGAGCAGCGTTATCCGCAGATCACAACGCTCCCTTCGGCATACAGCGGCCCGTAGCCGTAGTACACGTCGAATCGATTGATCCACTGATCCGTACCGCCGATGAACTGGCGCACGAAACGCATGGAAACTCCGGTATCTTCGTCACGCTCTTCGTCGCCCATGTCCACGCCGTCAGGCACATCGCCAGGAAAGCTGACGAACGCGAACGCCGTCTTATCCCAGAGCATGTTTTGAACGGTTGGCAGAGCCGAAAGAGCGCCCTGGCCGGCAGCCGCCGCGCCGAATACGTTGATGAGCGCATTTACCGAAGGCGAATTCGTCACATTCTGGAATTGGCCGCTCGGAACGATTGCCGGGTAGATCGTCAAGGTCGCGTTTCCGCTTCCATCGGAGCTTGCCGCGGCTTGAATGGTGAAATTCGCCAGTTTTCCGGTTGACAAACGCGATTGCGGGTTGACCGAATAAACGCCAGCGAAGCTGATTTTGTCCCCAACATTCAAAACGTTGGTAACGCTCGCAGTCCAGCCGGTCGTGAGGATCGAAGTGCCGGTCTGATTGGCGCCGTTTGCGGTCGGAGTTCCACCCAATGTGCCGATTGTCTGGGTCGGCATGTTCTGATCAATCCACCACTTGTAGCCCAGCGGATTGCCCATGACCTGCCCGGTTTTCCACTGCTCACCGAGTTCGGTCTGATTGTTAAACAGCGCAGAATTGTAGCTGACCCATCCCACGCGACCGTCAGGGTTCATGAACGCGCATCGGCTGCCGCCCTTCAGCGGGAAGCCCATGATGTCCAGGAACGCGCCCGCCTGCATCCATGTCAGAAATGCATTCGATCCACTCAGCCCAGGCGTTACGCCGGGAGTTCCCACGAAGTTGAATGTGTTCTGCTGGGCCATTTGAAGAGTCCGCAGATCCAACTTGTTCGCGATCGCGATTCCGTAAGGAATCAGGTACCGCTTCGACATCTCGTCGAGGCTCAACTTCTTTTCAGCAGTGCTGAACTGGAAGTCGACACCCGACTGTTGGGTGATGCTGATCGGTACCTCAGTATCGATCATGGATTCAGGCGCGTAACCGGAGCCGTCGCGCCCGATTGCCCGTGCGGGCTTGCGGACATAGACGGTATCGCCGATCTTGTCGCCCTTTTTGCCGAATTCTTTATCGTAATCCCGCGTCATCTGCGGAATTGCGACAGTGTTGTTCTTCAGAACCGCCAAGGGCATACGAGTGATGACCTGGCTGGTAAGCAGCGCGTTCGCCATAATGGGCGATCTCCTCGCGTCTCACGACGCTAGAACCGCAATCATGCCTTCAAAAAGGCTCTGCGACTACGGTTGCCCGTCTATCTCGCGACAGTCGGGGTTAACGTGCTTGTTTCAAAATCCGCTGGACTTCCGAGTTACTTTCGAACTCGCGCTGGCTTCGCGCTTTGTCCGGAGTAATTTCGCTCCCGCGGGCTCCGCCGGTGATACGTTCCGCCGGTGCTGGAGCTTTCGAAACAACTGGCTCTTGTTTATCAGGTTCTGAAGATTGATTCGCGCCCAATCGGATCTCGGTTCGAAGAACTTCCCGATATGCAGCTTTGGGATCCATTGATACCACCCTCTCAAACTCATCGTGGTGAGTCGCGAAGTGGTACATCATTTCGCCCATGTCCTCGCAATCCCTCAGCGCGGCTGTCATGCCGTCATTCGCCGACTGGGGATATTTGGCTGCGGTTTCGTCGAGCTTCTCTTGCCAATCCAAATGCTTCGCTTTCGCAGGTTCCAAGCGTTTGTCGATTTCGGCTTTCCTGGTTTTGGCTTCCGCCGCTTCCTTCTCAGCCGCTGCCTTTTCGCTGGCCTTTCGATCGCGAAACTCATCACGCGCGTCCTGGTAGGCTTCGAGCGCTTCATCGTACGTCTTGTACTTTGGATCGCTCGTAAAATCCGCCAATTTCCGCGGACCATCCTTCGCTGGTTCCTTAGCTGCCTCTGTCTTAACGGTTTCCTCGGGTTTGCGAGTCCCCTTACGCAATTCTTCAGCTTCCCGTTCGGCCTTCTCGGCCCGTTCTTCGGCAGCTTTGGCCTTTGCTAAAGCCTCTTTGACGCGCCCTTCAGCGCTTCGATCTCTCTTAACCTGATTTGCTTTGTCGTCTGCTTCACCTGGGGTAGCAGTGGCTTCAACCTTTTCAGGTTCAGGTGTATCATCCGCCTTTTTTTCAGCGGCTGGCGATGCCGGTGGCGCCGGTTCAGCTTTTGCTCGGGTCGGCGATACCCCTAAAATCTGTTGTACCTCGGGAGAGGCTTGAAAGTCCGCGAATGTCTTAGCGTCTTGCGGTTTGGTGCTCTCAACGGTCTCTTCAGCCATGTATCCCTTTCAGAAACAATAACACAGAAACGTCCTTTGTCATCAATTTTCTATCCATTGGATCTGGATACGGACGGTTCCGGTCATCGAAGCCGTACCCACGCTGAAGTTGGCTGTGCCGCCAGCCTTGGCTGGCAAAAACACGTTTGTGGCGTCAAAGACTACGGTACCTGCCGATTCAAGGTATGCCGCCCGGTAGGCGGTACTGCCGCCTCCATTGCTCGAAGAAAACGCCGCCGCAGTCGATGACGGACTCAGATTGATATCGCTGATCGTCAAGGCAGTAGTGGTAGCAGCCGCGCCATTCTGATAGAAGAAAATCTCGCAAGCCACCGAGCAGCGCACGTCGATGCACTCGAACGTTACGCGCTTTGACGCGTTTCCGGACGCCTGCTGAACCGTGATTTTCTCAGCCGCCCCTGAAAGCGTGGTTTCCTTCACGGCAACGTGCCGGTTCGCGTCGACCGGACCCGCTGAACACGTCCTGGCGACCTGCGCCCGCGCGGGAAGCGCAGCGGCCACGATCAAGAGAATTGCTAAAGTAAGTTTCTTCATCGAATTGCTCCTTCTGATTCAAATGCATTTCTGAGACACTGCAGGCAGGGTTCGATATATCGTTCGATCAGTTCATCCATCGGCAGCGCAAGGAATTCATCCAGAGGTAGATTCAGATCCACTCCTTTGTGATGTGCTCCATTTTCTCCTGGTGATCCGACTTGAAAATCTATTCTAAGTGTACCCTTCTTGGCTTCGTCCCCTTGCATTTCTAGCACCTGAGCGAATTCCTTCATACTGGTCCCGCTTTGCATTCCGAGCAGCCGCATACGCCGCTCTTGATTTCATCGTCGGTGAAATCGTGCCCTTCGTGACCTTTAGCGATCTGCCGCGCCCAGTTGAGCGAATCCCGCTCATTGTGCGTTACTTTCACCTGCTCGAAGGCGCGTCTGGCTACCTCGGCCAGAGCAATGTTCGGATTAGGCATTTTGTGGCTCCTGTTGCGCTTGTTCGGCATCTGCCTGCTGTTGCATAGTCGAGTGTACCTGATCTGAGGCCTGGGCCTGCTGCGATGCGTCGATTTGCTGCTGGCCCTTCGCCATATCGTGCTCATGCTGCTGGGCGATTTCGGCGTGACCCTGCCACATCTCAAGCATTTGTCCAAAGGCAGCGAACTGCTGCTGGACCATCTCGATTGTTTCCTTGTTTTTGGAAGAGATTTCAGCCTTTAGCAGATCGACGACGTTGCTTTCAATCTGAGTCGAATGCTTCATCGTCAGCTCTTGCGTTTTAGCCGCCGCATCGAATTTCAGCTTCATATTCTCAGCCTGAAGTTCCTGCATCTGCTGATGTGCCGATGCCAATTGCGCCTGTGCCTGCGGATCTGGTGCCTGTTCGCCCTTCAGAATCGCCTGAACCGCCGGCGGTGCCAGTGCACCAGCTATTTCGGCCAGTTTGTCGGCGCCTGGCGTATCCGACCACTTCAGAACCACCGGCAGAAACGCAGGAGCCAACTCAGGAGCTTTCGCGAGAAACTCCATCCACGTCTCATATTCTTCCTTGCGTTGAGTATCCCATGTGGGGCCGGTGCTCACCGTACAGGAATACCGGCCAACATCAACCCGATGATGATCCTTAGGATCGATTCCGTCAACCATCGGCGGCTCACCGTCATCCAGAGCCATCGTGATCGCAACTTCCGAAATCGTGCCATCCTCATCCATGATCTTCATCGCCCGCGGCGTGTCGATCAGTTTCGGGATGAGCTTCAGCAGGATGTTGCCTTCAACCCACATTGCGCGGGTCAAGTTGTCGCTGAAGTGGAAATTGGTGATGTCGGCTTGCTGCGTGCGCCGCTCGACCGAAACCCCGCTGTATTCGGCCTTGGCCGCCCCAATGCTCGAATCGAAAATCCCCATCCCCGACTTGATGTCATCCGATTCGACTGCCGCCGATTCGGTGAGTGCCTGAACCGCCGGCTCAATGGGGTTTCGCTCTGGCTTGGCCGGGATGAGCTGCCCGTTTGTATCGTAAACCGGATCCCATTCGAGATACGCAGGGTTTGTCAGGTGCGCATCGCGCCACCCGGGGCCTTTGAACATGCCGCGCGGCCCGGTGTAGGGCACTCGGTTCGTGAGTCCAATGTTTTCCGCAATTGCCGACTTGTATCCGTTGCGCAGTTTCGCCGCATCACGTACGTATCGAATCAGGCTCGCAATCTTCAGCTTTCCTTCTACGATGGTTTCCTCACCCAACACCGGAATGATGGGGATGTCGTCTGTCAGCCATTCCGTCGACGAAAGCACCTCGATTCCGTTCATGAAATCCTGCTTCACTACGGTGGTGGTTTTGACGCGCTCCTTATCCTTGACCGTAATCTTCGATTCGGTCTCCTCTTTGTGCCAGTACTCTGCTACTGCGATTTCCTTTTCGTTGGCCCACGGCCGCAACAGCGGTGCCGATTGGTCCCATGTTTCCCAGCTCGCGTCGGATCGATAGCCATATTTGTCCTTGTACTTCTCCCATGACATCCACTTGATAATGAAGCAGTAACCGGCATCCTGAAACTGCGGTTGTTCCACATCTGGGTCGAAGTAGACCGACTTCGGGTCACGAATCCATTCCGTCGTCCCGTCCTGATCAAAGGCATCGGCATCGTCTGGCGATGGATCTGGGTTAACGTACTTAGTTGCAACGCGATAGAAGCCGATTCCGCCGGATAGCTGGTACTTCGATGCCGTGTCGCGGGCAATATCGCCCTGAGACAAATAATTCCAGTGGCGGATGATGCCAGCATAGACCTTAGCGGTTTCCTGCTTGGCGCCGCCGCCCGCTGGACTGATCTTGATGGCCGGCTTGTCCTGCCGGATCTTGTTCGCGACTACCTGAATGTTGGTGTGGAGAACGTCAAAGGTGAGTGTAGGACGGCCTTGCTGCGTTTCACGATTGGTTTTTACAGCTTCATCCCATTGATCTCCGGTGGCGAACTTGAGATCGATGTCCATCTCATCGTAGATGGGCTTCCAAGCGTCGACAGCGGCCTTGAATCGCCGCTGCGCCTTATCGAAAAAGCTATCGTCTCGTTCTATTGACATTCAACGTCATCACGACGTGGACCACAACTTTTGACGCCCCGGCGGTGGGAAATCGGAAGGAATCAGCCAAGCCGGGGCGTGCGCCTCTCACGGTTATTGGAATGCTATCACAAATCTCCCCGGATCTGTAGCATAATGTTGAAGGTGCTCATCTTTACGTCATGGCCTGTAACGTCAGTCTCGCAATCCGAGAAGCGCAACGTGCGCTTGAGGCCGAGTACCGCAAACAATGCGCTCCCTGTGCGGCGCTGTCTGACGTGGTTGCGTGGGACATCGGGTTCGATTCCCGACGGGGGCCCAAATCAGTACTCCGCCAGCAATCAGTAGCCCGCCGCCCGCTCCAGAGCGTTGTTCGTCCGCTTCCCCGCACGGCGTTGCTGCGAGTACGCGATCGCAAGCGCCTGTTTCTTCGGTTTGTTGGCCGCGAGCTCGGTCTTGACGTTCGAAACGAACGCAGCCTTTGATTTGCCCTTTTTTAGCGGCATGAGCCTCCTTCAATTTGAATGGCTGGGATTCGTCCTCTCGACGTGCGAGACGGCTTGGCATTTCCTTTAAACGAATCCCATAGTACGCCATTTTGCCAAAACTTTACGTTTGAATCCTCTTCCCTTCCGTCCAGCCGCAACGCTTCATCAGCCGCAAGCCATCCTCGACTGGCAACGCAACGCTTTGCCCGGTGCCCAAGATCACCTGCATCCGGTCGCTGCGATCCGTTGGCGTAATCGCCATCACGTTCTCAACGCGAACCGTACAGAATCCTCCTTGCGAATCCAGCCATCCGAAAAACGGCGAAGATCCCGAAGGCTCAATCAGGTGGCCCGAGACTGCGCGGGTGCGGTCGACGATCATGTTCCCGTTTGAGTTCATATTTGATTAAAAGTTCGGTGGGTTCGATTCCAAACATCGTTGTAGTGCTTCGCCATCCACTGATTTCCTTCGCGCACCAGCAGCGCCTTCAACTCAACATCAGTAAGGAGCACGTTGCCGCTGGGCTTTATGGCTTTCGGCGGTTCCGATGGTTTCAAGCCGAGAGCGATGGTGCCAGCTCCTATCGCACCGAAGAATCCGCGCCTGTTGAGTTTCATGCTTCCACAACCCCGAGTATGTTCTGTTCTTCAAAAAGCAGCGTGTACGTCTCGCCTTCATGAACCACTTCGTTCGTGTGAACTCGATGATACAGCACTTTGTCGCCAATCTTCACCTGAAACGGCAATCGCCCGCCGGATTTGAAGGCTTTCGGATATCCAGGCTGCTGTTGCGCGTGCTCCCCGTGCCCTCGAATCTCCCCATCCTTCCAGATCCCCGAGGAACCTGGCCCGAGCGCTACAACCTCGCCCAATTGCAACCCAACCAGGTCGTAATCGCCTTCGCCGATCGTGTTTCGCTTATCGGGTAGGTAAAGCGAGCCGTCCGTAACCGGCTGCGCAATGCGCCGCACCATGACGCGATCTTCATAGTACGGCGTGAACTCCGTTACGTCGATGCGCGGGCGCAAGTGGTCGAATTTTGAGTCTTGTTTACCCATCAGGCTGAAATCCTCACTGGCAAATCGTGCTCATCACTAAAGAAACCAAAGTAAACGTCCATGCGGGAAAAAACCATCCGCCCAGTTAGGTCGTAGTGATCTACAATCCTGATCCCCGGTTTCCCGTAGATCATTCGGGGGATCGAAATCAGTTTCTTTCCTGGCACCCAGAGCGCTCGCTCAGGGTCGAGCGTCAACGCAGCAGCAGCGCCTCCCAACAGACTAAAGAACCCGCGTCGTGAATGTGTCACCAAGGCAGTATACTCCAATTCTCGCTAAATACTACGCATCCATGCGTCTGGGCTGTGTCTCTGCTGATGCTCCACAACCTGCGCCCTTTCCTTCTTAGCCACTGCGCGCGCGAAAGTAAGTGCCAGCGCATCCCCGTCGTCTGGACTCGGGATACCACGCTTCGCCATATCGGCCTTGCTCTCAACAATCAGCGCCCCATCGCCGCCAACTTTCAAGTGAAACCCCGGCGCCGACAACTGCCGAGCCAAATTCTTGTCCTCGGGATCGATTCCGCCTTTGCTCAACCAATCCTTGAGCTGCTTACCCCACATAAACGCCCGCATGTTGCCGAATCGCTCATCCGGTGACTTCCCACCGAAGCTGATCTCATGAACATTATCGTATTTGAGTGACTTAAGACGCTCCGCAATAGCCGCTCCAAATGCCGAATCGATAAACAGAGCATCCACAAACTTGTCGGGGTGCTGTTCGCTGAGCACTTGAGCCAAAACCGCGATCATCTGCGGCCGATCCACTTTCGAACCAGCCATCCTGATGGGCGAAGGCACGCGCGGACCAGGCCGAGCATCCAACCCGCGGCGAAATCTCACCACAAACCATGCCGACCCACCGTCCGGAACGTCAACGCCGGCCACCAGCGGCTCATCCATCAGCGTTTCTACACGCCGATGCTGCGCCTCTTGCACCAATTCACGGCTGATGAGCTGCCCTTCAGCCTGGGACGGCGGCAATCCCCGAATCCTGGTCTTGACGAAATCTGACTCGAGTCCGTGATCCGCTATCCACTCTTCGTGGAGCTGGTGATTCGGAAACTTGCAGTCTCGGCTGTCGATCGATCGCGCATTCCAGCGATGCTGCCAATCTCCGAAACACGCCTCGTAAAACTTGCCCGTATTGCGCGTCGGATTCCCGAAGGCGAACCACATCGGCTCACCGTCCGTTAGCCCGTTGTCGGCAACTTCCCAGATCGTATCTGGAATCAAGCTCGATTCATCAAACAGATAGAAGCTGGTCGACTCGCGATTGTGCTGGCCGGCGAACGCCTCGCTGTTCTCTTCGGCGCATGTCAGCGGTACTGCAAACCAACCCTCTTTATTTTCCTTATGATAGATCTTGGAAGCCCCGACTTCGAACCACTCTTGGAACCTGCAGCGCTTACCCCACTTCTGGATCTCTGCCCATGTTGTCGTTTCAAGCTGACTGAAGGTATTCGCCGTGACGCGGCCCTTAGCGTTCGGCCTAGTGCACATTATGAACCAGAAAACAAATGACATCAGCGTCGATTTGCCGATTCCGTGACCACTGGCGACCGCCATTCTTACCGGGTCAACCGGCTCGGGCACAGTAGGATCGAAAGACCTCGCTCTAATCGCGCTACCAAAATCTTCCAGAAACCGCCGCTGCCATTCATCCGGCCCTTCGCCGTCAGGCCATTCAAAACAATCGAGCACGAAGCCGAGCGGGTTATCCCAGTACAAACCGGCCTGTACGGTTAAATCGAGTTCTTCCGCCACTTCAGTCACGGCGCATACCTGCCAGCTAACCAAGCCACCAGCAGGAATACTAGAATGGTGATGCTAGTGAGCAGCAACCTTTTTAATCGGTGGGGTATTTTCATTGCTGCAGCATACGAGCCTTACGCGCGGCGATGATCTTCTGAGCCATCAACTCCACATTGACAGTACCCTTGTGCTCGATAGACTTGAGCTTCGGATACGCCTCTTCGCGCACCGCCATAGCCACCTTTGCGATAACCTCCGGCGAAAGCTGCTCAAATCCATCCTTGCAGGATGCACACGGGCGCTGCCCAATCCCCTGACAGGAGCACTCTGCACCTACTCTGGATTTGCACACCGCTGCGTGGCTTCCCGCCGGTAGTTCGTATGGCGTTTCCTTGGTTCCGCGG
>Ga0247679_1000058_pt1 | contig 43556 bp, 56 predicted proteins | sample CNK20_metaG_FD_182797 | JGI IMG/M metagenome (GOLD analysis project Ga0247679, IMG submission 182797) | Soil microbial communities from Purdue University Martell Research Forest, Indiana, United States - CNK20 | ecosystem: Environmental > Terrestrial > Soil > Temperate forest > Bulk soil...
TCCCATGATCGAAATTGGAAACCGCTCAAGTCCTTTCGCCGAGCGGAGGTTCGCCGAGCTGAGGTTCGCCGAGCTGAGGTCCGCCGAGCTGAGGTTCGCCGAGCGGAGGTCCGCCGAGCGGAGGTCCGCCGAGCTGAGGTTCGCCGAGCGGAGGTTCGCCGAGCGGAGGTCCGCCGAGCTGAGGTTCGCCGAGCGGAGGTTCGCCGAGCGGAGGTCCGCCAAGCGGAGGTCCGCCGAGCTGAGGTTCGCCGAGCGGAGGTTCGCCGAGCGGAGGTCCGCCAAGCGGAGGTCCGCCGAGCTGAGGTTCGCCAAGCGGAGGTCCGCCGAGCGGAGGTTCGCCGAGCGGAGGTCCGCCGAGCTGAGGTTCGCCGAGCGGAGGTTCGCCTTTGCGCCAATAGCGGCTTCAACTGCAACACGCCAATTTTCGGCTTCTACGCTGAAAATTAACGAGCCATCCCACTGATTTTTGATTTCGAATTTCATGAAGATATGCTCCTGCTCTAGTGTTGAAGCCAGTCCAGAAAGTACAGCACACCACCTGCCAAAACAACGGAAACCGTGACGACTTTCAAGAGGTAGAGGGTTGCAATGTCGCGTTCGGTTCGAGGCATTTGCTGCTCTCCTGCTCTACGGGCGCCGGCGGCGTCAACGGCGCAATAAACCCAATCATTGCTACAAGATACTGATTGGTGTTCGTATAGCCCTTTTCCCGGGCCTGCTTCTCGATTTCGAGGGCTTGCGCCAAAGGAAGGCGGACGGAAAGGGTTTTTGTGGAACGAGTCGGGGTAGCCTTTCCGTCCGTGTTCTGAGGGGTTTGATGCGCCATAGGAAGAGTGTAAACCAATGGTTTACCAATGTCAAGAAAATAAAAAAGCCCCCTCGAGTCGAAACCCGAGGGGGCGGTCTTGCTTGGGGGTTGAGGTCGACTTACCGACGTGCGGCCGCGGCCGGCGCGACGCCCGGGTTCAGCGTCAACGTCGAAGATACGGCGACGGGGTCGGTCACGGTCAGAACATCGGATGCGGGCAGGTTCCCGCCGTCGTCCGCGCTGATCGTGGTCTGTCCGGCCTTGATGTAGGCAAGCTTTCCGGTCGACGGGTCAACGGTCGCAACCGTTTCATCGCTCGACTTGAAAAGCACGATGCCTGTCGGGGGTACAACTTGACCTTGCCCGTTCGGCGCCGCGAATTCCTGATAAATGGCGTCGCCCGGGGTGTCATTGAGGTGAACTGTTAACGGCATGGTAGTGACTCCTTGTGAGGTTTTGAATTTGAGAACCGAAGAAACCGCGACGGGTTTTTGCCCGACGATAATCTCTTCGAGTTCCTCGATCTTTTCTTCAAGTTCGTCGATCTTTTCCATCTCTTCGCGGACGAGCTTCTCGAGAAGGTGCAATTCGTGCTTGAGAATCTCGTTTATCCGGTTATGCCCGTGTCTTTTGACGAGCTTGTGAGCGATCTCAGGAGAAACGCCGTGGGACCTGAGCGCGGCGTTTGCGCGGGCAATGTAGATGAGGTCATTCGTCATTTCGAGTTTCTCCTACGATCGCACCCTATCCGAGTGCGACGCTTTCCGTCTGTTCGATAACGGACAGACTAGACGTGGTCTTCGGGCGGAACTTTTGAAAGGTCGTAAGGCTGACCCGTTTCGGCTTCGTATACGGCCTTCGCATGGACGCCGATCAAGAGCAAGGCATCGGCGAGCGACAAGCCGGCACCGAGCGGACCCCCGGTAAGGGCGCCCGCGCTTTTGAGTCCCAGGTCGAGAATCGCGAGAATCCGATCAATTGCAGAAGGACCCGCCGGCGGAACCGGCGGGGTTGCTGGCGTGCTCATTTTTTGACACCTGCTTTCGGATAGATCTTGACGAGTTCGGCAAACGCGGCGGCCGCGGCTGCCTCGGCGTCAGAGATTTTACTGAGAAGATCGGACGTGCCCGTATGGTCGAGGGCCGCTTTGTGGTAGGCCGTGGTCGCGGCGTCGAGGGCATTGTAGGCGTCGATGAACTTGTTCAGAACAGGCTTGTCCGCGGCGGGAAAAGTGCCGTCGGCAAGGTCCTTTTTTGTAGTCTCAATCGAATCGTGATAAATGAGCAAAGCGCCATAGGCGATATCGTCGATCTTGTCGACAGCGCCCGGGTGATTGATGGGCTTGTTCAGAATGGCGCATCCCGGCATGCACAGCGAGAGCGCGAGAACCGCGGCGAGAAGTTTTCCGTTCATCTTTCCCCCTAATTAACGACTATGACGTTTGAAGCCTGTAAACCCTTCGGGCCCTTGACGATATCGAACTGAACCTTGTCCCCTTCGTTGAGACTCTTGTAACCCTCGGCCTCAATCGCCGAGAAGTGAACGAAGACGTCGTCGGCGCCATCCCGCCCGATGAATCCGTAGCCTTTCGCCGAATTGAACCACTTGACGACTCCCGTTTCGTTTCGTTCCATTTGCCCTATCCCTCAATCCCGAGTGCCTTGTTCATCTCCGCGAAAACGGCCAAAAGGCCGCCCTCTTTCAGAATGTACTTGATGTTAGCATCGGGTTCGTTCGCAGAAAAACCGTTCGAAAGCTGAATGTGATCGGGGTCTGTTTTGGGCTCGGGCCACCTGACGCCGCATGTTAAACCCAGGCTTTCTGCGACTTCGGTCATTTTCCCGTAACCCGGGAACTCAGGCGCCCAAATTGCCATGCCGTCGATGTTCTCGAAAAAGTAATCGACCGCAAGACCGAAATTGTGATAACTCTCGCCGGCCTTTGCGTGCGTTACGACCTTCGTCGGGTCGACGATGTTCCCGAGAAGGTCGCGACCCTTCAAATAGAGCATGCGCTGCTCAGCAAAGGTGCGAAGCCCGGAAGAGATCTCGAGCCGGAAGCCGAGACTCGTCATCATGTCGTCGGCAGTGCGCATTCGTCGCGCGAGTTCCGGGTAGACCGTGGTAAGTCTCGCTTCTGAATGTCCGTTCATTTCTTGAGCTTCGCCTCGATCAGTTTGTCGACTTTTTCTTCGACGCGATTCAGTTGTTCCCGCAAAGCGGCTTGTTCGTTTTCGTAAACGTCCATCTCGACGACGCGCCTTTGCTTCATTTCGGCGATTTCCCGGGAATTGTCATCGTTTTGCGCGGCACGCATCCCGACGCCGAACGTGATTTGAACGAGCAAAACGACTATCCCGATGAAAAGTTGCCAGTTCCTCACGATGATGATCTTCCGATCACTCTTAAGCATCCGGGGCCCCTGGCGGTGTACCGCCCTTTGATTGGAAACGCAAAACTAAACAAGCGCCGGTGATCAGACTGACGCCGACGCCGAACAAATCCTTGACGATCGACAGCGAACGGTCGACAAGTGCTTCATTCGCCCCGGCGTGGAAAGTTACTGCGAGCCCCGCGGCCGTCGCAAAAAGTACAACAATCAGGCCCGAATAGAGAACGAGCAGCGCAACCTTGTCGCTGTCCTTGACGTCGCCGAGCCAACGCCGCACTAGTTTCCCCCTTTGTTTATCTTCTCGAGAATCGCTTCGTCTTCTTTCCGATCGACCTCGAGTAAACCCCTCGACTGCTGTTCGCGCCGCAATTTCGCGCGGTTCAAAACAATGCGGCGGGCAGCCTCGACACTGATCTGCTTATCGACAATCTGCCGTGTGAGCATGTCCATCAAACTGATCGCCATCGCCCGCCCTCATTTAATTTCGAGGCTGATGTACCACCAGTTAGGCGTTGCGGCGGTGTTCAAGGGATTTGAAGCCGTGACACGGACGACCGCGTCGCCAAGCGGCCGCGCATTGCCGTAGGGAACCCAGGCCGAGCACGAAAGGCCCTTCGTTCCGAGATCGAGGCCCGTAACGAGCGGCGTCCAGGTTACTTGATCGACGCTCTCTTCGACGTTCAAAACGGCACCGGCGAGGGGTAGGGAAAGATTCTGGCAAAGACGGACGGAGTGAACGCTACTAAAATCGAGCAATCGGCGCGTGCGGATATTTGCGCCGCCTCCCTGGAATTCAGTCGTCGCGACCGGCACGCCGCTCCATCCAACGGGCGAAGGCGAAGTCGGCGAGACAAGTTGCACTTCGGTCGTCGAAGCCCGGGTAACGTTGATTTGCTGTTGCAGGCTCGCGACCTGTCCGGTCGGCCCATCAAGAGCGAGAAGGCGCTGCTCGTCCGCGTACTGAATCTTCCCGAGGTTGTCGATGCTCGTCCCGGCGGCCAAGGTCCATGCGCCAGACTGGCCGACGGCCTGTATAACGCTCGTTGGGTCAAACTGGGGCGCCGCCGGCATCGGGGGAATCGTGCTTCGCGGCGGCGGTGCCTGGGCAACCGCGAAAGACAAAAGTGCGAAAAAGGCTAGCATCACGACTGGGCGTCTGATCATCGTTCGTTCCTTGCTCGTAGTACTTCGGTCCTATTGGAACCGAAGTGTCCGTGTCTTAACATGAAAGTCGAGGTAACTGCAATGCTTAGTTGGCTAATTCTTACGGCTTCGGTCGGGGCCCTGGGTCATTTCATCGTGCGTTGGTGGATTGTCGACCGCCACGTTCGTTAACGCCGGAACTCTTTGAGCTTCTCGGCAATCCGGGCGCGCACCGTGTAGGGCGTCAAGTCGGCATCCTTCACGCTGATCGAAATGTTCGATTTCGGGTCTTTGAATTCGTGGATGCCCATTTTGTTCTTCCCGCCGTATTCCCATCCCGTGTCTTTGAGCACGCTCGAAAAACCTTCCGGCGGCGTCTTTGCAAAGCCCCGTGCCTCGATCGGACTGAGCGCCTCACTCGGCGCGCCGGAAACCGGTCGCAAGCTCGAAAGCCGCGTCGGGCCTTCCTGGGGATTGCGCGCCTGTTCCCGCACCGAAGGGCCGGCGACAGGCGTCGGCTTTGCGGCTTCGGGTTCGAACGCTGCGGGCGGCGTAAAAGGCGCCTCGGCCGGCGGATTGAGTCGGCTGATTCCCCGCTTGATAAGTACATCGGGCTTGTTCAAGTGATGGGCGACTTCGCCGGCGACGACGCTCACCCCGCCCGTCGGAACGGCCGCCATAAGACCCAAAAGCCGCGAAAGACTCATCGGCTTTGCCCTGTCGGCCACATTGACCCGCCGCTCGACTTCCTTCCCGATCGTCTCGAGGCCGCCGTAGTCCTGGCGCGCTTCGCGAATCTGCTTTTCGCCCGCATTCTCGAGCGTGTTCAAAAACTGTTCGCGAATCGCCCGCCGCGCTGATTCCCATCCGGCTACGTCCGGGTTATTCAAAAGATTTGCGCGCCGTGCGCTCGGGTACTTCGCAAAGTACGACTCGAGTTTGCCGTTCACATAAGTTAGCAAGCGGTTCGCGCCCTCAACGTTGCGCGAGCCTTCGAGCTTGTCGGCAAGCGAGTGCAATTGATCGGCGTGTTCGGGGTCAAATTCCTGCATCTCGGGACTGACAGCCTTCCGAACGGCCTCGGCCGCGGGATGCATGTCGACCTCGCGCTTTGCCTGCCGCTCGAGCGCCGGCTCGACTTTCTCTTTCCAAACTTTCTCTTTCATCAAGGGAATTGCTTCGTCAAGGTCGGCCGCGCTCTTGATCGGCGTCGCGGCATTGTGCTCGGTCAGGGCGCGCTGAACTCCCGGCCGGCTGATCGCGTCATCCCATCCAGTAGCCTGGGCGCGCGGACTCACGCCCTTTTTGAGAAGATCTTCGCCGCTCATCCCAATATGAAAGGGTTCGCCGATCGCCTTGAGGGCGGGCGTCGCGCCTGGAATCTTCGGAATCCGACTGATCGCGGAAGGGGCAACGGCAAGAGCGGCAGGGCCCGCGGCTTCACCCAAAACGCCGGCCGTGTCGCCGTGCTCGGCCGCCTGTTCCATTTGCAGGGGACGCACACCCGTTGCGCTCGAAACGCCAGCCGCGGCGCTGTACGGGATATCATGCCCGCGTTCGCGGGCGCCGAAGTATTCTTGCGGAACCGTTCCGGTGAGCGTTTGAACCGCTTGCCCGCCTACGCTTTCCCGCGGGTCGAGTGTCTTGAGCCCTTGATGCAGGCCGGTCGAAACGGCTTCGCCAAAGCTTTTGGGCTCGGGCGGCGCCTGGGACTTAATCCAGTCGTAAACGTGCGGAAGAAAGCCGCGGCTTTTGTCTTGAGCAACGGCTTCCGATTTGAGGTTCGTCGAGTGCCCGGGGAACTGCTCGGTCGCGCCTCTTTGCGTTTCGAATTCGGTCGGCTGCGAAACTTTTGCCTTTGCTTCCGCATAGGGCTCGGGCGAAGCCTTAGTTTTCTCTTCTTCATCCCACGAAAAACCGCCGCCGGCCGCGGGCTTCTCTTTCTTCTCGTCTTCGTCGTCCCAATTGAAGGCTTTGTCGTCGGGCATTTATTCGGCGATCTTCGCCCCTTTGTCGAGATATTCTTGCACGCGGTTGCCGGGAACGTGCCGCACTTTCCCGCCCGAGTCCGCAAGGCTGATCTGAACGTCGTTCGGCAAAAAGTCGACCGGTTGTTTTCGGTCGGATGCGGCGCGCGCTGCAAGGCGCCAAGTGATCTCGCGCGTCTCCTGAATCATATGATAGAAGTCGCGAGACTGGGACTCCGAAATAGGTTGCCCTGTAGCGTTCTTGTCAATCCATCGGGAAATACGGTCGGCGAGGCCGATTGCGTTCGCGTGAAGCGCCTGTGACTGTTCGCCGATCGCGGCGCCCTTGATGCCGCCAAGCGTCGTCCCGAGGTGTTGCGCGAAGAGAACCATGCCGGCCGCGCCCGTTTGCGGGTTCGCGTTGTAAGCCTTGAGCGCCGCCGTCGCTTTCTGGAACTGACTTTCGACCTGCCGCGCGGGATTGACGACCTGGGTAGCGAATTGATTCCGCTCGGTATTGGCTAGGCGCGCGCCCGAACCCGTCGTTCCGCCCGTACCGCCGACCGTCGCCGCCTGTTCAGGCGTGAGCCCCGCCATCTTCCCGGTCTTCGAGTTGAGCGTCCCGACGATCTGCCCGTTCGGCCCCAGTAACGGCTGAATCGAACCGACGAGGCCGAGTGAAAGTGCGTCGGGTTTCGCGGGCCCGATCTTTTTCCAGTTGCCGTACCCTGCCTCGCCCGACAAGTTCCCGCCTCGATCAAACTGGTATTCGTTGGGTTTCCCGTGCTCGTCGAGCATCACGATTGTCTTCGGCGCGCCTTCGGGCTTTTGCTTCCCCGCCTGTATATCGTTTGCCAGTTCGATGCGCGCTTCGTAGGCCGTAAAGGGCTTTCCGGTTTCGGGATTGTCCTCTTTCATCTTCGCGTCGATCGCAGCCTGATCGATCGACGGGGCCTTGCCTTCCTTGCCCTCTTCAATGTCGAGGCGCCGGCTTTCGAGCTTGTTACGTTCTTCGCCCTGGGCGGTTTCGGCTTCGCCACGCTTTGCCGACGCTTCTCGCGTTTGCGCTGCCCCGAGATTGTGCTCGAGGCCCGCTTCCTTCGCCTGTCGGTTGAGGTCAGTTCCCGGGATGAGTTCCATTGTCCCAGGCGCGACGATATCGCCCGCGATATTCCCGACCTTTGAAAGAACATGCGCGAGCTTGCCACCAAAGCCCGGGTGATTCTCGGCGCTGCCCCACGGGTTAGCTTTCTGGTCTTGAAGGCGAGTAAGTTGCGCTTCGTAGGAAGCCGCGCTTCCCGCCGGCGCCCCAGGCGAAATGACGGGAAGGTTCTGCCGTTCGGCAAAGGACAACGGCTTGACTGGACTCGACGGCCCAATAGGCTGTAAACCGCCGTTTACGACCGGCTTAGGACCGTTCCCGCCGAGGTCGGGCGCTGAGAGGTCGCCGACGCTTTTCGTGCTGACAGAGGTCGGGTGCGTCCTTTCGATCTCTTCGGTGAGCGCAAGGTCAGACGTGCCTTTACCGCGGTGCGCGTTGATCGTCGGTTGCACAACGGGCGCAAGATTACTGCTTGCCTCGGCTTCTTCAAGCCGCCGCCGGCGTTCTTCTTCGGTTTCTTCGTCTACCTGAGTCGGGATTGTCTCGAGATCGGCCATTAGGTCATGAACCCCCCGGGCTTTGCTGCCTTCGCAGCGCCCGTAAGTGTATCAATTACCCCTTCGGTATTCTGCAGCCAACCCGTTTTGTTTGCGTTCGACCACGCATTTATGTCCTCGGGAACTAGCCCTTGCGCCTTGAGGCCGGCGTTCACGTCCTCACCGTAAAGCCCCTCGAGGCCCGAAAGTCCTTGCTGTTTCTGCTTTTCCTTGAGCAGCGCGTTTTGATTCTGAACGTTCAGGGCGTTCGAAGAAAGGGTCCGCGCTTTACTGCGCGCCGCTTCATCGAGCACACCCGCAAGCGCGCCCGTGTTATGCGTCCTGGCCGCCTCGAGGTTTGCTTCGCCCGTGATTGAGCCCGTTGCGCCGCCCGCGCCCTCTTCGCCGGCGACAAGCATGTTATTGACGTCGGTCGGATTGAAGCCCGTGGGATGCGTCGCTTCCCGGGTCAATTCCGGGACAAGCGTCGCCCGTTCCGTATCAGCCGAAGACCCGTATTTTACCCCGGTATCCGCCGCGGTCGTCGCGGCGCCTTGAGCCGCCTTTGTCGCTTTCTTGATGCCCGCGTAAGGTTCGGTGAACCCGAGCGGGTCGATCAGCACGCGCCTTGTCGTCCGCATTTAGTCGATACTCCTATAAAACATTTCGCCGAATCCTTTTGTCCAGCCCATCTCCGCGAGCCGCTCGGCAAATCGTCCCTCGGCTTGCGTGGTCACAATGTCGAGCCCCATCTTGGAGCCGTGCGCCATCATGTCCTTTTGCAATTCGGTGACGGTCGCAAGCCGCGCGGCCGGCGTCGACCATGTTCGGTCAACCGCCAGAATCACGCTCGCATGAAGGCGCCCGAAGCCTGCCATGCGGACCCGTTCTTCGTCGTCGACCATCACGCGCTTTACGATCACAAGCGGGTGAGTGAGGTCGGGCAATTCGAAGTCGTGCCCTTCGTGTAACCGTTTGACGGCCTCGAGATCTGCCGGCGTATATTCCCTGATTCTCATAGGACGTTCAGCGCCGCGGGAACCTTCGGCCCGAGCGGCAATCGTCGCAAATCAGTCCCCAGGCCTTGCCCACCTTGTGACCCGTCGGGCGCCGCGGTCCCTGAACCCTTGGACTTGAGCGGCGTGAGTTGCGTCGTCCCGCCCGTCGCGACCGGTGTCGGATTGACCATTGTCCCGAAGTAAGTCTTTTCGCCGGCTTCGCTCCCCTGGTATTGCGGATAGGCGCGAAAGTGCCAGTTTTGCGGGTTGCCGTCGTCGTCCATCGCGGGGAGCCGCGTGAAGAGTCCGCGGGACGTTCCCAGGTCAAAAACATGCGCGGGGTCGACATTCTGAAAAGTCGGGTCGACCGAAGCTTCGACAAAGTACCGGATATTTTTCCCGATCGGCGAGTTATGCGTCAGGGAAACGTGAACGTCTCCGTTGTTCGCCTTGACCTCGAGCGCTTCAAGGGGCGGGGGCGGCGCGACCTGCCCATTCGGGTTGACTCCGATGTGATTCGCCGTGCCGTTTACGCCGTCGATAATCTGCTCAAGCAAAAGGCCGAGGTGCGGGTCCTTGCTCCTGATTTCCTTCAAAAACTGACTTCCGTCGATCATGGACTTCCCCTTGCCGACCCCCTGATCGGCGACCACGCATCGGGTCGCAAACTCATCACAACTTTTGACACCTGGAACTTGTGCCCGACGCGGTTTGTTCCGAAGCGAACGAAGAAGCGGTTCGCCGTGTAGTTTACGTCACTCTCGAGGTCCCCGAAGGTGAAAGCGTCGAGCGGTATCGGGTCCAAGATAATCGGCAAGTCGTTTTGCGGCGACTCGGGATAAATCCAAATGTTCAGGTCGCCCGTTCCCACGGCAAGCGTTGTCATGTAGTCCGCTAGCATCCGGTGAAGCCCGAGGCCCTTCGCGTCTTGCATCTCGGCTTTCGTGAACCCATAGGTCAGGTAGAACGAATTGATCGCGAGGCCGTCGTCGTCGAGCTCGTCCTCGTCGAGTGCAAAGACCTTACTATCGGCGTAACCCGTGCAAATAAAGAGCGGCGTTTCATTGTTCCCGCGGTTCACAAAGTCCGCATAGGGCGAGCGAATGTTCCAAAACGAAGTCTTGCGCGCCGGTTCAGGCGAAAGAATCCGGCCCGAGTAACCCGACTTGATCGGGCCCGTTTCCGCAAGCGCCATACCCGAACTGAGTTCGCGGTAATTGATCGTCAAGACCACGTTCGGCGTCGTCGGGGCAGCATTCGCCGGAAACTCGGGCAGATAAGGAAACGATTTCGTCCCGGGTCCCGTCGGAAGGGGAATCCCGACGAGAATCCGCTTGTTCACGACGTCGTTTCGAACCCATATCGTGTATCCGTATTTCCAGTTGATCGCGTCCCAAACCGTTTGAAACTCTTGCGAGATCTTGAGCGGCGCGCCGCCGTTGAAGAAGTAGATTCCCGGCCGGCAAGCCGTGACGAGCCACTCTTCGCCATAGTCGTAAGAATGAATCCCGATCGTGCCGACTTGCTGCGAAACCTCGCGCCAGTTCCAAAAGGCAGGCTCGGTGACGCCGTTATCCGAAGTCGAGAAAATAGACCGTTCCTTGAGCGCGTACAGCAGATCGAACATTTCCGCGCCGCCCCTGATCGGTTGCTGATTCTGATTCGGGCCCGTGTTCCCGGTGACGCCGTCAAACCCTTGCGGATTGTCGGCATAGGAAGCGGTGAAGGAAGTCGCAAAAACGGGTTCGTCGGTCGGGAAAGGCTCGACCCGATCGATCTCGACGTTGCCGCCATTGGGCAGCGCCGAAGCATACACCCGCAAGAGCAGGTCTTTCGGAACAATCCCGAACTGTTGCGCCTGAGTCAGAAGCTCGCCCGTGAAGATCGTCATCGTCGAGCCCATGCTCGCAAGCGGGATACTGAACGACCCGAAGATCTGAGCGAGTTGCGGGCTAAAAAGATCGACGACAAGGTTCCCTGACGGCGTGAGCGAAGGCGAGCGCGCGGTGATTCTGACCGAGTAGCGCGTATTCGACTTTATGATCGGGGTGCCCAGTTGGTTCGTGTAGGCGCCTTGCTCGATCATCCCGTAGAGAGCTTGCGGGCTTCCGGTCGCGTTTGCGATCAGGTACGAATTGCCAAATTGCGGCGAAACCGCGAGCGTCCCGCCGTCGCCATTCGTTTGGTCGACCGTCCAGCCAAGCGGCAAAAAGTCGGGCGGGTTGTAGCCCCCGTCAAACGAGAGATTGAGAAAGTTCTGGACTTTGTTCTGTTCGCCCCAGGCAAAGAGCCGGCTCGAATAACTGAGGAACCCGATCGAAGACCCGAGTTCGCGCTGTGCGAAAAGGTTGTTTCCCTGGACGTCGATCGCAATCCCCGCGAGCAAGATCGCGTCGGGGAAAGTGAAGGTCGCACTCGTCGACGTATTGTCGGGAATGATCGTCGAGGTGTACGTCACCTTCTGACCATTGTCCGTCACCGTGACCGGCTGATCGATGTAAAAATAGTTCCCGCCATTTGCGCCGGTGAAGGCAACGATGCGGCGGATTGTGTCGGGCGGCCCGATGGGAATCTGTGCGGCGTTGAGCGTGCTAACGCTCCCCGTGACCGTGAATTCAGCATAGGGCGACGGTTGCGTGATTCCCGCGCTGCGAGTTTCAAACATCACGACGCCGCGGCGAATCCCCGAACCGATGACGCCCGCGGTAACGATCGTTCCCGTTGAGCGATTCCCCACAATGCGAAGCGGGTCGAATTTGAAGATCGTCCCCGAGATCGTCCCCGAGCCGCTATCGCCAGTGCTCGAGACGTTGTTCCCGGGCAGGGAAAGCGTGAAGGACCCCGGCGTCACCGAAGCGATTGCAGCGTTTGAGACGTTGAAGGTTCCATCGTCGGCAAGCGTCCCGACCACCGTCACAAATTGCCCGACAACCGGAAGCGTCCCGGTGATCAGGTTGAAGCCGTAGGTCGCAACGTCACTCGAGCGCGCAACCGAGGTAATTTGCAATTGTGAAGCGTTCGGCGTCGCGAATACTGTCCAGGTCCCGTCATAGCCTGCCGGCGGCGAGCCCCCGGTCCCTGCAAGCGTAAACTGATTTCCGACCTCGAGGTTCGGGACTTGCGAGGACGTCGTCAGTGTCGCGAGCGTGCCTTCGATGCTCACGCCCGAAATGTTATTGATCGAGAAAAAGCCGGTAAAAGGCGCCTGGAAAGTAATCCAGTCACTTGTGGCATTGCCCGAGATCACAGGCCCGATGCTCGTCACCGTCCAGAAGGGCGGATTCGTGATGCCGGCGGGGTCGTTATTGATGTTGAAACCGCTCAAAAGCGGCGCGCCGCTGATCACGATGTTTGAACCGACGACAATGTCGGCAGGGCGCACAAACGAAGTCCGCGGCTGAATGCTTACGATGTTCCCCGGAGTCGTCGACCCGTGTAGATGCACGGGGCCCGCCCCGAGCGTGATGAAGTCGTGCGGCCCCGTCGGGAAAACTACGGCCGGCGCCTGGGTGATCGAGACAACCGTGTTCCCTACCGAAGTCGTCGAGAACGAAGGGGGGGCGCCTGGGCCGACCTGACTCACGCGGTCGAGGTTCTTGCCGTCCCACTGCCGTGGCATGTCCGTTCCGTTCACAAGATCGCTTAACGCAATCCACTCGACGTCTTCGAAGGTCACGCTCTTAGCAAAGGTGTGCGGCTCGATGGCCGTGAAAATTGAATTGAGAACCCCGGGCGCCGCGATCACGTCCTCTTGCCACAGAATCCCGGCGTCATCGAGAAGAAGCGAATCAATGTTCCCGTTGTTTTGCTGGTACGTCTTAATCCAGTTGAAATTGACGGGTGGGTTCGGCGTCAAAAAGACCCTGATCTTCGCCGAATAGGCGTCAAATTCCGCGGTCACATCGGACTTTGCGACCACCTTGAAACCGAAACTCGGGTCGTTCAATTGATCGGGCATCAGGCGAAAGCCCCACGTCTCGAGCGGCGTCGCAATCGTCACCGTGCCGTCGACAAGGGGAAGCTGGAACGTAAACGACGGCGAACCCGCGGGTGACGGGTCGAGTAGCGAAAGCGTCAGAACCGCGCTCGGGTCGAGCGTCGATTGATGCCCGCTGAATTCGAATTCGAAGCCGAGCACGACCTCGGTCGGCGGGATACTGAGCGGAAAGTTTAGCGCCTGCAATTCCTGTGATTTGTTCGCCGTACTGCCCGGAAGGACCTGCAGCCCGTTGACCTCGAGCATCGTCAGGTTGGCGCCATCGATCGAACCCGCGCCGATCGTGACTGTGACGTTTAGCGTCCCGGCCTGAACGGAAGGCGTGAATAGAATCAGACTTTGCGCGGTGCCGTTCGCGTTGTTCCCTTCGCTTCCGATGAGGTAATAGGTGTTGCCCTGATTGTCGGTTACGGTGACGCCGCTCCAAAGCGTCAACCCGTTCGTGCCGCTTGCGGCTCCGAGGAAGATGAAGACAGCGTTACCCGCGGCAACGGGACCGCCAAAGGTTGCGGGCCCATGCGCGCCGGCCGAGATCGTTCCCGAGGCGATCAGGTCCGATTGAACGACCGTCGGCAAACTTCCATTTGAACCAAAAAGGCCGACGACAGCGCCAAACGAAGCGACGTTTCCGCCCTGGAAATTGACGACCGCGTTATCGGGCGAGGCCCCGAGAATCTTTGCCGCGACCCGCTGATAATTCCCGTTGACGCCCGGGACCGAGCCCGTGATATCTGTCCAGCCTTGCGCCGCGGGGAAGGGTTGCGTTGTCCCGCCCGCCGAGCCCGTTGAGGCAAAATAGAGTGCGAGTTCGCCCGAGATTGCAGGCGAAGACGTGAGGGTAAAATGGTTTGCGTTACCCTGAACGCCAGCCGAACCCGCCGAATCCCAAAAACCCCCGCCATCAAACGGCGCCCCTAAAAGTCTCGTCCGCGCGTAAACGCCCGGAGTGTTGAGCGTCAGATTGTGCGGACTGAGCCAAGCGGCAAGCGCGGGGTCGCCCACATTTTGAGCAAACCCCGCACTCGCAAGCGCGAATAGATTCTCGTAAAAGTACTGATTCTTGCGGCCGGCCCGGGTAAAGGTTGCTCCTGGCGTGAAGTCCATGTCCTGATTGTATGGACTCGCCCCCTCGGGAAGGTCTTCGGGCTTCATTTCGGTCACAGCACCACCGAAGACCGTCAAGGGAATGTCAGAAGCGCCGAGCGCGTTATTCATTCGCTTAGTTGCCCGTCGGGAAAACGGCCTCGAAATTGATCACGTCGCCCGAGATCGCGGGCGTCGTCGCGCTGAGTGCGGTCCCGTTCGTGATTTCGGTCGGGGCCGCGGTGCCGCTCCCGGCGTTCGAGAGAATCTCGAGCTTCCCGGTCGACTGATTCCACTCATAGTCGAAGCCCGAAGCGTTCGCGCTTTTGATCAGAACGATCAAGGGGACGCGGTCGCCATAGGGCCCGAGGTGCTTCAAATCGAATCCGGTCGTCGGCAAAAGCCCGCCCGTCGCATAAACATCGGCGGCGGCCGAGAAGGTGATCGTGCCGTAGTACCGCACGGTCTTCTGATTCTTTTCGCCGAGCGGGACTCGATTGTTGATATTGAACTTAAACGTTGCGGTTGCCATTTTTTCCTTCTCTCCTTTTAAGTCGTCGGCAAGATGAGGTATTGCACTAGAATTTTCGCCGTGCCGTCGCCGGCTGCGAAATTGTTCGTCGCCTTGCTGATTGTGAGCGCGGCGTTTTCGTCACTCGGGGGGTTCCCGGCCGTGTCCGTTGCGAGCAAGGGCCCGAATCGCTGGATTCCCTTGTTCGGCGCGACGGTGACGAGGAAGATCGCATTCGAAGCAAGGGCCTCAGATGCGCTCCCGATCGAAAAGCTTACGGCGCCGCCAGCATCGGTATAAGCGACCGTACCCCCGAAGAACTCGATCAAGATCATTAAGGGGACGATCGTAAAACCGGCTCCGGGCGCTGCGACAAGCGTCTTCGGCGTCCCGAGCAGAGCGAGAAGGTCGGCCGAAGAGAGCGAAACAGAAACCGATTGAAGCAGGACCCCCGGCAGGTCCGCGGCGACAAGCGCGCGGAAAGTCGGCGCCGAAACGCCGCCCGAAGTTGCCCCCGCAAAGACCGTATTTGCCGGCTGATTCGCAAGCGTGATGACGATCGCGAGTGTCCCCGTCGTCGTGACCGGTGAACCCGTTACACTAGCGGAAAGCAAAGCCGCGGGAACCGTAGTCGTAAGGGCGACGCTTGTCACCGTTCCGACGCCCGCGGGGAAGTCGGCCGGCACAAGCGCCCGGAAGTTGGGTGTCGCTGCAGGCCCCGAAGCAGGGCCCGCGAGCACGCGGTTTGCAAGCTCATTCGCCCAGGTAACGCCGAGCGTCCCGGCCGAAGAAACGGGCGAACCCGAAACCGCAAACTCGGCGGGCATATTGAGAGCGACGCTCGTCACCGAACCCGTGCCGCCGCCAGCGACGACATTTTGATCGGCGAGAACAAGCTGCTCACCCGGAAGGGCCGGCAGGTCGTAGATCTGCACGGTATAGATTCCGGATGTCGCATAGAAGAAGTAATTGCCGAGGTTGTCGGATTGAAGCGGATTCGGAAGTGCGCTCGTCCGCAACGTGCCGCCCGAAACAAAGGTTCCCGGATTGAGCGGAAGGTCGAAGGTGACGGTCTTCGCGACTGGGTCGACCGAAACGACTTCGGCAATGCCGTTGTAAGCCGCGGGATTGAGCCCAATCACTTCGATGAAGCTTTCGGGCACGATATCCGCGGGAACTGTGTTCAGCGTCAGGGTCACGGTGCCGGCAAGCCAAGAGGCCGCGGTCACAGTCGGCGCGTTTGAATTGGGCGCCGAATAGATCGTCGCAAGCGGGGACCCCGGCTGAGTCGAAGTGTCGGCGGGTTGCGTAAGAACCGCAATCGCGGCGCCTGAGATTGCCTCGCCTAGAACGGTTCGTACTGTGCCGTCGTAACGAAAGAACGTTGCGCTCACTTGAAGGACCCCGAAAGACTTCCGTCGATTGAACCGCGGTCGGCATTGTAGGCTTTCGGCCTGAACGCAATGCGCTGATCTTTCCTGACCTGCCGGTTCACAAGCTCGTCGAGACGCGCGGTCTTTTGCTGATTCGCCCAGGTCTGTTGAGGTGCGCCCCTGGCAGCCGCGAAATACTCGGCAACAGCGAAAGCGACGGCGCGCTTGCCGCCGCGAATCTTGATGATCGCCTTCGTGAGGTCCGCGTCGTTTTTGATGGGGAGAAGCGCGGCTTCATAGCGCACGCGAAGGTCGCGCGATTGCGTCGCGCCAAAAAGGGCGATCTTGTCTTCGCGCCATTCCCACATACTGAAAAAGGTCCCTTGCTGAACCGAGGGAAGCCCGTCTTCCGGTTGATTCATGGGCTGGAACGTTTGACCGCTCCCCGTCTGACGTTCCCACAAGCGAAGCGGTAGAATCATGTCGGGCGGAAGGGCAGGGGTCGAGTGCATAACCGAGCCGTCGAAGTAACCTTCGACGCTGACATAAACTTGAACTCCTGGATTGACGTTTTGGACGGGCGTAAGAGGCGAGAGAATGACGTCATCCTTGATGTTCGACGTCACTCCATTGTTGGCGAGGTATTCCTGACAATCTTCGACCGCGGCGTTTAGATATTCGATCGTGTACGGCTTGGTATTCGAGAGCGTCTGACCGGCACTCGAGCGCAACATGTCATTGACGATTGCTCGCGCAAGGTTCAAGCCTTCGTCGGCTGTGAAGTAAGTTCCTACCGGTACGCTCGGCAAAAGGTCCCCCTAAAATTGTTGAAGCCCCGAGGGGCAAGCAAGGCCTGTAAAGATCAGGAGTCTCTACAGGTATCTTGCCGCCCCCCGAAGATCGTAGGCCGCTTGGTAAACCGTTGTTTACGGCTTGTCGGCTGCTTTTCCCTTACCCCTTGCGGGCTTATCACTCGCCGGCGCCTTTTCGGCGTCCAGGTCGATTCCAGCCGCAAGGGCCTGTTCAACCGTCTTGAGTCCTGCCGCGATTGCGCGGTTCCACTGTCCGGGCATAACCGCGCCGCAAGAGTGAATGATCACGCCGGCGCGAACATCGCCGCCGCACGCGAAGCAGGCTTCCATTTTCTTGTAAATCCGGTTCCACGGCCGGTCTTCCTTGAAGTAGGAAGCCGCGAGCCGCATCAAGGGCGTGATGAACTCGAGTTGATCGGTCGTCTCGAGCCGCGTCGCTTCCGAAAGTTGCCGGCGGAAAAGTGTTTCAAGTTTCTCCCGGGCTCGGGCGACTTCCTTGTCCGTCGGAACCTCGTTTTTCGTCCAGAAAACGCCGTAGTCATCGAGAACATTGCCGACCGACCAGTCGGCGCCGCGCTCGAGAAGTGTGTAAGGCCGCACGATATCCTGAGCGAGGGCTTCGCCTTTCATAATATCGGTTTTCATGCTCTGACTCGCCGCGTCGAAGTACGACGACATAACGATCAGGGGAATTTTGAGCGGCGTCGACACTCGTTCGCCGGCCGCACAAGCCGGAATCCGGTATTTGCCGAGAATTCCCTTCGCGACGATCTTTTCTTGCGGAAAGACGCTGAAAACGTAGACGTGCCCCGAAGGCAGCATGTCCAAAAGCGGGCTCGGCGTGTAGATAATCGGCCCGTCGAGTTCCTGTTCCTTGAGTCGGGCTTGCTCGTCGGCAAGCGCCGTTTTTCCTTCTGCTAGTGGCATGGTTCTCGTTCTCCTTTTCCTGATTTCCTGATTCTATCGAACGGTGTGCCCGCGTCCCAATCGTCGCGCGGCCTCTTCGGCCGTGACGGGGAAGCGTTTAGCCTTGAGTTCGGCAAGCATCCGTTCGCGGTTCTGACTCTTGTCGAAGTCGTTCCCACCGAAGGCGGGCGAAGCATTGCGGTAGGCGTCCATCGCCTTGTCACGCCATGCCTTGCGTTCGCGCTCCATTTGCGCCCTGACCGCAAACTGTTTCTCGAGGTACGTCTTGTCCCGTTCCTTCAAAATGTTCGGGACGAGAAGGTCCAGAATCCAGAACGAAAGCGGCATCGCCTCGATTTCGAGCCGTTCGCCCCTGATCTCTTTCGAGCCGTCCGGGTTCGTGACGACGTCGCCCTTGATGATCTTCTTAACGTAGAGATTGAACGGGCACGCCATGTAAACGCCGCGGCTCGGGTAATTCCCGAGGATGTGAAGCAAGTCGTCCTCGTTCCAGGTCATCGCGTACCACATCTCGGCCGTTCCGAAGTTTTCGGGCGGTTTCCATTGAAGCAAATGCCAAGCGGGAATGTCGTGAAACATCAAAATGACGTGCTGCCCGCGCTTGCCGTCGTGCATTTGCCCGTAGATCGTATCCGTATGGGTTTGACCCCAAACGAGCAGGAAGTTTGGCTCGCCGAAGCGGTTGAATCCGCCGAGGCGGTTGAGGTGCTCCTGGTATTCGGGCGGGCAGCGCCGGCGTTCGCTTCCGCTGATCGTCCAGGTCATGCCGGCTCGTAGGTCGCCGCAAAAATGTCGGGCTTGCAGGGGTAGAATTCGCCCTTGACGCCCTTTATAATCCAATCGCCGCCCGTCGCGAGGAACTCTTCCGACTCGAGCGTCTTCATAAGCAAACCGAGATTACCTTCGCCATTGGTAAAGCGAGTTTGCCCGTCAGGTAAGGGCTTGCCGTTTTCATCGAGCCAAACGCCGCGAACAAACCACGGTTTAGGAACGAAGTCGCAAATCTCGCCCCAATTCGCCCAGGTCAGTTGAACCGCTTCGATCACAACCGGCTTTTTTCTGAACTTCATGGCGCCACACTCGAAACAAGCGCGACCTTGCGCTCTCTGAGGTAGATCTCGTCATAGCGGACGAGTTGATAGTCCTCGCCGTCGAGCTTGACGTCGGTTCCGCCGTATTTGCTGAACAAAACGGTGTCGCCGACTTCGACTCCGACTTGCTGCATCGAGTTCGACTGTAACTGTCTTAGTCCTTCGCCGACCGCGATCACGCGGCCTTTGTTCGACTTCTGCTTCGCGATATCGGGCAGGACAATCCCGCCGATCATCTCGAGATCTTCCTCGATCACTTTGATGAGAATGAAGGCCCCGAGGGGCTGATAGTTCTCGATCTTGCTCACGTTCTGTTCTCCTGATTTCCTGAAATAGCAGAGAGGGGGCGGGTTTCCCCGCCCCATGCCTGCCGCCCGAGTCGGTGATTGGCCGAGTTCTCGGGGAAAATGTTATCCGAAGATGCCGTTCGGGATTTGCGCGTTCTGGATGTACGCGCCGGCGCGAACGTTCGAGTTATAAACGTTCAGCGAGGTCACGAAATAGAAGATGCTCGAGGCGTTGATGCCGCCGGAAGAACCAATCGTCGGGAAGACCGTTTGGCCGTTCACGTCGTACAGGTCAGAAGCCTTGAGTTCTCCGATGCCCCAGTACTTGAGGCATAGCGCGTCAACGCGCCCGGGTTCGGCGTGCACGCTCTTGATTATGTCGTAACCGACAAACGTCGAGGGCGTGAACTTTTTCAGCATATCCTGGGACGAGTCGCCCTTGATCTGCTGTTGATTCGTGATCGCGACCTGTGTCGCGAGGTTCTCGATCGCGGCCGCCTGATCGACGTTCATATACCAAACAAGATCGGCCAAAGCCGGCGACTCGTTTCCGAGTGCCAATGCGATCTTGCTTGTAATGAAGCGACCGGTCTGTTCCGTGATCGCCGCGCCCGCAAGGTCGACCGTGGGGGTCGAAAGACGGCCCGGGTATTGGTTCCGCGAGAGCCCGTTAAGGGTCCCCGTGTTCCCGTTTACCTGATACGCCTTGATGCCCATGATCGACGTGCCGGCCGTTCCGGCCGCGCCGTTCACGACGAGCAAGTCGCCCGTGGTCGTCGCCCCGCCAGCGTTCGGCAGAGCATCGGCAGACCACAAACGATTGACGACGCCGTCAACAAACGAGATCTGAAACGAGCCGCGGGTCGTTCCGCCAACCGACGGAAAAACCTGCACGACTTGGTTGTCGAAAAACTGGTTTGCGTTGTCGACGTCGACAAACGAGAACGAAGGACCGGCAGAGCCGGAACCCGAACTCGCCGTGACGACCGTCCCGAGCGTGCCGGAACCGTCGCCCTGCAAATCGGCGTCGAGGTTGCTCTTGAACTGCTCAAGAGTGTGAGTGAATTCGGTCGCTTTGACGTTGATTCGGGACTTTTTGCCCGAGTCGGTCGACCACTGCGCTTGTGCCGTGATCTCGCAAGCTTCCGAGAAGGAAACCGGAGAAAGGAACTGGGCAGCGTAAACCGAGCCCGTGCCGCGTCCCATGTCGCCGCCGTTCGCGTCGAATTGGGTATGCGCCGAACCTGCCTTGATTCGCATCGGAATGCGAAGCGAAGGCCGTCCGCCGCTGTCGAAGCTTGAACCGTATCCGCCGCCCGTCGAGGTCGACATGGGGATGACACGGCCCGCTTTCTTGAGCCGAGCGTAGAACGTGTCCTCGGTGAGCATCAAATCGGGAACATCTTCCCGAACGGCCTCGAGTTCCACGGCCTGAGTCGCTTGCTCATTCATTGCGGTCATAGCCTGGGTACCTGTTTTTGAGCTTGCACGCTTCGATTCGCGCTCCTGCAGCGCACGGCTTCGGTCTGCCGAGTGTTTAGCGCACAGCGTCCCGCCGTAGCGGGGCCTTACATCCTGATCGGTCGGACGCTTCACTTAGCGGGTTAGAGAGAGTCCGCGGCTCTTTGAGGTCCAACGATCAGAGAATCTTTTTACGGGGGACGGTCGCCCGCCCCCGCCGTGAGTCTTTAGGCTGCCACGGGCAGCGCATTGTTTTTGTCAGTTATTGGTTTGCCTAGAACTGCCAAGTTCACAGCAACCTGACTCCGTCACCACTTCCGAAGTTTGCCTTGCTTGTCCCACACCTGCCCATGCGGCAAAATGAATTGCGACTTGTCGCTCCGGGTCCAGTCGACGTCTCCCGCCTTCGGCTTGCCTGGAATCGTTTGCGGTTGACCGTTGCCGCTCGAGGTCGCGCGCCGTTGCTGCGAGCCCCCGGCGCCATTCCCGCGGCTTCCGGGCGTCAGAGCGAACTCTTTCACGATTTGCTTAACGACTGCCGAAACGTTTTTCGAGGCGTTTGTGACGATGAACTTTACAGCCTTATCCTTGTCGCCGCCCGCCATCATCGCCTTATATTGCCGCGAGTAAATCGGGTTCGAGTTCGTCTTCGTCGCAAGTTCTTCATTGATCGCCTTACGCAAGCGATTGCCGAGATTCACGTCGAGCCGCTTGTCGCCGAGCACGGTTCGAAGCTCTTTGTTGATCAAGGCCGTGACCTGAGTGTTAACGTCCGTTCGGACTGTCCCGTAGAACATCTTTTGCTCACGGGTTAGAAGTTCCTGACGATCGGCTTCGAGCTTTTGTCGATCGGCTGCGAGCGGGTCGTTTGCGGCCTTCTGCGCGAGCGTTTGCATCGGCTTCAAGACCTTGCTCACAAGGTCGTTATAGAGCTGAATCGCTTCTTCCGGTTTGTTGTCCTTGAGCGCCGCGCCAAGCTGCCCGACGGCATCGAAGACGCCGAACTTCGTCAGGAACTTCGTCGAAACCGTTCCCGCTTGCTGTTCCCAGGCTTGCGAGTCCATCGACTCGAGCCGGTCGAACGCGGGAAGAAGCAGTTTCTTGAAGCCGTCCGGGTAATCCTTCGCCCATCCGTCGATGAGCTTCGGGTCGCCGGCCTTGAAGCCCTCTTCAAGTTGCCGCGAGGCCTCGACCTGTTCGGCCATTTCGGCGATTCCTTCTACGCCGCCGTGGGCCTCAATCGTCTCTTTGAAGGTTTGGAGATCTTGCGTCGAGCCGAGCTTGTCGACCCCTTGAAGCTTGTAGTACAGGCGTTCAAAAGCTTTCGCGTTTTGGGGGTCAAATTCTTTGATCTTCGCGAGGTGATCTTTGAAAAGCTTCGGGGTGTAGACTCCGGGTTTAGGCTTACCGTCGCCGGCTCCTGTTCCATCGCCTTCGCCGCCGCCCTCGCCAGCGCCCCCAGTCCCTTCACCAGCGCCGCCGCCTGCTTCTTCCTCGCCAGCGCCGCCGCCTTCGCCCCCAGATGAACCGTCACCAGCACCGTTACCACCTTCGCCGCCTACTTCGACGAGCAGTTCTTCGCCGTCCATGTTACCTCGCTTTTCCTGATTTCCTGATTATTGAATTGCTGTCGCCGCCTCGGGCGTCCCGTTAGGAACGACGCGAGCGGCTGCTTTCGCCACTTCGGCCGCGCGGTCCTGAGCCGCGGCGACGTTGAGCTTGTTCAGATCGAGCTTAATACCCGCCTTCATTGCCATCTGAACTTGACCTTCGGGCGGAAGATCTTTGAAGTTGATCGACTCACTGATCGGCTTTTCGGCCGGTGCCGGCTGATTCCCTTGCGCGGCCTGGGCGATCGCCGCCATATGCTCATCGTAGTGAGTCATCACGTTGTCGTAACCGTCGCGGTTTTCGCTGAACGCCCGCACACCTTCGGGAGAATTCGCCCACGTCCTGATTTCCGCGGCTTCGACCGCATTGTCGTCGAGCTTCCCGATCGGCACCGTCGAAACCATAGGCGGAATCGCCTTGAGCTTGTCCTGTATCCCCTGGATGACAGTTTGATCGGGCTCGATGCCGGCGGCCTGGGCCTTGCTCGCAAGTTCCGCGACCTGAGCTTCGGCTTCCTGCATTGCAGGATTGGGAACGGGTCCCGTCTCGAGCAGAATCATGATCTCGGCAAGCTGTTTCCGCGATGAGTCGGCGCCCGGAATCACAAGCTCTTGCACGCCGATCTTGTCCTTCGCGATCAGTTGATTCCGCGGAGCCTGCAAAATGCCCGCGAGAATCGGGTTCGCCTTCGCTTGTTCGAGAAGGTTCTGCCAGATCATGCGTTGCGCGACCCAGGACTCGGGGAAGTTCTCGTCCGAGTCTGGGTAACACAAAAGCTTCGCTTTGAGATCTTCGGGGTCGATCGCGATCTTGAGGTCGGTTCCATCGCCGCCCTTGATCGTGCCGGCCATGATCTCTTTTCGGTGCTCGGCCGCGGCCATCACACCTTGAAGCATGATCTTCGCGTAGCCCGCTTTGATGTTCCGCCACGTCAGGCCGATGCGCCCGAGAGCCTGATCACGCTGCGAAGCGATTCCCTGGGCGGTATCATTCGAGCCTGTGTTTCCGCCAAAAAGGGCCGGAAACGCGCCGCAAAGGAACTGCGCCATCTCACCAAAAAGCTTCTCGATGTAGGTGAGAAGCCCGTCGGCAATCTGAATTTGCGGCTCGACGAAGAAGTTCTCGGCAAGGGCTTTGTCGACCCGCCGCTTCATCTTGAGATAAGTGTTCGGCTTCGACTGAATGTCGCCGAGGGCATTCGCGTCAATCGCTTCGGAATCGACCCACTTGATCGGAATCAAGTGCATGAAGCTCTCGTGAACGAGGTCCATGCAATCGTTGAGCTTTTCCTGTAGCGGAATGAGCGGGGTGCCGAGCGCCGGCCGGTGCATCCCGTCTCCGGGCCGCGCGTGAATCAGGACCCAGTGATCACTAAAAGATTCGTTTCGCGCTTCGCAAACGGTTTGCCCGATCATCACGACAAACAAGCCCTTCGGGAAGTTGTCGTAAAGCCAGTTGCGAAGATCGTCGTTCTGTTCTTCGGCGTAGAACGAAGGACGGACCCAGGTCCGCTGAATCGTGCAGTTGTAGGTCATCGCGTCGTTCGTCATGTTCGACGGGCGCATGCCCATCATGATCGAAGTGCGCGCGAGGCGTTCATAGTCGGACTCGGCGGTCGGCGCCTGGGCCGGCTGAATCTCGTCGGCGACGTCGGGGTACGCGGTTTTCCCGAGGTTGATATCGATCTCTTCGGAAAACTGGACAAACTGCGAGCCGTCGAGGTCGTTTGCCTGAATCGGCGCCTTCACCTCGAGCGTGCCAAGCATGCGAATGACTTCGGAACCTCGGGGGCTGCCCTTTCCGGTTCCGGTTGCCGTGGGGTTCTGATTTCCTGACGCGCCAGCCGCCGCGCCTTCCGGCCCCTCGCCCCCGAGTTCGGGCAAGTATGAAACCTCATCGTGTTCTTCGTCAAGATCGGGTTGCGTGAAGCCAAACCGTTGCGCGTCGAGGACGTGCCGCGTGTATGCAAAACAAAGCCCGTCGGTCCAAAGAAACCGCGCCATGTCCTCTTGGAGCACGATGCAGTTGTTCGATCGCTCGATGAGGAGCATTGCCTTCTGAGCCTGCTCGGCAGCCGTGATTCCCGCGGGGTTTTTGGGTTCTGCCGGCTCGAAGCGAACCGAAGGCGTCCCCGCGGTGAGCGAAGCTGTGATCGTGTCGCCAAAAGCGAGGTACATATTCGTCTCGCCTTGGTGATCGTCGTAACTCTGCCCGCCCATCTGAACCATTTGCGGCAGAACCCATGCGCCGTTACGGCCCGCGAGCAAGTGCTGATTGCCGCGCCAGAAGTAACGCGCTTTCCAGGCGTCTCTAACCTGCAGGCGCCGGCTTGTCAGGTCGCGCTGTGCAACCTTTGACGCAATGCCTTTGACGCAATTCTTTTTCTGTTCGGCAGTGAGGCCGGTATCTTCGCCTTCACCGTCTTCCTCGAGCGAAACCTGATCATTCGTCGCATCAAACGCGCAAAGTTCCCCGGGCTGGAATTCGCGCTCTTCCTGCTCGAGGCCCTCGTCGTTCTCAGTCGTCGACGTCACGATCTCGGTGTCGTTCGGCATTTAGTCTCGGTTCATCCATTCGTGACTTTTGGGTTTCGTTCCCTTTTCGGGAATGTCGTGCCCTTCCTTGCGAAGGTAGGAAAGCTGAATCGCTTTCGCCTGCTTCTTCTTTTTGACGATCGGCCCGCCCGGGCCGGAGTGAAGCGTTCCGGCCTCGAAGTCGGGCATGATGCTACTCGATGGCACGATGCCTCTCGATATAGACCGCCGCACGCTTGAGAGTTTCCGAGTCGTGCATCAAGAGACCGAGAGCGGCATTGCAATTTCTATGGACAAATTCGCGTAGCCGCTTTGTTTTTTCGTCGTGGTCAAGCACGGGAGACATTCCGCTCGTTCCTCGCGAAGTTTTCAAAGTGATCATCGGACGCAAGCAAATTGGGCACAAAGTACCCTCTGCCAGAAGTCTGCGAAGGTCGTACTCTTCCCGGGAAATTCCAAATCGAATGCGAATTGCCCGGGAGCGAACCCGGATTAAGGTTTCAGGCCGGTAAGCCGCGTATCGTTCAGACTCGGAATTGAATTTCTTGTTCCACGCTCGTTGCCCCTTTTTAAAGCTCGTCTGATTGGCTCGTTTGAGCACGGGGTTCACCTCAATCGAGAATTCGAAGTTCGTGATACAGGGTCAGGGCGGCCTCAATGTCGCACAAGAGCATTTGATCGACTTTCTTTCGCAGGGTTTGAAGGTCGCCAATTTTCCTGAGCAAGTGCCGTTCTTTCCGCTCGATCAGACCGTTCAAGTAAGAGCGGCCGGCCTGATGCTTATCGTAAGCGAGTTGCTTCGCAGCGACCTCTTTTCTCGCTTCGTTGAGCCCGTGAGGTGTCAATGGCGACGTCGAGGCAAAGCCTGCCTGCTCGGCCTGGGGCTCGTCGACTCGATTCAGGCGATCGGCCCCTGTGTCTTCCGGTCGCGCTGTTTCATTGATTCGTGTCATTGTCTTTCCCTTTCTTTGCTCCTGATTTCCCCGCTACTTGCGAGAATCCATTTCGGCGCGAAGTTCGGCCTTGCCCTCGAGGTTTCCTTCGGCGCGTGAATCCTTCTTTTCGACCGCGATCAGTTGGTCCATTTTGTTGTTAACTTCTTTGTGATACTCGTTCACGGCATCGCGCGTTTCGATATGCTGCCTTTGCGTTTCCTTACGCTGGAAAAAGGCCAAGACCAATTGCACAATCCCTATGAGCGTGGGGCCGGCGGTCGCGATCATCGCGATCTTTACGGGGTCGGTCAAGATTTGCCTCGCTCGAAGTACCAACAATAGGAATTCGCTTCGACCTTAACGGTGCCATCTTTGTTGCGCCGCGCCTTGAGTTGCGGGTCTTTCATAACGTGTTCGCCGTCGCAATTTCCGCCGTTGTAGTGCTCGCAGTTTGAACACTGGCGAGGCGTCGGAATCTGAGCCGCGGTCACGAAGCCGGTCGAACTTGTTCCCGCCTCTTTCTGCGAGGGCATAGCTACTTATGAAGCAGGTTAACGAGCGGCGCCGCCCCCGTGAGCAGGAAAGCCAGGACGCCCGCAAACAAGAGCAGGCGCCCAATTTCGACGAGCTTCGGTTTCTCGCAGAGAACGTACATGAGCAGACCGACTAGCGCGAACAAAACGGATAAGTAAACGATCATCGGGAACCCCCTTTTTACATGAAGCCGACGTGTGACGTCTTGCCGCCGTGCATTTCCTCTTCTTCGTGCTCGCCCGCGACCATTGCGTCGTCGGGCTCCATTTCGTTGTGTTCGCCGTCGTCGCCCATCGCTTGCATGCCGTGATCGTGGGCCTCGGCGAGCGAACCGTGTTCGGCGTGGTGAACGTGCCCGTCTTCGTGATGCGTTTCGGAGTGATGCGCGCCGCTTTCGCGGTCCTTGGTGACAATGTGAGTGTGAGCTTTGCCGTGTTCGGCGACGATCGACTTCACGTCTTCGCCGCCGCCGCCGTGTTCGCCGTGCTCCATGCCCTTATCGGCCTTGCCGGCGTCGGTTTGTTTCGGCTTTTTGCCGTGAGCTTTGTCGTAGGACTCAACCAGTTGGCGATTGCCGGCGATCTTGCCGTCGTGCGTCTCGAAACCCTTCATGTTAGCCCCCTCACATTTGCTGCGGTTTTGGTTCGATTGGTGCAAGACCTTCGGCCGCGCGTTGCTGCTCGGGACTCATCTTGTCCCACTCGGCTTTGAGCTTCTGGAACGGCGTTCGATAAACTCCCGGCTCGGCCGGCCGGTCCACTTTCGCATTGCGAATGCTCGGCGCTGCAGGGTCCGACCGCTCGACAAACTCGATCGCGGCCTCACGCTTCGTATCGGAATTCATGATCGAAAGCTCGAGCCGCTCACATTTGCCGCGGTAGAAGGCCACATCGGCCCGTAGAAACTCGACTTCGTGCTCGAGGTGCGTGATGAATCGGTCCTCGATCGAAACCGGCCGAACGACAATCGGTTGCGTACCACCTGGAAATTTCGGCTTCGTCATGCTCTTGCCTTTTCTTTCGGCGGCCGCATAAGCGACCGGATGTATTCGATCAGGGCGTTGCCCTCTTCCTCGGTAAGTTCCATGCTGCCGAGTAACCACTTTAATTCCGCTAACAGTCGGTCGACCCGCGACCTCACTGCACGCCCCTTCGCCAAGGCGAACGCCTGGGCGGAACTGGCACTTGAATATCCGTCGCGGCCGGCTTCGAAGTGATTCGCAAGTACTCCATGTATTTTGCCGTGGGGTCCTTGATCGCCTTGATGCGCTCGTCGACCTGAACATCGCGCGGGATTGCGTTTTCGTCCGCGTAACTCATCACGCCGTAGCGGAAGGACTCGCAAACGTCGAGGAAGAGTTCGTTCCCTTCCTTGATCGCGTCCTCGAGCTTTTTCGGGTCGCGCTGCAGTTTCGGGACCGACTCGATCACATCGCGACAGGAATTTACCACGACGACGCCCGAGGTGTCGAACAGCGTCGTCATAAGCTGCCAACCGCCGACGCGATCGTTATTCGCGCGCTCGGGCCGCGGCAGGTTGTATTCCCTGAGCACGTCGCCCATTTTGTCGGCGATCGTGTGTTCTTCGTTCGTTTTATTGAACCGGTCGGGCGAAAGAAAGATGCGCGAAATATGCGGCACGCGCTCTCTTCCCGTCGGGTCGACCGTGAGCGTCGCGATCTTGCGAGCGAGCGCTTCTTCGTTCATCTGTCGCGTCACAAACTCGCGATAGCAAACGATCATCGTCTTCGGCTTGCCTAGTTCGTCGACCGTGCGCCCGAACTCATCGGCGACGACGGCGCGACACCACCAAAGAACGCAAGTCGCGTGAGCATAGCCCCAATCGATCGATATCCAATGGTCTTGCCAGTCCTGAAACCCAATCGCGCCGAGCTCGCGAACGTGCCGACCGACGTACTTCTTCTCGACGTCGTCCCAAACGCCTTCCCAGTTCTGAAAATACTGACCCGCGAGAATCTTCCAATCGCCCGGAATCCATGCCGCGCGCAGAACAGGGTCGCTGATCGATTGAAGCTTCGAAATATAGTCGGAATCGTTCCGGTAAACAAAGTTGTCTTCGAAGGTCGAGTGAATCGCATGATAGTCCTCGGGCTTGTAATTGAGGACCATTTCGCCGGCCGGGGGCTTCTTTGTAATCCACAGCGCCTTAACCCAACCGTTCCCGATGCCGTTCGGGTTCGTCGCGCCGGCCATGCGGGGCTTGACGGGATGCCCGAATTTGTCCGTCTTGATCGGGCAGCGATTCGAACCCTTGAGGTAATCCCATTGCGAATAGGTAAACTGGGTGAGTTCGTCCCATCCGATGAAGAGGAACTCGGCCGATTGATACTGTGAGAGATCTCGGTCGCTCTTGATGTGACCGAAAAAGAGCTTCGAGCCGTTCCAAAAGGTCGCGCAGTGCGCTTGCCCGTTCCAAGACTTGTAGAACTTCCTCGGGCAGTACTTGAGGAAGTGGTCTTCGATGCCGCCCTTTTCGGAAGCTGTGAGGGTGCGCCGCAAAAGCAGGCAGTTGCAACCGTTCACGATGAGGCACATATAGATCGCTTCCCACAGGAGAGCAATCGATTTGCCGCCGCCGCGCCCGCCTTCCATGAGCGGGTAAGTTGCAGGGGAGTCGTGAAACTCCATCTGCTTTTCTTGCGGCGTGTAATAATCCGCGATGCGTAGAGTTTCCCCCACGCTCAGACCCGGGCTTCGGGGGCCTTCCTTCGCCCTGACCTCATCCCGCCGGTATCGATCACGTCGGGAAAGAGTGCAGCGCCGTCAAGGCCAGTGAGTTCCTTCGGTGCGAGGTATCCGCCGAAGCGCGCCGCAAGCTCGATTGCGCGAAGCCGAGTGTCCCAGGCGATCACTTCTTCGGAATCGGTGATTTCGCCCTCAAACTTCGCAAATTCGATATCGGTCGCGAGCATCGCGGGGACTAGATACTTAGTTATGAGCCCCTCAGGGGTCAAACCGTTCTCGGCAAGCGCCTCTTCGACACGCGCGCGAATGCCCTTCGTTGCCTGATAAGCCGATTGCGCGGGCGTTGCTCCCGAGTAGCCTGCATTGCGTGCGGCCTGGGTCGCCGGCATGCCCGTACAGAGAAGCTCGAAGAACTTCCTCTGCCGTTTGGTGAGAGCGCGTTTACGCTTCTTCCCCTTAGTTTTTGTCACTTGCCCCGTCCTGATTTCCTGATTCGCCCGAGTCCTGATCTCAGGGTTATTGCATGATGACGACTGACGGCTTCGTGTTTCCTGGCGTGCCCGTTGCTTTCAATTCGACAATTCCCGCATTGAACTGAACCGTCGAACCGGAGTTCGAAGTCGCGGCGTAACTTCCGACCGCTTTGTTTCCCTGCTGCTCGGTGAGGTAGTTCGTGAAGCCCAGGTCGCCGATCGTCCAACCCGTGCCTTGGCCGCTCATCGTTCCGCCGTCATCATAGACGGCGCCGAAAAGATCTGAACCGGCGAAGGTGCTTGTCATCGCGCCAGAGCTTGCGACTCCGTTTCCTGTCGCGGCCGCGTGAGCGCCGATGGGACTCGCGTTGTTCCGTCCCGAGTATTCGATTCCCGCCATCGCGACAAATTGAACGGTCGCCGGGAAGTTCGCGGTGATCGTGACGCCTGCCCCGCCGGTCGTGATGGGGGCCGTCCAAATTTGCATGCCCGCATTCGGGGTGACGGTGTTCGGGTTGTTCTTGAACGTCCCGGGAACTTTCGTCCAGGTGTTGCCGAGCGAATCGGTGACGGTGATCGCGTCGGCAATGGCGTTGTACCACCAAATGCAGATAACGCCGAGATCTCCCGCCGTCAAGGTCAAACCGGTGAGCGTCTTCGAAGTGACGTTTCCGTTTGTCCGGTCAAAGGGATAGGTCCGAACGAAGGCCATTAGGTGTAGTGTCCGCTCAAGGTGCAAGTGAAGTCGGCGAGCGTTGCGTCGGCGGTTGCCGGCCCGTCGATCTCAAGCTGATCGCCGACAGCGAAGACCGCATCCGAAGCCTGGGTGAAGGCAGCGAGGGTTCCGCTTGCCGAGAAGACTGCCGTCGCGAAGGAACTCCCGTTTTTCTTGAAGGTGAAGGTTGTCGAGCCCGTCGCGGCCGTGCCGCCCGTAAACTTTGAATTCGCGGCGCCGGCGGGGAAGGTCACAGCGCGTTGAATGTTCAGGACGAGAAGCTTTTGCGCGTTGGAGCCGAGGCCTGGATTGAAGACGCCGACGTCAAAAGGCCGTGTCGCGGGTGTGGTCGAATCGGTGACAAGGCCGAGAGCCGCAAGCCCCGCGATCAGGGAAGCGGCCGCCTCGCCGGCGACGTTGCTTCCGGTGACGGCGGGCTTTGTGACGCCGGTGCTCGTCGAGAAAAACCCGAGCTTCGCGGCAAGCAAAACGACCTGATTTGAAGCTTGGAGTTCGACCTGCCCCGTGGGGTCGTTATTCGTGATGTTAACGTGCTGACTCGTCATCTGCAGATTCGAAGCATGCGAGCCGTCGTCAACCTCGAGCGTGGCGACACCCGAGCCCTGTAGCGCGAAGTCGGCTTCGCCCGTCCCGTCGGAAGGGTTGCATTCGAAAGAACTCGTCGCGCCCGTGGGGCCAAAGAAAATTGTTTGGGCGGTTTTATCAAAGACCATTGCGGCGTCACCGGCAAAGGCCCCCGCATCGTTGAACTGAATTTGCTTGTCGGCGCCGCCCGGGGTTCCCCCGCCACTCGAGGGGAAGATGCTCGCGCCCGTCGAATCGACCGCTTTCAAGAGTCCCGACGGCTTGTCGTAAGTGATCAGTGCGACGCCTGGGTCGGGAAGGATTTGCGGCGGCGTCGCGGCAAGCTGAATTGTGTTCGGTTGCGGTGAAGGGTTCGTCGCCATTTTACCTCACATCAAGAATTTTGCGATCACGGTCGGAAGTGTTCCGCCGCTCGAGCCCGTGTCCTTGTAGCGAATGAAGTTGTAGACGGCTTCGACCTCGTAAAGCGTCGTCCCGTCCGTCGTCACGTCACTGCCAAGGGACACAAATTCCGCGTCGACATTGTTGATCGCGACCTGTGCGCTGTGTTTGATCGAGGCGGGTGCCGAGGGGTGCTTGACGTACATCGTGATTGGGGTCGAGTTCTGCCGGCCTGGGGTTGAAGTGCGGGGAATTGCGAAGGCTTGGTAGGCTTGGCTCGGGGTGCTCACCTCGGCGACTTCGGGAACTGTGGTCGCTGCTTGACCGCCCGAAGGGGTCGCGACAAGGTCCGGGGTCGTCGCGGCATAAGTGATCGTGCCTATGCCGGTATTCGCGTCGATCGTAACGCCCGTGAGCGCTACATCGGATACGTTTGCTGCAGCAACGGGGGTACCGATGACGAAGACGTGATCGCCGACGGCCGGGATGTTCCCCGAAACCTGTTTGACCGCGAGCGTGACGACGTTCGAGACAACGGTGATTTGCGTGATGTAGAAGCGCCCGGGTCCGATACTTTGATTCTTGGACCCTGCCGAATAAGCAGGCGTCCCGGGAATCAGACCCTTGATCTTCGAAAAGGGTGAGTTCGTCCAAACTGGCATTGTTCGCCTCGTTTCGAAAAAGTACCCGCGGATATTAACGAGGCCCGCGGGTGCGCCTCACTCTATCGACGTGATCGGCGATTGAATTTTGTTAGTTGACCGCGGGTGCGACCGGTGCGACGAGGTAAAGAACCGTCACAAGGGCCGTGCCATTGCCGGCGGCGAAGTTGTTCGTCGCCTTGGCAAGTGTGAGCGCGGCGTTTTCGTTCGTCGGCGTCGCGGCCGCCGTTGCAAGCGCCGCAAAGTCGACAAGTTGATGATTTCGCAAACCGATACCGGCCGTAAAGACCGTATTCGCGGCAAGGGCTTGCGTCCAGCTTCCTTGCGTGACCGAAACCGCGCCGCCCGCGTCCGTATAGGCCGCCGAGCCCGCTTGCATGTCGATCAGAATCGCGACCGGAACGTTCATAAAGCCCGCGCCTGGGGCGGGTACAAGCTGAATCGGAGTGTCCTTGATCGCGAGCAGTTGCGCCGAACTGATTGCGATAACCTTACGATTCAAACCGACCGCCGGAACCCCTGGGGCAAGACCTGCCGTAGACTGCGCGAAAGTGGTCTGACTGTCGAGTAAAGCTGTGCTCATTTTTTTCTCCTAGTCGGTGACAAGCTGCAAAACGTTTACGCCCGCGCTGAACCGGGGTTGCCAGTGTCGCGGGGCGGAATTGAAAACGATCACTCGCGGGGTCTTCGATTCAGTAAGCCAATAGGCCGTATAAAAGTGGTACATCTTCCGCCCGCGGCGTTCACTGTAAAGATAATCTTTCGTGAGGGAGTCGGCTTCGCGTGAACTTACATGCCGATGAGAATCGCAGGAAGGAACGATCTGCCGTTGCTGCCACTGCTCGGCTTGCAACGGCGTGTAAATACAAACTTTACCGCAAGAGTGTGTAGACAGGTCGACCCCTCAGTCTTCCGCGCTACCGTGTAGAGTTCAGGTCTTCACGGATGACCCGCGCTCGCGCGCAAATTTTTCCCGACTATAGAAGGTTTTTCCCGTAAGTCAAGAAAAAACGCGCACTTCCGTTGTGGAAATGCGCGCTCTCTTCGCTTCGTCTTCGTGTTTTCAGCGAACGATCGGCATGTTCGGAATGTTCTTTTTGAGCCAATCCCCGATTGCCGTCGACGCATCGATCTGCCAACGACCGCCGTCGGCTTCAAAGAGCGCAAGCGTCGCGCGTTCGCCGTCGGTCCTCGTTCTGAAAACGAATTTGCTCACAACTTGAGCAACTTCGGTGAAGGTGCGGTAGGGCGCAAGTTTCACGCGGCCTTTGAGTGTCGCTTCGCCTTTGAGAACGACGCCTTGCTTCACGGTCACGTTCTGCGAAATGCCGTCATCTTGATTGACGGTCGAAGCTTCCGCCGAAATGTTCGACGCGACGCGCAAAACGTACTCGAGATCGGTGCCGTTCTGGCCGGCCGTCCCGTCGACGAAGAAGGGTTGAAAGCCCGATTGTACGCCGATGATGAAGTTCTCCGGGTCGTGCCACGCGCCGAAACGGAAGGGCGTGATCGACTTCGGGAACTGAGCCACAGCAACAATTTTGCGCCGGCCGAATTTGTCGGTCGAGCGCGCCGTGAGCCGAACCGAAGTCGGCGTGTCAACGTGAAGCATGTATTGGCCGGCGGTAATGTCGTCGATGCTTTCGACCTGTGCACTGATCAAATCCGCAAGGCCCGAAAGCGTCGACAAAAAGATCATGTCGGCACTAGGCGGAATTAAAGGCTTGAGATCTTTGTCGGTAAACTCGAAGCCTTCGTGAGCCGAAATGTTCGGCGCCGAAAGCTCGAGAATCCGATCAATTGTATCGCGAGTCAAATCCATTGAGTTTCCTTTCTGTGCTCCTGATTCTTACTGAAGTTTCTTGTCGGGACCTTCGGGGACCGCTGCGGGGTTAAAAAGCCGGGATTGACGCGGGTCGTGCGGGACCGCTACAAGCGCCGTGCCGCGGCGCTGCAAAAACATCGTGCCTTTGACGGTGTCGACGCCGGCCATTTTCGATTTGCAAGCGAACTCGATCTGCGCGCCTGACCGATCTTTGAAGGGTTTGATCTTGAACTCGAGCGTGAGTGCCCGGGTCGCTTCTGGATTCGTGTTCTGGTCGGCAATGTTGGCTAGGATAATGCCCATCTCCCGCGCGAACACTTCCTCGACCGCACCGCCACATATATTACTAATGCTTAACGCTTCTTGTTCCATACACTTGCTCTCTTTCTGTGAGTGTCGACCCGCCGACTACAGGCGACAATAAGCAATCCAGGCGACGACCAACCCGGGGATTAGAACGCACCAAATGAAGAAACGCAAGAGCTTTTTTCCGCTCACGCCGCCGACCTCCAAACGAATCAATTGATCTTCCTTTTTGCCGCGAGGACGAGATTGTTTCGATGATCGACAAGCTCGGTTTCGACGCTCTTGATGATCGAAACCTGTGCTTCGGTCGAGAGCCCGTCCGTTTCCTTGATGATCGCCTCGAAGCAACCCGTCGCGCCGGCGTAAAAGACGCGCCGCATCTCTTCGACGTAGGCTTTATCGGGGTTGGGGCCCAGGCAGGAGACAACCGTCTCCCATTTGCGAAACAGGATATTCATAGGGTCTGCCGGTACCTTTCGAGTTCGGTTTCGAGGCAATTCAAAAAAGCGACGCCCGAGCTTTCCCCGAGTTCGGGAAGCATGTCGGCGATCAACCGGAACATAACAAGGCTACCGCCATAGAAAATACGGCGTACAGCATCGATTTCGGCCGACGTCTTGCCCGGAAAACACTCTTTTCGAAAGGTTTCCCACTCGCGAAAGAGCACGGCGTAAGGGTTCGGAACCGTCCGCGCGCTCGGCTTCGGCTCGATTCCCTTTGCTAGGTTCTCGAGAATCTTGCGCCCTTCTTCGGCCTGCAGATCTTCGAGGTAAAGCTTCATCGCCGTAGTTGCCTGCAGAACGAGGTCGAAAAAGAGCCTTTTCTTATCCGGGTAGGCCGGCACAAGGTCCGCGACGACGTGCGCGCAGTGGTCGGCGATCTCATCCGGGTTCTGTCCCGTCTTTTCGTATTCGTTGCCGATCTCCGCGATCAGCACTTCCATGCGGCGGAAGGGGTTCATAAATGCGCTCCTGGGATTGGGTTTTTGCGGTACTTGATCTGCTCGCGCAAGGAAGCCGCATACTCTTCGTTACTGAGCGCGCCTTCGATCTTCAAACGATCGCGAAGCTCGTCTGAAAAGCGTTCAGCGATTAGGGCCATCGGCCCATCGTTTTTGGGGTGCCGCAAGGCGAGGTCGACCTGCCCGAGAATCGCGAGCCAAACCATACAGTCGGCTTCGATCGGGAAACGCTTTCGAAGAGTGAGCAGGTCGCGCGGCATCTTACACCTTCGGGAGTGAACGAAAATGCTCCCAGGCTTTCTGAATCGGTTCCGCGGGGTATCCGATTTGGGTAAGCGAAGATTGCCAGCCCAAAACGTCGCCATGCTGCAGGTTGATTTCCGCAATGACTTTCCGCCCGTGACAGGAAGGGCAGGCGGTTAGAAGGTTCTCTTCGTCGTCTTCGTGCCCAGGCCAGATTGCGACAATGTAAACCGAAGGGATAATATGGTCAACGGGAAAGTGCGGCGAGCCCTTTTCCCACTTCGCGCCGCACACTTGGCACGTCAATTCGTCGCGCCGGCGAATCTTCGCCGCGAGCATTCTCCAAAGATTAGACCCGAGCCGTTTGAGGTTGATCTTCTCCCGGCCGCCGCGCCAGTTCCCATGCCGATCGCCTTCGGCTTTCCCGCGTTTCACTCGAGCGGCCTCGCGGTCGCGCTCCATACAATTCGTGGAACAGAACCAACGTAAGCCGACACGCCGGCACTCGCGGGCGTCGTTCTTTTGCCGGCAGAAGTAGCACCTAACGAAGCGGTCGCGATTGAGGGAATTCATTTTTGTATTTTTTGAGCAGATGAAGCACCGAGGTATGATGACGGTTGAGCGCGCGGCCAATTTGCGAAAGAGAATATCCAGCTTCCCTGGCTCGGTATGCGATTCGCATCCGAATATCGACCAACGCGCGATGATTTCCGCCTTCTATCAGTTCTTTCAGGCTCGTGCGCTCGTCGGTACAAACCTCGTCGATAATCCGCCTCATCTTCGAACCAAGAGCGGTCGTTTGCTGCAAAGCGACTATGCGTTGCCGCATCTTCACTGTACAATTGTCGCAAAGCCCTGAAAACAAAGACATTACTTCGTCTATATGTATTAAACGCCGTGTTTCTTCCATGTCAACCCCATTTCTTGGCAATTTCCTCTGATATTTCCACAGGGCCTAACTGAAAACAAAGCACTTAAAAACCACTTCCACAAACCTTCCTCAGCATTTGCACAATTCACAAGGTTCCCCCCTATAGAATCGCGGTTTAGACTTTGACGTTTTCTTGACTTTCCCCCTCCAAGGTGAAGATAAAAGACTACAGCTTTCATCTTTTGTGAATTAAGCAATCGGGAAAACCTCCGTCGCGAAAAAGCCGCGCTCACCCTTCCAACCCTGAAACCCTACCCGCTGATCGGGCAAAAGTGAGCCGCGCTGGCCGGCTTGGCGCACGATTCCCGAGTAGTGGACGAAGTAGTCGCGGCCGTCGGCGCCCGTGATGAAGCCAAAACCCTTCTCGTCCCGAAACCACTTCACGACGCCTTCAAGTGAGCCCAAAAGTTCCCCGTGTTTCATGCGACGATAGTCCTTCCTTCCTCGAGTTCGAGGTCAAAAACGGTGATCTCGGGCGGAAAGTCGACCTTGCGATCGATCGAGGCCAGCACAAAGACCTGATCGAGGCCGGCGTCGACGACGGCTTGCATAAACCGGCCGCGGTTCTCTCCGACGAGCACGTCCGCGCGATCGAGGACAACGAAGCCGAGCCCGCTCACCTTCGCAATTGCCACTTGAAAGGCGACCGAGAAGCGCCATTGTTCGGATTCAGAAAGTTCGGACGGGCGAAACTGAGTGCCGATCGGGAACCGGCCGACGAGAATCAGACCGCTCGTTTCTTCGATCTGAATGTCGTAACCGAGCTTGTGCATTACATCATTGACGGCGCCCTTGAACACGCCGATCTTGTCGCCCATCATTTGCGTTTGAACGCCGGTCGGACCGGCCCATTTCGCGATCGTATCGCAGGCCTCGCGCTTGGCCTCGAGGGCCTTTTTCTTCTCAACCTGGGCTAAATAGTGCGCGCGGTCGGCCTCGTATTTTGCCGTTTCCGCGACAATCTGTTGTCCCTTCTGCATCCGGCCTTCGAGATCGGCGATCTCCCCGTCGATTGAGGTCGTATCCGGTTCAGGTACTTCCGCCGGCGTCTCAGAAAGGACTTTTTCGAGCCGAACAATGTCCGAAACGGCTTCGCGATGCTTTCGAAGCTTCTCTTTGATGACATGCATCGGCTCGTATTTGCCGACAAGACTCTCGAGCGTCGGGATGCGGGACTTCCGGGCGGAAATACCCTCTTTGTAACGTCCGACGAGATCGTCACTGTCGACTTCATGCCCGCATGTCGGACACTTTCCGGCCTTTTTCTCGGCGTTTTTGATCTGACCCTCGAGATCAGCGATTTCGAAACGCAAACGGGAGAGCGTCTCCTCGGCTTTTGTCACCTCAACTTCCTTTTCGAGGGCTTCCATGAGCGCCGCCTCACCCTTGAGGTCGAGAGCTTCGGCACGGGCCCTTTGCAAGCGTTCAAGGTCCGCACGCGCCTTGCTCTGCGATTCCTGCCATTTATTGAGAAGGGCTTCCTTCTCGCGGACAAGGCTGTTTTGCTTCATGCGTAGGTCGTCGAGTCGCCTCTGACATTGGAACGCGGTCGGAACATCAGGCCGTGCAGGAATCTCGATGGGTTCGCCGAGTTCTCTGAGCGTCGCCGTACACTCCGCTCTTTTTTTGATCATCGCGGCTTCAAGATTCCGAACGGAGTCAAGATCAAGAGCCGTTGCCCCACTGAAAAACACCTCGGCCGGCACGGCCGCTTGATGAATCTCGGTGGGAATTGCCGCCGCTTCCGGGCGAAGCAGGTCGCCTAAGAGTTCGGCCTGCGCGTCCTTTGAAAGCTGCAGGAACCGGCCGGCGCGCAATGCCGCCGAGACGAGGTTCTTCTCGAAAAAGGTGCCGAGGACCTCATCGGCCGGCTTGCCGATCAGTCCTTGTCCGTTCTGAGTGATCATCAAGGCGGTGTCTTTGTGGGTTCGCTTACGCTCTACGACTAGCGGTAAACCGCCGTTTACCGCGATTTCGCAGGTTATCGTCGCCGCCTTAGCCTCTTTTCTCCGGGAGATGAAAGAATCGCTTAAAACACCCCTTTCATCCGTCCCGGGGCAACGACCTGTGAGAACCCACTCTATCGCCATAGCGATCGAGCTTTTCCCTGAATTGTTTAACCCTCTTATGAGATTGATTCTCCCGAACTTAAAGCTCGAATCGAAATGCGACCGCCAATTTTTCAAAGTCAGTTGTTTCACAAACATGATGCACCCGCTCTCTCTAGATTTCTGGCTTGTAATGCACTTCTTCCCCGATACAGATTGCGAGAATGTCGAAAACGTACCCGTCTTTCTTGTTCGGCCACATAACCTTGTCGGTTCGACGGTTCCGGTACCCGGTACAAACTTCCACTCTCAAAATTCTGTCGTCCTTGAAGGCGATAAGATCACAAGGGCCCGAAGGACTGACATTGCGAAAAACGTGGAAACCTTTCGACAAGAGATCGGTAGAAACGCGGAGTTCGGCCATCGTCCCCACGGCCCAAGCGGGCAGATCAGGCCAAGCACTACGAGGGAAACGTTCGTTCCCCTTTTTCTTGCTGCAGGACTGAGAACAATACAGTTTTTGAGAGTGATTCGTGGTGAACGGAGTCCCGCAAAACTTACAATTTCTATCCAACATTGCCATGATGCGCGTGCTCTCCTAAGTGATTCTACTATAAATTTGGCGGCTGCGTCTCTATCGTGCTGCCGAAGGGTGCACCCTTGCGGTCACTGCGTTGACATTTAACCGGAGTTCAAGACCCAGGCACCGCCAAGCTCATTTGCGGAAGTCCTCCATGTCGGGGCAATTTGCATGATGCGGTTCCATCGTGCCAACTTCAAGCGGAATCGTCTTGCCGCCCGGGGTGCGCCAGATCTCAATTTGAGCGCCGCACGACTTACCGTAGCATCTCCGGGTCGATTCGTATTTGTAACCCGCGGCGCGAAGGTCCCCGTCGGTCTTGTACGGCCATGATTTGCTCATAGAATCCCCCGTTCGATCGCGGCCTCGATCGCCTGCTCCCCTGAATCAAACATGCCCGAAATTTTCCGTTCGGTCTTGTCGCCGGGGTCGCTCGAATGGATGACCCACGTCATAGACTCACTGTCGACGAGTTCGGCGGAATACTTCGGCTCGTCTCCGGGCTCCCGCGGTACCCGATGCACACACTCGCACGGGAAGGACCGCTTGATCAAGGGGAAGAGCTTACCCTTCGAGTCGCTTTTCTCGAAGTCGGCGTAGATCTCGGGCGGGACCTGTTTGTACTGGTAGACGTCCCCCGAGTGCATCTCGAGTTCCAGAATGTAGGCGACGGGGTCGTACCCCATGCTTTTGATCGCCTTCGATTTGATCTCGGTTCGGTTCATAGCCCCTCACAGTCAATTATTTTTGACTAGGTCTTCTAACGTCTTGATTGCCGCGTCCAACTTCTTAGCTCGAATGTCGAATTGTTTCTTTTCAGCGTACAGCGCCTCCAAAGCGTTTTCGATCGTGACCCAGTTCCCTTTCTTGCTTACAAATCTAACCTCGCGTTCGCGATCAGGCGCGGCAAGTTGTTCCCGATTCTTTCTCCTATATGCACCTTTTGGACCATCTACACCCATAGTGTACTTTTGGACGGTGTTTATACTAACTCCGTGCTTTTCTGCAACTGCAACTTCGCGAAGAGGCAATGTAGCGCGATCTTCCCTGAGTTCGACAATTTTTTGCTCGCTAAGCATCGATTTCGGCTCTTTCCTTTCCCTTGTCGACACGATCGGCGGTTGATTAAACCGTTCGCGGTAATGGGCATCGCAAACGCCGATCTTCGGACTGATCAAACGTAAAGCGGTCTTTACATCGCCTTGTTTTTCACAGTCGACACAATTCATTCCTCGCCTTTCAATTCACCGTTTGCGGCGTGTGCCCGAGTTCGCGTTCAGCGCACTCGTTGCAGATCAACGGGACGCCAGAACCTTCGAACGACCGGACAAACTCGAGCATCGCAGGTTCGAACATAACCTCGCGACCGCAACCCGAGCAGGGACCGAACGCGGCGCCTTCCGGCGGATTCTCGGGCTTGAGCGCGCAGAGGTAAACAATAGGGGGCAGATTACTCATCGCGGTCTTCCTCCTCCTCTTTGACCTTCCGAACCTTGAACTGCGATTCTGCCTTCACTTCGACGAAGTTCGCAAGCTCTTCGGCGAGTTCGGCGCGCTTTTTCGCTTTGAGCGGCGAGGAAAGCCCGCTCACCGTAAGCTTATGCAGAAGGTCGTCTTTCTTTTTCTTGTCCCAGGCGAGCACGACGGGCAGGCAGTTGATATCGTAAGACCGCTTCTCGACGATCGTCCAGGCGCCCGTGTATTCGGTCCCGATGCCGTCCCGAACGGTGAGCGGGCCGAGCTTGTCGGCATTTGCTCTGACGGCTTCCTCGGCCCGTTTGAGCGCCGCTTTGAAGTAGAGAACGTTGAAGAGTTGCCCCGTCGGGTCTTTGTAGGGGTTCTTCTCGATCGGACAGCCGGCCGCGAGCAAGGGGCAGTAGACGCAATGCGAACCGGAGAGAACGGGATACTTAATCGTCATTTCCGAGGGCAACACATTGATGAGCGCGGACTTAGGATGCCTTTCTTCAAAAGCATGATTCCGGTGCAAGTTGATTTGAACTAAGCGCCACTGGCGGGCTTCGGCCTGTAGCGCGGGAATGTCGTCCCGGGTGAACTTCGCGATCTTGTCGCGGTTCCAGCGCACGAATTGCAGCCGAAACGTGACCTTCTCGAGCGACGGCATCATCATCAAGAGCCCGAGCGAATAGAGTTTCGCCTGGAACGTGTCGGCCTCGAAGGCCATGAAGTTTGATTTGTAGTCGTCGATTTCGGCTTCTCTGTCGGACGGGATTGTCACGCGATCGAGGGTCATTTCGTAGGCGGCGCGGTCGGCGGGGCACGGCTGAAACTGATCGTCGAGGGTGATGTAGTACTCGGTCCCGAGCACGGCTTCGGGGTCGATCTTGAAGTCCTTGCGGAGCCCGCCGAGTAGTTCCCGGGCGTCGGGCAGGAGTCCGTCGAGGTGCTCGTCGAACCAATCGAGATCTTGCTCGAGCCGTTCGTTGATCAGGTGTCGGGTGTATTCGGAAAGGAAGAGGTGAACGGCGGTACCGCGGCGGGAAGCTTCACTTGAGGGGCTTTTGTTCCCCCGAATGATTTGCTCAACGTAGGAATGGGGACAGGCTAAAAGGGCTTGTTTCGACTGCGAAAGTGGAACGATCGACATGGATGCACCTGCTCTCTTGAGAATGTTTACCGCACCGACACTATATCAGAATTCAGGCCGGCCGACCATTGAAAAATACGTCGAGAATCTTCGCGATAGAATCGCCTGAGTCCTGCCTGGGTGTCGCGAAACGAAGCTCTAAACGTGTCGCGCCCTCGGGGACCTTGATCGTGACGGGCTCGCCGCGGAGAATTTTCTTCGTGTGCTCAAGGTCGATTTGAAGTCGCATCGTTTTCATGACCTGCCCTCACTCAATTTGCCCATAAGCTCCCGTTCCGTCTTCCGAAACAAGCGCGTGCGGGCCCGAGCCATCTCCCGACGGATGCGCCGCGGTTCGCCGCCGTAGTGCTCGGCCATGTATTTGTAGGCTTCGGCAAGTTCCCGCGCGCGCCGTTGCTGGCGTGAATCGGTCGACTGGGCAACGAAGATGCCGCCCTCTTTGTTCTTCGAAGGCCCCCAAATTTTGTTGAGTTCCCAGTCTTTGAAGCCGCCGTGTTTGCCGGCGCGCTTCTCGTCGAAGAACTTCCTCGGGTGCTCCGTCGGGGTAAGCGCGGCAACCCGGGGATGATACGCCGCGGCCTTTCCGGCCCCGAGGCCTTGACCAAGCCGCGCGAGCAGGCTTTTGAAGAAGCCGCTCCCGCCGACGACGTCCGCCTTCTTAATTTCCTTCGGTCGTTCGCGTGACATTCGTTCCCCCTGCTCGTTTGATCGGCCGTTGCCGTTGCACTCGCATGAAACGCCGGCAATCCTGGCACCGTTTCGGGGCCTTGAAGCCGCTCACTCTATACGATAGTTGCTCTTTCTCTGTCCATACAAAAGGGTTTTTGCAGCGCACACACGTCTTCGAAATGTCGGGCATGTCAGAACCCGAACCTTTTCTCGCTCTGAGCGGGCGAATCGTGGGAAACCTTTTTGTCCGTTTTGCCCTTTTTCCCCGTTTTCTCCGGTTCTTGCGGCGGCGCCACGTCTCCTAGGCGTTGCCCCGTTTTTAGGCCCTCGAGTTCGGCCATTGCCGCGGAGATCTCGCCACTGTGACGGGAAAGCAGGAAGTGACGGTTCGCTCGGTTGAGCCCCATCTCGTCGCAAAGGGCGTGAAACTTGGCGATCTCTTCGTCGACCTTCGGGTCCGAAGGCGGGGGTAATTGCGCTGGCGCGATCGAGCCCACCGAAACAAACTCGCTTGCAATCTCAGGCGCCCGAGCGTCGTCGTCCTCGACGATCTCGATTTGCTTGCCTTTCATAGCCTTGCGCAGTTCGGCAAAGACTTTCGCGCTCTCGGTCACGTTTTCGAGCATCTTCGTCAGGGAATCGGCGCGAATCTCGAGCCCGAGAACATACTTCGTACCCGTCTTATCCTTGCCGTCTTTACCCGTGTAGACGTTCTTTTCAGGGCGGACAAAGAGCTTCACGGGAAGACCGAGGAGCCGGCCGCCCATCATGTTCTTTAGATCAGTGAGCGCTGAATAGATCTCTCTAATCGATTGATAACTCGAGGTGTGAAGCCGGCAAGCCGTGCCCAGGCTCGGAAAGTCCGCGAGCATGAAGTACAGATCGGCAGAGGGCTTACACTCGCCGTTTTCGTGTTCTTCGCATTTGCCTGAATTCGCGCAATTCGCCCAAGGTTTCCCCTCGCGAATCGCCTTCTCGCCATCACCTGAGCAACGTTTTTTCGTCTTCGTCCACCATGCAAATTCAGTGCGAAAGACGTGGTCAATGTCATCATCGAGCAAGATGATCACGACCTCGGTAGGCTCGGTATCTCCTGCAAGTTGCCGGTAATGGGCAGTCATTTTCTCATCGTCGACCCAGTCGACCTCACCCGCCTCACTTTCCTTGCGCAGGAAAATGAAGTGATCAAGTTTTTCGGGGTGATTGCGACTCTCGCTAGGGCCGCGGCCGATCGCCACTTTCACCGTAACACTGCGACGGATAAGGGTTTGACCTTCTTTGTCGTGAGTAACGCCGATGATCATAGGGATGCTCCTGCTCTACGAAATTTACTTCTCTTTCTTGTTCCACAGCAATTCCGAGACCTTTTTCAGGTGGGCGATGTGAAGCTTGTAAATCTCCACGTCTATTGCGGAGTAGTCTTCCGCTTCTCCGATCTTTTCCACGTGACGTTCCCACTCTGAAAAAGTGTGAACGTGGCAACCAATGCAAAGTTTACCACTTTGCGTGGTCCAAAGGGGATGCTTATGTCCCATGATCGAAATTGGAAACCGCTCAAGTCCTTTCGCCGAGCGGAGGTTCGCCGAGCTGAGGTTCGCCGAGCTGAGGTCCGCCGAGCTGAGGTTCGCCGAGCGGAGGTTCGCCGAGCGGAGGTCCGCCGAGCTGAGGTTCGCCGAGCGGAGGTTCGCCGAGCGGAGGTCCGCCAAGCGGAGGTCCGCCGAGCGGAGGTGCGCCGAGCGGAG
>Ga0247679_1000059_pt1 | contig 43437 bp, 72 predicted proteins | sample CNK20_metaG_FD_182797 | JGI IMG/M metagenome (GOLD analysis project Ga0247679, IMG submission 182797) | Soil microbial communities from Purdue University Martell Research Forest, Indiana, United States - CNK20 | ecosystem: Environmental > Terrestrial > Soil > Temperate forest > Bulk soil...
CGCTCGGCGAGCGCGAGTGATCGAATGCGCCCATGTCCTGGGCTTGGCGGATGGCCTCGATCGCCCGATCCGGAACGCGGGCCAACCGCCCGCCCGGTCGCAGCACATCCACGACGCCATCGATCTCCAGCAGCCTCGGCAAGTCACGGGACGGCTCGCAGCAGGCAAACAGGTAGCCCGGAAACAGCGCCCGCCATGTGACCTCGCGTTCGCCGCGGTGCGTCTTGCGGACCAGCTCGACCGGCAGGAACGCCACCATTCCGGATGCCTCGATGCCGATGAGCGCCCTCCCCTCGGCGCCCGGCTTTGATTTGATCGCGTGCCATTCGGTCATTCGTCCCTCCCATGCGTGCAAGTGCTGGCAATCGAGATCAGTAGATCGCGAAAGGGAAGCGGGGTGGCCTTGCGCTGGTTGGCGGAAAGCCGCTGGCAGGCTCCAGTCTTGATCGCGCGGCGCCGCTCCTCGATCGAATGAAAGCCTTCATCGAGACGCACGAAGTCTCCTGGCGCGTCGCCCCACCGGAGCGACGGCAACTGGACGGCATAGGCATAGAGCCACGTCGCCTTGCGCGCACGGTGCCCATAGGCGCCCTGCTCGATGCAGCAGGTCCACCCGCCAAGGAAGTCCGCCACGACCCATCCACCATCGCGCGGCGGACGGTTAAGGCCGAACCACGACCACGCGGCCGATCCCTCCGGATGCTCCAGCACCCCACCGAATCGGCGCACGGTACCAAGCGCCGCTGCAAAGCATCCGCCATCGTCGCCTTTGACAAGCCGCGGCCATGTTGTCGGAGCTCCGCCCCAGTACCGCCCCCACCGCTCGCATGGTGGATGTGCCACCACGGGCCACGGGCCGGCATAGGTGCGGGCGTCGCGCGCTTCGTCCCAAGGGTCGACGCCATCCAGGCCGAAGTAACAGCCACCCTTCTGGACGTAAAGCGCCGCGATCATTGGCCCCACATCCATAACCCGACCCTCCCATAGGTCATGCGTTCCGCCTTTTGAAATAGCTCGTTTCGAGCAGATGGCTTAACCCCACCCTCCCCTCGGCAGCCTCTTTCGGCCTTTCCACATTCTCCACAGCCTGCGGCTCGCGCGCAGTATCTGGTAGAAGAGGTTTTATATTCTTCTTGGAAGGGATAGGGGCACGCCACCCGCGCTGTAGCGCTTGCTGTAGCAAGGGTGGTTTTCCCCAATGTTTTTCAGCAGTTGCGTTTCCGCCTTTCCTGCCTGATTCTGCTTTCTTCCGCCGTGTTTCCGCATCGCGGACCATGCGCCGGTTATAAATCCGCCCGGTGCGGTCGCGGCTGGCGGCGCCCTTTTCCAGTATGCCAGCGATGAGCTTCGACACTGCTTCTGGCGAGGCGCCGGTTACCCGGGCAATCTCTCCGTCGGTCAATGGTCGTCCCTTACCATCGCAGACATAGCCGAAAGGCTGCGCCGCTGCCGCTAACGCCAACATGTCAATCCATACGCCACGCTCTTCGGGCGTTAGCCGGCGAACCTCTTGGTCGCCGAGCCAATCGCTCCAAAACCAAAGGGTTGAGGCTTTGGCAGCCATTACAGACGTTCCGGCCCGCCACGGCGGCTTGCGAGATGGCTAATCAACGAAGCGACCGCGAGCGTGGGACGGTCCAGGCCACCTACCGGAAGCGTTGCGCGATGGAAGCCACCAGCTTCAACCTCGCGAAGGAAAGCATCTGGTTCTTTTGAACCCTTACGTAAATTACATGGCGCACAAAGCCATTGAAGATTGTGCGGCGCAGTGACGTGGCTTTGAGACGGCGACCGGGAGGAACGATTTGCGATGCGGCGGGTCACGGTCGCCACCTCGCTTGCGTGAATGCGCGGGGAGCGCAATTCCCACAATAGGGCATCTGGGCCGCAAGGTCGGCGCCAGGCGCGCCACAAAATAGTTGACCGCGCCCGGTGTCCGGGCCCACCGGCCATCTGCATGTCTCGGTGGTTAGGTCATAGATCGAGCAAGCGGTGACGGGAATTGCGTCGGGCTCGATGGTAAGCCTGGTCGCCCTGGGTGTCCGCTCGACGCGCGCCTCCGGCGTCCACGGGGCCGGAATCCCGGAGGCGGGCTTCCGCTTCCGCTTGCGCGCGGCATTGGCAAGCTTGGTGAACATGCCGCCATAGGTGTTTCGTTCCCGCGTGACGGGCGGCGCCGCACCCTTTGGCCTGCCGCGGCGGGGCTTGTGCCCTTGACCTGGGACGTAGTAGGGGAGGCTCAAGCCAATGCGGTGTGCCCGGCTGATGACCGAGTTGCGGCTGCGCTTGAGTAGTGCGGCGATGTCTCGCGCCGAAGTTTTGCCCCACCGGGCGCGCAAGATATCGTCTTCAGAGGACGCCCAAGTGGATGCCGGCCCGCCCTTGTAGTCCGCAGACCCGCGGTCGCACTGGCAGCAATGGCAGCTCGACACCCACCGCTCGGCACGATGCCCATGCTTGCACGGCTCGCCGGTGCAGTAGCGTATCAGCCCTGCCTTGATGGCGTCGGCGCGCAACACGACAGGTGGAGCCTCCGGCTCGACCGGAGTTGAGGTAACGTCAAGCATCCGGCATCTCCATGCCCGGAGTGAAAACGAAACGCGGCGGAACTCAGAACGGGCGCTTACGGGCTGGCGCGCTTCCGTGCGCCCGCTTGTCCCATTTCACGAACAGTTTGGTGACGGCGTGTAGAAGGTGTTTGAGCAGCGTAATCATCGTCGATCGCCTTGAGTTCTCGTTCGAGGTCTTCGATCTCACGCTGTACACGCTCACGCATCGCGGCGGCTTTGAGCCGCCGCCACCACCCCGGCCGCGCATCGCCCATCAGCGCCGCGAGCGCGTCGATCCCCTGTTCGCTCTGGAGCAGCGACACCAAGGCGTCGCTTGAGAGCCCCGTCTTGCGGGAGAGAAAATATTCCGCTGCACGCAGGCGAAGGCCGGTTAACTCACTGAGGTGATAGGCAGTCTTGTGCGGGAAAAGTTCCCTAACCGTCTGCGCCACGCGATCCCAGTGCCCTCGGAGGGACTGAGTACCGCAACGCATTGCGGTTCCCCGATTTGCCGCCAGCGCGCTCATGGTGTTTTGTCCCCGCCATGGAGGACGACATGGTGCCAATACACCTTCGCCGAATGATCAAATGGCTTCTGGTATCCGCCTGGATTGCGCTGTGTGTCGCGGTGCTGGTGTGGCTGTTGTGAAGAAAAGCGGGAGACGGACTTACGCCTCCCGAAGTAGCCGACCAGGCGTGACGTTGGTCGGCTGGGAGGAACGGCGAGGGGGCGGGGGCCTGTCCAGCGTTTCCCGCCCCTTCTGTTCGTCACCCCCTCATCTGAGGGGGATGGCGATGAAAATTCGTGGTGTCTCCGTAACATCGAAACGCGTTCCGTTTTGGAACCGCGCGAAGTTTTCAAGGGCTCGCCATTTTGGCGTTGACACAATGTCGCACCACCCACACAATCAAACCGCGAGCGAAGAACGAACAAACGAAACGCACGCTGGAAACGCTCCCGATTTTGGGGGTCTGCAGCATGAAGCTGGTCAGCATCACGCCGGATTCCGGCGATGGCGTCGTTGTGCGCGTTTACGAGCATCGCGCCTCGCGAAAACCAAAAACAGCCGGGCTCGCGCGCAAGCGTCGCTTGCAAAGCTCCTCGGAAATTATCTTGAAGCTGTCGGGCGGGATTCGACCGCGCGCCCTCCATGTGGAGACCCCGTTGCGGCTCATCCCGAGCACGGCTGCGGCTGCGGCAGTGCCCCCTAGTGCGTCGATGACTTCGTCCACTGACTTGAGCATTCCTAACCATAGTTCTCGAAGCGAGAACTTGTCAAGGTTCTTGTTTCGGGCAATCGACGATTATAAAATAGCAAGCAATAATAAGGGGATGGACCGCCCCGAGATCGTCGGCAAGAGATTGCGCCTGTGGACCAAGGCCGTAGGGCTCAATGCGACCAAGGTCTGCAAGTCCATCAAATATGGCAAAGGGAATTGGTCCGAAATTATCAATGGAAAAGAACGGCTTCCGCTCGACGTCGCCGATTCCCTGCACGAGACGTTCGGCCTGTCCCTAGAATGGATGTATTACGGCCGCCCCGAGCCATCTCTTTCTGCGGAGATGATTGTGCGAATGCAGGAAATTGACGAGCAAGAGGAGCTTGACCGCGCGCGGAAAGCCAAACGAGTGCCGGCCTAGCCATGCACACGCTCGTCGCCATCCTTGTGACCATCGCGGCGTTTTTCGCCTGCTACTATTTTGCGGTTTGGATGCACGGCGAATAAAAGTTCTCATTACGAAAACTTTGTTGTTGACAAGTTCTCATTGCGAGAACTATAGTCTCTCCATCGAACACGGAGAGACCACATGACCGACCACACACGAGAACGCATCGCCTTCACCTCCGCAGGGGCCGTCCCGCCGCAAATCGCCAAGCGATTGGCCGAGCGCGCAGCCGCAGAGCGCCGCCAAGTCGGCGGCCCTGACAGCCTCGTCAAGCGCGTACAGCGCGGCGAGGAAGATCGGCCCTGGTGGATGGAAGAAGCCGCGGAATAGCGGGGCGCGCCAGCCGGGGCGCGCTCGAAGTACCGGCGCCTTTCAACAGGAGTGACCGCGATGAAAATCACAATCGTACTGAACGGAGCGGGCGGCGAACTCGATCGGCAAACCATTGTCATGCCGGATGACGACGACAGCGCCGAGGTCTCCGCACAAATCCACGAGGCTATGGAGACGTGGGTGCTGTCGCCGGGCGACACGATTGTCATTTCCGATACTGAGGCCGCGTGATGCGCATCCTTCGCGAATTCGCCTTCCACCTGCCGCACGCGCTGTTCGACCTCGCCGTGCTCGGCACGTTCCTCTTCGCCATGTTCGTGGTGATGGCCTTCTGGCTGGGAGTCGTCGTGCTCTGACAACGCTTTGATCTGCACAAGGAACTAACTCACATGACCGCCCGCACACAAGATCGCATCCAGTTCGCTTCCGCCAGCGCCGTCCGCCGCGCCATTCCGGCCCGCGGACGCCAGCCTGACGGAACCAGAACCAGAGACGAGCATCGCGCAGAAATAGTGCGCCGCACGAATGACTATGTGGGGCAAGGCCTCACGCCAGACGAAGCGCTCACAAAGGCCAGCGCTGATTGGCAGCAATTCCTCAAGCAGGAGGGTGACGAAAAGGTTGCTGCAGTTAAGCGGTTTCTTGCGGGAGGCGCCGTCCGCGATCGCCTAACCAAGTCAAAGGGTTGGGCTAATTTGCAGGAAGCCGTCCGCACCGCGGTAAAGCCGACCATCCGCACCGCCTTCGCCGATCTCCTCGTCGCCCTCGCCGACAATCACCCCGTCAACATCATCGGTGAGGCCGACTCCGCCGACATGGAAGAACGCGCCGAGCATGTGCAGGCCGTCCTTGGTGCGGTCGAGACCTATCTGACGGCGGTGCTGGCCGACGCCAAGCATCGCACGTCGGGGCTCGACTTCGACGTGAACGTGATGGGGCGGCTCGCCGACATGCAGGGCGACCTGGTCGGCGCATTTCGCAATGCTGCCGACGCGATGCGCGAGTTTAAGCGCGAGCGTGAGGCCGACGATCTATGACCGTGCTTTTGACCTGCGGCCTCGTCTTCGCCATCGGTTTCCAGGCCGGGTGCCTTCTCGTGTCAACGAGCCTGATCCTGACGGAGCGGGACACGGAGCCCGCGCCGATACGGGCACCGGAGTCGAGAATGTTTCCGAGCTATCAAGCCTATTTGGCGCGAGCGGAGTGAATCGTGAACCGCACTTACGAGCCGGAAGACGAGCTGGTCGATGAATTGGAAACGGCGCTCGACGATCTTCGCGACGCGCAGACCAAAGCCCGACGATACCGCGAGGCGCTCCTCAACCTGTTCTGCGTCGTGAAGGCGCTATCTTGCCCGGGCGGCCTCTCGACAGAGACGCTGCGGGAATACCTGAAACAGCATCCAGCGACCCGGGAAGCCGCCGACGCGCTCGGCACCGATCGACTCGATGATCCGAAGTTCTGAGTCCCGCCATGCCGCCCAAGATCATCACCCACTACTGGATGAAGCCAATTCCGCCCCGTCAATTCGATTGGTCGGCATGGCGCGACGGCGACGAGCCGAACGACGATGGACAGATGAACATCGGTTACGGCGCCACCGAGGAAGAGGCCATCGCCGATCTGAAAGAGCAACTTGAAATAGATTGAGAGGGATTGAACGTGAACGCACCGCAAGCCTTAACCGTTATTCCTGCCGGCCGCGCTCTCGCGCCGTCTCGCTTCACGCCGGAACAGGTTGATCTGATCCGAAGGACGATTGCGCGCGGCGCGACGGACGACGAGTTGCGCCTGTTCCTGCACCATGCGGACCGCACCGGCCTCGATCCACTCGCGCGGCAAATCTACGCGATCAAGCGCTGGGATAGCCAGCAACGCCGCGAGGTCATGGGCATACAGACCTCGATCGACGGGTTCCGGCTCATCGCAGAACGCACCGGAAAATACGCCGGCCAGGTCGGGCCGTTCTGGTGCGGGAGAGACGGGCAGTGGACCGACGCTTGGCTTGCCGACGAGCCGCCTGCGGCTGCAAAGGTCGGCATCATCCGCAGTGATTTCAAGGAGCCATGTTGGGGCGTGGCTCGGTATGGCGCCTATGCCCAAAAGAACAAGGAGGGCAACCCAACTCGCATGTGGGCCACCATGGGCGATGTGATGCTCGCAAAATGCGCCGAAAGTCTCGCGTTGCGAAAGGCATTCCCGCACGAACTCTCGGGCCTCTACACCAACGATGAAATGGAACATGCCGGACCGAATACGGCCCGCGCCCGCAACGAGGCCATTGCCCAGATCGAAGACCCTGACGAGCGACGCGCGGCTGCGGAGGCCGCTGCCGATGCGTGGGCAGACCGCAACGCCGCAAGCATGGTCAACGCCATGCGGGCTGCGCCCGTCAAGCATGACGCCGATGGTGTAATTTGGGAAGATGCCGGAGAGCGGCCCGCAACGGCCGACGACGTTATCGAAGATGATAGCGAGCGCTTGACGCGGTTGGATGCAATACTAGCCGAAGCCGCCTCGCGCGGTATGGAGAAGTTGTCGCGCGTTTGGTTCGACATCCCCAAGGACGCCAAGCCTGCGCTCAAGGCGGCCCTCGACCGCCGCCACAAGCCTGCCGCCGCACAGGCAGATGCAGCGCGCAAGTCAGCAGCACCGGCGGGTGACGATGGTCTGGACATTCCACCTCAGTTCGATCGCCGCGCGAAGCCAAGCGATGCCGAGCCAAATACTTACGTTGATCTCGTGAGCGCAGGATAACATGAAACCGATCGCCATCACCGGCCAGCTTGTCGACGTGCGCAACATCGCGGCGCACAAATCTGCGAGGCTATTGATTGACGTTCCAGCCGAGCAGGCCGCCAGCATCATTGCGGCATTCGGCTGGCCGACGATGGTAAGCCCGGTCCCGGTAGCGGTGGCGCGCATGAATCCCGAGGGCACCATAGCTCCGGGCCAGGAGCGGAAGACGGAACCACAAAGGGCGATGTCTTCCGCTCCGCTCCAGCCGGAAGCGCCGAAGGCGAGGCGGCACTGGGATGACTTATCTCCCGCACAGCAATGCGGGATCCGATGCGCCGATCCAATCTTTCGCAAGTTCCTTGAGGAAAACTACGGGCAGGAATTCAATAACGAGGGCTCTGCAGCGATGTTTATGCGGGATTACTTCCGCATAGAATCGCGAAGCGATCTGACGGCTAAGCATTGGTCCGCGTTCGATAAAACCTTCCAGGCCTGGAAGGTTGCCGACCGGGTAGGTGCCGCATGACCCGCCGCGAATTCCCCGCCAAAATCAAGCTTGCCGCGTTCGAGCGCTGCGGCGGCCGTTGCGAGCTATGCACGGCCAAGCTCTTTCCCGGGAACATCAATTATGACTTCGACCACCGCATTCCTGCTGGGCTTCGCGGCCTATCCGACTTTGCAAATTGTCTGGTCCTTTGTCGATCGTGCCATCGCCAAAAGACGAAAACGGATGTGGCTGTGATCGCCAAGGCGAAACGCATCGAACGCGGGCACGCCGGCATCCGCAAGCCGCGCACGATCACCCGATGGCGCCGCTTCGACGGCTCGCCGGTCCACGCACCACGGGAGCGATGAATGACCTTCGCACTCGAAATCTACCTCACAATGGCCTTCGGTGCCGGCGTCGGATGGCTCGCCTGTGCGCTGTTCACGACAGGCCGCCGCGCCGACGATGCGGAGTACATCAGGCAGGCCGGACTCAAGCTTGACGGCAGCCGCGCACTCAATCGCGCTCTGACCGACGAAAACGAGCGCCTGCAGGCCGAGCTTTCGGAGTTGAACGCGCTTCGCCGTGATGGGCGGGCCTCGCTCAGGGGAATGCTGCAGTGAACCGCGCCCAAGAGCTGCGCCGCCTCATAGAGAGGCTGAAAGTGCTGCGCTCCAATAGCCGTGTTCCACACGCCAAGGACACCTTGGCAGAGGCCATCGCCGTCATCGCGAGAGACCTGGACGCCTGCAGGCAACAGGAAAAGGACTTTCCGCCGGAGGCATTCGTTTAATGAACATGCACAATTTTCTCCTTGGTCCCGCCAAGCCCGGCGACGGACCAACGCCTGGCCCGGACTCTTCAGCAAAGTCCCGGTCAGGGTTTCCCCGTGCTGGAGCAGAGCGATCTCTCGGGGTTGCCACATCATCGGACCGGCTAGCCTCCGGTGGTGTCTCCGAGTGCCGAACAGCGGGTTCGATTCCCGCGACGGGGGCCAATCCCATCACCGCAGGCCCGGCCGCGCTTCGCGATGCGCTTTTTCGGTGCGCTGACGCAATGGCCGACGGCTTCGGCCGCGACTGGGAGCGAGAGGAGATCGAACGCAGGGCGCGGGCATGGGAACAGAGGCAGCGACATGGGTGAGAACACGAAAATCGAATGGTGCGACCACACGATGAATTTTTTTGTTGGCTGCGAAAAAGTCTCTCCCGGCTGCGATCATTGCTACGCCGAGTCGTGGGCGAAGCGGAGCGGCCATCCCGAGCTATGGCAGGGCGAGCGGCGGCGGACCAAGACATGGGCCGAGCCGCACAAGTGGAACAAGCTCGCCGCTGGTGCCGTAACGCGGCCAAGGGTCTTCACGAATAGCCTCGCCGACTTCTTCGACAATCAGGTGCTTAGTGAATGGCGCGCTGATGCCTGGGATGTCATCGGCAAGACGCCAAACCTCGACTGGCTGATTCTAACGAAGAGACCGCAGAACATCGCGAAGATGCTGCCGGCCGGGTGGAACGATGGCCTCTGGCGGAATGTCTGGTTAGGCACTACGGCGGAAAACCAAGAGGAGCACGATCGGCGCTGGCCGCACTTGAAGGCGATTCCCGCTGCGGTTCGATTTCTCAGCTACGAGCCGGCCCTCGGGCCGCTTGTGCTTGACGCCGATGCGCCTCTCGATTGGGTCATTGCCGGCGGAGAATCCGGGCCGCACGCACGTCCGATGAGCCTCGACTGGATGTTCAATCTCCGCGACCAGTGTGCGCGCCAGGGCATCTATTTTTTCTTCAAGCAGATGGGCGGTAGACGGAAGCCATTCCCTGAAATACCGACCGGCCTCATGGTCCGCGAATTCCCGAGGTCCGCAGCATGAGCGAATGGAAACGCCGATGGGCCTTGCGCAACTATGTGCCGATCCGATTCCTCGACCGGTGGGCCGGTTGCGGAGACGATCTGTTCCACGGCTTGCCGACGAAGGCCATGCGGGCGTGGATCGAGCAGGGAGAGCGGACGTGACGGCCACCATCCTTTCCGACAGCATTTGCCGCGCCCGCCGGCCGCACACGTGCGACCAGTGTATGCACAAGATCAAATTCGGGGAGCGCTACCGTCGGCAAGTCTACATCGACGGTGAACTCCGTACCTATCGCGCTCATGAGGATTGCGACGCCGCCGCGCTTCGGAAACAGGAACTTGGGGACTATCGCCCGACTTACGATGACCCGGTGAATCTTCGCAACGACCTGTGTCCGGAAGATTATCCTTGGCTGCTGGCGGAGTTTCCGGCCGTCGCCGATCGGTTCGGAATCACGGATAGGACGATCGCATGACCTCCCGCCCCGGCTGGGACAGCCAATTCTCCCAAACCGAATCCGAGCGCGCCGAGCGATGGCAGGCCACCAAGGCGGCACGGATTGCCAAGGGCCTCTGCCCGCTGTGTGCGAAGCCGGTGAAGGAATGTGAATGCGAGGCGCAATGAGCGTCGAGATCAGAAAGAATGATGACGGCTCTATCGATGAGGTCATCGCCAATGGCTGCGCCATCCACCTCGAACAGATGGACAAAAATGCTTGGTATCTCGGAATCGATGCCAGCGATGGAAGCCACTGGCAGTTCTGGATGGGGGCCAACGGCAACTGCCATGTCATGGTTCGCCATACCGAGATGACGCCCGGAGGCGATGTGCCGAGATGAGTGCATTATCCACCGCCCATCCACAGCCCGAACTCCATCCCCGCTGGCTCACCAAGGCCATGGCCGCGCGCTATCTCACCATGTCGGAGACGACATTCGACGACAATGTCCGCAAGGGCGCCTTCCCCCCGGCGATCCGGTTGCCCACAGGCGGACTCAAATGGGATCGGTTCGATCTTGATGCGGCGATGGAAAGGCTGAAACTCGGGCTCTTGCCAGCCAATGACGCAGGGGTCCGCAATGCCAGACAAGCGCCGGAGGGCCGCCGTGGCTCTGCCTAAAGGCGTCCACCGCGTCGTAAGCCGGGGCCGGGAGTATTTCTACTGGCAGCCCGGCCGCAACACGGCGTCGCCGGGAGAGCGGGTAAAGCTGCCGAGCGACCCGCAGAGCCCGGAATTCTGGGCAATGCTGGCGCAGCTACAGGGCGCCCCGGCCACGCCCGTCGTCGTCACGATGAACATGGTGTTCGACAAGTACATGCAATGGCTTGGAGGGCGTAGCGATGTTGCCGGAGAGACCAAGCGCAAATATGGAAAGACCCTCGATATCGCTCGGCGAGGCATTGGCCACATGTCTCCGGACAGAGTGCGGCCGTCAGATATCCGACTTTTACTCGACCAATTTGCGGATGTTCCGGGTACGGGAAATAACCTGTTGGGTGCTCTGCGAGCGGTGTCCTCTTGGGGACTTGAACGAGGTCATTTCGATCACTCGATCACGGAGTCCGTCAAACCATACAAATCAGACGGTGGCCACCGCCCCTGGACGGCCGAGCAATGCCTCGCCGCCGAGCGCGGACTGACCGGCATGGTCCGCCGCGCGTACTTCCTCGCCCGCTACACCGGCCAGCGCGGCTCAGACGTGGTGCGCCTCGGCCCGCACATGGTCGATGACGGTGGCTTCCGCATCGTCCAGCAGAAGACGCAGCGCGAGGTGTGGTGCCCCATCGATCCAGAACTTGCCGCGGAAATGGCTACCTGGGAAAAGCGCCTGGGGCCGTACCTGCAGCAGCACTGGGGCAAGGTCTACGGCCGCAAACTCTTGGACTCGCAGTTCCGGTCGCAGGCGCAGCAGATCCCGGAACTTGCCGGCGCGACCTTCCACGGATTGCGCGGCACCCGCGTCGTCGAGCTGCGCCAACGGGGAGCCACCACGACGCAGATACAGGATCAGGTCGGCATGTCGCTGCCGATGATTGAGCGGTATTGCCGATTTGCGGACAAGAAGGCGAATGGGAAGGCAGCGGTGATTGCGCTGCGGAGGCAGGGGAGCGGAGCATGAGCGAGCACAGTCCAGCACCATGGATGTGGGATGGCCCACCGCATAACATCCACGTTGTGCAGGCGAACGCGCCTCACATGCGCGTCTGTTTTTTGACGAGCAATGGACCGACAGAAGCCAACGCCCGCCTGATATCCGCCGCGCCGGACTTGCTGGCGGCGCTAAGAGCCATGGTTGACAGATGGGAACCAGACACCGAGGGCCTGGATCGCGTCATGTGGGAGAATGCATGCGCCGCCATCGACAAGGCCACCGGGCAGGGGAGCGGAGCATGAGCGAGTGGCAACCGATCGAGACGGCGCCGAGGGACGGCACGCGAGTCCTTATCGCCGATGAGGATGTTTGGATGGCGGTGGCGCGCTTTTGGCCGTGCAACATGGCTTGGACGGAGGATGCGGCATCGGGGCTTAAGCTCAACGAGCCGACCCATTGGATGCCGCTGCCGGAGCCGCCGAAGATGTAAATTGGAAATGTTTTACAAGGTCGCTGTAAAACAAAAATGGTAAAGCCTTTGATTGATTTGGATTTTCCAAGCGCCGCGCGGAAATGAGACATTTCCAAGGACATTTTATAACCGATTGAGACCATTGGGAGATCGGACGATGGCGTTTTACAGAGCAAGGGCAAAACACCGTGAACGATGCCGGAACTTGACGGGGGATTGTAAAACAGTTTTGGCGCTGCGGAGGCAGGGGAGCGGAGCATGAGGAGGGAGTGCGACGTGAAAAGCGACCTGATTGACATCACCGTGTCGAAGCAAGGGCGAGTCATGATCTACGCACAGGACATAATCGATGCGCACAAAGCTGAGATCGCCCGCCTCCGCGCCGAACTCGCCGAATACAAGGCGACGTATCAGTACAATGATGCAGACATCGACGTGCTCAATGATAAGCACGCCGAGGAGATCGCGCGGCTGCGGGAGGCGCTGGGACCGTTTGCTGATGCACACCAGGATTTGCTTGAAAATTGGGGGCGTGAAGACTTTGTACTCGTCTCGCTTGCCCGCATACACCGAGATGTATGCATTACAATCGCAGACTTCGGGAGAGCCCGCGCCGCCCTCGCTCCCCGTCCATCAGAGGAGGCCGAGTGATGCTCTCCAACACCACTAGAACCACAGCAAGGCCATTCTCGGAAATCAAACGCCTGATCGAAATTTATCCTCCTGAATGGAGGCGTTGGTGTTCAGCGCCGGAGAACGGCGGTTGCGCGTGCATGGGGTGTGTGCGCCAGCCAGCGCCCTCTACCGTGCGAGGCGACCCGGAATATGCCGTGTGGCCGGACGATGAAGACGCTCTGATAAAGGAAGAGGTTGAGATTTATCTCGCTCCCCGTCCACCAGAGGAGATTAAGTAATGAATATAGATCGTCTGCTGGACCTCATCGCAGAAGCACACCCGCAGATGGTGGCGGTCGGGCGATGGGACTGGGTGGTCAGGGCCGACGCGGCGCTGGCGCTGACTCCACGATCGAGAACGGAGCCTCATGCGCCTCCTCCATTGGCCACACCCATTTCTGAATAGGATTGCTCCATCGCTGGATGTCCTTGCGGAAAACCAGGTCAGTTCCAGGCGGAGCATCGGGGGCGATCCAGGGTGTATGGAAGCGGTTCGACGAACCAACGGCGCCGTGGTGAACAGTGTGAACGGGGGGAAAAACCCAAATGTCGATGCCGTTCGTCGCGATGAATCTGCGGTTCAGCATCCCATTGCAGCCCGCGCGCAAAGTCCGGTCGGTCCACACTGCCGCGAACTTCTGACCAGGCGTTACGGTGCTGGGCTCCATGTGAAAGTCAGTCGTTTCGATGCACGGATCACGTTGCAAGAGCATATAGGTCGGAGTGGCAAACACCAATGCCCCAGCCAAAAAGGCAATAAGAAAAGGTCTCGGACGCATTACTGACCCCTTATCCATTCGACCAACTTTGAAAATCCCTGCCCCACTGCTGCGACGGCAGGTGCGGCCAGAAGAAACATTCCAAGCAATTTGAGTAACCATTTCGTTCGGCGGCGCTCCTCTAGCGCCTCGTTAAGTTGGTCAGCGGGACCGTCCTTCTTGAAAAACGCCCTGATTTGGACTCGTTCGTCCGCATTGAACCTTTCGGACAGTTGGTCCCGGTTGAAGTCCTCGAATAGCTTCTTCAGGTCGTCTTCATTTTTGTTCACTTCCCCGCTCTTGCGTTGGTCGCTCTTGTTTTTCTCTCGGCGCTTTAATGTGTCCTTGTAACGATTAGCACAACAAGCGTCGCGGCTGATATTAGCAACGCCCCGCCGCTGAACAGGTAGGCCCACACGTTACGGCCACCGGATGATTGCCCGGCAAGTGTCGTCAGAAGTTTGTCTACCTGCTCGATGCGCGCAAGCAGTGAGGCGTGCTGAACAGAAAATTCTGCTCGCGGGAGAAACGTCGCGGCCTGATCGCTCAACGTGGCGCGGAATTCGTTGACCCCCTCGAACCTCCTCTCGCTTGCAAGCTCGGCTTTTCCGATTGCCTTTTCCGAGGCTGCCAGTGCAACGGCGATGTTGTCCTTGACGGAGTTGATCGATAGCGTCAGTTGTTTTTCGAGCCCGTTGATCTTGTCAACGAGATGATCGCGGAGAGGGACTTTCGGATCGTCCGGCATCGATCATTTCCGCGAGTTCATCTCCCGAATGTACGCCATGACTGCGTTCATCGCCCCCGCCCATGCGATCGTGTATTGTAACCTGACATTACAGTCTTTTCCCGCCGCCTCCTGAAAAGCGGCGAGGGCCGCCTGCCAAGCTTTGAGGTCTGGTATTTCATCCAGGAGACACCAGCCCTAATGCGAGAACAGCCCAGATGGTAAAACCGATCACGAGCACAAGGACGAGCGCGACGATGACGCGATGAACCGTGTCACGAAGCGACTGCTGCCGGCGGTGCTTCACGAAAAGGTTCTCGTATTCGCGGCGTCTCATATTGGCCCCTGCGGCCCCCACCAGTTCACGTTGTCAAATCGGCCGCTGAATACGCCGATCGCGGTGATGAGTCCGAGGATCACGAACACCACGGTTAGGATGTGCTGCGGTATGGTGATTCCGAGGAGGCCGAGAACCCAGATTACCAAGTAGTAGCATAGAACCAGAATGGCGATCGAAAGCAGGATTGCCAGGATTCTCCTAAGCATCGTCGTTCTCCTTTGGTAAGGCAGCCCCGGCCGCTGAGGAAGCCGAGGCCGCTACGTCTGACGGTGCGAGTGGGGGGATGGGGGGATGTCGCTTTCCGTCAGGACGTATCTCAACACGCTAAATCTTTCCTTTATGTTTCCTTGAAATGGAAAACCCTGCAGCGTCCAGCTCCGCAACCAGACGCGAGGCTGTATCACGCGGCGTCTCACTCAAAGAAGCTCGGGACAAAGCATTTGTCAAAACGTCCAAAGCGGAGGACATTTCAATCTCACTGCTTGCTGTTTGTGAGAAGCTTGTAGATGGCCCAAAAGAAGTAGAATGGCCGCTTCCACCAGGGCAATTTGTTTTGTTCGGCCATTCTAGCCTCCATTTGGGCTCCTGCCAGGGTCCATCGTGACCAAACCTTTTCAGTCTGGCCCAAGCCCTACGCAAGAAATTGCGATCACCAGCAGACATACCTGCCTTTTCTCCACCCGCAATTCGTCGGACCTTTCGGTGCAGGCGGCGGGGCTACCACTACCGGCCCCGTGCAGATCAGGTTGTCGCCATAGCGGTGGCAAGTCGGAGGGTCTGCCGGCTTGGACGGGATCGGGCAAGACCAAACATTGTCCTGCAACTGATTGCAGTCCGTATCGTCCTGCGCGAAGGCTGGAGCGCAGAACGATACAAGCGCCACAAGGGCCAAGATCGTCTTCATTGCTTGATCCTCTTTGCTACAACTTCATCCACGGCCTGCTTCATGGCAGCCTTGTGGTCGATCGGAGCAGCACCCTGCGCCGACGTTTTCTGCTGGAACAGCGCCTCGATGTCCTTCAAAAGCGCCGCCATTGCAGGGTTTGTCAGTAGAGAAAAAAGTAGAGTTACCCAGTTCATGGTCGATCTCCTTGTGTTATCGCCTCATTGAGACGGTGGGTGGGACGTAGGCAGGCGGGGCCACGACGACCGATGGTACGGTGGGGTCCATGGCAAGCTTCTGGAGTTCGGGTGCCGCGGCTGGTGTGATCTCGACAGGCTTTACGCCTGAGATAGCACCTGCTTGCTGCACGACAGACGTATTGGAATGGCTGAAAAATCCCCAAATCAACGGCACCAGCGTCACAGCCATGCCGGCAATGGATGTGGCCGTACTTTGATCGATCAGCCCCTTGGTTGCCGCAGCCGACCCGGCGAGACCGATGCCCGTCGTGATCCATGAAATTATCTGCGATTGGTTCATTCCGGTTTCCTTTGTTAGGAGAAAATCCACGCGATTACGCTGGCGATTACGCTGGCTATTGCAGCCAAGGCAAGAAACGCGAACAGCCCGCCGATCGCGAGAATGGGGATTATGCCGTTTTGCGGAGCGAGGCCCATCACACGCCACCGCCAGGGACAAAGCAGCGGATGAAAACATGTCCTGGGCTCTGCATGACGTACCACACTACGGCCCCGCCGGTCGGATTTTCTGAGTTGTAAACCACAGCCTCGGCCGGAACTTCCATCCACTCGATAGGGCCGAGCGCTGCGGGGTTGGGAATCCAGTAGCTATTTCCCCTGATGTCCTCTTCCGTCTGATGGCCATCAGCCATGTTGCAACAGGGGACGCCATGAGGGCTCTTGAGGTTTCGGAACCATGATCGTGTTGCTGGGTCAACGTGGTCCCATTCCCCAGCATAGTGAGTTGTTGCATACGCCTGGATCATGAACGATATAAGAATCACGACTCCTGCGATATATCTCACTGCGTTACACCTCCATAAAGAACCGGGAGATTTGCGATGAACACCTGCTTGGTGTTGACGCCATCGAACATCGTGAGGTCTGCGCTGAAAGTTCCAAGGCCGAGTTGACGGAACTGTGCTTCTTTAATAAGTATTTGCATGTAGCCTAGGTCGGTAATCAGAATGCCATTTCCGAGCGACGCGGACAGCAGAGGTCCGAGCTGATCCGGCGTTCCGAAGTCATACCACGGCAAATAGCCCGATCCGTCATTTCGCGGTGGACCGCGGCGAATTTCAAACTGAAACGTGCTGCCGATCTGGCACACCAGCAGGCCGTTCGATGGCGTGTAGCTGGTCACGGTTCCGAGCATGTAATTCAAGCCGGTCGCGTCTGCGATCTTGACGGCATCGCCCTGCACGATGCCGAGCCCGAGGCCGACCGTCAGACTGAGCGCGGAAAGCTGGTTTCCGATCGGGAAAGTGGGAATGGTGATCGAGGTCGTGGAGGTCGTGGAGATCACGCCATCGGTGACCGTCCACAGCGCGCCAGTAAACGCATTGCCACTCGCCGTTGCCGTGTTGGCGAGATTGACCGGCAATCCCGTATCGTCATCGAAAATCGAGACGGACAAAAGAAAATCCTCCCGGTTGGTCCGGGGGTCGAGCAGTATCGGCGCATTTCCATACATGGATCAAAGCTTCATATAGTACGTGCCGAGTGAAAATGGCCCCATCGAGTTGTGCGCCGTCCCCGATCCTGCGTTTGCCACCGTGATGTTGGCGGTGCCGCTCGCGGTGGTGACGGTGACCGTGCCGCCAGCGGTTTGGATGTTGGACACGTTGCCGCCGGCACCTGTGGCGGGATTGCTGTCGGGATGGTTGTAAGTGAAAGTATGAGCGTGCCCGGCATCCGTGGCGGTGTGATTGTGCGCGGCCAGCTCGGCGATGGTCAGGGCATGATTGGCCTCCCCGCCCGTCGCCTGTGGCGTCGTCACGCCATCGCCGCCGCCCGATGTGACGTTGGTTGCCGCGATGCGCCCCGCTGCGACGTTTCCCATGTCATCGAGGCCGACCGTCGTGCGGCCACGCCAATCGGGCAGGGTCAACGTCTTGTTGGCATTGAAATCGGCCAAGGCATTGGCGCCGCGGCCGGTGCTGACCGGACAATGTGCGTTCGTGCAATTCGTCCAGAGATAGACGAATAGGGCCTGGGTGTCGGCATTGGCGCGCCCGGAGGCTCCCGAGACGGCGCTGCCGATCGTCTGAGCATTGAGCTTCACCCAGCCGGTGAGCGTTTCCGAGGTCGGACGGAACTTGACATCGCCGGTCGCCGCGACGCTGGTCGGGTCCACCGCGCCGCCACCACCGCCGCCGCCCGCGCTTGGGCCCACGACCTGCATGGTGGGATAGTCAAAGATCACCACGCCGCTCGCGTCGGTCAGGCGGACATGAACCTGCCCGTTGGCGAGGTAGAACATGGGGATACGGCCGGTGGAATCGGCTGCCAGCGGCCACGGGAGGGGAAGGGTAAGACCAAAATCCTGGAACGTATTTTGTGGTGTCGCCACAGTTCCGACTTGATAGACATAGAGCAATGCCCCGGCTAAGGGGATACCGTTGGCGTTGACCTGTTGCGTCAGGGCAACGGGGATCACGCCCTGGCCGAAGGCGAGGGACGACCATAGGAGCGTGATTGCGGCGAGGAGGGATCGCAACATGGACATTTCGGATGTCAACCTTGTTGATGCGTATAAGGTGCTGGTTCTTGTGCTTGGCTGGGGGCTGTTTCTGACGATTACGTTTCGGCTATGGGGCAACCGGCCGATCTCGCGCCGGATTTATCAGGCGTTCTTTTTCGTCCCCATGGTCCTAGCGTGGGTATTGCTCGGTTATCCGCTTGGGTTCCAACTTTTTGTTGTCGGTGGCGGGCTGTACTGGGCTTTGAAGCCTCTGGAGAAATTCCTGTTTGGAAAAACCGGGAATTCCCTCCATGTTTGACATCATGTTGCGAGTGGCGATCGTGAGCATCGCTGCGGTGCGCTGCGACGGAGCGCGATCGGCGGCCCGGAGCGCCTGTGTCCATCGCTCGATCGAGGCAGCAGTCGCCGGCCGCGCAAGAGCCTTGGCGAGCACATAACCGCCCCCGAGGCTTCCAAGAAGGCCCGCAAGGGGGCCGACATCGCCGCCGATGGCGTGCATGACGGCGGGAGCCGCAGTGCCGAGGATCGCGCCCGTAGTGGCGGCCCGCCCCGTGTTGGACGTATTTCGGTACTGATCGCCGCCCTTGAGCGTCTTGCCGAGATTGGCGATCGAATCCAGTTGCCTGCGATGGGCGGGGTCAGGGAACAGCACCGACTTGGCGGTATCGCCCATCTTGTCCCATCCGGTCGCGAACTTGTTGAGGCTGAATTCTCCAGTCGCCTGATTGTGGCCTATCTCGCGAAGCGCAGTTCCGGTGATCTGCTCGAAATCCTGCTTGGGCATCTGTGAGCGAAGTTGGGCCAGCAAGCGCGCGTTTCCGGTCTTGTCCTGCGCCGCATTGATGACGCTGCCGGCGAGCCGTTCATCGGATTGGAGATTGAGAAGCTTTTGCAGATTCCTGTTGTTTTCGATCAGGCCCGAGGCGGCCTTGTTTGCCTCATTGAGAACCAGAGATGCCTGATCGGGATGGACACCGGGCCGGGCGCTTTCCCGTGCCGCCTTGTGCATGTCCGCCGACATTGCCGCATAGATGCGCTTGAGGTCTCCCGCGCTATAGCCACCATGAGGGTCGGGGAAATCGATCTTTTCTCCGATTGCCGATCGTGCACGCTGAATGCCGTTGAAGCCCGTCAACGGTTTGCCCGGCACGTCTTCGGCAATGTGAAATCCAGGCCCCTTGACGACGGTTTCGGTTGTAGCGGCCCCCGGTGATCCGCCTTCCTTGACAAGCCGGACAACGTCCTCAAGCCCAGCCGCCGGCTTCAGACCAGCCTTTTCACGTTCCTTCGCGATGGTGCGTAGGGCAGATGCGGTGTTCTTGAGTTCGACGCCTTTCTCTGGATCAATGACATTCTTGAGCGTGTCGTAGACATCATTGATCCGGCTTTTGTTGCTTTCGATTGCTCCCTTGAGGGATGACCTCAGATTGGCTCCCGCGGTCGCGCGGTCAGGCGTTCCGCCGGCCAGGTCTTCCGCCATGCCTGTGACGGCCTCGCCCGCCTTGCCGACCGTGCCGGCGAGCCGTTCATCGATCTTGGCCCCAACGAGCGGAAGCTGCCGGGTGGCCTGAGTAAGCGCCTGAACCCCTCGGTTTTCTGAAACAAGACCGGCCGGGAGGGGGGCGCCGAGTTCTGTCGCAGTGGTCGCCGCTTCAAGATTCGGTGTTGTGGCAGTCGCCGAACCAGATGGCCGGCGCATCATACCCGGCAAGGCCAGGTCGCCCGCTCGCACGGCCGGATTGATGGGCGTGGCGACGCTGGCAACGTCCATGGCGCGTTTGATGCCCTCGGGGCTTGTCGGGTCAAGGGTGCCTTCAAGCACGTCCCTTGGGGCCGTAACGGCGCTTTTGACGGCTCCAGCAATTTGCTTGCCGAGGCGCACGGGCCAGAATGATTCCGGGGTGATACCCTTCTGCTCCGGCGGCGGGCCGCCAGTCAGCCCCTCGGCGATCTTGCGGAGAGTTCCCTTTTCCTCTTTCGGGGATTCGGCAGGCTGTTCCCAATTCATCTCCCATGGCTTGGCGCCTTCGGCCACAGCGGGGGCGGGCGGCGGTTCTGCCCAGTTCATTTCCCACGGCTGGGGCATCAGGTACGCTCCGCCGGGATCACGGGTGCCCACGACTTGGAATCTTTCGGATTGCCCCCGAGGTATCGGTGTCCGTTATGAATTTCCCCGATCTGGGGAGGCGGCAAGCCAGCCGCAGCGGGCTTTTCCTGTCCGGTCAGAGCCTTGCCGGTGAACGGGCTTTTGATCGGGTGTTCCTTGTAGAATTTGTCCTCGATCTCGGTCCAGTTGTCGTGATTCCTGTTGTTCATCGCCAGGCGACTAAGGGCGATGTCCTGTTCCTTTGCTTGGCGAAGCACGTTGATAAGAGCGAACGATCCTTCCTTGGAAGTCAGGAGGCCGGGATTGTTCGCCATGAAGGCGCGGAACTCGAGCTGCGACGGCCGGGCGGTCATTGCCTTGGCAGCCGCGGCCGCGAGCTGGGCGTTGAGCTTCTGCACCGCTTCGGATTCAGGAACGCCGTTGAAGATGCCGGGGAACAGATTGTTGGCTGCCTGCTTGACCTTCAGCCAAGCCTCGGCGCCCGGGCCGGTGGAGATGTTCGCGCCGCCTTGCTTGAAGGCGTCTTCCATGACGTTGAGGGTGTTGAGCATCTGCCGGCCGGGGAGACCGCCGGCCTCGATTACTTCGCCGATGCGCTTGCCCTTGGCTGCCGCTACATCTTCCGAAAGCTTGGTTGATGCTTTGCCGGCCTGCACGATGGGATCACGGAATTCCTTCTGTGGCCCGGTCGGGCGGCCGGCCTCGCCGATTTCCTTGAGGATGTCATCGGCGGTTTTATCGTACGCCGCCGCCTTGTCCTCGCGCGCCTTGGATGGAATCCCAGCGATGGCCTCGCGGCGCGCACGGGTGCGCTCGCCCTCGGCAGCCTGCTTCAGGGCTTGCGCATAGGCGCGGGGATCGGCTCCCGGCGGTACCATGCCGCTCGCCCCGCTGGGGGCCTGTTGCGGCGCCCCAGTGCCCGCTTGTGTTGGCTCCGGCGAGCCGGGTTGCTGAAAGTCGGTTGATGTGCTCCCAACGTCATCCTGGCGGCGTCGCGGCTGAATCGTCGGCCCGGTCAGGTTTTGAGCTTGATCCCCTATCCGTCGCGGATTGACCGTATCTCCCTGCGGTTCCGAGCCGAGCCGGGGAGGCTCGCCCGCCTGAGCGTGCAGGATATTCGGGTCCATGTTCGTTTGACCATGGTAGCCCCTGCCGATCTGCGGCGGGCCCCCATAGGGCGATTGACCGCCGCCGGCACCCTGATCCTCGTTCAGGAATTGCTGTTTCCAGATGAACGGCAAAAGGTCTTTGGCATACTCCCCGCCGCCGCGTTTTAGAAGCTCCTGCGAGATCAAGCCTACATCTTGTGTCGGCTTGCCATCAGGCCCAAGGATGGGCTTCTGAAGCTCCTGAATGCGGCCCATCTGCCCGCGTTTGAACTTCTGCTCCACGCCCTGCTGGTAGGCATCCGGCAGGCTGGAGATCATGCCGAACAACTGCGCCGCCATGTTCGGCGGACCCAGACCTTCAGTCTGCGGATCGACGGAATATGGATTGCCAGCCATTTATCTGCCGCCTGCAATCTTGGCCGCGTCGCTCGCAATGCCGAGGCCAGCCCCGATCGCGTTCGCCGAGGCGTTGTAGCCCGCCATGTCGCCAGCCGCCTGGGCCTTGCCGATCGAGGTATCCGCACCATAGAGCGCCTGGCCCTGGCCGGTGTAGTTGGCGTTCATCGCATTTCCGAGACCGGTATTGACGCCCGCAATGCCGCTCGCCGCGTTGCCAGCAGCGCCGAGATAGGGCTGGAGGTTTTTGACGTAGTTGTCCCAGCTCGTGCCGGCGAGTCCTTGCGCGAACTTGGTCAGGTCGATGTCTGTGTTGCCCGAGTTGAGCTGCCCCATGCGCGCGGCGTTAGCGAGCACGGCATCCATGCCCTGCCCGAGCTGGAATTGGTAGCCGGGGTTATTCAGGAAAGCCGCCAGCGCCGCTGCATTGCCTTCCGGGCCATTAGCTCCCATCGCGTTCCCGTAGGCCGTCTGCCCTGCGCCCGTGGCTGCATAGTTCCTGGTGAAGGGATCGAGCGCCGCCGCGTAGTCGGTCGTGAGCGCGCCCCGGCCCTGGCCGAAGGTCTTGTTGATATCGCCCTTGCCCTGCTGAATAGCGGCGACCTGATCGGCCGCTGCCTTCTCACCGGGGGCTGCGCTGAAGGCATCAAAGAGCGAGGCCATGTCGTTACCTTCCGAGGAATGGCGTCATCTGACTGGCATTCATGGGCATGGCGGTGCGCATGTCATTTCCGGGCATCTGTGTGTTTATCCCCCCTTGCAATACACCGCCTCCTGGACCTCCGGGCTGCACGTTCGGGGGAGCGCCGCCGCCCATGCCGCCCATGAGGTTCTGCACTCCTGGGCGCTGGCCGATCCGCTGCAAGAACTGCTGGAGCATGGCCGCGAAGTTCGGCTGCCCGCCGCCGCCTTGGGGCACGTTGCCCCAGTTCCCGAGCTGGAAGTTGGGAGAGCCTTGCGCCTGTTGAGGGCTGGGAGGCCCCTGCCCGTTGCCCATCTGCCCGGCGCCGAATTGATCGAATAGCATAGCTCACACCTCGATTGCGGACGTGTTGACCTGCGTCATGGTGGCGGTGCCGCCGGTAATGGTTCCAAGCACAAGATCAATCCAGGCTGCGGTTGATAGCGCCAAGCCGGTGACAAGTGCCTGAATGGCGAACGGAACCACCGTCGCGATGATCCCGTTCCCCGTGAAGCTCTGCTGCCCGCCGGATTGCGCCCCGGTGAGTGCCGCGCCGTTGGCTGGCGCGGCTCCCGTTCCCGTGCGGATGTGCCAGAAGGCACCGTCACCCGACACCGATTGCACTACAGCACCGCTAATCATGATGAGAACGCGGCCGGTCTTCGCAGGGGTAATGATGTTGCTTGCCGATAGGTTGGAGAGACCGAGCATTCGGCCGCCGGTATTTGCTATGCCGGTGGGGGAAGCGACCAGCGCGCCAGCGACCTGGGGCGAGAATGTCTGAAGCGCAGCGACCTGGGTATTGAGTGTACCGACCTGGGTATTGAGCGTCGCGACCTGTGGCGTGAGCAGATCGAGCGCCCGGATATCCGCATCGACCGAGAGAAGATACTGCCGCCAGGCAAGCTCCGGAGTTCCTTCCGGCACCTTCACCCATCGAGAGGTCAGGGGCGGAAGCGGGGTGACAAGGGCCATCAGTCGCCCTTGTCCTGGTAGTGATAGGCGTTCATGGCAGGCAGTGCGCCGATGCCGGCAATGCCGTATTTCTTCAGGATGTCGATGAGCTTGTCATCGAAGACGACATAGTTGCGGGTGCCGTCGCCTTTGCCCCGCGACCCCTGATCCAGATACTTGATGCCGGGAATACCCCGCTCCCGCATCATCTCGCTCGCTTCCTTTTCTCGCGCGCCACCGCGCACTCGTGGACTCATTGCCTGCACAGCAAAACCGGCGGGAGCCTTCGTCGGGTCTTTGACCATTCCCCACAATTCGTCGGCGCGATCCTGATGAATGGCACCTAACGCGCGGTTGTAGGCCTCTTTCTTGGCGGCCTCGGCGAGTTCTGGAACCTTCTCCAAGATGTGCGGCTGCTCACTCAGCGGCTTGTCCCAGTCCAGGAAGTGCTCGGGATTGGCTTTGATGGCGACTTGGTACATGCGGCCGGGGAACTTGGTCTTTTCAATCAGATCAAGATGATCGTTGGTTGCTTTGTCTAATTTGCCCCTCAACTTATTTATGGACTGTTCGTTTTTCCCTGCGAAACGCGCTTCCATGATCTGATTGTTGATATCCTTCATTCGTTGTTCTGACGCTGTTAGCTTTGCGCCAAGGTCCGGATCAAGATAAGCCGCGTCTGGAATTCTCGTCGCACTCAACGTGTCACGATATCCCTTAGCCACATTCTCATTCTCAGCAAAATACAGCCCATGGCCGTAAGCCTGCGCGCCCTCTCCGGTCCCGATTTTGGATAGGTCGAAGCGCTCAAAATCGTGCGGCGAGCCATGATAGGCCTTGATGAAGTCGCCCAGTCCGCCCGTCGCACCTTTCGCGGCAGCGCCCTCTAGCACCTCGGCCCCCGCCTTCAACGCCTTCCCAGCCCCCGGCGGCCCTATCGGTGCAAGCCCCGCCGCGGCCCCTACGATGTCCGCCAGCGTGTCTTGGCTTGTACCCGTCATCAGCCGCCCGAGCTGCCCAAACGGCTCCACGGCGCTCCTGCCGACCTCCTTGACGGCATATTGCGTGGATGGCATCTCGCCGACCGAGCGCTTGCCGGCCAGCGGGTCGATCATCTGCCGCAGCGGCCCCGCATAGCCGGGATCGGGCTGCGCGTTGCCGCCAAAGAAGCCGCGAAGTGCCTCGGCGTAATCCACATCAGTTCTCTGCCGGATTGTCGGACTGGGTTGCCGACATGAAAGGCGCGTTCACGGGATCGGTGATATCGAGCCGCCAGCGCCGCCCCTGCGGGCCGCTCATGCCGGTGTGCTTAACGACTACGCGGGTCGTCTTGGATGACCCTTGAACGCCGAGACTGCGCAATAAGGGATTTTTCCAGATCAATCCATCGTTGTCGCTCCAGCTTATAGCTACCATCGGGTTGATGACATTCGGCGGCGCAGTAACGTCGGTAGCAGTTCCCCCCGAGACATAAGCGTGAACAAAAACACTCCCCTGTAGCTCGATATGCGTCGCATCTATAACCGTCACCGGCCATGTTCCATTCGCCTCCGTTGTGCCCACGATTGCCGAGACAATAACGGTGTCGTTTGTGCTGACCTGTTGTGTGCTGTCAACGGTGAGCCTGACCACGCCGCCGGTTCCTGCCGCGGCACCGCTCACGTTCATAATGATGGCGCGGGTCGCCTGTCCTGACCCTGTTGAGAAGTTGAAATCAGCCCGCGAGACCCGAATGCGGTTCGGGAAGTTCGCGACTGGGGCCGATTCCAGCCGCATCAACATCGGCATTCCAAGCTCGGTGTAATTGGCGTCATCCACGAAGCAGAGCGTCCCGCCGTGGGTGTCGCCGAGAAGCCACTTTCCGAATGCCGGATGTCCGCCGACGCCACGCCAGCGTCCCTGTATCCCGGCATCGCTCAGGGACCACCGTTCGTTCCACTGCTGGGTGCCGATGTTGAATTCCCATGTCCATGCGGGAGATGACAGCACCCAGAATTTCTTGCCGGCGAACATATAGACCGAGGCTTCCAGCACGTTGCCGAGCTTGTGCTGGGCCTCGATCAGCCTGTCCAAGTCGGGCGGGCTGGTCTTGGTTGGTTGCAAGCTGCCATAGGGCAGGTTCCATACGCCGAAATCCTGAGCGACCCATGAAAGGTCATCGAAGCCTGTCACCATCCCCGCGATGGCGTTGGCCTGGAGAAGGCCGAAAGGAAGCACAACTTGACGGGCATAGGGAAATGCCGGAGCGACATTTGCTACGTCCTGCCAGACTTCGCAGTGTCCAGTGGTGAACAGAAACAGAAGACCAGAGAACGCTATTCCACGCAGTAGAACGACATCGGATCGGGACTGGGCTGTGATGAAGGTGAGCGCGTTTTGAGTGAGCGCATTGATGCCTGAAGCGAAACAGCGTCCATCCGCGATGGTGAAGAAGAAGTAGGAGTCCTGGAAGCAGACGCTATTTGGTTGCGGTAGATTACCTCCTCCGGTGTAAGCAACGGGCGCACCGCCTGTGGACAAAGTATATGCGCCATTGTCAATATCGACTCCAACGACATCGGGGGTGACTGCTTGGTTTCTGGCAATGGACACCTTTTTCGTGCCGGGGAAGTTTCCTAGCAACGCTACCACGCCCGCGCTCGTCACGGTAGCCGCCTGATTGGCCCAGACCTCATAGGAGAGGTTGTTGACGATCAGCCCGCCGCGGTAGCCCGTCTGAGCGGTGACGGCGAACTGTGAGAGGCCGGGCTGCCGATGGTAACCAGCCGGTGACGGGCCACCTGGGCCGAGGGGCTCCGAGCAGCAGTTTATCAGCCGCCCCGCTGATTCCTGCGGCGTGTTGCCGGGGAATGAGGACAACGGCCATGTGATATCGAACGGGCCACGCATCAAAAATACATTGCTCTGAGCGGCTCAAACGTCGCCCGGCCGCGGGTGATGGCCTTGATCGCCATGGCGCCCGCCCCCGAGCCTGGCGGCACCCCGAGGCCCTTCTGCGTGAGCTTGGCGAAGTCGTCAGGGCTCGATCCGAACTTGGTGGCACAGTCGCCCGCCACGATATCGGCCAGCGGCGAGAACAGCGCACCGGGGATATTGTTGGCGTCCGCGATGTAGCAGATGTCCAGGCCCGCTAGCATTCGGAAGATGGCGTCCAGCTTTTCCTGCACATATTGAACGTCCTCGACGTCGGGCACCTGCCCAGCGGCGAGCACGCCGAGGTTGGCAAGCGACTCGAGGACGAGATCGGTCTGCGTGCGGAATGCGCCGGGCATCAGGCAGCCCGTTTCTTCAGTTCATGGTGCTTGGCCTCGAAGAACGGCTTCAGATAACTGATATCGTCCTCGCCAACGCCGCAGCGTTCGCGCAGGGATTCCTCGTCGGCCCAGCGCTGTTCGAGGTCTTCATGGTCCTCGGCGGCGGCAATCCATGCCTGCGCATGGCTGCGATACTCCTCCGGGGTCTTCGGATTTGGACGGCGGCCAGGTCGGCGCCGCTCAACGATGGGTTCGCCATCGACCCGGAAGCTGGGATTTCCCTTGGCGATCTGCGCCATGGCCATCCGCCGTTCAGTGGCTTTCGAGCGGACCTCGCCGGTCTTCTCGTCAACCCACTTGTCAACGATCGGCACCATGTAGGAATGCTTGACCGGATCGAGTTCGATCGGGACATTGGCGGGGAACTCGACGCCGTTCCAGATCATCACGGCGGGGTCTGTCGGCTCGCGCGGAATATAGGTAACCTGCGTCATGGGGCCTCCGTTATGGGATCAGCGCGGCGCGCCAATCGAGGGTCGTCGGGTTGCCGGTGGAGTTCACGACCGGAATGAATACTCCGCTCAGGCCGGTCGTGATTTGAAAGGTCGCGTTCGCAACACCGTTCATCTTCTCACCTGTGGCGGGATAGATGTTGATCGTGACCGCGGTATCGTTGACGATGGTAACCATTTCGGTTGCCTCTCCGGTTCCGATGCTCGGAAGGATGAGGCTTCCGGTCGCCACCGATTTGGTGACCCGTGCCATCTGATTGCTGACCCGCACGGCCGTTGCCTGCGTGGCGGCCGGACCTGGCACGAGTTCCTGATTGGCCATTCCTTGATTATTGCCGCCGATGACGAACATCACGGCGAGATTTGTGACCGACATGGCGGATTCCTTCTATGGGGGAAAAGGGCGCGGTTCGCCGCGCCAAGTCAGACCGGGGCGCTGCCGAAGCTCCCCGATCGGGAGGGTCGATTAGCAGCCGGCGGCGGTCGCGCCGGAGCCGACAGCGGTGCAGGCGCCATCATTCGGGGCGATATATTCGATGATCCCCACGGCGTTGCCGGCTGTGGCGTTGGCGACCGTGTAGACAATCGTCGCATAGATATCGAAGCCGCCGAGCGTCCCGGACTGCGCAATGCCGTTGCCGGTCACCGTAGTTCCGAGGCCACCGGCCGCGACGGTCTGAGCAACCGCGTTTCCGGCGGTGAGGATCGTAGCTGCGGCCATGAGGTTGACAGCGGCGGTCGTGGTCGTGCCGAACGATACCGTTGCCGTGGTCGCCCCAGTGAACGTCGTGTAGGTCTGCGTGAATGCCCGCACGATGAACGCATTGTAGGGAACCGATCCGACCTTGAACGTGCAGGTCAGCGTGACCGGGATGCACGAGTTGAAGGTGATCGGGAACCGCAGATAGTGCGTCTGCTGCGTCGGGAATATCCGCGCCGCGAACGAGCGGGGCGCAAGCACCTGTGACAGAACAGGCATCGTGACGAGAGCCATGACGCCGAGAGCGCCAATGCCAGTGGCGAAGCCTCCGGCAATATGACGAGCGAGTTTCTTCAACATGGTTTCGATTCCTTGTTAGAGGCATCCCGTGGTCAGATCGCTGCCGCATTGAAGGGCTCGCCGAGGCCTGACATTTCTGTGAAGGGCGCTCTCGCGCTTGCTTGCCAGTGGCTTCACCTTAGCCGACACGGGAAAGGTGATGGGGATGGGCGGCGGTAATGAAGCCCAGTTGCCGCCGCCCTACTGCGTCCGAACGCCTTCCGGTTAGGCGTCGGTCGCAGATGCGAAATAACCCGTGAAGAGGCCCCAGTTCTTATAGAGGCCCGCCGGGGTGAGCTTGGCGATGGTCTTCATGCCGTAGGCCATCATGATACCGACGCCCCGGAAGAACTGATAATCGTCTTCCTTGAGGAACGTCGGGGTGGGCATACGGCCCCAGCACCACGCCATCGAGGACTGGCCGACCAGCCACACCGGAGCAATCTGGATCGCGCCCGAGCCTGCCGTGGTGTAGAACGTCGGCAAGCGCACGTCCATTTCCGGGATTTCCCGGATGATCAGGCCGTTGTAGAGCAGATCGCCATCCTGGAACAGCGGGTTCTTGTCGAGGCCGTCGCCTTCACGGGGCCTCGCCTGCGTGTTCGCGGTGATGATCGTGGTGTCATTCTGCAAGTCTCTGAAGCAGTTCGATCCCGCGAAGACCACGAAATACTCGCGGCCGTTCTTGAGCTTGTAGGGCCGGATGCGAGGATTGGCCTTCTTGGCGAGCCGCTTCATTTTCAGCAGGCTCGCGGCCGAAAGCGTCATCGCCGCCGTTACGTTACCCGCCGCCGTGGCAAAAACGGCTGAATAGTTGCCGACTGCGCCGCCAAATAGAACGCGATCGACGTTATCCGTGACCCAGGTGTTACGCTGAGCCGCTGTTGCAGCGTCGAAGAAAGCGCCGTTGACGCGCTGTCCATTGGCGCTCCCCAGCCCCGCCGGGGCCGTGGACGCCAAGGGAACCGCGTAGTAGGCATCGATGATTTCATCACGCTGCAGCTCCTTGCCCCAGTCCTCCAGCAGCGGCCGGGCCTGACCAAAGAGGTCGATGCTCGACTTCTGCTCTTCCGACCGGGGAATGCGAACGGCGTTTCTAGCCCAATCGATCCAGGCCCTGTCGCCATAGTTGTCGATATTTTCTTCGTTGCCGACCAGCGTTCCCGTGGCGATCGGCACGTTCTTGAGGCGCGCGATCAGGGGAATATTGATCTGCTCGCCGCCCTTCTTGAGGTCGTTGATGACCCGAATGATTGCGGTGAGTTCCGACCCGATATAGGGAGAGAACAGGTTTTGGCGGATGTATTCGCGTGTGACTTCCTTTCGGAAGACGATGAGCTTGTTGTTTGATTGAACGGTAGTGACTGCCATGACCGTAGCCTTTCAGGCTGCGGCCCGGATTTAGCGGCGTCGTCTGGGCCTATTTCATCGCATAGGCGAAGACCGAATTGTCAGAGTCGTTGTAGAGTTCGGGATCGGAATTTCGCATCGATCCGCCTCCTGCGGCTCCGTTTAGACTTCTCGGTAATCGCGTGGTTGTGCGAGGACGGCCACCGTCGCCCCTCGTTGCTTCGCCGCGCATCTCCGCGAGGATTTGCCTGCGAAATTCGGGGTCCGACATGATCTCTTGCGCGACCTTCTGCTTGTAGGCGTTGGGGTCACCGCCGACTTCTCGGAGTATCTTTTGCTCGCCGTACCAGCGCATCACGGCCTTGCCCGGGTTGGGCGCGTCCCATATGCGTTGCACGGTCGATCGAGCTACAGGATCGCTCGGATTGAGCGAGGTCAATGCCTTGTATGCCGCTACGAACTCCTCGCCGTGCTCATCGTGAGCGTCGGCCAGAGCGGCATTGACGTGGCGGGCGGTCAGGTCGCGCTCGATCTGCGCGCGCTGTTCGGCTGCCCAGCCATCCGGGTCCGAGAATAGATCAGGCTTTGCGGGTTGTTCCTGCTGAGGTTGACGGGCTTGCTGCTGCGCGACGCGAAGGGCGGCCAACTCGGCGCGGAAGTTGTCCCGCTCCTGCTCGGCGGCCCGGCGGCGCTCGGCCTCCTCACGAAGACGGCTGGAGGGTATTCGGCCGGTGCGCCCCTCGGGCTCCGGTTCCGGTTCCTCGCCTTCTTCTTCGGAAGCGTCTATTTCCCCGTCTTGTTCATCGCCTTCGTCCGGCTGGCCGTCATGGCCGAGGTCATCATCTCCTCGGTCATCGTCGCCCTCTTCGGTTTCGCCGGGAACGTCGTCCATCTCCTCAAGGGAGCGGTCGCCGTTGTTTTCGTCTTCTGCCTGCCCGGTGGCCTCGTCAAATATTTCCTGCTCCGTGCCGGCAATGGCGCCTGCGATGATTTCTTCCTCAGTTGGAACTTGCTGCGTTGCCATAGTGGTAGTCCTCAGATTCTCTATTTCGCTGAGATGCGTGATCGCCCCTCGATGCCGGGCGGCGGCAACGCCTATTTCGGCGGCGTGTCCGAGGCGGATTGCTCGACCTTCCGCAAGGTCTTGGCCTGATGTCGCTCAAGCCGGGCGATGGTACGCTTTAGGCTACTGAGCAGTTTTATTCCCGCTTCAATACGGATCACAATTGAAGCTGAGGACATCGGCAGCACCACTAGTTCCCTGTGCGGTGAATATCGCCGTCGTGGCGGTCGTCGATGTCTGAGGAAACAGGATCGTGGGAGCCGTCTGATCGGTCAGTCGTCCACAAGCCCATCCAGTTGGGGCATTTATCACGAACGTAAGGGTGACCGTATTGGTGGCTGCGCAGGCTCCGGAAAGCGTGACGGTTCCGGTCTTTTGATTTCCGGTCTGAGCGCCAGCAGCGGCGCACGTTCCCCCGGCCGCGGATGGCGTTGGCTTGGCTGTGATGGCGTTCGTCAGCGTGCCGACATTCTGAACGGGGAACGGCAGAATAGGAAAGCGACCGGACTTCGCTGCTGTATTAGTAAGGACGATGCTGCCTGGGCTGCCATTGGTGACAGTCGAGATCGCAGCATTCGCGCGATACGGCCAGTTCTGCGCTGTGTCATTGAAGCCGCCGGACCAGAACTTGTCTCCGGCCGATAGCACGCTCGTCATCTGCGTGCCGTTGCCATCGCCGCGACTGCAATTCGCAAGTGTGGCGGAGCCGTTGGCGAAGTCGCAGTACATGACTTGACCGGGAATCGGCGCCGAGACATGAATGGCAAACGTGTTCCCGGCTGGCATTGTGGTGCCGAGATTGTTCGTCACGCACGCCCCTGTGGCGTCCGTCACCATATTGTTCTGCTGTCGCAGAGTGATCGGAATGTTGGTCGGAGATGGCGACCCGACTACTTCTACATCCCAGATCGTTCCGGTCGCCTGATGGTAGAAAATATCTCCAAGCTTCAAATTTCCGTTCTGTGAATTTTGCTGCCCAACCGACCACTGTCCGGTCCAGGTATCGCATCCTGCCGATGCTAGGGCCGCTGTCCATAATCCACCAGTCATGTCAAGCGTGAAGTTCCCTGGACCCCTTGTGAATGTCCATATATTGCCTTCCAGGGGATCGACGAATCCTTGAATGGCTTGCGACCACAGAGCCCGAGACAAACTCCCGATCACCGGGTATTTGGTCCAGCTCGCGCCAGATAGAACCGTAGTCCCACCAGCCGACGACATGAACCCGGCAAATCCCTGGCTTTCCCAGATCAGACGGTTCTGGAACTCCGCGTTGGGAAACACGAATGCGCCGGCTAGATTTCCTCCGGTGTAGTTGAGCGCATTCTGACCACCCGCGCCAGCGCCACCAAACAAGGCTCCTACTGCAGTACCTCCAAGAATTCTTGTCCCGTCAATAGCAACAGTCCCACTGCCTCCGGTATAGTGAACCAATGTTTGAATGCGATAATTCCCCGTTACTACGCCCCCCTCGAAACGAACTGATCCTCCTGCTCCATTCAACATATCAATCCAAGCCGCCGGCATCTGTCCGGTAAGTGCGGTGTTGGCGTCGAAAGTTCCGTTATGAAATACCAACGACCCGCCACCAGTGAGATTTCCCAGCTTTACGATCCCTTCCATGTAAGTGTCCTGGAAGGTCAGACCATCGATCGAAAGATTGAGATCAAAGAGCTGATAGACGAAGCTGCAGGCCGGATTGGTGAGACTTCCGCCGAGTTCCCCGTTGAGGGTTCCGAACTGAGTGTTCGTAATAAGAGTGAATATGTTGGAGCAGTTGCCGTTATGAAACGTCGAGGCACGCGCCTGACTCTGACCGATGCTTGCCCCGTAAGTGGAGTTGACGCACCCCATGTTGTACCACTTGACGAAATCTCCGTTGCCGTCTCCGTTGGACATGATGTTGAGGCAACCGGCGAATCCGTCTATGAATACGTCCTGCAAGGCAACGTCGGAGGACGCTGATTGCCCGTATTGCGGGCACGATCCCCCGCATTGTGCAGAATTCACCCAGGCGGGAAAGGTCTGATTGGGGTAGTGATTGGTCTGCGCCGTTCCATGATATCCGTCCACACACACTGCGAAGTATGGGGCGAACCGAGAAATTCCTCCTGGGTTGGTTCCGGTCGGCGTGATTACGGGATCAAGCCATCCCGCAGCAGTCGCCGGCCATGGAATATGCTGCGTCAGATCGGACAGGAAGGCGTGATTCTGTCCTCTGATCTGTATTCCGAACAATCCGCCTTGCCGACTGCCGGCAAAATTTATTGCGCAACGATCGGTCTTAGTTGGAAGTATAGTGACTCCAGACAGTGAAGCGTAAGCCGCACGAGTATCGTTGCACGACTTCAAAGACAGGGAATAGAAATTGATCCCTTGCCCCCATCCGATTGCAATAGTGTCTGTCGTCTTGTAAGCGCCGTCACTCAGGCAAACAGTATTGAAATTGTTTCTCATCGCATAATCCAGAGCATTCTGGATCATTGCGGTGTTGTCGGTTCCAGTCACAGCATTGGTGAATTGATCAAACGTTCCGTCACCAACGGTTCCAAACTGACATGCCCGCACGGGGCTATTGTCGAATAATGGTTCCCAATAGATGCCCGAAGAGACATTGAGAACGGAACCATACTGGCTCGTGGGAGATGACGTTCCTTTCGTATAACTAAGCGAGCACGAACCAGACACGACCGAAGACACGTGCATGACGGTGGCATTGCTGTTGATCGTGGCCGCAGCCAGCGCAGCCGGGCTGGCAACAGTTGCCTCTAACGTTCCTTGACCGGGAAAGGTTCCCTGCGCGCACGCCTGTCCTTCCGCCAAGAGAATGGCAAGAACTCCTAAGAGAAACCTGCCGATCATTCTATTGCCCATCCAGTATTGGTCCCGTCGTTGAACGGAACAAGCGTCACGCTCTGCATGTTGTTGTTTATGATATAATTTGCTGCTCCATCGATAGTTTCCGCACCGTTCGCCGTAATAACTATCGGATGGGCAGAAGCTTGTCCGGTATCCTTGAATGTCACTGGGGCTCCCACGCGAGTTGCGGAAGCCGGAAGGGCGCACGTGGCAGCTCCAGCAATTCTGCAATTGATGATCGAGTCGGATGGGGCTACTACAATCGGGGATGTCGTGACAAAGCGCTGAACCCGCCCGCCTATGGCGAACAGGGACGCAAGGTCCGCAATCGACATCTTGAAGAAAGTGCTATTTACATTGTCCCATACAATCAAAAAATCTGTAGACCAGCTCGTCGGTGGTGGTAGTTGCTGACCGAACTGCGTTACACTGAATCCGACGGTCCAAATTCCCCCCGCCTTTGAGATTGTGACAGGTCCAGACCCCTGCGTGAGAGCAGGAAACGGAAATGTCGCATTGACCCTTATTCTGGCTGGCAGGCTCATCGCCTAATCACTCAGCCACCCCGTTCCATTGATGCACAACAGGCGGCCTTTATTGGTGCCACCGCTTACATATGGCGCACGATAGGTGACGGTCGTTATATCGCTTGCAATGACTGTCCATCCATCGGTGCCCGCCGCGCACGCGGGAACTGCCGTTCCGGCAGCGCTATAGATGGTTCCGGGTCCGTATGCAGACGCAAGTATGCTTCCAGTCGCGTCTTGAGCCCCCTTCCCTATCTCAACTACACCGGCCGCTTGTCGATATATGCTCGTGTCTAGCGTGGTATTGGCGTTCGTCGCATTATTCGTCCACTTCAGACCATCTCCAGATACGAGAGAGATACCAGAACCTAAAGCCATGTGTTGAGTTGCGCCCAGGAAAAATGTAAGAGCGGAACCGCCATTCGCCATTCCCAGGTTGGCAGCAATTCCGCTGTTTGGAACGAATGTCATCTGTGGGACGGTAAGACCACCACCACCAATCGATATATTGCCGAGAGACGATGATGGAGTGCTGACCGTTACATTGGCATCGCACTGCAGAAGGGCACCATCTGAATAGGCAAATGATCCCGCCGTGGCGCAGACAAACGCCGTTGTGGCCGGAGTAATTGTACCCCCTGGATTGCAAGGCACCGCCAAGTTGGCGACGACGCACATAGTAATGAAGCCTGGGACGGTGGCTCCTCCAGCCGTCGGGAAGCTGTTCTGCGCTAGCGCAGGCACCGCTAGTGATGCAGTCAGAAGCGCCCCAAGGGCGAAATGTTGAAGAGATTTCAGCATGGGACAGCCATATTTGCTACGATGCACATTCTAACGACTCCTCCCACCGTTGCCCCGCCCGCAGTCGGATAGGTATTTCTCCCGTTGCTCGTTCCCGAGCAAGGAACCGCCACGTTACCGACAATGCACATGAGCATGACTCCCTGAACGATTTGCCCTCCCGCTGTCACAAACGAGTTCTGCGCCAGCGCGGGCGAGATCATGAGCAGGAGTGCCAGGATTGTTCTCATGTCAGTTCGCCGCCATGATTGACCAGTTGACACCGTTCGATTGCAGTCGCGCCCATTTGCCCTGCGTGGCCGGGAAGATCGCCGTTCCCGCAGCGCCTCCGGTGATCGGCACTACGTTTGCTGTGGCGCTCGCGACCGTCTGGTTGGCGATCAGCTTGAGATCGAGCCACTGCCCCGGAACTAGCGTCGGGTCGGGCAACGTCACCGTGAACCCACCGCTCGGATTGAAGATGACAGAGCTTTGCGAGGCCGACACCGTTCCCGATGTTCCCGTAAGCGTGACCGGCGATAGCGTGCTGATCGTGTTGGTGGCGACGAACGATGTCGTGATCCCGGCATTGAAAATCTGCAATGCCGTCCAGGACAATGACAGGCTGGTCCCGAATCCAATCGTCCAGATGCCGGATGCCTTCGCGACCGTGACCGGGCCGTTGCCCTGCACAAGCGCCGGGAATGGGAAGGCTGCATTGACCCGGATGTCGGCCGGAAACGTCATGCCGCGTTCTTGGCCTTCTGCTTCGGCCTGGCGGCGATTTCCTTGCGCTTCATCTCATGGTCCGCCTTGCGGGTGATGTGCTGCTCACGCAATTCCGCCATGTCGAATGCGTGCTGCTGTCTGGCTTGATCCATTTGCAACCGAATCTTCTCGCGCTCGGCCTCGACCCGCATCATCTCGATCCGCATGTCGCTGGCGTGCTGCTCTCGTGCTGCCTGTTGGTCCTGCACGCGCGCCATGGCGTCCTGCTGCGCGTTGAATTTCTCAGCTTCGGACTGAACCTGAGCCTTCTGGACCTCGGCCTGACCCTTCTGCTGGGCCACCTGGGCCTTGATCTGCTCGGCCTGCGTCTTTGGATCGGGCTGCTGAGATTGCTGCTGAAGCTTCTGCATCAGATTGGCCTTGAACGAGGCCGGCATCGGCATGAACTCGAGTTTGATCTGCCACGGGATGGTCGGGTCGTCCTTGATCACCTCGTAAGCATCCTGCATGAGGTTCGCGGTGTCCGGGCCCTCGTCCATCACGACATCGACATCGATCGCGCCGACCATGTTCTGAATGGCGGGCTGCCCCCACTGATCCATGGTGAGCGCGTTGATCTGCAAGAACTGAACCAACTCGTCATTGCCGGCGTTCACCCGGATGTAGCGCTCGGATTTCCAGGTGTGCTGGATCGCGGACCACACGGCCCGATAGACCCTCATTTTCCAAGACTTGTAATTGCGAAGGAACGTACCGAGGTCTGCGGAGGCCGCCTTTTGAAGTCGATCGATTGCAACGCCGGAATGCTCACCTTGCTCCGCCGCCGTTACACGGTCGGGCATAACATTTGCGAATCCCACGATCTTTTGCCGAGCATCCTGCATGAGGGCGAGGTGGGCCGATAGGTCTTCGTCCTTTTGCTTTTCAGCGGGCGGCTCGAAGCCCTTGTTGAACTCAATGACACCATCAGGCCGCGCTGCTTCACGCCGAGCCGTCTCCACATCGTCAACAGCGCCCTTTTCGACTGTAAGGCGCGTTGTATTGCTGATGTGCAGCGCTTTCGAACGGCGCTGGTTAACTTCATCCTGGGGTCCCTTGAGGTTGCGGACGAATCCATATCTATCGCCGTCATGATCCACGGCCGCGGAAAACATGATAAAGCGATCCGTAGAGCGTTTCCGGTGGTCAACGAAGGGGGAGACGCCTTGGTCAAGCAGTAGGTTCGAAACGTAAAACGCCCAATGCCATTTGCCGCGATTCTTGTACCAATGCTCGACCAGCCTAACCCTGTGCTCATTCGCATACACCCATTTGAACTCGCGATCCGCGTGCGTCGTCAGGTCGAACCCCGTTTCGACCATCAGGGATCGCAGCTCTTCCTCTTTGTCGGGGAATAGCTCGATTGCTGCTTCTTCGTGCAGCCATTTAGATATGCCCTTATATCTCGCATCGCTAAAATCAGGCTTGTAACTAGTAGGGTCATAAAAGAAGTCATCACCAAATACAAAGTCAGCAGATATGTCCGGGTCACCGTGGTCCCCCTCGATCAGCTTGAGTTCGATTCCCCCGATTCCTTCAGTGGCTGCCTGGCCAGCACAATAGCTATCAAGGAACGGCCACTCGCAGCCGTCCAGCACGGCCCGGATGCACTGTGTTGCAATCTCGGCACCGCTAGCATTCTTTGGATTGCGGGGATATGCTTTCGGGTCGGCTCGAAATCGCTGGGCGATCCATACCAGATTGTCAATTTTTGTAGATATTTCATTGAACGTAATGATAGGCTGCCGGCGCTGGCGGAGAACGCGGATTTCCTCAGGCGTCCATTGACTCCCATGATAATAGTGTCGTGATAGCTTCTGCTCCTCATATTCCTGCACCTTCACGGTCAAATAGCCGATGTATTTCTCGCGCAAGCGCGACACCGGCAGAAAGCCCTGCTCGTCGCCGTCCCAGTCTTCTTGATCGGGGCTGATTTCGGAGAGGCGATTAGCTACGACCATTGCATAAGCTCTTGCACCGGCTTCGGCCGCTCGATGAACAGGTCGGGCGCGTCGAGTGCCGCCTGGATGCGCCGGCACGCGATGTCGAAATACTTGGGCTCGATCTCGATCCCGATGAATCGCCGTCCCAGCTTCACTGCGGCTACGCCTGTGGTGCCGGAGCCCATGAAGGGGTCGAGGATGGTGCGGGCGTCGAGCAAATCTACGCACCACTTCATGAGATCAAGCGGTTTTTGCGTTGGATGCTCGCGAACGTAAGAGCCGCCAGTGGGCGCATCGAAGCGGCGCGCGGGCGAATCAATGTTCGTCCAAGCCAACTCCATATCGGCCTGCGTTGGGACGGAGTTCGTTTTCGTCCACGCCAGCCAACACCGGCTCGGAGGCAGCGGGAAATAGTTTCCACCCCATATGATCGCCTCATCGGCACATGAAAGGATCACGCTCAAATCTGGAGCAACCATGTCCCATTCGTTGCCGCCAGAGAGTTGATTCCAGTGGCCCGTGTTGGCGCCGCCCTGCATGAGCCGGCCAATCCCATATGGCGGATCAGTCACCACCGCATCGACTCTCCCCAATGTCGGCAAGACTTCCCGGCAATCCCCACAGATCAGCCGAACGGAATCGGATAGGTGTTCCTCGCGCATCAGATTTCAGCCGTCCGCCACTCATCGGCCTTGGCCGCTGCCACCTTCGGCGCAACCTCGTTGTGGTAGAACTCGGTTACGTCCTTCTGGAGCTGATCGGCCGCCACGCCGAACATATCCTGCCCCTCGCAGTACATCATGAGGTTGGATGCCGCTTGGGCACCGACATAGAACGCGAACCGCAACGCGTCCCTGTGCGTGTCAGGCAGTCCAATATGTAGCCAATGGTCGGCGAAGTCCTGCCATGCCGCTTCCATATTGGCGAACACGTTCAGGTTTGGCGGAATGTCATCCTGCGTCAGGCCGGGGCTGGCCTGTGCCGCCATCAGGTCTTCGACTGTGGCTTCACGACTGCGCTTGCGCTTGGCTTCGCCCATTAGTGTTCCGTTCCCATTAGTCCTCACATGCCATAATGATTGATCGGACGATCCATCAAAGGTTGGGGAGGCGTCGAGCCTTCGCCCGAAGCACCGCAATCCGGACACCACCATTTCCACGATGACGAACCGTCGCTATTCGCGCTCCCCGTCCCATTCTTGCGGGGATGTTTACAGGAGCTGCGCCTCTCAATCACTCGCACACGCTCCGCCGCCTCAAGACCAGCCTTCACGGCCGCGGTGATTTCAGCATCGCTCGCCATCATCCCTCACAGCAGCTTCACGCTCGATTGCACGCCGTCCATGTCATCGCTGGGCAGCCGATAGGCATCCCTCACGGGATCGGGCGGATCGATGAACCGGCGCCAGGGCCGCGAGCTGCACGCATACCGCCAGTCGTCGGCCGCGTGGTCCTCGGATTCAGTGTCTAAATCTTCCGGCTTGACCGGATCGTGCTGCAGGACGGGAATAGTGCGTATCGATGCGACACAAGTGTCGAAGCAATACACCATCGGTGTTCCGTTGCGCCCCATGATGCGCGCCCGCATCTGGTCCCAGCCGGACATCGGGCCTCGGCGATCCTTGCCGTCGCGTGCGTTAACGCGCGTATTGTCCGCCGGACGGAACGCAGCAAGGCCACGATCGGTGAGCCTGCGGTTGAGCCGCTCGGCGACCGAGGGCCCGCCGTCCTCCTTGAATGTGCTGGGATCGAGCACGCCATAGGCTAATCTCGGGTCGTCCGATTCCCGTCTAGCAATCCCATCGCCCACTTGTTCTGCAGTGAGTTTAAGGCCTTTACCACCTGCGCCCGGGTCTTCGCATCCATACCATTCACGATAGCGGACAAGCGCGCCGCGTGGTAAATCACGGCCGCCATAGCTCTCGTCGTCTTGGACGACAGCCCACCATCCGATTGAGAACGGTGAGAACGATCCCCAGTCTGCCGACCTGAACCTGATCCATTCTTTCGGGACTTGGAACGGCTCGATGATGTTTTTGTTCGACCAGCACTCGAAATAAGCGCCTTCGATCGCATTCCAGTCCCCCTCAAGCCAGGCGCGCACGAGTTCGGCGCTGCCAGACGCACGTAGCCGTTGGATGTAGTCCTGTCCAAGATAGGCGTTGTCGGTCACTCTCGAGGGGATGTAGATGCGCTCCAGCCCCGTCAGTGGATCGACGATGACCCTCCATCCACCAGGGGCAGGATCAATGTATCGACGCTTGACCCAGAGATGACCAGGACCACCGGGATTCCCGGTCGCTCTAAAACCCACAGGTACGCCAGCACCGCTGCGTAATGTGGCCATGAGCTTGAGGACTGGCCCTTCGGTGGGAAATGTTCCGATCTCCTCCACATACACCCTGGAGTAAGAATGTCCCTGATAGGCCTCTGCGTCGGCGTCTCGCTCAAGATAGGCAAACCTCAGCCTCGCTCCGTTGGGGAATCGCCAGACCTTATCCTGTTCATGGAACTGACAGCCGAGAGGCCCATAGATAGCACGACTTCGTTCAATTGTTTCAATAAGCTGCGTGCGTTCTCGTCTGAACATAATACCGATAGCGTGCTCTCCGTAATTGGAGGCATGTCGGATGAACTCGCCCAGTGAACCGTCAGTTTTACCACCGCCTCGCGCCCCACCATAGAAGACCTCGAAGATCGGGCAGTTGATGAGGCTGGTCTGCGGGCCTTCCTGGGCCCGCCAGACGCAGCTACGGACGGGCGCGTTCATCAGGCATGAGCAGGCTTCGGCGCGTCTGGTTTGGCAGGAACAGCCACCGTGGGCGCAGCTTTGCGATCAGCCGCCGCAGCAAGGCTGAACGCGCGCCCTGCGTCCGACACGTCCGTTCCCGGCATGGTCTCGATTGCGGCAGCGAGTGCCTTGTCGGCCGATACCCAATGCGGCCGGTCCTGCACGTCCTTCGGAAGCGAGCGCACATAAGCGAGCGCCTCCTCAGCCGAGTAGACCAGCATCGTATGCCCATCGGGCTTCTTGAACATGATCTCGTCGGCGAAGTCGTGAGGCAGCACGACGGCCTTGTTGCCGGTCATGCCGTTGACGAGCGCCTGTAGCTCGCTGAGAGCCCATTGCGTGATAGGGGCGTTATGCCGGGCCTGCTCGGTAAAGTGCGTCAGGAGGGCCTGGGCGCGCTCGGCGGGGGTCAATTCCTTCGGGGGTGCCGGAGGCTTAGGTGGAACTGGCTTTGCGGCTGCCGCGGGATGAGTTGCTGCTTCTGTCATGACTGACTCCTCTGATTGCGATAGTCTGCCGTGCTCATCCCGGCCTTTCGAGCGGCGCGCATGTCGCGCATGTACTGGCGCTGGTATTCGGTGCGGGCGAATCTTTGATTATTCTCCATTTCGAGAGCAACGAGTTCGCGAATACGTTGCAAAACATTGTGCGGCCCGGTGGGGTTACCATCGACAATGCCGCCGGCTGTAGTAACGATTGCCTTGATTGCCGCCTCTGCCGCCTGTGCTCTAACCTCACAATTAAGAAAGGCGTTGGCCATCCAAGCATAATGAGCCGCTGAAACATGCCGGCCGGATTGATCTCCGGCCGATATTTCTTTCAGCGTGCGCATCATAATCTCGCGGTCGCTACTCACGCCGAGAGCCTCTGTTGCAGATTTGCACGGTGACGGTAGTAAAACTCCAATAGCTTTTGCGTCTCAACAGGGCGCAGCTCCGGATTGCGAGGCTCTTCCTTATCGATGAAGCGGCTGCACTCTTCAATCGCTTCGATGACGCGGCGGGCTTGTTCGTTTGTCATGTCCATCTCCTGTTTCGATGATGTTAGTCTAACACATCGAGGGGAGATGTCAACAGCAGTCTAACAAATAATCCGCGTTAGTTTAACTTTTTATTCGGATCGGCCGGCTGATGCTCGATGACCTTGAGCTTCGATGGATCACCTCGAGTTGCCAGCCATTGAGCCTTCTCCATGACCTGCGGCACTTCGGCAAAGCGGTGGACAATATCGGCATCGACGCGCTGCTCGGGCTTGCCGTAGCCGCGGTCGAGGACATGAATCGACGCCATCAGGGCGACTTTCTCATCCTTGCTGTCGATCAGTTCGATGATCTTGCGCAGCGCGCGCTCGGAATTGTCCTTGGCGAGCTGCTTAATGCTCCAAGGAACCTTTGGCCTGCCTTTTGGATTTCCGCTCTCGCCTTTAACGAATGGCATTGTAATACCATTGAACTCGTTGGTAATTATTTACCACGCTCTTTTTGCATTGAAATGGTTATTTCCGTGTTTTTGTTAGAATTTACGCGTTCACAAATATCATCGTAAAGAACTTGTGCTTCGTATTCTCCAGCACACGCGATCTCGATCAAGACCACATTGAATTCCACGCTGAAAGACACTGTTCTGCCATCCAATTCTGTGTCATCCGCGTGTCTACCTTTCATTGGCCTCTGTTCGTCCGCCGCGGTGTTCTGATGCTTCCTTGGCTTTGCTCTCGGCGCGCTCGTGCTGGCGGTCTGAGATCATGCCGCGTTTGCGAAGCTTGTGGACGCGGATGGGGAGCGCGGAGCGTTTCTTGCCGGTGTCGGCCTTGTTGAACTCGCGGCCTACGGATTGAGGCACGCCGCCATATCCGCCGGGCGAATGGGCCGCGGCGGCCATGAGCCGACTTTGCGCTTGACTGACGCTTGGCATGGGATCACGGCGTATTTGTCAGAACGACGTTGGCGAGGACGAGGGCAGCGGCGAGGTCGGTGTTGAGGCTCGTGAGGGCCGCCTGCATGGCAGGCGTCACGGGGCTGTTCGCTCGCTGGGCACGCTGTGTCGAGCTGACAATTTCGCTGAGACTTGCTTGCAGCGCCGTGATTGCGGTTACGACTGCGGTGGCTTGGGGAACTGTGGCTGCCATGGGAACCCCCTATGCGGGCCGGCCGCCGAAATTGCCATACATGGGCAGAGAGCGCTGCTTGGTCTTTGCCTTCATGCGGGTGTTGCCGGTCTTGGGGTTGCTCGATCTGACATTGCCGCCCGCGGGGAATTTTGGATTGACATAATCGGATTGATTAATGGCGTTCACGCCCGGCTGGCCGCCATGGTTGACGCTGCCGCCTTTACTGACGCGGCCGTATTTGCCCTTTTTCTGCTGTGACTTATCGTTGATTTCGTTGACGGAATATCCTCGGGCTCCGACATGGGACTGATGGCCTTCGTCCTTGGTTTTCTGCTCGAACGGGGCCATTTTTGATTTCTGTGCGCGGGTGCCGCGGAGAACTTGCAGCTTGGCCATCTGCTTGTCGCTGATGCTTCCGGATGCGTGCAGGGATTTGGCGCTCAGGGGCATGTTAGTTTTCCTATTTTGGGCAAATCTCTGACCGGGCGAGGCGCGACGCCATCAGCCCAAGGCTGGAGAAGTCCATCCAGCGGCCGACTTGCTGACCCCGTGGGTGTTTCGCGCTTGCTTTGCGCTGCAAGATGCCTTCGCAGGAGTCGGCTGAATCCGTCATGCGCTTATTTTCTCCAATTTGTCAACGCCAACGGTGATCTTGTGAACGAAATCAACGATGACCTCGATGCGATTTTTGGATTTGGCCGAGCGTATGCGCGCGATCAGCCCCGCAAACGGGCCGTGCAGAACCCGCACGTTCTCGCCGGTCACGAAGCCGCTCGGCGAGCGCGAGTGATCGAATGCGCCCATGTCCTGGGCTTGGCGGATGGCCTCGATCGCCCGATCCGGAACGCGGGCCAACCGCCCGCCCGGTCGCAGCACATCCACGACGCCATCGATCTC
>Ga0247679_1000061_pt1 | contig 42467 bp, 64 predicted proteins | sample CNK20_metaG_FD_182797 | JGI IMG/M metagenome (GOLD analysis project Ga0247679, IMG submission 182797) | Soil microbial communities from Purdue University Martell Research Forest, Indiana, United States - CNK20 | ecosystem: Environmental > Terrestrial > Soil > Temperate forest > Bulk soil...
GCGGCAATCTCAAGCCGGTCGCAGTCGGCGATATTCACGAAACAAAAGGACCGCTAAATCTGTGCAAACCAGGAACGCTGCACGCAACCTTTCATCCGAACAAATGGAAAGGCGAGCGCTGGTGGATTGTCGCAATGCACGGAGAAATTGCGATATCAGATGACAAAATCGGCGCACTCAAGCGCGAGATTCTGGCGGAACTGACATGAGCCACCCGTATTGCCTACACCTTTGGCGCTGGCAGGGCGGCGCCTTTCCAACCCCGGACGCTCTGCTGGTGGCGGCCCCAGGGCGGCATCAAGGAAAACATTGCAATGCTTCGCCAGTTGGAAGCGGAAAACAAATGACCCCGCCGCGCAGCATCTTGGACAGGCGGTTCGTGTACCGCTCGGCAGCGCAGACGGATTTGCGCGCCACATTCAGGCGCATCCGCCGCGAGCAGAAAGCCCTCGCCGAGACGCAAGCCGCAGAGGAGCAAGCGGATGACCTATAGGCAAACATTCGTTATTGAGTATGAGAAGAGCGCCGACGCACCGGGATTTGGCGAGGAAGGACTGCTGGGCGGGAAACTGTACGCGGTTCAATTTGCCGACGCACTGCATGAAATCGACCTTCTGCGCGAGCGGGCGACAGAGAAAGCACTAGAGGAAGTGGATGCGATCTTGTACGCCGAATGGAAGGAGCAAGCGAATGGCAAATAGCTACAACGACCGCCAAGCCCTGCACCATATTCGCGCGCCGCACGACTACCGCCGCGACCTCGAGCACGCGCGCAAACTGCGTCAACGCGCGGAGTTCCTGGACAGGCTAGCACGCGCGACGCTGATCTTGGCCGCGCTCGTCTTGGCGGCGATTTGGCTGGTAGGCAAATGACCCCGCCGCGCAGCGTCCTGGATAGGCGGTTTCGGTGGACGAGTAGCGCCGCGACGGACATTCGGCGCACATTCGCGCGGTACCGCAAGCAGCAGAAAGCCCTCGCCGAGCAGAAGCGCGAGCAGGCCCCCCTAACGTTGCACAACTAAGGAAACCAATATGAAAATATTCGTACTGCTGTTCATACTGCTGCTTGCTGGTTGTCACCCGGTCACTACTGAGCCGGGTAGCGAAAGTGTTATTGTCGATAACCCGTGGTTCTTCGGCCACGGCGGAGTGCGCGACGAAACACAGAAGCCTGGACTGTCTTGGTATTGGTTGTCAACCGACGCCGAGCAGATTGCTCTGACTCCCGTCAAGTATGACGAGCCGTTAGATCATCTCGCAACCAATGACAACAACTTTATCAACTACGCGAGTTATATCGTTCTGCAATGGAAAGACCCGGCTGAGATGGTCAAGAAATTCGGCTACAAAGATTGGTACACGCACAATCTGAAAGAGCAGTACCGCACCATCGTCCGCGATGTGACGAAGAAATATCAGATGACTCCGATCATGACCGATCCGCCAACACTTGCGAAGATCGAGCAGGAAATCGGCGAGCAGTTCAAAAAGCATATCGAATCCACCGGCCTGCACGTTACGCTTATCAACGTGAATATGGGAAAGGTACTCCCTGACCTTCCGGTGATCGAGGAAATGAACAACACGGCAGCGCAACAACAGCGCGTCAAGACTGAGCGACAGCGCAAACTAGCCGAGGACTCGCGACTACAGGCCGAGCAGAGCCGGGCGAATGCAGACAATGCCTATCGGGAACAGATGAAACTCGATGCAGCCCAGTTCGTGCAACTTGAATCGATCAAGCGGTATTCATCTGCATGTGAACGGTCGAGCTCCTGCGTGATCGTGCAGGGCAATACTCCGGTCATGATCAGCAAATGAACGCGGCTCAGACTGACGGCAAGGTCGTCGCGATTAAGGAGCGGGGGAAATGAAAGATAGAAAGAAACAAATTTGGTTGCGGCAAGATCAGATTGACTTGATCGTCGCGTGCCTGCAATTTTGCCGTGCGGCTGCCTACTCAGGCAGCAGTGCGTCCACGACACTTGCGCGTCGAGAACTGATGTCGCGCATAGATGCGGTGCGGCCGTTATTCGGCGCGAAGAAGGCTTGACAGCGGTGCGCGTAGATACTATTCTGGCGTTGCGCGGAGATAGCGCACTCGGTTTGAGAGCCGAGCATCAGACAGTGGCCTCGGGGTCATGCGCCCCGCGCCTTGGTGTCCTGCAAGTATCCCACTGTCTGCGTGCCAGGAATCTCACGCCAGGGTGCGGGGCCTATGGCCCTTTCTATCGAGCGGGTTTGTTTGTTGGTGCTGACAATTTGGCCAAGCGCCTAGCCAGCGACGTATCGGGAAACCGATATACGCTAGGGCCGAAGCCTCGCTGCCGGGCACATACACCTTACAGGCTTACATCGACGGGTTGCGCTGATGAAACCAGGAATACACAAAATCGGCATGCAAGAATATTTGTCGCTCAAAGCGCTTTCCAGCGGAATGTGCAGCGAGATATTGAACAGTTCTCCGTTGCATGCGAAGTTTCGCCAAGACAATAGAATTGACGAGCCAACATCTGCCAGCGAACTCGGTACGGCATTCCACGACGCTTTCTTGGAAGGCATAGATCGCATAGTGGCCTTGGATTTCCCTGACTGGAGGACAAAGGCGGCGAAAGAAGCCCGCGTCGAAGCAAGGGCGACCGGTCGCATTCCAATGCTCTCGCATAAAGTGTCACACGTAGCCACGATGGTGGCTGCATGCAAAGAGTACGTTGCGAATAGCGAAATAGCCGGGGCATTTGATGACGGCGATCCAGAACTGACCATTGTCTGGCTTGATAGCGATTTGCTTTGCAAAATTCGGCCGGATTTTCTAACGCGCGATCATCGCTTGATGATCCATCTCAAGAGCACGCAGGGAAGCGCGGAACCGACTTCATGGATTCGTAATCAATTGGTGCCAATGGGATACGACTGCGCGGCCGAATTTTATCGGCGTGGCCATGCCGCAGTCTCGCGCGATTCGCCGCTCCAAGTGTTCTTGGTGGCGGAGCAGAATCCTCCACACGGATGTTCTCTCGTCAGCCTCGACCCGGCGATGCTAGAAATCGCCAATCAGAAAGTTGAGCGCGCCGTCGGCATCTGGCGCGAGTGCCTGCGTACAAACAGGTATCCGTGTTATCCGACACGCATCTGTTATGCCGAGCCGAAGCCGTGGGAAGTCGCCGAGGCAGAGCGCGAACAGTTCGACCCGATGTTAGGAGAACAAGCATGAGTTTTTCCTTTCGTCCAGCGAAGCGCGAGAATGTATCGCTATTGATCGGACTGGCCGGCGCGAGCGGCAGCGGCAAGACTTACACGGCGATGCGTTTGGCATCTGGAATTTCTGGCGACAAGCCGTTCGCGGTGATAGATACCGAGGCCGGCCGCGCAAAGCACTATGCCGACCAGTTCCGATTCGATCACGGGGATATGTCGCCGCCGTTCTCGCCGAGCGCCTACGCGGATGCGATCAAGGCTGCGGATGACGCGCACTATCCTGTTATCGTTGTCGATAGTTTCAGCCATGAGCATGCCGGCGTCGGCGGAATACTTGACATGCAGGAGGCGGAATTCGCTCGTATGGGCAGCAAGGAAGCGGTCAAGATGGCGTCATGGATCAAGCCGAAAGGAGAACATAGGAAGATGGTTGCTCGCCTGCTGCAAATTCGCGCGCATCTAATCCTGTGTTTCCGCGCGGAAGAAAAGATCGAGATGATCCGCGTTGATGGCAAGATGGAAGTGCGCAAAAAACAATCGGCGATCGGGCTGGATGGCTGGCAACCGATATGCGAGAAAAATCTGCCCTATGAACTGACGGCAAGTTTCCTGCTGATGGCCGCGCATCCTGGCGTCCCGTTGCCAATCAAGCTACAGGAGCAGCACCGCGCGCTGTTCCCGTTGGACAAGCCCATCACCGAAGAATCCGGTCGCAAGCTCGCGCAGTGGGCAAGCGGCGCAACGAGTTCGGCAACGCAGGCTGGACAGACTAAGCACGGGGCTTCGCCTTCGCAAGAGGGCCGATCTGTTGGGTCTGCGTCTGCCGAACCCACGCTGCTCGAAGAAATCGAGGGCTGGGTCAAGCGCAAGAAGTTCGACATGGCGCGGGACTTGGCTCGGTCGATTGGCGACGACGCCGAGCGCCTTGGCGTGCTTGAGCGTATCCAGAAAGCCGAGAAATACGTCAACAAGCGGGCGGCAGCATGAAGCCCAAAGATCAATGAGCGGCGCCGCAGGACGTGGCGCAGAGCTCGTCTATACTTCCACGGGACAAACCGGAGGTTAGTATGCGCGCACTTTTATGGCGGCTTCTTGAGGAAAGAATTCAAGCTGCGATAACCGAGCGCATCGCGAGGTTCCACGATGCGCTCGTCGAGCGCGATCAGATCGAGCCGTTGCCACCTGAACATTGCACGGCGGCCGTGTGCTCTGGATCAGGTCGAGTTCTTCAGCTTTTCGCTGCAACTCGCCGCCCCGATTGACGCGAGCATGAACATGCGTCGCCCCGAGCTTGCGAGCGTCCGGCCATGTCTCGTGATCGGCGAACCGATCTTTGAAGCTTCCGGTTTGTCCAACATACAGCGATTTCCATCTGTCGCCAACAATGCTGGCGAAGATGTAATTCCCTGGGACATCGTGCCAAGTCGTCGGAATCTGATACACCGTGTATGTGTACTTTATGCCACTCTTACCAGTCCAGATTGCGTTCATCTTGTTCCTTTGTGCGGTACCGCATTGACAGTCTCGTCGGGAGGGGTTGACAATGCGTAAACTACAACGCGAGTTGTAGGTTGCGAAAAGTGGAGCGCCGGGGAATCGAACCCCGAGGCCGTGATCTAGGAGGTCTGGACTGTAGCCATACGCGCCCCACGGTAGTAGAACCACCAAGCGCCCGATCGGTTGCCCCGCCAAGGATTGACCGATTCGGGCGTTTCCAATTTGGCCTTCCGCGCCGGTGGGTGTTGTGGGCTAACGGAGGGAAGTAATGGTTCATGAGGCACGCTGCGGTATGGTCGGACAATTCGGCAATGCAGGTGTGCGCTGCAAGATGATCAAAGAGAAAAAGGAGGGCGAATTGGTCTGCTACTTCAACATTCGACAATTGTGGTGCGCTGTCATTTGGGACGGAGATAACTCTCCTGTCTGCATCAAAGCGAGCGCAATACTCGTTAAACCAGACGGAAGATGGGTGAAACTGCCGTGATGCCCCTATCCGCTGAGCAACTGTCTAAGTTGGACGCGCTGTATCGGAAGTCGACGCCGGGGCCGTGGTTGCACGACCCTGATACGCGCATCGATGGCGCAAGCCAAGTGCTACAGGCGCGCGATACGAACCTCGCCGTGTGCTTCATGGCTACCGGGCAGGACAAGGATGAACACGAAGCTACCGCCGAACTCATCGCCTTCCAGCGCAACCACGCCGAGGCTGTGCTGGCGCTGGTGCGGGCGTGCGAACGCATGATAGCCAATCCGACATGGGGGGCATTGTGCGACGAAGATATAGATGTCGAGAGAGCACTAACCGCGCTCGACGCAGCGCAGAAGGAGCGGGGATGAGCGCGCCGCGCCATGTGGTGGCACTATCAGGCGGCAAGGACTCGACCTGCATGGCTTTGGCTTTGCGCGAACGCGAGCCGCGCGACTACGAATATATCGGCAACTGGACTGGCAACGAATTGCCGGAATTGTTTGATCACCTGAACACATTGGAGCATCTGCTCGGCAGGCCGATCAAGAGAGTTGCATCGGAGATGAGCCTATTCCAGTTGATTGACCATCACAAAATGATCCCGAACTTTCGGGCGCGGTTCTGCACGATCGAACTCAAGATTGAGCCGACGATTGCTTATTTCAAAACGCTTCCGCCAGGCTCTGTTTTGTACGTTGGCATCCGCGCCGACGAGGAATCTCGCGTCGGCATCTATGGTGACGACATTCAAAGCGATTTTCCATTCCGGCGCTGGGGCTGGGGCATTGATGCCGTGCTCGGCTATCTGGATCGCGCAGCGATAACCATACCAGCCCGCACGGATTGCGCCCAATGTTTCTATCAGCGTCTGGGTGAATGGTGGAACCTCTGGAAGTTTCATAACGCGGAGTTCATGGCAGGCGCGGCCGTCGAGCAGAAGTACGGACATACGTTTCGTTCCCCGCAGAGAGATTCTTGGCCGGCGTCTCTAGCAGAACTTGCGAAAGAGTTTGAGGCCGGCCGCGTGCCCCGTGGTGCCGACATACAGATCAATCTATTTGGAGGCGCGGAAAAATGCCGCGTGTGTTCGCTATGAACGAACATCGAAGAGGCTGCGCAGTATTCGCGGACAAGCCGTGCAACTGTAATCCGGATGACGCCATGACCGACGACCAAGCGGGCGGGCTGCCGGATGATCCGACTAGGATGTCCGTGTGCGGCATTCTCGAAGATGCGCCTGACGGCCAATGGGTCGCATGGGAAGATTACGCTAAGTTGCGGGCGAATTATTACGCTTGTTTCAATGCTGCGTTTGATGCATTGCAGCGATTGAATGCAACGCGATTTCTATGGAACGGGCCGATTCACCAAGCTGCCGCGTTGCTGCGCGGAGTCACAGAGCCGCAAGGTGAAGCCCTTGCGCCCGCCGCCGCGAAGGATGAGCAGCGCGAGTTTGGCCCTGAGGATAGGTGTCCACAGTGCGGCACGGTATGGACTCGCTTTATGCAACACTACGACGGGCCGCATTGCGCAGCCGCGCCCGCCTCACCCGCAGGCGAGACGCCGGAGACGGATGCATTGCGCAGGCAGCATATCGACACAATGGGGCAAACCGACGAGTACGAAGATATGGCGATTCTGGCAGAGTCGCTCGAACGCCGCCTCGCCGCCGTGAGCGCAGAGCTTGCGCACATCAAGGAAGTTGAGTTCCCGCGCCGTTTCGAGAAGGTCAACAATATGTGGCGACAACGCGCCGAAACCGCCGAGAGCGCCCTATCCGCCGCGCAGACAGAACTCGCTTACGCAGCCTTCAAAGGGGTATTCGATACTCCCACACATCGTATGTACCAAACCAACAAGTATGTGGTTGATGCCAGAGATAGATTGCGAGCGTTTAATGAGGTACTCACCCGCGCCGCCAGCGCGGAAGGGGAGAGCGCACCGTCAATCCGTGACGCCGCTGTGAAATCCGGATTCGACTCGCGCATATTCGATGATGCTGACGCTTACGACGGCGGCAAGGAGCGCGCACGGCTTGCCGAGTTCGCGCGGCTGGTATCGCGGCAGAGCGCGGGGCAGGAGTAAGTGATGCTTACCAAGTCATTTTGGTGCCATTGTGCCCTGCTGTTCCTGCTGGCTCAAGGATGCGCGCTCGCGGACGGCCCCTATGCCCTGCCGTGGGCGAAGGTGAAGGAACTGTGGATCACCCCGAGCCAAGCCAGGATGTACGGCCCTGGAGCAGTCCAGTCATTGATCGGTACGGATTCTCCGGCAGGCTGTCAGGAACCGGGGACATGGTGCCGTGCCGACCTAAAGCCCTTCGGAGTGCCGGATGACGCCAAGTTTGCCTTTCTCACTGGACTCTTGATCATCACGCATGGCACCGGAGAGCAGTTAGCCGCCATCTCGCTCACGTTTCGGCAAGTTGGGGATACCTCTGCGGACTGCGACAAAATGATAGCCGAAGCTGTCGAGACTCGTATTGGCAGCGGGCAGAGAAGCGGTGTAGCAACTTGGGTACCGGTCACGAACGGAACCGTGGAGTATTGCTTTAACGTAGTCGGGCAATCCGGCTGGCCGGACTGGAGCGCGTTCGGACTTAATCTGTCAGTGCAGGCGTGGGGGAAGTAAACAATGCGCTGTAGCCGCTGCAAGGCAGACAAGCCGCTCACCGACTTCGGCGACATCAACGGCCGCAAGCGCAAACGCTGCCTCCCGTGCCAGGACAAGGATCGAGGCTATCGTGTCGCGCAGGGAATTCCGGTAGAGCGACCGATAGAGAAGGCCGAGAACGTCGCAGGCCCGACTTACTACGCGCAATATCGCTGGGACTAGCGCCAACTACCGTTTGCTCGCGGCTCGGCGCGACCGCAAGGCCGCGCCGTTCTTATTATCGCCATTCCCGGCGTCACTCGCAATACCCTTCTTTGCCTTCTTGGAAAGTGATGAGAGGGTCTACTTACGTTGCTCGGGCACAGTCTCGGGCAATTCCCGAGCCGTCTTGAGGTTCATTATCCTGCTGCCGATTTCGTGGCCGCAGACCACGCCACCGTAGGTCAACCACAGCCATTCGCTGCTGCCGCCGTGAACTACAGACCATACAAAGCCGAACGTCATCGCAGCCTTGCCGAGATTTGACCATAGGGCGGACTCCCGCCCCTTGCCGGTGACGTGATCGCAGAAAAAGTCTTGAAAGCGCCAGGTGCGCGAGCGCCGTTCGCCGTGTTCAGTCTTTATCTGCATCGCGCATGAAGCTCTCGAATAGCACCGTCTTGCTCGGATCAACAGCGACCATTGCTAGTTTGAGCTTATCGACATCTGCGCGCAGTTTGTCGTACTTATCGAACAGAAGATCAATTACTCGAAACGCGCGCTTGACCAGCCATGCCAGCAAGCCGCCGAGGAGAAAAAACGCTGTCGTACCCCACTTGAATAGGGTGATCCAATCAACGTCCATCAAGCCCGCGTCTATAGAGTTCGTCCACGCGGTCGCGCACGCGCCTGATCTCTTCGTTTATCATCGCGTGCTTCTCGTTATCGGATTCCTTATGATCCGACAGAGCCACCTTGAATAGCCACATAACGACGCCGACCAGAATATCTATGATCCAGAAAAGCGCGTCGGTCATATGGCCGTTCACAGCCAGCCCATGTACTTCGCAAACAGGGTTGCGACCAGACTAAGCGACGCGATGATGGCGCCAGATAGCCATTTGATGACGCGCAATCCTCCAAGGATTTGCGCCTGACGCAGAGCGCATTCCTGAACGTGCTTCTCAAGTTCCCGGTTCACCGTATCCAGTTTCGTTTTGATCGGCTCCAAATGGAAACGGTTGACCAGCCGCAGAACGTGATTGAACTCGGCATGCTGCACCGGGCCGTTACCAGTCAGTTCTAGCGGGCATTCAACCGTGTCCGGGTTATGCACGTTTTTCTTCTCCCTGGATATACTACTTTTGGGTTATTGTTGGTTTAAGTAATCGCGCAACTGTGGAGCGAGAGTCGCGCCAGCGATTCCTGTGTATGGCGCGGTAGAACGCAAAGCCGCCGCGCCTGCCGCCTGCCCTGGGATTAGATCACCAAGCAGAAAGCGCGAACTAGGGCGTGAATATAACGGAGCTGCGATTCCTACGCCGAGCAAGCTTTGCAGAGTGGCGAGCTCCGTTGGCCTAAGGAATGCTCCGGCCAGAAGTCCGCGATCTGCTGTGTAACTGTTGGGCACCGTATTGCCAAGGACTGATTGCGCATTCTGTGCGAGCGTTCGCAGATCGGGTGAATTTCTGGCCGCTGTAAGAGCTTGGTACGGCGTAAAAACTCCTCCTTGCGCGGCTGCTCGGCCAGTTGCCTTTTCCAGAGCGACTTTGGCGGCATATGCTTTATCCAAAGCACCTACATTCTGCGCCCCGGTCGCGCTGTTTAACCATTGTTGTACCGATGACCTGGCGGCCATCAAAGCGTCGCCAACGGCTTTTTCCGACGCCGCGGAACTCCCTTGCAATTGGCGTGCGGCTTTGCCGATGTCTCCGATAATCTCGGCCTTGACGTTTTCAGCCGGAAGCGTTCCACCCGCTGGAATTCTGTCCCAGAGCGATTTGCGCAGTACTGCATCGAAGGTCTTCTTGCCCTCCGAGTTCAGTGGCAAGACAGGGACATTCTTGGATTGCTGGAGCGTGGAAAAAAGCGCTTGAGGTACTTGCACGTCTTTGCCAGCGTACAGCCGGTCGTAAGCCGAACCGAGAGCGGACTTCACTTCCTGCAAACCGGCATTGCCTGCCTGAGACACCTCGCCAGCGCCCGGAGGCATCGCAATATTGAGCGCAGCCTTGTTGAATTCCAGTTTTGGACGCGATCTAGCAGAATTGATGATATCGCCAATAATCGGCAAGCTTGATAGTTTTTGTTCAATTCTGTTTATCGTGCCGCCAACTGCTTGTCCCGGCGTCGGAACTACGCCCCTGTCCAAGAGTGCCTGCACTTCAGGAGAAGGCGTAATAGGGTGAAGCATCTTTGCGGCCACCTTTGGAATCGCATACCCGACGCCGCTTGCCAATGCGCCTCTACCTACGTTCGGCAGAGTTGTTTCGTTGCCGATGGTCGGCTCAGCCGCACCTAGTGCGCCGCCAGCAGCAACGCTCCCCAGAAAACTCGCGGGGGCCACCGGAGCGGTAACAACCGCCGCACCACCAGCAGCGCCAGCTGCTGCAGCAGGAGACACCCCCCGAAGTTGTCTGCCGGCTTGGATATCAGCGACATCCTGCGGAGCGAGCGATCCCGTTATCAGTTGCTTCGCCCGCATCGCATAGTCGTTGAGCTTAGTGCCGAAGCCAGCAATCGCAGACTGCCCAGGCCCCATTTCCTGCGCCTGCTGGGAAAGCGACTGCTCCATACTTTGCGGTCCAGCCATCGTTGGGGCTTTCACGCCGCCGCCGAACATATTCTCAGCTTGCGTCAGAACATCCTGCGGACTGGTGCCATCCGGCACGTCAAAGCGTGCAACGCGTCCATCTGGAAGCTGAATCTTAGCGACCGGCATTTGCTGGTTCCTCAAAGCCTAGAAACTTGATGCCGCTTGCTCCCGGTGACATCGACTGCGCTCCGCGAATCTGGCCGCCGGTTGTATTGCCAAGGTGAACCTGATTGATGGCTGTACTCGCTGGGAAATTCATTGCGTACCAGCCCTCAAAGCGCATCGGATCACCGCCGCTTGAAAGGTATCGCCCCAAGTCGTTTGCCTGCTTGATCTGGTATTGAGATTGAGCGATATCCGTCCCGATAAGGTACTTGATCGCCGCTTTGGTCATATCCACATTCGGGGCGCCGCGCGTGAGCATCAGCATAACCTCGGATTGCGTGATGCGAGAACCAAATTGCTGTTTAGCTTTCTGCGTAGCGGCGTTTACCAAATCCTTTTGCAGTGCAATCGTCGCGCTCGGCGTGTTCTCGAAGTCGGATTCCTTCACTCCGGGAACGAATTTGCTAATCCAGTTTTTTACATCGGCGGTACGCGCTGCGAGCGGGCCAGTATCGGCCTGATCGACGAGACTCAGTGCCTGCTGGTTTAGCGCGAGCCTGTTATTGGCGGCATCTGCTTGTGCGCCGTACTTCTCGGAAAGCTTCTGCGATGATGTCGCGTTTTCTTCCGACATGCGCTTGTCGAAAGTTGACTGTCCCATGCCGGCAGCGGCAACTGGGCGCTTGGGGATAGTAGCCCACGGATCTGCGCTAGCCGCCTTCGCTCCTGGAAGTGGCCCAAGATTCTGGTTAACCGCGTCCTGCTCGCTCTTGAGGATGGCATCTCGTTGCGCCATACGCTCAGGAGCTAGCGAGCCGTTATTCGGTGCTGGAATTGCCGTCGCCGCCACTCCTGGACTTGTGGCACCCACTCCGAACTGCTTGGCCGCGAGATTCGCAAGCGGTCCGCCGGGGAGAGTCCATGCTTTCGGAACGGTAATTTCGCCGCCCCCGGGCGCTTGAACATTGGTCGTTTCGTATGGCACCTTGGCGCCGGTCTGGGATCCTGTCACCGCGCTTGCCAAGGTCGCTGCGGCCGGGACTTGACCCGGGACTTGTTCGACTCGAAACCCGGACGGGTTGCTAGGATCGCGTATCACGGCTCCAGCTCCAGGCGCTACGGCAGGCACCGCCGGAGCGATCTCGGCTCCAGTGAACGGATTGACCACGGGTGCGCCGGGACGCTGTGCGATGCCTTTGCCGGCCTCGAATTGCGCCTGTCCGACCTTCTCCAGCCCAGGCATTCCAATCAATCCGCCTAGCAACATAAGATCAGTGCCTGGAAGGGCGTTGGGAGACGTTCCAGAGGCCGTAGGGGTGTTCGCGCCGCTTGCCAGCGCCGGAGTCCCGCCGCCCAAGCCCAAGCGCGACAGAAGCCCCGGAAGCACGGAGTTGACGATTTCCTGCTGCCTGCGCTGGATCGCCTGACTTTGCAACGCGCCAACCAACTGCGCCGCCCCGCTCGCCTGCTGCAACTGCCCCAGACCCTGCTGCTGGTTAATCTGCGACTGCTGGAGGTAGCCGGCCAGCCCGGGGATATTGTCGAGTGCGGCCATCACGTTCCCCCAAATAGCTTGTTCTGGTTCTGGTTGCCGAGCCCTAGTTGCTGCAACGTATCGGCCAAACTCGGCGTCGGATTGGTGAGTTGCGCAAGCCCGCTACCGAGAGCGTTGAGCCCTTGCCCAGAAGTGCCGAGAACGGACGGTGTAAGACTCGCTACGGTATTGCCAGCGCCGATCGCCGTGTTTCCGGTGGAACGCAGGTAATCGTTATAGCCGCCCAAGTTGTAAGATGCGAGCTTGGCAATATCTCCGGGGCTTCCAGCGGGGTTGCCGTTGATCGAGAGCGCCCGAGCAGCGGCATCCGATGCGCCCATAGCGGGCGCTGACTGATACCAGCTATTCGGGTTGTTGAGTGCGTTGAGATACGCCCCGCTTGCGCCTTGCAACGTCGGCTTGAGTAGGTCTAGTTGCTGATTGAGCGATGAACGCTGGTTATCCGCGCCGGCAAGCCCGAGCAGAGTCGAACCGAGCGCGCCGCCGGCTTTGAGCAAATCTGGGTTCAATCCGAGAAGACGAGAGAGGAACGTGCTGCCCGCGCCCTGCGCGCCTTGCGCGAGCCAACTTGGGAGCGAAAAGGCTGCCGTACCGCCAGCGCCACCTAGCGCTGCTTGGGTAAGCGGATCAAGTCCTCCTCCAGTAAACGCCGCATCCTGCGCAGCCAGCATCCCAAGTTGAGTTTCCGGCAAAGATGTAAGGCCAGCGCCACCCGCCGACTGAATGGTCAATGGGTCCAGACCACTGCCACCGGTAAACGCAGCGTCTTGCGCTGCAAGCATGTCAGCTTGCGTCAATCCACCCCCGCCAGCTCCGCCGCCAGCACCAGACCCACCGCCCCCGAGCGCGTTGGACATACCAGAGAACGGATTGCTGACGCCATACGCGCTCATCAGATCAGGCAGCGCCAAGCCTCCAAGAGCAGCGCCGATTCCAAGCTTGACGCCGCCGCCCTCGGACAGGAAATCGCCGCCTTTGCTTTCCTGCAAGTCAGCTGGCAAGTTCTCATAGACCGCCGCGCCGTCCCCGCCGATGGTCGCGCGGAAATTGCCGCGCCCCGGAATGGAGACGGTGTAACTGCCGTCGCCGTTATCACGGTACGGGTTCCCGCCGAATGCGATGTCTGCCTGAGTTGTCATGTCCTATACCTCGAACCAGCCTGCAATCAGAAACGTGTTGCCGCTCGCAACCTGCGTCGGCAGGTAGCAGCGGCTATCGGTCACATCGACCGCGCATGATCCAACCGCGATATGCGTGGTGTCGTTCACCATATCTGCCTGTCCTGCCAGTCCCATCGCAGACCTTGGAAGCGCAAAGTACGTCGTCCCCGCAGTAGACGCGATCGAAGTAGCAGCCGATACCTTGACCTCGAAGAAGCATTGCCGCCCGACGACGCGAAAGCGCGATGCCGTCGTGAGCGCTCCGACAGTCGTAAGGCTGCTAAATGCCGCCGTCCATGTCGTGTCCCATCGGTCGATGCCCAGCAGATCGTTGAGCGCGAACGAGGCTGGATCAGCGTCTTCGAGGTCGCGGACATTCATGCTCCCGTGCCTATATTCATGACCGACGTATCATAGCGAAGGCGCATTGGCGTTGCGTCCGAATTAGTCAGCTTCCACGCGCGCTCCGGGCTGCTGCCAATTCTGACTCTTCTCTGCGGGCGGTTGGACATATCCCATGTCGTCACTGTAGAGAATGTCTGATAATCGTCGTCCGATGCAGAAAGCGTGAGCGTGGAAGACGTGCTCTGCCTGTCATAATCGACATATACATCCACGAAAAACATATCGTGTCCGCCAGCGCTCATCTTGTCCGTCTGCACGCTAGCCGTGAACGGCTGACCATCGTCGGTAAAGACGAAGTTCGCAGGGTTGATGAGGTAGACTTTCCCGGATGTCGAGGTCTTGCTTATGGCATACGTGAGCACGTTGCTGCCACTGGAAAGTCCTGCGAACTTGTACCAGAGATTCGCAGAGCCACTCCATTCGTGCCAGCGCTTTTCCTCCAAGCAGTATGTAAATGTGCTGCTGCTCGCCGTGACCAATACAAATGATCTGCCGTAGAAGCGCGCAGTGGCAATGCTGATGTTGTTAGGACCGGCCAGCATCAACTGGTTGTTAATCTCAGGATTGCTGATAGGCGTAATCCCACCATCATATTGCAGGACCTGTAACCCGCCCTTTTCCGTGGATCCCACGAAGAACAGAAAATCCGATATGTCTGCAATGCAATCCGCCGAGATCGCGCCGACCTTCTGCGTCATGCTCTGCACTCTGGAAAGCGGAGAACCAACGGCGTTCCCGGCTACTTTCCAGAACTCCACGGAATTCGTGCCGAATGCCGCGATATAGGCACGCCAGCGCGCAAGCCCAACGCCATTGTCTGGCTGGTCGTTGGTGCTATCGAAACTGGTCGAAGTCCACGACGATCCGCTGTTCAGATCGGAAGAGTAAATCTTCCCGGATTGGGTAAGAACGCTCACGTAGCCGTTCAACGCCTTGCCGACTCCAACTACCGTTTCGCCGGCGTTGCCTGGATAGTCTCCGTCACTTACCTTCACCAAGCCATTTGTTGTATCGTAAAGCCAAGCGGTGTTGTCACTACTGGTGATAAATAGAGTTGGCGTGCCCACGACATCGAGCTGCTCGATGCCGGTCGCCTTTCCGGTAATTGTGCCGAGAGAACTCGTGCCATCGTAGATCGTGCTATTGGTCGAGCCGAACGCGCTGATGACCTTTGTTCCTGAACCTTGTCCAGCCCAGACCATGATCGCGTTGCCAACTGAACCAGATGCCGGAGTGCTATTCACGCCCAAGCCTGGACGCTTGACTATATAGCGCTTGCCGCCTTCGACGACAATCATGCAATTCACCAGCCTCGCGTCTTTCACGGAAGAAGGATTCGAGGCTCCCCAGATAAAAGTCCCCCATACCCCGATCCCCCAGACTCCGGAGGAGCCGGAAAGAGCGTTGGCCGTTTCGATTCGCGTGTTATAAGCCGGGTCAGGAAGGAACGGGACAGGTTTCACGCAGGTAATCTTCCGTAGATTCCAGACTGGACTGAAGCAGTGCCATCATCTCCGTACCATGTCGTAGTCCCGCTCGCCGCAGATTGTTCGAGCCACACGAGCTTGTGACGCCCAGCGGTTACCGCTGCCTCATACGTAGCATATTGGGTGTTCCTGGTGGTAGAGGCGATTACGCCTGGGCCTAGCAACTGCGCCGAGTTAACTGTGGTTGAATCCAAACCAACGCCTATGTTGCCAGTGATTGAACTCGCGCCACTGTTGACCGCTTGCGACTGCGCCGTTGCCCATACGCTATCTTCGGATACCCCGATGATGAAATCGAGTTGATTCGCGGTATTCGCATTTGCCTGTCTCAATGTCGCAGTGGTGTAGTTCCAGCTATCAGTGGTATCAACTGCGCGCATCTGACGAAGAACGCGATTGTAGTAATTCCAGACATAGCGCTTGGCTAGAGAATCCTCGGTGGTGTTCGCTCCGCTTGAGTAGATCGTACCGACGTACCGGCGCGTTGTCGCCCCTGTCTTGACAAGCACGCCGTTCTGTGTCGTAAGCGCTGTCGCACGAGTGGTATCATTTGTCCATACCAGAGACTCAAGCGCCGCGATGCCGGAGTTGTTATAGCAAAAAACGTCATATGGCTTGCCGCTCGTGAGCGTAAGGGCTAGCGATAACTCAGTGAAAGTCAAAATCTGCCACCGAGCGCTGCCGTCGTAAAGCGCTATACGACTACCTTTGTACGGAGTGAAATAGAGCGTCCCGGCCGCTGTAACATCGCTCGTCGTTACCGGAACGCCAGTAGTGAGCGTCAGCCTGCCATCGCAAATTGAATTATCCGGTACACCGCTCGGATGGGCTTTGTAATAGAAGTCATTGATGTCCTGCGCCCAGCCCGCGCCGTCTGATTGCGTTACATCGTTTACAAATGTCGTATCTGTCATGTGTTATCCGGCCGTCACTCGTAACGGGCCTCCGCTGAAGGATTCGATGTTATCTTCGCCGTTCACGTCTGCGAGTATTTCATCTCGCTTACTCTTCCAAAGAGGCATCCTTGGATCGCGCTTGATAAACGGCTCGGCCTCTACCAACGATGAGTACAGATAGAGGTCAGGCCAGTTCTGGAAGACCGCGTTAGTGTTACCCGTGGACGTATCGTTCACCGCAGCCAAACGCATGTAGTACTCGGTCTGCACGGTATATGCCGAGTCCGGGTAAGGACCGAAGATGAAGTAGCCGGCCTCGCGCGCGATGAATTTCGGCTTGCTCCCGTTCACTCGATCCGGGTAGTTGTCGTAAATCCAGTTGTTCGTCTTGCGGTCAAGAGATTGTGTCGGAGCGGTGGTGATCACTGCGTTTTCCAGAGCAACGTAACTCGTCGGCAGCGCAAGGATTCCGCTTGTGCTGATTGTGCCGCTCACTACCGTGATCATGTCGCGCGTGCGGCATTTCCTGAAAATCCACTTCTCTCCGATGGTGATGATGTCCGGTACGCGGCTCGCCATATCGGAGGTGGAAACGTCCAGCCAATCTGTGACCGCTGTTTGCAGGTCTGCGTATGTCGCGAGTCCGCTCATGCCGTTTTCCTCAGTGACCAGACTTCCGCAGCCTCATGCTTGCCGATCAGATCACAAATTCGCTCGATCTCTTCGTCGCCAATATGCGGCCCGGTCGGAAGGCACAACCCGCGCTCCCAGATAGACTCAGAAACCTTGAATTTCTGCGACGTGCCAAATGCTCTCGTCAGATGCAGGGGCATGAAGACGGGTCGAGTCTCAATACCGGACATTTGCAGGTAGGCCGCAAGGGAAACCGGGTTGCGACTCTCGGCAACGAATAGCCACTGCCCGCGCCCATCAATCCGCTCGGCGTAGTGCGCCGCATTCTTTGCCCTGGTCGCGACGAGTTCGTCAATCCTTTCAAGCTGCGCGCAGCCAATCGCTGCTTGCAGGTTGGTCATGCGGTAGTTAAGACCGGCGACAAGGGCATCGTATTTCTCATCAAAGCCGCCGTCGCGAAAATAAGTCGCAGCGCCTAACTTCCCGCAGAGCATTCCGCCTTCTCCGGTCGTCATTGGCTTGTTGCCGTAGAACGAATATGCCGTCAGCCAGCCTGCGGGGTTTACCAGCCCGAGAGCTTCACAGGCGTCCTCGATGATGGGAATTCCGCAGAACGATTCGCCTGGCACATGGCAGTTCTGTCCGTACAGGTGGACTGCAATAATTGCCTTGGTGCGCCGGGTGATGAGTTTCGCAGCCTGATCCCAATTGATGCCGAAATCCTCGGTGACATCGCAAAGTCTGACGTTCGCGCCGAGCTGCTTGACCACGGAAGCGCACGCGGTAAAGGTAAGCGCCGGTACGATGACTTCATCGCCCGGCCCGATACCGAAAGTCATTAGGGCAATATGCAATGCACCCGTGCCACTGGAGCAGGCAATCGAGGAACGCCCTATCCATTGAGAGAACTCGTGTTCGAATCTATGCTCCCACACACCGCAGTGCGTGAGATAGCCCGAGTCCATTGCCTCTAGGAGATACTTGCGTTCGTTGCCGTCAAGCGACGGCTTCGCCAACGGTATCATGCTGCTCCCTAAGTAAGTGCGCCCACATCTCGCCGCTTATCATTTCCTCTGGTGTCCATTGCGCGTAAGCGAGGTCTGCCAACCACTGCTCTCGAGCTGGCGTTTTCACGTCGAAAAGGTCATCCCACGATCGGTTGGCAACAGGCAGTGCCATCGAACCTTCATCGAACGCAAATACGGGCACGCCTGCAATCGCCGCCTCCACTGCCAGGTTGGAGTTGAACGTCACCGCGACATCGCCATAGCGCCCACGGTCAGACATTGCTTCAAACGACTGATAGCAGCCTCTCGGCTCCGGCATTCTGGCAAGTGGATGCGGACGGAACCATACATTCGCATTCACCCTCAGATGGATTTCCTCGACCGCGCGATCAAGCCATTCGGCCAGGTTGATATGATCCACAGACGCATCCCACGGAACTTGTCCAGCCAGTACGACATCTCCGATTCGATTTGGCCTGACCCATGGCCTGAGAATAGCCGCTCGCCCTATGCGGTCGCACAATTTAGAAATGCGATCATCAGGCATTCCCTTATTGCGAAAATCCGCCCTGCCGTTAAGACCGTTAAGTCCAGCAGCGTAGTGGTGCCACGGCACATCACCGCGATTGAGGTATCCAGTTTCCAGCACCAGAGTATCGAAGCCGCGAGTCTTCTGGGCGCGCATTACTGCTCCGCGCGCATAACTCACCGGCACACGAGACTTGTAGACGCCGAATATCACGGCAAGCTTGGTCGGAGTGTATTTAGAAAGCGGCAGCAGTTCCTTTTCGCCAGGACATCCTGCAAACGCAGCCGCCAATACGAAATCATGCACGGGATTGCCGGAAAGGTAGAAGTTTGTTGTCATAGATCGTTCCAGCACACCAGCACGCCGTCAGACTTCGCTTCCCTTGGCAATACTTCTCCTTCGGACTGTACGAAAATAAAGACATGCTTTTTGCCAAGCGACATCATCTTGTCGAAGGCTTGCTTTTGCGTGCCGCGCCAGTTGACCTGCGAACTCCATACCAGATCGTAGTATCCTTCGTGGTTCAGCACGTCCTCGCACCTGAAGTCTGCTTCAGGCGCCAAAGTCTTTGCCGCTTCGATCGCAGGCTTGTAAATGTCGATCCCGACGTACCCGCGCGGCTTCTTAAAGTGATAGAGGAATCCACCGTAACATCCCACGTCGAGGACTGATTCAAACTTGGAGAAGTCTGTTTCTCGCATGTGCTCCACGACGCGCAGCGTCAGCGGGTCGTCCTTTGGATTCGCAATCTGTACGCGCGTGCGCTGAAGCATCAAATCCATACCTTCATCGCCATGCGGAAGCAGTTTGCACCGAGAAAGGATCGCAGGGGAAATCACGCGGCCTTCTCCGATTGGCTTGCGATGTAGGCTTCCAAGTCTTCCGGCGTCCCGAGAGGATGCATAGCAGAAGCCGGAATCTCGTAACTGGATATCGCGCCGTCAAAGTAATTGAAGCTGGGTGCGACATAGAACTCGCCGTTCGTGCGGTCTTTCGCGGCGATCATAGCGTCTGCCGACTTCACGAAATCGCTCCCGCGCCGCCAGAAGTAAATCCCTGCCGTCGCCAGATCTGAGATTTCACGCTTCTCTGCGACTTCGACTACCAGCCCCTTGTTGGTGAGCACATACGACCATTTCGGCCCGCTGGCCCGGAAGGTGACGATGCCAGCATCAGCAGACTCGCCGATGAAATCTGCAATGGACATATCCACCAGTTGATCGCCATTGGCGATGATCATAGGATCGTCGTTGTCGATTATGTCGCGAGCGAGAAGAACCGTGCATGCCGCGCCTTCAGTCGCGCCATTGGCGGCAATGACCGTACACCCCTCCGCGCAAGCAAGGGCGTCGTTCGCGTGTTCCGAGCGCGCGATCAGATAAAGCCTACTAACGCCCTTGGGAACAATGTTCTCGATCACGCGCGCGACCATCGGCCGCCCCAGCACGTCAATGAACGGCTTGGGTTTCCGGTACGACGAGAACCGAGTGCCGCGCCCCGCGATCGGTATGACGAAGTTCAGCAAGTTTTCTCCCTATGGCTTCAAACGAAACATCGTTGTATCCATCCACCTTCAGCACATGCGCACCGCTCGCTATAGCGGCACGCTCTCCAATATTTGAATCCTCTACAATCAGCGTCTCGCACGGAAGCGCCCTGAATTGCTTCATTGCCTTGAGATACATTTCCGGGCTTGGCTTGGGCTGGGCATCCTCGTTGCTGAAGACCGCATCCACGAATGCCGTAAGCCCAAGTTGGCTCAATGCCATGTCTACGGTTTCACGCACGGCGTTGGAGCACACGCCTATCGAATAGGATCTGTGAAGGAGCAGCAGCATTAGCACCTTGCTGAAATCCGGCCGCATCTCTGCGAGCAGCCTCATGGTTTCGGCCTGCTTGGTCACGGCGACATCCTCGGATGCGCCCAGCATCCTGAGCTTGATCCTGGTCGGCAATCCGTTGAACCTGCGCTCATGATCCGCGCGTGAAATCGGTGCGTAGTCGTGCGTCAGGAGCGCTCGGTTAAGCGCCTCGAAATGCAGCTCCGTCGCATCTAACAACACGCCGTCCAGATCAAACAGAATGCAGGTAATCATCCAGTTCTTCCGGGTAATCGGTGCAGATTCCAGCAACCCCGTCTTTTTTCCAGACGCTCCACCAGTATTTCCTGCCGAGCAGGATATGAAGCTCCGGCGACACGCAATAGTGCCCAGGAGCGCTGCGGCGCATCGGCCTGTCCTGCCACACAGCACATCCGTTCATCGCCTCGCGCGGCATTCTCAGCTCATGCGGTATCGCCGCCGGATCAACACCGATCAGTTCCATGTCGAAAATCAGGCATTGCCCGCGCTTCTTCGCGAAGTCTATGAGTTCTTCTGTGTCCGAAGCTTCCTTGATATTGAGAAGGAGCAACCCTATGGTATCTTGCAGATCCCACAGACTTTCGCCGTCTCCTGGCTCATGGGTAAGTTTTCCCCCGCGCACGTCTATCTCGCAGCCCCATCCCCTGCCAAGGCACTCTCGGATGGCATGCACACGATTCTCCCGATCGCTGTCGCGGCCGTTGAGATATCCCCTGTGCGATACGACTAATGTATTGATGGTCCCTCCCACTTAAGCTCATAGCGCGCCGAGACGTATGGACTCGGCTGCTGTGGCAGGAACTCGCAATCGACGTTGCCGAAAACACCCAAGCACGGATTTCGGAACGCGCCATCCAGGGAAGCGTTAATCACGGAAGTCTTAGTGCGCCCGGCGTACATGGCGAGCACCATCCCAAACCCGCTATGGGCGACGTAGACGCGCTCGGCGTGCTGAGCTGCGTGAATTTTCTGCCAGATCGTCCAGTTCTTCCCGTTAATACCACCGTCGATCTGATCGGAGATGAGAATAATGGGCTTGCCTTGTTCTGACAACCCATCGATAAATCCCTGCGCCCAGGCATCGAACTGCGTCCCGCTCACGGCGTTCCTAGGCTTCTTCTTGCCGATGTCTTCACGCCTTAGCTGTACGACGATATAAGGCTCACCAGGCAGTTCCGGCGGTGCCAGTACGTCTGCGGATGCGATGAAGCCATTAACGGCGAGCTGCGCGCAAGCCCTGTCACTGTGCATGCGGATGATCTTCGGGCGCGTCGTGTAGGTCGCTGGAGGCAGGTATCCGCCGAACTGCGGATCGGGTAGCCACTGCGGCACTTCGATCTTGGCGCCTTTGAACGGGTGCATGAAATGCGTAGCGAGCACGGCATCGAAATCATCCGTCACCGGGGGCGCGTCCAACCATTCGCTCACGAATGCTGGTTTCGCAATGTAATCGCGATGCCTGAATCCGGCCTCGCAATGTCCAGTACCAGCCGAGCCACCGTCGTAGACGGAAAACTCCATGTCGGGATACTTCGCCTTCAGTACCTGCGCACAGAAAAGCGCCGGGAAGCCGTCGCCCCATCCTTCCTGTCCGTTGACGGTAGTGGAGGCGTAGACTTTCATGTGCAGGCGTATACCAGATAGGCACCAGCGTCGCCCGGAATCACTTCCGGGTTCTTCTTCGATTGCTGGCAATGACGTTCAATCGTGTTCCAGCCCGTAGAGCGAAGCAATCCCTCGAATTCATCGGGCGTGTAGTGCCGCTGATGCGGATATTGATCACCGGCGAAATCTTCTGCCCTGAATGGCAGCACGAGTTCGTTCGGGACCGAGCAGATGAGACGCGGAGAACACTGACGGAACGATTTGAGCGCTGGCGTCGGATCAGGCAGATGCTCGATTGTCTCGAAGGAAACCACCCAATCAAAGCGGAGGGCGAGATTCAATTCGCACACGTCACCGCAAACGTACTGCGGCCCGGTGTAGTATTCGCTCGCGGTCTTGATCGTATCCTTATCGATGTCTATCCCTAGCATTTGGCACCCTAGGCTTTGCAACAGGCACGATCCGTAACCAACACCGCATGCAGCATCGAGAACTACCCCGCGACAATACAACGCCGCGAACATATAACGGGCGAGATGATTGCGGCTCACCATCTGCACGCTGGTCGCTTGCTGACGCTCTCTTGAACGAACTCCGGCTACGGCTCCGGTTATGCTCATTGCGCCACCATGATTCTGCGCGGTTCAACGATGTCGCCGGGACGCAGTTCTAAGTCGTCCTTGCGATTACCTTTGAAGTGCGTCATATATCGACCCAGAATCGTGTTGACTTGCGGGTGCATCGTTCCACGTGGAACATCTGATGCGATGTCAACGAACTCAGGGCCGTTGCCGAACACCTGCCGTATCGCATCGAAGCCGCCGCAGTCGTGCCAGTACTGCTGCGAGAAAATCGCCCCGCTCAGAAACACGTTGAGGTAGTTCTTCGCAAACCTGCTGGCATGCGGATGGTTGCCGTTAAAGCCTATGAATCCGGTTTCAGTGAAGTACCAGCCGTCACGCCCGAGGTAGCAGCAAAGCGCATCATCCGGCAGCAACTGATCAAGCAACCATTCCGGCACCGGCGTATGCGTCACGGTATCGGCATCGATCCAGAAAACCTTGCCGCCGTACTTTCGCATCGCGTGCATTTCTATGAACGCCTTGCGTGCGTGGCGCGCGTCGTAGTTGATGTCGTACTGAGTTCCGATGACTCCGCGCATGATGGGAAAGCGCAGATTGTCCATGAACTCGGTAAGGTGCGGGACTTCCTCGATCGGATGCCATGAAATACCGTGCGTGAATTCAAAGCCCTCGCCCTCGTAGAACACGGTGAGGCGCACACCCGCCGGCCAGAAGCGCAGGAACGATTCGATAAAGCGCTGTCCATAGCGCTTGTATCCCTCCTCGTTGAAGGAGGTCACTACGTTTGGCAGCAGCTTGTCAGGCCGCTTGACGCTCGTTCCGGCTTCCAGAATCACTGAACTTTTCCTCCAGTCGTTGACGTACTTCGGCGATCGGCCAGTCAGACCCTTGCTGCCTGAAAAGCTCGACCGATTTGGCCCAATGGAAATGCCTCCCCGATCTTCCGTACATCCAGATCGGACGGGAAGGAACGAGGCACCAGCATTCCTTCCCCAAGGCCCCAGCAGCATGCACCGCCGTCTGAGTAACCGTGATCACCATATCCAGCTCGGCAATCAAGGCGAGCGTGATGTCGTAGTCGTAGCACTGAACTGCCCACGGCCAATGCATGATATTCAGGTTGTGCTTGGCATTGAACGCATCCAAATCCTTAGGCGGCTTGTACTCAAGGCTCACCCAGTGGGCATCGAACTCTAGGATAGGAAGCAGGGTTTCCAGAGCGATCGAGCGCACCGCTTTTCCGGTAGGCGCGATTCCTCCGTTCCAGGTAATGCCGATGCGCGGCTTTTTCGGCAAAGAGTCAAAGCGCGCCTTGAACATAAGGCGTAGCTCTGGATCAGGGATCAGATATGCGCCACTCGGAAAGTCAGAGTTTGTGCGCCGGTAGAACTGCGGGAGTTGTCCGAAAGAGACGTGCGCATCGAAGTTCCGCCCGTTGACCCAAGTTATTTCGCTGTCGTAGCGCGTGCCGCGGACTTCCTGATCTGGAAATGTCCTGCGAAACACTGTCTCCAGCCGCTTATCGCACTCGATCACGACAGAAGCGCTATCGCGGATAAGATCGGCGATGCAGGAACCAAAGTTGATCTCGTCTCCAATGCCCTGCTCTCCGAATACGACGAGGTTCTTCCCCTTGCTGCCATCCCAGCGCGGCTCACCGGAGTAGCAGCGCTCTTTGCGATCCTTGTTGTTGCCGAAGTTGCAGTTATAGCCTCTCCAGCCCTCTTCCCAGCGCTCCATGCCCAGATACGCCATGCCGCGGTTGACCATCGAGTCCATAAGCCCTGGCTTTTCTGCAATGGCGCGACTGCAATAGCCGATTGCATCTTCAAAATTCGCCCTGTTGAGACTCACCAGTCCAACCCCGTCCAGAGAATTGACGAAGCGTTGATCTAAAGCGAGCGCCCTGCGGAACGCGCAATCCGCCTCATCGAAGCGCTGCATTTCGTAGCAGGTCTTGCCCAGGTTGTGCCACGCCGCGGCCATTTGCGGCACCAGTTCAACAGCGCGAGTCATCACCTGGTAGGCCAATCCCGGTTTTTCCAGTTTCAGGAATACGTAGCCCATGATATAGAGCGCGCGCGGGTCGTTCGGCTCGCTATCGAGGTACGGGCCGAGGACTTGCGTCGCGCCCTCGTAGTCACCGCTTTCCGCCTTGGCCGCGATGTCTGCGAAGTTGATCATTTAAGCGTGCTTTCGATATATGCTCGCAACGCGCTGAACTCGGCAGCGATTTCCTCCATGGTCCCTTCCACCTTCACCCAGTAACGGGTCTGGGGCTCGCGGTGCGTCAGGCCAAATTCGCAGTGCGGCTGGAATAACTTACGGCGCACGTCGGCCATAGTCGTCATCTGGTCATTCACGCCGTCTCCTTCATCCGCTTCAGCACAGGCGCCGCATGCACCGAATTGCCCATGATCTCAGCCCAACTGACGCTAGAGGTCATAGAACGCACTTCGGCCTGGTATTCCTGGCCGAATTCGCAGTCTTTAGTCTCCGGGAAGATCGGAATGCCCTGGGTGAAATGGACGAGCTTCGCATCCTTATCCGGGTCGTCGTAGCCGACCAGGTGATTCCATTCGGAAGGAAGCGCTCCCACTTCACCCCACTCGAACGAGAACGGATCGCCGTTTTCGACATACTCCGGAGTGAGTTTGTGGCACGCCTCGCAGTTAAACAGCATGAGGCTCGGCCATTCGTAACGCAGTTTGTTCTGCACGACTTGAACCGCGTATTTCGCGTCGTACATGTCAATGAGTTCGGCGATGTCTGAGCGCGCCATCATGTCGGCGTCCAGAAAAAGCGCCCGCCCGTAGTAGCCGCAAAGCCACGGCACCATGAACCTTGAATAGGTGAACTCCGTAAGCCCAGTCCTCTTGATCGGCAGCGAAGAGAGAATGAGAGGAGTAATCGTGAGCGGCCTACTGCTGCGGCCAACAATCGAGCAGGCGAGCGCAAAAAACGCAATCGGTTGCCTTGGGTCCACGCCGATAAAGATGCGGTCGATCATCGCTGTGTTTCCTGCCATCCGCAGATTGTGATTTTCTGGATTACGGAGGCTGCCGGCGTCCCGAACTCGGCGACTACGGGGTTGCCTGTATTACACGGCATGTCCCAATAAAAACTCTGCGCGTTGGAACCACCGGCTGCCACGATGAAATCTAGGGATGCAAGCACCGTCCCGGCAATGGAAGCATCCCGGATGCTGCACGTCGAAGTCACCGCTGCCGCCGCCTGATTGCGAAGCGAGATATTGAGATTCGTCAGGTTCATAATCGCAGTGGGGACTTCTGGCGTCGGGGACGTTGCCACGCAAGTTGTATTCGCCGCTGGAGCGGCGGTTGCCGTCCACCGCTTCCCGAGCGTGTTCATCAACAGGCTGTCTGCATGTTTTGCCATTTCAGTTCCTCACCTCGTGACGTTTAGCGGTAGTCTTGAGCCAGCGATAATCAGGCGAATTGATCTTTCGCACGACGGCAGGCCAGTGATCGCGCTTATATGCGTCGATCCCGTCCTCTACCATCCACTTCTCTATGAGGATGTTGGGAATCGTCGCGTAGTGCCACATGCCCGCTTTCATGCCGCCCTTGCTGTACTCCGGCATGTTGGCAAGCGTCTTGTTGACTTCCAGGATTGACTCGACATCTGCCTCGCGTCCGACATAGGTAATGTCGGTTTGCGGATCGTAGTCGAACCACGTTGTCATCCCGGTCAGGGGATCGAAATCAATAATGCGTTTGCTCATGGAAAAGCTCTCCCACGCTCCGCCGCATCCACAAGGAGGAGAGTCGAATAGGGTTTCTGCGTGGGAGAGGGCCTCACGGCTAACTCGTCGTCAAATCAGCGACCTTGCCGCTTGCCGCCTGATTGCGCGAGACAAGCGTGTACTCGGCCAGCATCTGACGCTGATCCGAATCGCCAACCTTCGCCAGCGGGAACTGCTGGAACGGCCGCAGATACGCAACGTCCCAATAGTCCATGTCGAGGACACAAACCGTGCGGTCGCGATTAAAGCGATTCGGGACGACCTGGTGGTCGCCGTAGTCGCTCACATACGCATCCGCCGCCGCGATGATCGTGGCCTGGCCTCCCGCCTTCTGGAAGATATTGTTGGTCAGGATGCCCGAGAAGCCGCTGATCTTGGTCTTGTTGAACGGGCCTGCCATGATCGTTCGCGGATTTCCCCCGGCCGTCCAGCACGCGCGGATGATCGCCTTGACGCCGGCTTCGGTGATGGTACCCTGAAGCGAATTGTCGGTAGGCGCTTGCACGATGCCGGAAAGAAAGCCGGTCGATGTGGGCGTGCCACCAGAACCGAGGCTCGTCCAGTTAGACGAGAGCCACGATTCGAGGGAACCAGACTGCCGAGCCGTTGCAGCGCCCCCAGCAGTGGACGCCTTGTTCTGCGTCATCTGCGCTTCCATGTCGCGCTTCAGGCGCTTGCCGTAGAGCACCAGCTGGTAGGCCATCTCGTCCTTGCGGCCTGCCGTGGTGATCGCCGACTGCGTGCCGGAAATCTGGAACGCATAGGTAGCGATCTGCGCGTAATTACCCAGGCGCACTGTCGGCACGACGCTGGTATTACCCGGCGTATCGCCTTCGATTGCGGCATTGGTCGCGATCGCCGACTGGATGGTGTCGGTCTGCCATTCGTGGAACACCGCTTTTGCCGTCTTGCGTCCGATACCGGACATGAACGGCGTATCAACCGGCGCGATGTTATAGATGAAGTCTTCCAGATCCTCCCGATTGCCGATCGACTGGAAGGTCTGGAACGTTGCGGTAGGTACAGTCATTGCTGCATGCCCCTGTCAAGGGCGCTCAGTCGAAGAAGTGTCGCGCTACTGCGCGGGCGTCCTCATCACTGTGCGAGCGCCTTAGTTTCGCCATCGCCTTGGCTTTCGCCTCGACGTTCGGGTCCGACTTCTCAGCAGCTGTTCCGGGCTTGACGACCTTGGGAACGAGAGTCACCCGCTTTTCGACGCTGGGCTTTGCAGCTTGCAGGTCACGCCACTGTCTCGCATCGTTCATCACCTTGATGAGACGGTGATCGACAATGGCATTCACTTCATTGCTGGAGAATCCATAGGACTCTCCAGTCTTCAGAATCTTACTGTACAGATCATCATTCCAGCCCGCAATGCCTTTTTCCGGATCGCGCAGCGTCTCGACGGATTCAGCGGCCTGCTTCGCCATCAGCGCTTTTGTTTCCTGTTCTCGCTGCTGTGCAAGCGTCGCGTGCTCTTGTTGTGCCGCTTGGAAGAACGCCGAGAGTTGTTGCTGCTTGGCCTGCAACGCAGCCCAGCGTGCCGGGTCGGTCTGGGCGAGCTCGACGAGGTTGACCCCGTTTAGTTCAGGCGCAACTATCTTGGCGACGGCACTAGTGAAGATTTCAAGCTTCTTGCCATATTCGGTCGTATGCTTTGCGATCTCAGCCTTTAATGTCTCCGGCATGGAATCGCGAATCTTGGCCGCTTCCTGCATGCGGGCGTATGACGCCTGCGCCAGTTGGTAGCCCTTGCGAAGTTCCGCTATGGGCACCTTTTTCGGCTGGCCATCAACGGTGATCTCCATCTCGATCGCGTCCAACTGATCGAGCGGGATTTCGGCAACCGCTTTCTGGGCGGGAACCTCTTGCGAAGGCGCTGGCTCCTCGGTGGCAGGCTCCGTTGCCGGCTCCTCGGTTGCGGGTTCTTCGACGGGCGCCGGTTCTGGTGTCTTTGCCGGCTCCGTCTCCGGTTCGCCAGACTCGAACTTCAGCGTGTCGTCCATGATGCGCAGCGCCGCCTGGTGCGCGAGCATGTCTTCGGTCACGCCCGGAGGCGCTTGTGTCTCTTCGGCCATTATTTCTTCCTCATTTTCCCGAGCGTCACCGCGAGGCGAGCGCGCTGGCCCAACTTGCCGCCGGCTTTGGCGGCTTTAGCGAGTTTCGCCGCAGGAATTTTCTGTCCCTGCGGGACATGCAGTTCTGAATGCAGCGCCCCCGGATGCTTGATTGCGCCGGCTATGAAGTTTTTCGCCACGGCAAATCCCCTATGAAATGCGCAACGGTATCGACGACACCTGAGGGCCTCGCCTTTTCCATTTCAGCGAGGACTCCAGTTTCCATCGTCGATTGCAGGCAACCGAGCAAGTCATGCAGCAGCGCATAGCGTGCGCAGAGCTTTTCCCGGAGCTTTTCGTCAGCGAACGCAGAGCGTCGGATTCCAGCGAGCAGCGCATCCTCGACCTTTTCGACCGCTTCCCGGAAGACCTCATCGTTAATGATCTGGCGCGCGCGTTCGGCATTTCTGATCTCCTTTTCAGGCGTCATATCAGAGCTATAACTTCCATGTCGTCCTGCTCGATGACCGCCTCATCCATTGATTCTATGAATCTGTCCAGTGCCGCAATCTCGTTTTCGAGTTTTTCCAAGCCGCTTTCTATCTGAACGCGCTTGAACTCGATTTCAGGGAGCTTCGAGAGCGCGCCTTCCCGATAACGCGGGTCCGCTACTTTCTTCTCAACCGCCTTCTGCGCCCTGGCAAGATCGGCTAATTTCGCTTCCTCGCGTTTTCTCTTGCGCTCAAGCAAGAGCCTGTTTCGGTCGGCGTTGAGCTTGTCTTTCCATGTAAGCTCACCACCAGCCCCTATAATGATGGTCTGTACCGGCGTCGGCGGGACGGGAGCAGCACCGATACTCGCGCCGGTGATGACCCCGAATGCGATGATATGGGCTAGGTTCATGCGCCCTTGTACCCGGAAGCCGAGACGCTAATTCGGGCGACGGCTACTGACGCCTGACATGAAACTGTTGCATTTGCGCTGAACCGCAGCGGCGTCGGGAGTGCGAACGCAGCTCCGGCAGTTACAGGTGCTGGAATAATATAGACCGTGGTTGCGCCATCCAGGAGAGAAACTTCCGAGAAGGTGGATGAGCTGTTGCTGATCATGACCTCGGTGAGATAACTCCGAACCCCAGCCCCGGCCGGCGCAAAAAGCACAGCGCTTGCCGCAGTAACGCCGGCGACGGCGGTCATCTGGAAGTTTTCCGGATTCGCATAGGGGAGCACGATCTGTTTGCCGACCGCGTCCACGTTGATATAGGAGCGAGTGGAGTGCGCGACTGCTACCGGCTCACTGGTGACGGCTCGGGCCGCGGAGAGAAGCGGGTTCGTCGTTACCGTGACGCCTGTGGCCTGATCTCCCACGGCGGAAACGTTCCCCTGGACCGTGACGCCCCAAACACCGGACTGCGCGACACTGGGAGTGCCGTTGACCGAAACCGACCAAGCCCCGGACTGAGCAACTGACGGCGTGCCGTTCACGGAGACTGCCCAGGAACCGTCTTGCGCTACAGGAAGACCGGCGCCTGCCGCAACGCGATTTACAGTTCCAGAGGCTCCCCAGGCTAGCTTGCTGTACGGGATGATGCCGCCTGCTGCATCGGTATCGGCAACGAAAGTCGCCCCACCTGATCCAGCATTCGTATTGAGTAAGGTATCAGCCACCGATGAACCTCCCGCCGGAACCGGCAGCGCTTAACCCGTCATCCCAACTGCTGATCCCCGGAATGATGAGGGGGTAACGCGTATTGGTTCCCGTGAATGTCGGAGTCGTGTCCGCCGTCACGTACTGCACATCCGTTCCGAACGGCAGGCACTGACGGTGCGCTGCGTTCGCGAGCGTCATGTCGTAGAAAGTCAGATTGTTCGCGGTGGTTGGCTTCACCATCAGCCGATAGGTCGTGCCCGCCGTGAGCGTGTAGGACTGCGAGAGGACTTCTGGCATCCAGCGCACCGTAGCCGAAGCAGAAATGGTATTCAGATCAACCGTGGTGCCCCCGGCAATCCCAGCTACTTTCTCGGTCAACGTCGTGCCCGTGTAGAAGTTAATATCCGCTTCCGAGTTAGCCGCCATCTGAAGAAGCGGCGTGAATACGTCGATCCCCATCGCTACGCTGGGCGTAATCTCCATGCCAACCTGCTTGGCGGCAGAACCAGTATTGATGACCGTGGTCGTCAAGCTCGATGCGGGTATCGCGCCGCGCAGCGTGCCATAGGTGCCATCCGAGAATCCAAGCACGATAACGGCGATGCGGCTTGCATCCAGCGTCCACGACGCAGTTAGGACAGAAGTGCCAGCGCCTTGCAGAAACGGCGAGACGTTGAGCGGTACTGTGACGCCTGAAAACTGAATGGAGTCAGCGCCGCCAAAGGTCGCATACTCAGCGACTACCGCAACCAGTTGGCCGTGGGCAATACTGCTCGAATCCTCCGTGAAGTTGCCCGTAGTCCACCAAGTCGATACCGCCGGAATGCTGGCATTGGCTTCGGTTTCCTTGCAGTTGTTCGTCGCCCCGCTTACCGTACCGTCAGGCTGATACGGAGGTCCTCCCGCCGCGTTCACGCCCTGGATCGAAAACTGCACAGTGCTGCCGCCGGCCTTGGTAATCGTAGCGCCGGTTCGCACCTCTACAAACCTGATCTGCTTCGCAGCGCGATCCTTGTTGCACATGCGCCCGACCCAGGCCGTCTTGTGGCCTGCCGCAGTCATTGCAGCAGTGTTGCCAAAAGCCGGCGCTCCGTTCGATGCGATCGGGAAGAGGACCTCCGGTGACTGCGCGCCGGTGACGAGGACTTGTGCCATCAGGAAATCGCCGTCGCCGTGTTGATAGTAAAAGTCTTGCCGATGACGAGCGCGGGATTCGAGAATGCCGGATCGTTCTGCTGCCAGAGCTTCATTGCGCCGCCCAACATCGGCGGCAGCAAATCCATTGGCTGATTGACAAAAGTCACGAAATCGGCCGGCGCATTCCATTCGATTGAGAATGCGTTGCCGGTGAACGTGCCGAGAATCGCGACGCTCCCGTTCGCTCTGCGCTGGGCATCGGTAATCGTAAGTGTAATGATCGCCATCTAGGTAAGCACAGGCCGAACGCCTGTCGCCCTCTTGGTTTTCGGATCGCGGATAATTTCCTTCGGAGCCGCAGCAATCTTGTGCATCTCGGTGATGCGTTTTTCCTGCTCCGCAAGCTTGGTGATCACCATGTCGTGAGTCGCGCGCTGGTTCTCCAGCGCCTTGTCTATCAGGCCCTGCATCAGCAGTTGCGTCTGTTGCATGGACTGCTCTTGCGACCTCGCGCGCATTTCCGCCGCCAGTTCGGTCAATTTGTCCTGCGATTTTTGCTCGCGGTCGCTTAGATGCATCGCCGCGTCCATCTGGTGTTGTCTTTCCTGCAATGCGGCGTCAATTTGAGCCGCCATCGCCGATTGCTGCGCCTGGAATTGGCGATCTCTCTCTTCAAGTTGCGCCTGAACAGAGAGCTGCAATTTTCTGAACTCGTCCGCCATTTGCGCTTTTTGCACGCCGGCCTGAATCTTGATCATTTCAGGATTGGGCTGCGGTTGCGGCGGCGGCAACGATGCCGGGTCGGTGAACATCTGGTCCGCATCCTTCGGGAACACCGACTTTGCCAGTTTGTGAGCTGCAGCATAAGCATTGCCTTCGCTCACGATGCGCCCCATTCCTTCTTTAACCAAGCCAACTTGCGTATTCAATATCTGCTGCGCGCCCTGGAGGACTGCGCCCTGGCTTCCGGTGCCTATTCCGACGGTCACGGTCATCTCGAACTTGTCCGCCCACTCGCGCGGGTTGACTTCCACCCACTTGCCGCGGAGTTTCACGATTTCTGCCTGGTTCTGGTGCTTTGAAACAAGCTCAAGGATCTTGAGGAAGAGTGGCTTTACGGCAAGCTCACCCAGAATCCGCGCCATCAGGTGAACTCGCTCCTGGGAAGCGTTATGGATCAGCTCCGCGACATGCGCCTTCTGGTTGATCGCATCCGGGTTCACCCCTTGAGGAAAATCCGTGATTCCGACCCTGTTCTGCTTTACCTTGTCGAGATATTCGAGCAGTTGATAAGCAGGCGCCCCCAGGACGGGCGTATCGAGGCGCTTTACCGCTCCGAGCGCCTTGACTCTGACGATCCCGCCGGGGCGGGAATTCATCAGGTCTTCCATGTTGACCATCTGGTCTAGCGCTTCCCAGCGGCCGTTATTCGCGTTGTAGGTGTTGTCGAAGATATTTCTGAGAAGCATCGACTTCTGGAGCTGCACTTCTCCGATCAGGTCGTAGATCGAGAGTCCGTAGTGCTTGTGCGGCATCAGAATCGCCGTTCCTGAAATCACCGGCAGCGAGTCGAATTCCTCGTTATCGAGAACCTTTCTTCCGACTTTGATGATGCGGCGAAACTCAGCGATCCCATCCCCGTCATAGTCAACATGCAGATAGCATTCCGCGAGCCAGACCCGGCGGGTGGAGGGATCGGCATTGCCAGGGTCGGGGCTATACGCATAGGCATCGTCGAACTTGTCTCTTTCCATGCGCTCCATGTTGAAATCCGCATTGGGAGCGTAGTCCGCAATCTCGTCTGGAACGTCGAATCCCATTTCGCGGATTTCGGACAGAGACTTTCTTGTCCTGTGTTCGACAAAACGAGACTTCGAGAGGTCGTTTCTGGTATCCCTGGAGATCAGAATCTCCTCCGGAGGGCACGGCTCTACGCAGACTTTTCCGTGTTTCCTGTTTCTGCGGAAAACGGCGTCGTGATACTTTATCGGGACACTTTGCGGCGGCATTCCGGGATTTCCGGGAAGCGATACCGTCTGCATGTTCTCCGTATGCTCGATCAACTCGACTTCTGGGTCCGCCGCGATCTGCAAAAACTCCGCGTCTGTCAGATTTTCATACGTTTCGCGCTGGGATTCCTCGTATTCATCCCACCATGCCTTCACAAAGCCGTTTTTCTGGAGCAGCGCGTCCTTGAAAAGCGCATAGAGCACCAGAAATCCGGGATTTCGCTCCCAGAAGACGTAATTCAGGTAATCGGTTGCCTGTTGCGCCGCCTGCTCGTCCTGCGGCTTCTTCGCTTCGCAGCGAACGATCTCGTCGGACGCCGAGAATATATCCATCAGCATCGGTAGGATGCCCTCAACGGCGTCTTTTACCTCAGTGGTGATGACCTGGGAGCGTCCTTCGACCTCGTTGCCGTAGGGTTCTCCGTAGTAATACTGCATGGCTGCGCGCCGGGACTCGGCGAGTTTTCCCGTTATGGAAGACAGGCAATTTGCCTCCTCCTGCTCGATCAGCGCGAGCAATTCGGCGTCCGTCATCGTCCTTTTGCCGCCGTCAGGCATACGATTCCCAATCTCGCATGGCCGCGTGCATCTCCTGCATTGCCTGCGGCGAGTCGTCGCCCGTCACAACGCGAAGGCACGCAGCGCTCAACTTCGCTTCGAGGGCTACGGCGTCGGGCTTCAGAACCTGCGCCCAATAGCCGTTTCTGCGTTCGACGACGCAGTGCCGGCTGTCCGGTTCTGGCTTACTGGCGGCGCGCATTATTATCCTTCGCCGGCAGCGAGAGCGGTTTCGCAACTGGAATTTCCAGCTGCGCCACGCGCTTTTCCAGTTCCTCGAGCTTTTCCTTCAGTTCCTGCATCTGGGCATACTCGCCCCGGCTCATCGTCATACGATCCCCGATTTCCTTGGATAGGCAAGAGGCTTGCTCCACTCTTCCGAGTTATTCATCGTCGTAGAGTAAAGCGCAGCGTACTGCAATGCGTCGTGCAGATGCGAGTAATCATTCTTGTCCGGCACGTCCTTGTACCGATCTTCGCCCACGACCTGAAGCCGGCGATACTGATAGCGCCCGTTGAAGCCGCGGCGGATCATCTCGCACTTCGGATCGACGATAAGGCACGGTTTCCCGTCAGTCAGGCGCGTCAAGTACTTTGCCACCGCTTCGCGTCTTGCCATGAATTTGTTCGAAGCCGCCGGCACGCAGGCAATGCCTTCCTCGGCCAGTTCCTGAAAGCAGGTTTTCTCCTCCGTGTCCTTGCCCGCCATTCCTGCGGGATCCCCAACTGCCTGAAATCTCTTTCCGGGATAGTTCAGACTCAGGAACGGGCGCACCACGTCTCTTGCGAACTGGCGGATGCCCATGTCCTTTGCGAACAATTCGTCCAGCACGAGCAACTGGCCTCTAGGCGACACCTGGCAGACGACGCACGCGGGCGTCAGTCCGTAGTCGAACCCGAGCAGCAGCGGCAGCGTTGCAATCACGCTCGCTGCGCGGCAGTGAATCTCATCGGAATACTCGGGATAGACCGGCCTTCCGTCTGCAATCGTGCCGTACTGGCCTAGAATGAAAACCTTGATCCATTCCCTGGTCTTGCCCGCCGCCTGCCGGAAATAATACTGATACCCGCCCGGCAAATTGTCGATATTCTCGGCGCCTGGATTTTCAACCAAGGCGCCCTTCTCCCATTTCAGCGCCCCAGGCTGGGAAAAGAAGTCCCACGCCGGCGGTTTTTCCTTCTCCGCAATCGAGTACCACCAGTGATCGTCATCCGGCGGGTTGGTATCCATGATGACACCCGTCCAGCTCGGACCTCCCTTTCTCTTGGGCGGATAGCGTCCGACCCGCTGAGTCAGCATGTCGAATACCGCCTTGGGCGTCTCGCCGGCTTCGTTGATCCAGCCGCCGGTCAGCTCCAGGGACTTCAATTTCCCGATCTCCTGCGGCCTGTCAACCGGGAAGAACAGGGTTTCCATGTCAACCGTGGTCCCGTCCGGCAACGGCGCCTTTACCCAGCAGGTAATGGGCGCGTCCCATGTCATCTTCCCGAACGGAAACCACTCGCACCACGTCTTGATCGTGGTGGAAATCAACTCCGGATAGGTATTGCGGATTACCGCCCAGCGCGAGGAGCGAACCCCGTTGTAGGGCTCCTGCCTGCAAGCGCGGTCGAATACCTCGACGCAGCAAGCTGAAGACTTGCTCGATCCTACCGGCCCTCGCAGCCCCCGGACAAAAGCGTCCGAGAGGTGAAAGCGCTCTATCGTCGGTCCGGCAGGCTTATATTCGAGAACTTCCAATCACGGGTTCCATCTCCTTTAGTTCATCTATGGTTATTTTTGTATATGAAGCAAGGTCGTCACGCCAGAATCTTCCCGTCTCACTTCCCCTCCACCGCCGCATTCTCCGCGCTCGCATCAGGCACAGGCAAAATGTCCGCGATCGCCGCAGCCAATTCCGCAGAAATAGGCTCCGGGGCGCTCGCGCTCACGCTCGCAAACTGCACCCCAGCCTCAAACCCTGCCTGCCAGTCCCGCCCCGCCGCGTCCTTCTCCCGCTCCGGACGCTTCTTCGCCTGCGTAGCCCAATAATCCGCAAACTCATTCATGCCGCCTCCAATGTGCACCCACCCATATCAAGCCTCTCGATATCATCCTCGCGCACCGAAGCCCCTTGCCTCGGCGTGTAAATCTCAATCACCGTCCCAGGCTGCAAGCACTCAAACTTATGCACCACCCCGGCCGCAATCTTCACCTGATCCCCTGGGTTCAACCTGTGCCACGGCCCAACCCCGCCATCAACACGCGTGTATACGTCGATCACCGCACTCACACACACAAACCCATTGTCCCGGTCGCGGTGCAAATGCCACGACGAATACCCGCCCGCCTTCACATCCAATATGCTCACCCCCAACTTCTCCGACGCAAACACATGCCGCGCCAGCCCCCATACCTTCACCTCTTCGCGCATTTCCTCCCCGCATTCACCCTCGGATTCAACTTCGGCTCCAGCCGCCTCCAGCACCCGCACGACTTCGTCCTCCCCCGCCTCACATTGTCCATCCTTACCGTCTTCTCTACCCCGCACCGACACCTGACCCGCGCCAGTGCCCCCTCTCGCGATAGCACCGTGAGAAAGTCGTAAGTCTCGCCCGCCCCGGAACATCGCACCTCACTCATTCCGGATTTATTGTCAGCCTGCCATCGGGCATGGGCAGAGTGAGGAGTGGACTGTTGTCGTGGACATCCCCCCCCCTGGGCGCCGCTTTCTCTCCCGCGCCGGCCTCTGAAAGAGATTCCTTGCTAGGAAGATCGCTGGCAAGCATGCTTTCCGCGCGCGCATCGTTGTTCGTATAATGCATATTGTGTAAAGTCCGATTGCTGCGCGTGTTGTTGTGTGCGTTCAATCGCTTGCGTCTATTTGTAACAGATTATCACTGCACTGCACAGTAACGTTGGCCTTGGAATCGAGCGATTGCTGCGGTGCTTTGCGGTTGATTCCGATCACGATCTGCACACCGGCTCCGCCCGAAGACTGCTGGCGCTGCCCCCATCGATCAGGAAACTCACGCTCAGCGAACCATTGGTTAGCGCGCAGTTCTGCCTCGATCACCCGCGCGAGATTACCCTGCGCTTTCGAGAGTCCAATCGGCTCTCCGCTTTGCTGATCGAAGCCTTTTGCGGCGACACTGGCGAGTTTGTTGGTAGAGCGCAGCAGGCGCAGTTCTGTGCCGAGTTCGCGTGCTGCCTGGTATTCTGGGTCAGTTGCCAAATGCTTGCTAATATTTGGTGCGGCGACGCCGAGGCTATCGGCGATTTTGTCGAGTGTTTCGCCGGCGGAGATGCGCTGGATTACTTCTTTGCGGTGCTGGAGGGCGATGGCTGTCATGGTGATGGGAAAAGTCCGAATCTCACCGTGAGGGTGCTGGAGTGAAGCCCGCACATGGTATTGGGGCGTGCGATCATTTTGCTGATCGTGGCCTTGCGCTTGCGAGATGAGCTAGCTAGGTCTCTACTCGTTTTGCGCACACGGCTTCCAACCGTGGCCATCTCCCTTTAGCTCGCATCGGCTTGCGGCGCGCCTTTGCGACGGTCGGCTATTCCGCCTGGTTCGGTTTATACGCGCTGGTTAGTGCCGGTGTCAAGCGATGGGCCGCAAATTGCGTACAAAAGTGACGTTTTGCGGCACGTTTGATAGTGCTTACTTGCGTGGGGAGTGGCGATCTGCGCCTAGCCTGCCTCTGGCTCCTCTACCGCGCCGCCGACTGGTTAGAGGTACGGGGCGCGGATAGGCTTGCGGCTTGCGTGGATGCGATTTACGCGCGTTTGAGCGCTCGCCCGTGGGTTGATACCAAAAAACGCTAGCGCGCGATTCTAGGCCCGTCCGGTTCGAGCTTGACCGTCCGGGCGCTCGCCAGCATGCGTAGGTGAAAAGACTGTTGAGCCGGGTTCATGCGCCAGCGCCCCAGCGATACCCGCGTGCGTAGGGCGAAGGCGCGACAACGCCGGATCCAGGCACGGCGCGCTGGCGCTTGGGCACGGGCGGTGCATTCCTGCGTTCTCGCTCGCAGGCGATACACTGGTTCATGCGGCCATCGGACACCGACGAATTGCGGTAGAACATTTCGACGGATTTAGTCTGCTTGCAATGCGTGCAGCGCTTTTCGGTCATCCGTATATATGGCCTATTCGTCGTCTGAGCCAGGTTCTCGGGATCGCTCCGCGATCCGCCGCGCCACCCAATCGGGCATCGGCTGAGGATCGAGGCCGCGTTCCTTGCGGTGTTCGAGCTGCTTTCGGTGCCACTCAAGCGTGCCCACGGATTGAGTCTCCTCGGGAAGTGAATTGCCGCTGACGCCATCGTTGTTGCCGAGAAAAAGCAGGTAGCCGTGCTCGCGGCAGTACCAAGGCCCGGAACCTGTGGTGCTACCGGAAAGCACGCCCGGCCGATCGCAGGTGACGCCGTGATTGTTGTAGGCGCATCGACCATCGGCTGGCTTCTGGTGATTTTTCGTCTCGATGATCTGTTGCTGTTGCTCACGTCCAAGGTCTTTGAACTGGACGCCGCAATTGTCGCATTCGACCAAACTGGCGCTGAGAACCTTGCACTTCGGACACCGCTTCATATTTGCACGCTCCTAACCTTTGCCCAATCGTCGCGGATGGCGTTCTGGAAAGCCTGCTCCCAGTCGGCATAAACAGCGCCCTTGGCCTTGGCCCAGCCGACGAAATGGATCAGATGGGCTTTTACTTGGGTTTCCTCGCGCCTCTCAAGCCATGTCTGCATAGAGGGCGACCATGATTCCCCGAAACCATCCGGCAAAGACACAGGCGCGGAGCGCTTGGCGCGACGCGAGGTGTGTTTCTTTGGTGGTGGTATTGGTGGTTCTGATTCTGATGGTGATTCTGGTTCGTTCAGCGCTCGTTGAGCGGTCGTTGAACGCTCGTTGCCTGCTCGTTTAGCTGCCGATGCGCGACCGGCGTCTACTCGTTGCTGATAGAGTGCTTTTGCCCTGTCAAGCTCGGCATCCACGCGCTTTTGCCGATAAGCTACCCCATTCTTTTGCCAAAACTCCATGAGGGTCGATCTGGATCCGGCCCACTGCTCAGGGGACAGTTTGCCAATCTTCCGCAATCGCTCGTCATCCAAAGGCAGCGCCCCCTGGTGTTGCCAGGCATGCGCCAGCATCATCATGTACGCGCCGTGCTCATGCGCTTCAAGGTGCGCCGTGTCTCGGAGGTAATCACCAATGAACCAAGGCATGTAAGAGCTTATTTCGCTCACGATTCTTAGCGACCGATTTTTACCAAGTGATCGAAATTCGGGTTTTCCAAAACGTCAGCCGGCGAAATGCGAAAAAACTCGCGGTGAATTGCGCGCTTTGCATTACCTCAAGACGCCTGCGCTGCCATCGCGGATCGCGCAGCTTCTCAGCGTAACTCGCCACTATGGACTACTCCCCGAGTTGTTTTTCTGCTCTTGGCCTGCCGTTAGTGGTTTTCCCGCGCTCAATCCGCAGGTGCTCCAGTACCCATATTGGCCCGATGCGACGCGCTGCCATGCGGCCAGCCTGGATCAACTGGCGCACGCGCTGCTCGCTCAATCCCAGTGCTATAGCGGCTTGCGGTACGGTATGCATGATGGCAGTATATCGATGTGCTAGCGATGCCGCAAGAAGGCTAATTGTAACAATTTGTAAAAGTCTGAGAAAGGGCTTGCGTTGGCGAAATAGATACCCCATACTCCCGAAACCGGAGAACGAATATGAACTCGATCCGCATCAGCATCAAATCAGTTTACGGCGAAGACAAGATTTACCCGGCATGCGAGAAAGCGCAAGCGTTCGCCGACATCGCCGGCACCAAGACCCTGACAGAACAAACTCTGCGCGGTATCCGCAAGCTCGGCTACGAAATCGTCATACAGTCACCCGCAGGCCTTCGCATCGCCGCCTAACCGCCGCACCAGACAACGCAGCATCGGGAGAAATCATGCTCTACGAAATCAAATCGAACTTTGACGGCCGCGTTCTCTTCTCGCTCGAATGCGGATCGCTGAAACTTTGCCTTGAGGCCGCGGTTAAAGCGGGTGCCAATCTCACGGATGCCTATCTCGCTCTCGCGGATGCCAATCTCGCGGGTGCCTATCTCGCGGATGCCAATCTCGCGGGTGCCTATCTCGCGGGTGCCAATCTCACGGATGCCTATCTCGCGGATGCCAATCTCGCGGGTGCCTATCTCGCGGGTGCCAATCTCACGGATGCCTATCTCGCGGATGCCAATCTCACGGGTGCCAATCTCGCGGATGCCAATCTCACGGGTGCCAATCTCGCGGGTGCCAATCTCACGGATGCCTATCTCGCGGATGCCTATCTCGCGGGTGCCTATCTCGCGGGTGCCAATCTCGCGGATGCCAATCTCACGGGTGCCAAAGCGGTAATAGATGCTGGCACGCCGAACGGATGGCGTTGCGTCGCGTGGTTCAACGGAGCAATCCAGCTGCGCGTCGGCTGTCGTAATAAGACGCTAGCGGAGGGGCGCGAATATTGGGCCGGCAAGGAAGATCGGCGCGAAGTGATAGCAGCGCTAGATTACATTGAGTCCGTCGCCAAAATTCGAGGATGGATTGACTAACCGCAGCAGCTACCCGGAGATGAGCATGACCGCACGCACACAGAGAATTACGGAACTGAAGCGTATCCTGCAGGAATATAGCGCTGAACTTGCCAAGCTCGAAACCGAGGAAGCAAACGATCGCGCGCAGTTCAAGCCAGGAACAATCATCGAGTGGGGACAGCGCCAGATTCGCCGAGGACGCGTTGAGCGAGCCATTATGCGATGGGGCGGAGTAGATGTAGACTACATGGTTACTCGCATTCTCAAAGATGGCAAAGAGAAGACACAGCAATGCATCTACGCATGGGAGAATCCGAGGCCCGCTACGAAGCCCTAGGACTCGACGTACCCGCGAATCGCTCTGATAGCCTCGTCAGCGCCTTTGCAGATCACAACGTTGTAGCCCTGTCTGCGCAGTAGGTCGGCCATTTCCAGTTGCTCAGGGGCCGTTTTTGAGCCTTTGGTGCGCTTCATTTCGAGGAAGAGGCCGTGGAATGCAATGTCGATATAGTGAATCGGTACCGGTGGCGTCTCTTTGCGCAGTTTCGGTAAGCGCGAGCCTTTGACGGTTTTTGGCATTGCCAGCATCAAATCCGGCGTCCCTGGTTGCATGCCCTCGTTGATGGCATGCTGGTAAGCCGCCGCGGGATTGCGCGCCGATCTGATATGCTTCTGCGCGTTCGGAATAGCTATAAGCAGGCGCACGTCCAAGCCGCGCGTGCGCGCATAGGACTGCCACCATTGCACCACTGCGGCCTGCTCCTGATGCTCTGTGGGAATCGGTCTAGCGACCCTACGCATGCTCCGATGATGACCGGATTTGGCATCATAGCGGCAGCACCAACTGCGGGTCATTCTCGATCCCAATAGTAACCGATCGCAAACGCGATGCAGAGTATGCAAACAAATCCCAGCACACCGATTAGGCTCACTTCGCGCCCCGCCCGTTGCGCGCCGGACTTTGATCGAATGCTGGTGTGCGCATATGCGTATTGGTAAATTGCCGCCAGTGCTGCACCGAAGGCATGCCCCCCTTGCGCCGATAGATTACATAGCCGTCTATCGTGCCCATGACTCTGACGGCGCCAACGCTATCGTGCCAAGCAGCACCTTTAAAGAATCCATCGAGGTCAGGAAATTTCACCGCTTCGCTCCGTTGCGCGCCCAGATATTCGCCCTCATTTGCCAAGCGCCTTTTCCAATTTCTCCGCAGTGTCTATGCGCGGATGCTTAGTTCCGCCACTGGCAATGCTGCGAATCGTGGAGAACGGAACGCCAGTCATGCGCGCCAACTTTTGCATGCTGTGCCCGCAGGATTTGATGCGCTTTGCTAAAGTTCCGTTTTTCATGGCCGCTATTAAGTGCAGAAAAACAACGCGGCGTCAAGCGAAATATGGATTGAGCGAAATATCGCTTGACAGCCGCACGGAACAGGGCGCACGATCCGCAAATCGACGAACCCCGCGCTAGCGCGGCAAGAGGACGTGATGAGCAAGGGAGCGGCATCGACGGTACCGTACATCGAAGTTGATCGTAGCACTAAGCGATTCGTCGCCGCAGCTACCATGCTAGCCGTTCAGTGCCAAGCCCTTCTCACATTGAACGCAGTGAGCCAAAATGTCGCGCCGATGCTCAAAGAGCGATTAAACGAATTCAACGAAGCCCTCAACGGAAAGGCCGAGTCATGACAGCCCCGATGCGAGACACCAGCGCGAGCCTGCTCGAATCTATCGCCGAGTCATTCTGCGATAGTGACACCGAGTATCTTGCCAAGGTCGCCGCGAACGTCGCAGCACTGCCGCCGTTCGAGCATGACGCGACGCTCGATGCTCCGATGGCGATCGAATTGGGAAGCGCCCCATCGCAAAAGCGTGTCCCTGGAAGCGCCGCGCCTAGCGATGGGAGCGCGACCCGCCCAGACGCCGCCGAACTCTATTACCAGCTCGTGCGAGCGCAGGCGACATTGGGCGTAGCGCAGACGTGGATGCGCGGGGACAAGGAGTTTGCCGAACGTGCTCGGCGCGAATTCGATGACGCGAAACGCGCTTATGAGGATGCGTGCAGATGAGCCAAGAGAGGCTGTCGAATAGCATTTTAGGAGAAGTAATGAAAAAAGTCCCGATGGTCGTCACTACCGAGCGCGGCGTATTCTTCGGATACGGAGAGCCTAGCATTGAGGCGCAACACGTCAGAATCGAGCGTGCGCGCATGGTGGTGTACTGGTCCGCTGATTGCCGCTCGGTCGTCGGCCTCGCAGCTACGGGGCCATCCAATGGCTGCAAGATTGGGCCGCAAGCGCCGGCAATCATCGTGCGCAATGTGACCGCCA
>Ga0247679_1000062_pt1 | contig 42145 bp, 56 predicted proteins | sample CNK20_metaG_FD_182797 | JGI IMG/M metagenome (GOLD analysis project Ga0247679, IMG submission 182797) | Soil microbial communities from Purdue University Martell Research Forest, Indiana, United States - CNK20 | ecosystem: Environmental > Terrestrial > Soil > Temperate forest > Bulk soil...
TGTGGACAGAACAGGTGCATTATCGCCGCCCATGGCAGCGGTGCGCGCATCATATTTAGCGCCAGCGTCGGCTTTGCCAGCCGCTTCAAAAGCGTTTTTACCTTCAACAATGGCATTTCCGGCAGTTTCCCTTGTGCCAGGATTGCCAAGTTTGGACGCTGCGTTTGCAACCGCATTGCCTAGATCGGCAGTTTCTTGTTCAACGATAGGCGCGACGGCTTGCTGCGCTCCCGGCGTTGACAAAGCCGCGCGCTGCAAAACTTCGGTTGTCGGCGTTCCTACGGTTGCAGCGGACGGACGAATATTGAGGCGATTGGCAATATTGCCCAATTCGACACGCTGCGCATTTTGAGCCGCACGTTTCGCTGCCATCTGGCCAAATTTGTTGACGACCGCCCCGCCAACAATATCGCCTATTTTGCCCCCTGCGGCCCCGCCAGCCGCTTCGCTAACCAGTCCGCGCGCATCGGTCGCGTCGCCGGTCATAAGGCCCCCTGCGGCTCCCTGTGCGAATACACCGCCCGGAACAAGCAACGCGGGAGCCGCGCCCGCCACGTCGCCGACAAAGCGACCGAAACCTGACGGACGAACAGGCGCGGCGTCCAATTTCGCTTGATGCTCTTGCGCTGCTTTTTGCGCATTCATTTGATAACCAAACATACCAGCTAGAGCATTGATCGGTTTAATAAGGCCGGTTTTGTCTGCAACATATTGCTCGGCTTGTCCGATGCGCGCTAGGCCGTGGTGAATACCTTCCGTTAGACCGGCAAGAAAGCTAGTCGGTCGATTGTCCACAGGTGGCGATGGCGCGGCTTTTGCAGTTGCGTTTGGCGTTCCCGCTGCTTGCGGAAATTGGCGCAAAACTTCCGCCTGAATGGCTGCTTGCGAAGCATTAGCAGGGCCGGTTATCTGATAAGTTTTGCCATCTGGCGCGGCAATGCTATAAACGGACATTATTTCAATACCACGGCTTTTCCCCAACCTGAACTAGGTTGAGTGGCGGGTACAGCGGCTTTACCGCCATTGCGCAAAGCGTCTTGCGTATTGCGAATTTGTCCTGAAAGCGCATTTGTCGATGAAGCCATTTCCTTTTTAGCTTGTTCAATAATAGCCGAAACTTGTTGCGGCGTCGAAGCTGTGCTAAGATGCTTAAGCATTTCCTGCCTAGCGCCTTCTGCAACACCAGCCGAGCCGGTTGCACCGGAAACAACTTTCGCATATTCGTTTGCAAAAGTGTTAATTGCTAGGCCAAATTTAGCAACATCTGGACTGCCTTGAACATTATTTCTATATGCTTGCTGCCAAGCGTTAATCATAGGCGAACCGCTACCGGCCGCACCTGTTCCCGCTGCTTGTACAACCAAATCGCCATTGGAAATAGCAGTGTTTTTTGCAGCCGAAACAACAGCGTTACGTTTGGTTAGATCACGAAGCGCCATTGCGTTTGCTTTGCGACCTTCTTTGACAAGCACCATTGCCGCGCCGTCATTGCCGTTGCCTTTTTGAATTTCAGCAGCGCGATTGTAAATTTGTGCTTTAAGGCCAGCGGCGGCTTTTCCCATACCGAGCGCGGGAATATCGCCACCGGCTGCAACTTGCTGCGCCAATGTTTCAATCGCATCGTGCGTAAGTGTAGGAACAGCATCTTCAGGCTTAGGCGCGCCGTGAATAACCGCAGGCGGACCACCGACAACAGCTTTCGAAGCCATTCCCGGCCCAGGTTCAATGTGGACATGATCCTTTTCGTTAATTACATCAAAACCGGGCATTTTCGCGCGAATTATTCCAGCAAAAGTTCCCATGCTCATTCCGGCGGGTGGCACAATATCACGCGCATTATCGGTCAAATGATAACTATTTGCTACGCCGCCGACTTCTGCATTGTGGGCAGCACTACGTTGGCCGCTAGTTGGTTTTGCGCCAGGAACAAGCGAAAGAACGGTTGTCTCGATTTGATGACCCAAAGGCGGTCCTGTGTAATGACCGCCACCTGTGCCCACAGGGGCAGTTGCACCGCCGTTGACAAGCGTTGATGTCGAACCTTCTGGCGTCGTTATATATTTAGGTTCCGGCGCAACCGATGCGATTTCCTTACCGCCGACAAAACGAGTTTGCCCTTGCCCTAGCGTGTAAGGCTCATTAGCTTTAGCAGCAACAGCAGCGGCGGTTTCTTGCTGTTTTATATAATCAGCATAAGTTGTCGCGCTTTGAATAACATTATTCAAACCTTGATCGCTCAAATCACCAGACGCAAATTGCTTAATATGTTCAGCATCCCAACCGTGCGCAGCAAACTGCGGTGCCATAGCAGCAACAGCTTGTGTACGTTGTTCAACAGGAACATTTTTCAAAGTTGCAATTAACGGAACACTTTTTTGCGCAATGTCTAGTAATTGAGCATGATCTTCTGCGTTCAAATCGCTAAACTGTTTTGCACCAGTTAGATTGCCAGCATTAAGCAGCAAATTACGCGCGCCAGTAGCATCGCCTTTTGCATACATTTGCGCCGCTTGTGTCGTCAAGGCTTGATCCTTGATCGATTTAATCATAGGCTGCACTTGTGCGGCTAATTGTGGATTAGTCTGTGCGAGCGTTGAAAATGCTTCTGTGTCATTTGGGTTTTGAATAAGCGCGCCGAACGCATTTTTGCTAATGCGATCTTCCAAGCCCGGTTGATATCCAGGTTTAGCGCCGCCAATAGCCGCGATAATATCAGCAATATGACCAAGGCCACCTAGAAACCCCTGCGGGCCATTGAAAAAGCCGTTAGGATGCTGCGCTTTAGTTGCTTGCAACATCGGCAAATCGCTCAACGATTGTTTAGGAACAAGGTTTTGCATTGTCGGAAATTGCGAAGTGTCGATAGGCGGCATTGGCATGGGTGCAGACTGCGGTTGCGTAACCGTAGTGTCGCTTCCGTAAATAGATGGATCAATTTGCAATTGCGGCGTTTCCGGCTGCAAATAGTTCATGTCGGGAAGTTTAGCAAAAGCGTTTTTCATATGCCAAATCCCGGAATTTTGGCCAATCCAGCCGCAGCGGAACCTATGCCGCTTGCAACGTTACCGATTGCGCCAAACAATCCTTGAGTACCGCCCGTTTGAGTACCACCAGCACCGCCAATCAAACTCCCAGCCTGAACGCCAGAAGTCCCCAAACCGCCCAACTGTTGCAAATATTGCGAGAAATAATTAGCACCTAGATTAGCAGAATTATTCTGTAAAGCCTTCAATGTTGAACCTGAACCAAGCAAACCTCTAGCAGCAGCCGATCCGGTAATTCCTGCATTGGACTGTTTAAGAACGTTCTGATAACCAGCCGAATTGAGGAAATTCTGATAGCCAGTTTGAGCCGCCGCAGGATCGCCGCCGATACCCAATAGACCCGCTAAAGCATTATTAGCTTGGACGCCAGTTTGCACTTGCGGGGCGTAAGTGTCTTTTAAATAGCCGTAAGCTTGGTTACTAGATTTTGCAGCTTTCCCGGTTAAAAATGACATTGTGAACGCTCCAAAATAAACAATTCCACAGGCCCATTGACCGTTTGGATCATACCATAGGAAGTAAAGCCGAGCATCCGCGTGAACAAGCGGGCGGCTCTGCAATGAGCCGGGGTGAGCCCTTTTAGCACCTTCGCTCGATACTGGTCAAATGCAATTTTAACCATCTTTCTGCCCACAAAGAGAGCCTTAGCGCCTCGATCCGCGAAGATTGCATGAACTTGCCACGTTGATCCTTCGCACTCTAGAAGCCCTATGTTTCGGCCATCCGTGAGGGCGACGTTCAAAGGGTTAGCCAGCCATTCCGCCGCATCGAAACCTCGATCCAAGTCTGCCATGTGGGCAGAAACCGCTTTAGTTAAAAATTCAACATTTCCGGTTGGTATAATCATGTTAATACCCATATAACCAGAATGTAGACCCTGATGCAAAGGCGTTTCCATTGCCATCAAGAATGACAATATCTGTTATAACAGAAGTATTGTTCCACCAACCAGATGCACCGCCCTCTATAGGCCCAATGTTACCTTGCTCGCTGCTTAGCCGCCCTATAGCTTTTTTTACTTGGGACCCTATATAGTTGAATATGTCTATTTTGGTTGATCCAAAAGGAACTCCCGAAGTACCTGCGCTATTATTCAAACTTAAAAACATGGAAGTAGCCGAACCGCTATTTGCACCAAAACCTGTACCGCCTCCACCGCCGTATGTTCCGAAAACACGATATAGATAATTAGCCCCTGTATCTCCATTGAATTGAATAGTTAAAGCCGCTGACGTAGTGCTATTATTTAAGACAGAACCATGATCTCCCATTATTAACAGGTGGTTATAGGATGCGGGAATAGAGTTGAAAGATAAAGAAGTCTCGACACCTGTCGAAACAACAGTTCCAATTAATGGCAATCCTCCACTACCGCCAGAAATAGCAACATCAACCGCCCCCGTTAACCGCCCTTGCTGGTCAACTGTAATTTGCGGAACATGTGTAGCGTCGCCGTAAGTTCCGGGTGTAACGGCCGTATCCGCCAGCGACAACGTAACATTGGCAGAGATATTACCACCGCCGCTCAATCCAGTCCCCGGAATAATATCAGTCGCACTTAAAATCGCTTCAAGTTGCGCTAATGTTATTCCTTGTTGAATATCAATCTGCCGCTGTTGCGCCCAGCGAATAAAAAAATCAGTAGGTGTACCGTCATCATTGACGACTTTTATCTTATTTTGTAGCGGCTGGATTGGATCATTTGCCATCGTCATTAACATCAAAGCTATCGACGCGCGTAAAAGCGCCATTATCAACCAACTTGAACAAACGTCCTGGCGCATTTATCTGACCAAGCGAACGCCATGAAAATATTTGTGACATATCATCAGGCGTAACCGTTATTGTTCCTTTATTATCAAATGTCGCGCCTGCATCGTCACTTGTGTAAAGCGTTACGCCCGCTCCGGTAAAGGAAGGTGCGCCTAAATTAGCGGTCAAAAACGTCACATAGCAAGGTAGCGAAGTACGCCCGCGAATAGCAACTTGCGCCATGTAAATGCGCTCAAAACTCTGCGGATCGCTTGATCCGTTTACAGCGTCATCGTCATAACCTTGACGCGGATTAAGCATCCAAAGCAAACCAAACGTATCATCACCAACTACAACATTGCTATTAAAGCCGTCGCGAAACGCTAAAGCCGTTCCGCCAAGCCAATTTGCGCCGACATTTGCGCGCCAGAAATTCAAATCGCCGCTTGTCCATTCCTGCCATGTTTCCATTGTTGCATCATAAATAAGCGAAGTTTGATCGCCAAGGCGCAATACGTAATAATCGTGGCCGTCCAACGTATAAGTCCACGCTCGCAATTTAGGATGGGCAACGCGACCCAGCACAGCCGCCAAAACGCGCGCTTGCGGCATTCTTATAGGTACAGATGCCTTAGCAGACGCTAAAACACGCGCTTCTGGCGACGCAACCCCGTTACTAGGAAAGTTAATAACCCCTAAAACGCGACCTAAAGGCGCTTGTATGCCAACCGCCACAACCATTAAGTTGTCCTATTGATTTGAATATTTGCAGCGTTTACCGCAGCCACAGTCCAAGGCGCAGCGGTTGCAGGATCTTCCTCGCTAATATCCATCCAATAAGTTTGAGCAACCGTAATAACGCGATCAGCGCCTAAATCGGTACTAACGCCGCTAATAAGGCCGACTTGCAAAGTTGCATCGCCGCCGTCAGTTTTCGCCGCGCGAACCTGCGTCATCAATCCTTTAACGCTTGTAATATCAGGCGGCAAAGATGTTAACGTGCCCACATAGGCGGCGGGTGGCGGACTTCCGGCCGTGATATAATCACTCGCATCAACTGGCGGACTGCGGTTCAAAATATCCCAACCGTGCGTCGATCCTGTTGGCGTCCAATTCAAAGAAACGTCGCTATCTGGCGTAATATCTACAACCGAACAAGTGCCAATAAAATCAGTATTGTGAGCACCACTTGTGTTCCAAACAATAAAATCTTTTAGATACATTGCAACGCTAGTTGACGTTCCAGTAGGACGACTTTGCACACTTACTTGCGCAATATCAGTTGCACCTAAATTTAATCCTGTTAATGTAATTACAGGTATACCTTCTACTCTAACTTCAACCGTTCCAACCGTTGCGCTTCTAAACACCTTAGTTTCTATATGATACCAACCATCGGCTGTTACTATAGGACCGCCGCTATCGCCTAAAACAGTGCCAGTCCAATTTCCCGATCTAACGGAAATTATTCCAGTTGTACCGATAGTAACGCTTACAATTGCATTATTACCAACATCAGCAAATTCGTGAGGAACGGGAATATTATTACCAGTTTGCGGCAAAGCAGCAAGCCAAGTGCGAGATGCTATTCCAAGTGTCGCAATTGCTCCGCTTGGTAACGCATAGCGAATATGCGAAGCGTTGTTAGCGCCACCGTAACTATCTTGATCCATGCGAAAAACGATATCGCCACTTCCATCAGGGTCAGCGACAAGTGTAACGCCGTCAGTTCCCACACCGCCAGCGGTGCCGCCAATGCTCGCATAAACGCCATCTAGGAGAAAATTCTTATTCGTGCCATAAGCGCCGAAATTATCCATAAACACAATGCTCATAGCAAAGCCGCCTGTTTTTGCATCGCTTCGCGAATGCGTTCTTCAACACTAGAATTACTAACGCGCTTAATGCCGCCTTCAATTTGAAAAACGCCACCATCGCTATCGACAATTATCATGCTTGTTTTGACTTGAATTGCGGTGCCTTCCCAAGTTCCGCGATCAAAAGTAATACCTTGTAGCCGCGTTACCGGCGCATCAATATCGCCTGTAAAATACCAAACTTCTGTAGTGGTTTGTCCCGGCAACCAAAATTGATCGCCAAAAACCACAACTTCAAAAATAGGGTCTGGCGCACGTTCAGCGGTGGCAAAATCTAACGGATCAATGATAATCTCACCTGGATTTATCCAATAAAAGCGACCGTTGACACCTTGACCTTGCGCTGGAATGACAACAATGTAACTGGCAATATAAGCCACGCTAATCGCGCCAACGTCATCCGGCACAACCACATTCAACACACTAGGATCGCCACCGTTAGCGAGCGTTGCGCCGCCACTGGACCATGCCAGAGCCGCGCCTGTCTCAGTGGCGACCACACCGTCCCCTATAATGCCCACAGCAAGCGCCCTGACCCTTACCTGTGTGTTGTCAGCCTCATAGGCTTGCGCCTGTGTGTTGGCCACCAGAAGGGCCGTAGAATAGCTCGTACCGGGCACTCCAGTTGCGTTGATCGCATCCTTGGCGTTCGTAAAGGCGGCGAGGCTGTCAACGCCTAGAGCGATCAACCAAGGATTAGCACCTGTTCCGGCCGGGGTCCCTGCATCAACCGAACCGCTTGTCCATTTATAATGAATTGAACCTAAAACAAAAATGTCATTATTCGCGGGCGTTCCTACAAGGTCGCCGCGCGCATAGCCATTTTCAATGTAAACATACAAATTGCGACCGTCAGCAATAAACAAATATTCCGGTGTACTTCCAATATTGCCAGTCGCAGCCATGCTAACATTGCCATTAGCACCGCCGAACAAACTGCCAACAATGAATGTCAGCACTTCGTCAGTTGTTAGTGTGTAAAGTTCATCGTAGCTAACGATAAACAATTGATCGTGAAAACTTCCAGGTTGGCTATAGACAGCACGAATTGGACCATTTCCAACTTCAATGAACCGCATCAAGCCAGGGCGATCAATCAACGCAACTTGCTGGTCAGTCAGTACCGGATTTTGTTCAAAATAACGATTGCGTAGCGGAAGCCGCGCTTCCTTCGCGACTTCACGAAACCAATCGGTTTTGCCAAGAGGAACATTAGGCATTTACCAAGGCCACCCGTTGCCGCCAAAATTCCAACCGTAAGGACCGTTACCGTTAAAACTGGTCGCATCATATTCGCTAAGACGAAGCACGGCTGCATCCGCAGGCGTCACAACCGTTTGCGCATATCTCGCGGTGATTTGACGCTTCCAACGCTTCAATGCTTGAATTGTGCTATCTTGTGCCAACGCATTATTGCGAGGATCAAGCCTAATAGCCAGCATTGTAATAAAATAGTCGTCAAATTCTTCTGGAAAAGGCATCTCGTCAGAAGAAAGCAACCGCGTGTATCGTATCCAATTGCCAAGGTCAGCGCGGAAAATCCACGCGCCTGCTAAATCATCGCTATCGATAACAAGCGTTGCAGCGCCGTCAATGAGATAACCGTTACCATCAAGAGTTAACGGATTAGTCGCAAAAACGCCATTTGTGGGCACAACAGAAACCCTAGAGCCGTCGCAAGGTTGAATTGGTAAAAAGATAATTTGCGGACTATCGACATTGTAAATTAGCCGCACATTGATTGGCGGATATTGCCAAAAAACAGCATTCCAACTATAAGGAAAAGTGACATTAAGATTACCAATTGGCCAGTTATTGAGCTTTTCGCCAACCTCATTGCCAATAGTTGATAGCAAAATGGAGTTTAGACGTGTCAAGGCTTCGCGCCCTTGAACTGGCGTCGGATTGTTCAATTCGCCTAAAAGGTTGGTTTCATCATAGGCGCGTTCAAGTATCTCACTAACTTGCGTCACTGACTACCACTCTGTTGACCTGACGGCGGAAAACCAAAACCAGCTTGGCGATTAATCGGCAATTCGGCTTGGCGCAATCTGGATTGATTGTAGCGATAGAAAAGTTGTTCACGTTGCTGCGAAAGGCGCGCTGCGCTTTCGGCCGTCAGTGCGCGGCCATAGCGGGGATTAAGACGCATCGCCAACATGATGATAAAATAATCATCAAATTCTTCTGGAAACGGCATTTCCGCATCTTCATCCAACGGTTCAATACTAATCCAATTGCTTTGGTCTGAACGGTAAACCCATTGGCGACGCGATAAATCATCGTCCAAAAGAACAGAAGTTGCGCCATCAATCAGTCGTCCATTGCCCACAAGAGTTAGCGGACGTGTTGAGAAATTATTGCTCGCATCGATAGCGGAAAGCCGCTGTCCGTCTTGCGGTTGAGGATCAAGTTCGAATGATGTAGGCGCTAAAAGATTGCAAATAAGCCGCGATTGAGGTTGAACGGTAAATCCAGAACTATTTTGCGCAAAGCTAGACGGCTTCAAAATAACCGTTGTTTGCACACCACCTGTCATAAACGGTCCAGAGACAGTTGTATTCGAGGCAGTTTCAGAAAGATTAATCGCATTGCCAGCGGTGCCAGGAACTTGCGCGGTTAGCGTAACAGTGCCAGTTACATTCACGCCAGTCACAAGATCGCTATCCAAACCTAAAGCCGTAACGAGATTTGCGCCGGTTGCGGTCGCATCGATGCCAATTGTAACTTCAAACGGTACAGCGCGAGCCGCGCGAAATGTATAAACTTCATCGCCAATTGTCAGCGTTTGTGCAGCGGTCGGAATACCTGTAAAAAGCACCTGTCCGGTTGAAGCGGTAGCAGTGTTTGTTATATTCCAATCTTCAAGAATATAACCTATTTCATTACCCACAACAGATAGGATTAGCGAGTTTAGGCGCGTCAATGCTTCGTCTGCTTCCGCTGGCGTCGGATTAGCGCCAATGGAAATGATATCGCTTTCCCGTAAGGATTGTGTAATTAGATCAGAGACAATCGTCATTTTACAATCCTAATTAGCTAACGACATTTTAAAAACAGTGCCTATTGCAACAAACTGTGCTGGATTTTTAATTGTTAAATTTTGAGGAAAGTTTTCCCAACCGCCATCTTGTTTGCCCAAAGTTAAACAGGTCTCTTTTCCTGGACCTTCTGTGCGCGCAATAACGACATATGAGCAATTAAATTGCATACTATCCTTAAATACTATTAGCAATCATCTTATTTGCAACATTAACGCCAACTAATTGATAAGCAGGAACTGTCAAATGAACTCCATCCGCTAAACATGATGTGCAAATGACTCTCGCTTGAATATCCTGCAAATCCTGTGCCGAACCATTGTTTAACGTGTTGACAATTGGAACAGGTGAAAAAGTCGGAACTTCTCTTGAAACCAATCCTGCGGCTATCGCTTCCATATCTAAAGTTGCTTGTGTTGGCGTTGACGAAACAGAAGGACCGCGAGGTACAGGTGGAAGATAAACAATATTAGCTATCCCGGTAACTGCCAAAATCTGATCTACAAAACCTAAATAACTTGCAACTGAAATATAATCTGCGGCCGAACCATCCCACAATATTGTTGTCGTTATATGAGCTAAATTCGGATTAGCGGCTATTCTGGCTTCAATTTGGTCAATACTTGAACCGCCAACAGCGGTTGATAACAACCCTCTTGTTCCTCCTAGCGATTGCACTGTTTGCAAAAGCATTGGATATCCAGTACCTATTCCTGTTCCTATTGTTGAATAACTGTCACCTTCGGCTCTAATTGTCCTTAAATTTTGAGGCGTTGTTCTAAACAATAAGCCTGAACCATCCAACGACACAAAGCAGCCTCATTGATAAAAAGTTATGACTGCGACACCTGCGACACCGTCGCCGCCCGCAGCATTTTGGCCACCACCGCCTCCGGCAGCACCGTATTGACCAGCCGCCGCCGAAGTACCGGGCGAACCTGTGGCACCACCTATTCCGCCCCTACCGAACCAAGAGCCACCGCCGCCTCCTCCTCCAATATTAGCACCACCTGCAACCGTAAAAGTACTTGTAGCGCCATCAAGCCAATTGCGCCCAAAACCGCCGCCGCCTGAACCTGTGCCTGCACCTGCACCACCGCATCCCCCGCAAAAAGAAACAGCACCTACAAGTGTAAGTGACCCCCCGTTAGCACCCGCCGCAGCCCCACCCGTCGCGCCGACTGCATTGCTAGAAAAACAAGCGCCTGAATTTGCAGAATTGCCGCCATTAACAGCGCCGCCCGCTGTTGATGCGCCTGATCTAGTAGCGGTTGGCAGCGAAACGAGCGCACCTGAAATAGTTGTACCGCCGCCGACGGCGCCATCGGCGCCGATGGCGCCGCCTGTGCCTTTGGCACCAATTGTAACAACTAAAACCGAATTAGGCGTAACCGGAACATTATCAGCAAAAATAGTGCTACCACCAGTGCCACCGCCACCACCGCCGCCCGTTGCATGACCACCGCCGCCGCCGCCGCCGCCGCCGCAATATTTGACGGACATAGACGTTGCCCAAAAAGGCACCGTAACATTATTGCCACCAGCAGTTGTAACAATCACCGTTGACGATAAAAGAGCGGTTCCGCCTGACAAACCCATGTTTACCACTCCCTCGCCCAAAAAGCCTGCCCGGTAGTTGGACCAATCACAGATTGCGCATTCAAACTTACATAATCAGGCGTGTACAACTGGCCAGGCGCAATTCTTAAAGAATTTTGATCCTGCGTTGCATTAGTCGTTCCAGCGCCGCCGCGCGAACGCACATAAATATAATCGGTCGATTGATTTTGAATTGCCCAACCTTTACGCGTTGCATTTGCAGCAAGAAATTCTTGCGCAGTAGCTCCAAGCGTAATTGTTCCGCTACCGCTAGTCGCATCGCTAATAACAGGTGACGTTGTAGCCGCAACTCTCAAATTACCAGCAGTATCAAGCGAAAGCGCCCTATTAGTGCCGTTAACATAAGCAGGTGCAGCAGTTGTTACCGCGCCATTTGCAAGCGTTCCTCCACCTGTGCTTGAACCGACAACAACAAGAGCTTGTGCGCTTACCGCTCCAGGTTCAGCTTGCGATGCCGCATTAATATTAACATTCTGAACAGCAACTAAACCGTTTCTAAGAATGTCTTTTGTGCCATAAGTTGACGTTGTAGGATCAATCGCCATTGTTCTGCGCCTTTACAAAATCAGAAAAACGACCTTTCCAAGCGAACGGTCCAATGTGCACAAATTCGATATCTGTCCGCGCTACAACCGATAGACCGCATTGTTTAGCTCGATTGCAAAAAGCCAAATCTTCGCCCCATTCGTCACCATTTTCAGCATACATTGGCGCAAACGGCTTAGGAAAATCTGCCAATATACGATGGACTGCCCGTCGAGTAACTTTCATAAACCCTGTGGGCAGTCCATCAACCGCATAAAAAGGCTGGTCCAACACTTCCCCTTGGAACGGCCAATGCGGTTTATCAGACTTCGAAGGATACAAACCCCCAACTATATCCCCATCAGTCTCCAGTAACTTGCGTAAACCACCTTCCTCCCAACCCATGTCAGCATCAATGAAAACCAACACTTCATGCTTGGATTGCAAAAAGGCGTCTATTGCATGATGTCGTGCAAAATGGATCAAAGTGTCAGATTTGAACCACGGCTTTTCAATATACCATCCGTTTGCCGCACAATCGATAAAATCGCGCATTAAACTTGTGACATATTCCGTTACAACATCGCCCCTATATGTAGGGGTTGCAATAAACGCCCTTCTACTCATTAAATGCCCACAGTGGCAGCGGTAGTCGTCACAATGCCAGCCGACTGTAGCGCCGAATACATCGCATTAACCGCCGCAACAATCGCATCGCCCTGAGCAGCCGTCGCAAAGCCAAATGGCGTTGTGGACGTTGAAGCAGTTGTAATGACGCCGGTTGTGATAACCGTCATATTCTTAGGCTGTAGGACTTTTGCGCCCGCCCCATCGTCAAACACCTTAGGCGGCGACGTTGGAAACGCATTTGAAGGATTAGCCATCTTATTTCACTCCAATTCAAATAGGTTTACGCCGTACCGCTAATGCTAGTGCCCATGCGCCTATCGGCATTCTTGACGCCATAAATCACATCCCAACGATGAAGATGTTCGTCGTTGATAATGTCACTTTCGCGCCAATAACGGATAGTGATACCAGTATCGGGATCGCTCGCATAAGCAGTCTGACCGCTAAACGGCATAGTCGGCTTTGCCCAAACTAGCTTAAGACTATCGCCAACAAACTGCGAATTGCGCAAATAGGTGGTCGAAGCCGTACCTAGCCAAGTAATAGACGCACTATCATCCGGCGCGGCTGTCACAGTCTGGTAAGGCCCGCTAGTGATAATTGGATTAGCAATCGTCACAGTGGCAGTTGTACCTACAACAGTAACATCAGCCAACACGACAAACTGCGCGGCAATGCCAGTGTCAACTTTCGAACGAGGATTAACAAAATTAACCGCCGTTCCGCTGACAATAGAGAAAATGTCGCCTTTCTTGATCGTATGACCATTCGTAAGGCCCTTAATCAAGAAAGTCTGCGTATAGCCGTCAGCAACCGACGCATAAGTAACATTCTGATTTGCACCATTAACCTGCGATGCACCCGATGCAGTACGCGAACCTGCCGTAAAATACGGCACATTCTGCGTCATATACGCATCCGCACCCATCAACATCGGCAACTTGGCACGACGCAATGCAGACAGGTTCGTATCGTTGTCATTGAAAGCTGGCGTAGTGAAGAACGAAACCATTGCGCCATAATCATTAGGCGACAAAATCGCGGAACGATCATTCTGCGGAACAGCAAGGTTGTTCAACTGCGTAATACCGATATTGAAATCGGAAGGGCTATTGATAAGATTGCCGGGCGTGCCAACCCATGAAGGATATTCGAGCGTAAGCTGCGCAAGGTCATAGTCAATCTGCTGCGCAAGCTGCGCAGACTTGGAAACCATGATATTGCTGCGTAAAAGGTCAGTTACTGACAATGCTTCCTGCAAGTCAGTAAACTTAATGTCGATACCTTTTTGCTTGTCAATCGTGACAGGAACGCGACCTTCAATCACGTCCTGCATTTGGGCAATAGCGCCGGAGCGAATTGCAAAATTCACGTCACGCTTGACGTAAATTGTATCGCCAACCTGATTGAACATCTTGGTCAGCGAACTATCAACCAATCGACCTAGGACAAGATTATTCTTGAGCAAAGCAAGAGCAGTCTTGGCATAGACCAATGGCGTAAGAAGTGCATTAGCCATGTTACATTTTCCGCATTATCTGCGGCGGTTCATCTGTCCTGCGGCCCACTTTTCAAAATCTGCGAAAGAGGCTGTCTCGGGGTCAAATCCCCCAATCTTTCCTCCCCCTTTGGCAGTTCGCTTAGGAGGCGGCGGCACATCAGATACCACCTTGGGTTTAACAACGGGAGCGTCCTCTAGGGTCAACTCCAATTTGCCAATTTCCCTTGCCAGCGAGCGAAAAGGTAGTGCCGATAAACGGCGCGCCTCAGCAGGGTTTGAAGCGAGATAATAAGCGATATCGTCGCCCTTCTCGCTATCAATAATTTGCAGGGCTAAATCCTGCGAGCAATCCCATGAACCGGAGTTCGCGCCTTCAATGACTTTTGCATCAAAGTCGGCGTAATTGAGCCTCCCCCTGCTAATCGTCGCTTCCATAGCGCCTTGCAAGGCTTGGTTGTGGTCAGCTTGTGCCCTATTAACCCTTTCTTCGTCAAGAGCCTTTTTTGCTTCGAAACGAGTTAAATCGCGAATATATTTAGGGTCGGCTTCGCCATAGTCATAAGTCGCGGCATCCGGTTCATTTTCCTGTGTACCCACAGGTTGAGCGGCGCGCTGTGCTTCCTGGGCCTTGTTGCGCCAATATTCCGCTTGCCGTTCAGCTTCACGCCTTGCGGCGGTAAGTTCGTTTATCCGGCTCTTGGCGGTTTTCTTGGGCTTTTCGGCGCTGTCATCTTCGTCATCGGCTTCTTCGGCGTCATCATCGCCGTTTTCATCGGGTTCTTTGGCCGTGTCGTCGGTATCATCGTCATTTTCTTCATTGACGGGCTCCTTTGCATCTGGATCGATAACAGGTTCCTTGTCAGGATCGCCTTGGCTTCCGCCTTCACCGCTGTATTTTTCAACTTCGGCGTTCAAATCAAGTTCAGTGTTAATCGGATTGGCCATTGTCACTCTCATTCGCGCCGTTTGCTCCATCTTCCCCATCCGGCGACACAGGGGGAGAAAGTGTATTGAGTGCATTTGCACGGTCAATATGCGTCTTATCTTGAGCATGATCGACTTCATGCAAAGCCTTAGCCGCTTTAGCGTGAGCCTCAACAATTTCCGCAGGCGCTTTCATTGCGCCTGTTTCAGCATTGAGTGCGTCAACTGATGCGTTATATCCAGCAATTGCAGCTTGCGCCTCAGCCAAATTAGCTTGAGCATTGGTCAAACGAATTTTAGCTTCGCTTTCGGCCGTTTCGTTTTCAGCATCAATTGTAGCTTTATGAACATCAGCCTCGGCCTTAGCAACTTGTGCGTTTTTAAGGCGCATTTCAAGTTGAATGCCCATCATTTGAATTTGCTTTTGCTGGTCAGCTTCCTGAGAGGCTTGCTGCATTTGCTGCTGTTGTTCTGGCGTCGGTTCTTCGCCAATATTGGCAATTTGGGGAGGCATCATTGCTTTGAAACGGTCAGCTAGAAGCTGGGCATCTGGCATATCTTGCGCCATTACAAGTAAATCAGCAATCGCCGGTATATATTGTTGCGGCAAAGAACGTACTAATTCGGTTAAAAATTCAGACGATTGCATCCGTTTAGTTGTATAACTAGGACCAGTATCGACAACAATATCGTAATTACCAATAGACAAATCCGGCGATTTTTCGTCATTAGGATTGTTAATTTGCAACGATTTAGTTTCGCCATCTTCGCCTAAAACGCGAATTGTTCGCATTGTATCATAACAAAAGCCAATTAGATCATTGACCACACGTCCGCATTCGGCAATTCCAGCATTAAGATTGTCATGATACATGACCGTAGCCACGTCACCCTCTTGCTGGCGCGCCATGATCGCCTTGCCGCTAGTCTCATTGGAGCGAATGCCGAGCGAGGCGTCCTGTAGCCCGCTGGCGTCCTTCATGCCTTGCTGTTGAGCCTGTGACCAGACCAGGAAGGCTTGAGGGAACGGCGGAGGGTCAACACGCTGGATCATGCCGCCTTGGTTGAAAACCAAAAGCGGATCGCCGTTCAAATGCGCCGCGCGGAACTTATCTTCGCGACCTTCCGCCGCAATTTCATCCGCCAACCATTGCGCGCGCGGTGCCATGCTCAAAAATTCAGCAATCTGGCTATCAGCGTAATTCTTAAGTCGCTGTTGATCCTTGATAAATCTAACCAAGCCAAACCGAACGCGATTGTTACTAACAAAAACTTCGCGGCCAGTTACACGAAATACCGGAACGCGATCAATCGGAAGTTTGTAAGGTCCGTCAAGAATAGCATTGCCGCTAATCAAATACATAATCGCGAATTTGCGCTTAGTCTTACGAACCTTTATCGGTTCTTCTGTGGGAATACTATCAAGATAACGTGTTGAACCGTCCTGAAATAATCCAACAACAGCATCTTCCTCGTGAACTTGCCAAAATTCGCTAATTCTAACAGTCTCGCCGCTATACCAGCCCTCAATATCTTGAACTGGCAATTCGTCACCAACCGGAGAAATCAACGCTTCCGGCCATTCTTTCTCAAACTCGCGACGGCTAATCAAATCGTCAACAAAACAATAGTTCGCATCCTTACCTGTAACATCAATAGCGCCAGGGTCCCAAATAACCGCCAAAGCGTTTGGGATTTCACGAATGAAAATATCTTGGTCGAAAACTTGCTTGCTTGCGTAATCAAGTGCAACCTTAAAATTACCAATACCGCAAGTAACCTGATTTGTGCCAGCACGAACATAAATGCGGGCTGCATCTGATTGATTTTCAATTGCGCGGATTAATCCTTCGCGAATGTCAGCAATGTCTTTATCGCCATCTTCCGCAGCGCGAACCTTAATTGACGTTTTATTAATCGTCATGTCGCCGACGACTTGCCCTATAAACTGCGGCAAAACGTTCGTTACAAGGCAAGGGCGACCTTGCGCACGGCGGGAAGCACGAACCTGTTCATCCCATTGCATACCGTCAAAATCGGCAACAAATTGAAGGTCGTCTAGCGCAGCATAGCGATTGAGCCGGTCAGCATCCAAGGCATCCTGGCGCAGCTTCAATATGTGTTGATGGAAATCGTCCGCGCCTTCAAAATCGTCAGGAAACCAACGATCCTGTTCGGAAACATCGTCTATTTCACCGGTAAAAGGTTTGGTTGCCATGATTGGTTAATATCTGCCCACATGAGGCTTGGCAAGCCTCATTCTGCGGCGCTGTGCTGTGCTGTCGCGTCGGCTAGCAACGTTTCCAGCCGGTCAATCTCAGCCTCCAGCGCGGGCACATTCTCGCGAAAAGCCATTGAACCGCGTCTAGCGGCAAGTTTGCGCTTTAGGTCGGTTATGCGATTTTCCATGCTCATTTGCAAATAATTCATTCGCTAACAACCTTAAATAATTCTAGTTTTGCAGTTTCAAAAAGCCAAAGTTGAAAACCACCGTCTGCTTTATTAGATGCAAAATAAAAGTTGCCTTCTTTATCGTAACCGACAATAGTTATATCTTGTAAATCAGCATCAATAGCACCTTTTATAATACGTTCGACCGGAACATCTAAAGTTGTTATAAATTTGCCAATTACAACATTATTGGTCATGCGCCCATCCAACTATTGGCAGATTGAATAATCCTACTTTTAGGTTGTTCTTCTTTACGCTTGCCGCTCAATCGAACGCCTTCAACAGCGTAACGAAGGCTATCGATCAAATGATTATCTTTATCAGCAAGCAAAGGCAAAACATCCTCGGTTACAGGATCAATCTTATAGCTATAACTATTCAATTCCTGAATAACATGTACACAACGCGGATGAACAATTATATTAAAACTTTTAAGAAACTCAACGCCATCTTCAATAGAACGCGGCCCTTTGACCGCTGGCACCATTTTGAATTTTTCTTGCTGTAAATATCTAATTGTCTCAGGTCGCGATGTATCGGCGGTTGTCATCCATCGACGGCTATCAGGGATGCTTTCAAACAATTGAGGCAAATCACGAATGTTAATACCGTGCCCGTAAGCTTCATGCGTTATGTATAGATTGAAACCGTCAATATATAGTCGCACCATGCAACTAGGATCGCCAGTAAGCTCAAGACTATGACCAAAATCAGCCCCTTGACGGAAAATCGCATCGGACGGAATTTCAAAATCTTCTTCCTTCCAATTATTAAATACGCGCGCTTGGCTGTTTTTGCGATATTCACCGCCCCAAACCCAATTATATTTATCCATATCGCGCTTGCGATCATATTCCATATCCGAAAGCAGCGTATCTGGAAAGAACGGGTTATCATGCCAATTAACTTCATGCACAAGCGAACGCGGTGGCGCACCGCCTTCACCCCTGAACATATAATCAACCGGGTCTGTAGGCAAATCAGGGTTCCAATCGCACCATATTTCCGAGCCTTCCGCTCTTATGGTTGGTCTAAGAACGTCCCAGCTTCCTTGCGACACTTTTGAAGCTTCACTGATCCAGGCAATTTGCACACCTTCTGTTGATCGGATGTTATCAATGTTGTGCCGTAAGCCAGCGAAGAGGAATTGTGTTCCGTTAATCCCAACGATATCGGTTTTTGTAGAGCGATAAAAGCCATTCAAACCCTCCCTTTGGATAACGTCATCTAAAATCTGTTTAGAAGAAGTTGCAATGGAACGTTGCAATTCGCGATAGCAACCGATGCGCAAAGGTTGCTGCATTCCTAAAGCCACTAACGCCGATGCAATCCCCCATGATTTTCCAGAACCGCGACCGCCATAGGTTGCGCGATAACGCACTGACCCTAACGGCGGATCGAATAAGAATTGAAAGGCGGAAGGCACTTGCAATTACAACTTTCCAACAATCTCGCACTTTTCTTTGTCAGCGTTGACAAACTCAACCTTAACACTTGTGGGCACACCTTTACCCAAAGCCGCTGCATCCTTAGCCGTAAATCCACAAATATCAGCAAATAACTTAAAAGCGTTGGTTCTTTCACGCGGATCACGAATATCCCGTGCAAAATTCAAAACTTCTCGCGCAAATTCTTCTTTTTCAGGGATAATTCGCGATAATTTCGTGTATTCATCCAATACAATCGGATCAGAAGGCCAATGCACAGAAGCAGGTAAAGCGCGCCAATCATCAACGAAAATATCATAACCAATGCGTCCATGCCGATGCGGATTGCGCGCCCAATGATGCGCGAACGCCATTTTAAGGGCCAGTTCGTCTTCACCATCAAAAATTGGTACGCGATCACTCATGCCTGCTATTAACTAATTATTCGGGCCTTTGTCAATTTTCAAAGGCGGTTGAACTTGGGATGCCCACACTTCGACATCATGTTCCCAGCGTTCGCGCCCTTCGTTCCATTTCGCTTGCGAGGCAAGTTGCTGTGTCTGCCCTTGAACGACAAGCATAGACGTGTTCAAATTTTGATAAATACTGCCAAGAAAAAACGCAATCGCGACAAGAGGAACCACCTGCATTATGACAGCAGTCATAATCCAAATCTTAAGGCGGCTTTCCAATAGATTGTCCTGATCGCGAACAAAGTCTTTTAGGTGCGCTTCCAAGTCTGCCAATTCGACCGCCATAATTAAGGTTCCGATCTAGATGTTTACCCTAGCGCGCAACCATCCTGCAACAAATATTTTTTGGGTCGGATTTGCTTCTGCAATTTCGATATATCGAGAACCTTGCAAGCAATTCAATGCTTTGAGCATAAGTTGCTCGCCGTCATCAGGTCGCTTTGTAAGGAACGCTTGAAGAGCCGATCTAGTTGCAGGACCACATGCGCCATCCACAACAAGCCGCGTGTCCGTAAGCACGTTCAGCGCCCGCTGGAGGAACTTTCCGGCCGCATTCGGCCCCATATTGACGCCCGTATCAACAAGCTCCGCCGCAATCCCCTCAGACATTGGCAAAATTAACCCAAAGCCAGGATCGTCAACATATTGTTTGCGATAAATATTGATGGCGGTTTCTTTGGATAAATTATGCATATCCCCCATAAAGCCGAAAGCGCGAGCTACCTTTTGAGTAATCCCAAAATTGGTAGCTCCGCCTTGGTCATTCGGGTTATTGCTGTAACCGCCTTCATTACTTAAAACACCGGCGATTATGTCATCGATATTCACGGCGCGGGCGGCGCTTCAGCATCGATCTTGTCAGAAACCGCGTTGATGCTTGCAGCAGCCGCGTTATCAGCATCAGCAACTGCCTGTGCACTCATGCCAGCATTGGCGGCATCCTGTGCAATAAGCCGGTCGGCAGAAGCAGAAAGACGCGCAATCGCAGCATTGGTATTGGTAAGCTCAACCATGAACATTATCCTTGCAAGTAACGGACCAATATGACGACCAGTTAACAGGGTCCAAGCTGCTAAAAGGCGTTGTCGAAACTTCATTTTAGATCAACTTCGGCTTGATCTACGTCGCTATTCATCTTTGCAAGCAATCCTAACAACGCAGCTTCAAGCGCCGCTTGATCTATTGACGAAAGTGTCGGCTTAACACTTTCAACCAAAGCAGTTATTGCGCCAATAGCTTTAACGGCGGCATCGGCACCAGGAACAACCGCTTCCGCTACACTTTCAACAACTGAAATCAACTTTGAAACATCAAACATGTTAGCCTCCCAAAGCTGATCTAATTGTTGCAATTGCCGCAGTCGCCTTTGCGAGCGCCGTGCTATAATTTGTCGCGTTGCAAGCCTCTCGCGCCAATTCTGCGGAATTGACCCCAATGCGCGCCTCATCAAGACCCTTGGCGAGTTTGAACGCATTCGATGAACCTTTCGTGACAACGCCAGCCTTGACCAGCGCGCTTGCCGACAAGGCCAACACATCAACCGATTGAGCGGCCAGCGTCAAGGCTTTTTCGTCAAGCGATGTTTTGCCGCACGTTATCGGCGGTTTACTGCCCACAGTGTTAAGGACGCTTGCGCCGTTCGAAGCGGTGCAACTTGCTAAAAGTAGTGGCGCCAGAATTAGATATTTCATCATTTGCCTTTCAAAATGCGATTAGCCTTACTATCTATTTTCGCTTTCGATGCAGGGCTAAGATTGCCAGCATTAACTTGTTGAGTAGCGCGACTTTTTGCATTGGCGGCGTGACTTTTATCGGGCATCGGATATTTCTTTTGCCCTGGCAATCCGAATGTCGATTTCGGTAATGCGTTGCGCCCTTTAGAAGTCAACTTAGCCATAATGCCAAACTCCCGCTCGATCCAAAACATACAAAAGCAAAAGCAACAGAAACAAAATCTTAACTGCCATCCACAATCGAGGATCACCGCCAACCGCGTCAGCAACCAAATCAATTATCATAAAGATGATAATGAAAATCACTATTGCAATTATGAAAGTCATCAAAAGGCTAATCATATTGTTTTATCCTCTGCTTGTGCAGTTTCACCGGCTTTCAATATAACGTCTGGGACTACAGGATTACCCACAGCAGCCGTCACAGCGTCAAAAGCCTTGCTAGTGTTATCCGCTCGCTTTGCATCCAAAGCATCCTGGCCAGCCTTTTGCGTAAAGTAGAACGCCAAACATGTTGTCGCCATGCCGCTTAATTGACCAAGAATGTAAACAACAATCTCTTTATTAGCAGCCGGAACAATCTTATAAATTAGCATTGGCAACGTTAGTACAAAAGCAGTTATTAGAAAGAAAGCCAATGCGTTTCTGAACCAATCAACTTTAACCTTGTCCGCGTTCATTGCTGAGGCTCATTAGCTTTGTCTAAAACTTGTCCTGCAACGGCATAACCACGAAACGGATTGGCCTGTTTAGCTTGGTTAAGCCAATAGCTGAGAAAATTGAGCGGATGCATGATTGACGGCGAAGGTCCGCCTTGTTGCGTTTGCGGTCCCTGATTGGTCAGCGCTGCTGTCCTATGAGCGTACCAAGCTTGCATGGTCGCATAGTCAGGATAACCTTGGGCGCGCGCCATTCTATCGAGTTCGGGACTGGACATGGACGCGGTGCTTAACACACAAAACAAGGCCCGCCAACCCTAAGATTGACGAGCCTTGCTCCCTCGGTCGGGACTGGAAAAAGCGACGGACCGGCGTGTTCAAAACCGGCACTCAACGGGAGTTAAGTTTCACCGGGAACTCAGGGAAAAGGCCGGCTTATCCGTCTATCTCAATCAATCGATTGCAATTCGTCCAATGACCGCGCCGCCGCTCGGAATGTCCTGCGCTTCGAACTTGCGAAGCGGCCTACGCATCGGCACAACAACATCACGTCCGCCGATCTTGCGCGCCTTGGTTTCGCCTGTCAACTCCGAATAGAGTTTGTTGGCGTTACGCACGGACGAACCAAGTTCCTTGGCGGTTTTGCCAGCAACGAAGATGCCCTTGCCGATTTCGAGATTTTCAAAATCATATTTGAGCTTGCGCGGACCTGACGCCTTACGGGTTTTCACCTTTGGTGTGTAATCGACAATCGCGCCGGTTTCGAGTGCAACGGACGCATTCGCAGCCGCCACGTTCTCATCCTGAACAGTCTCGACATTCGCATCCTGTTCAGCTTCCACAACATCAGTCTGCGGTTCAACAGCCACCTCGTTCGTCTTAGCCAATTCCGTTTCCTTTCCTTCATTCTCAACAGCCCAAATCCCCGAAGGCGTCAAACGAGCGGCAACATCGCCATCGTCATCGACAATCGTAGGATTAATCTCAACCAATCCGCGCGCGGTCAAAACTTCACCATCGCCCGGATCAATAAACTTGTAACCTGGATCACCCTGCATCGCCGCATGGATGGAAGCCAGCAAATTAGCGTATTCGTCCATATAAATCCTTTCTGTCCGCCAACGCTAAAACCACGTTTACGGTTTGTCAACCATCAATTTTGCATGTTGTTCCGAAAGTATGGTTAACAAGCGAGAAACTTCCGTTTCGTCAACCTCAGTTGGATATCGGACGTGCAATTCCATTTCGATATCGGTCAATGTGCGACGGATTTGGCGGATTTGGCTTTCGCGTGGGTCAAAGAGGCGGTCAGTCATGCAATTGTTCCCAAACTTTTAAAGCCGACTAAGATCGATGGCGGCAAACGCTGCTCTTGTACCGTATCGCGAAACATATGCAAGCAATATGAGTGATTATTGACATATTCGCTTTCAGGAGGATGAAACTGAATTACAGTTTCCTCGCTACTCCAAAACAACGACTTTACAAAACACATTTCCGGCCAATTAGGGCATCGGTTTTTGCAAGAAACTGAGACATGTTCCCATCCTTCGGAAATATTAGAAGCATTGCCTTCGCTCGCTATAATTTTCAATTCGGCTCCGCAAGGCCCTTGCACTAAAAACGCGCCGTTAAGCGAGCTATCATCAGATGCAAAATAGCCGCTTCTAATGCGACCAGATTTCAATTTACCGTCAACGTTGGTTCTCATTTAACATAATCCGTTCTCGTTATGTCTTGCCCACAGAATGGCGTCGGATGTTCAGTGGCAGCGCGGGAGCCGAATTGCTCCCGATGCGGTCTGTTGCCCCGGAAATCGCATCCTAGGTGGCAAAGAGCGCGTCATCGTCCCCGTCATCCAGGTACGAACCTAGCGCCTCCTCGCAATCCGGGCAAATTGCATCTGCTGCAGGAAGCTCGCGGTCGCAGCCGTAGCAGCGGTGGATTGGTTCTTCAATCATGCTGGTACTTTTCCAATTACGATCAACATCGAATATGTCAATTGCCAAACGATTGACCAGCCAATCGCAAATTGTGCAATCTTATTAACCATTTCAAATCTCCCGTTTCAATGACACCTTTTTAATGGGCAATTATTAACAAGTCAATAACAAAATGCAATCTTTTTATCGTGCCCACATTGTTGCAGTGCAGCATTTATGGAAATAGAATTTTGTAGGTTTTTCAAGAGGTTGGTTGATTTAGTCGGCTTTGAAACTGGTCTAAAATAACATTAGTCAATGTTTTCAAGGTTTTATCGGATTTGAAACAAAAATATAAAAATCAGCGCGGTTCTCTGTATATAGTATATACCTATATACTTCACGTATAAATACAAAACTATATATATTTATATTCTAAGTAAGTAAGTAGGTATGTAAGTATATAAGTATATAAGTATATATTGAGAGACAAAACCCTCCATTTTTATATTTCATTTTAGAACACACTTCAACACTTACGAAATCTGCCATTTTTGACAATTCCAAGGGCCTTTCATTTTGCCATCTGAAAATGAGAAAAAGAACAAACCAAGACCGACTGTTTTATCCAAACAATACACTTGTAATTTAATTACTTCGCTACATATTTACACAACTATGTAAAAAGATATCAATTCGAAACCTAACCGAACTGATAGACAAAGGTGTCCTATATTGATACATAAATACATACTTGACATCCTCAAATCAGTATGACACTATATAACCACAGACAGTTTCAGGAGTATGTATAAATGCCGTTCGATATATTTTCTTGCTCGCCACAAGCGCAATCCAGGTTGAAACCCGTAGAAAATCCCGTAAAAGGTGACACGATCGTTCACATGAACGCCAAGTTTCCATTCACTTTATTGGACTACGGGCAAAGTTTCGCGCTCATGTTTGAAGCTGGCGACGAAGCAAACTTGCGAAGCGCTATGCGCTATCACAATCTAAAACGCAACGGTAAGGAATTTGAAATTGTCAAACATGTCGAAGGCAAATGTTTCGAATTGGTGAGGGTTAAATGACGCCTCTAAAATAAATTCCCCCTCATTAACCTTTTGTTAACTTTTACGCCCTAAACTTATCAAACCAACGGGAGACAAACAATGGTTTTCAAAGTCACTAAAGAGCAACTTATCGCAATGCGTCCTTGCAATCTAAACAAGCATATAGCGCTATTTAACAAGCACAAGGAACTATCCGCAGGGCAAGCTTTCGCAGCCGGTGCGAGCATCCGCGACCTTTTATGGGTAGCCGGTCGATTGGGCCGCAAGGAGTTGTGCGTCAAGTTTGCGCTGGCATGTGCTGTGCGCGCTGGACACTTTACAAAAGATCGGCGAGTGCACGATTGCTTGAAAGCAACGCAGGCTTATATCGATGCGCCTACGAATGTTAATTTGGACACGTTAAAGGTTGCGAGACGAAACGCCGACGCCGCCGCCTACGCCGCCGCCGCCTACGCCGCCGACGCCGCCGCCACCGCCGCCTACGCCGCCGACGCCGCCGACGCCGCCGCCTACGCCGCCGCCACCGCCGCCTACGCCGCCGCCGCCTACGCCGCCGACACCGCCTACGCCGAACGGCAAAAAGAAATCAAAGCTCAACAAACAATCTTCATAAAACTTTTCAATTTTTAACGGTTTGTTAACTTTTACCTGCTACAACGGACAAATCGAAACGAACAACGGGAGAAATTCAATGAACAACATTCCCAACGATTATACAGAATGCGAAGTCTATAACGGCTACACAATTGCATTACGCGGCGAACGCTATTATGCTTTCGATAATTACGGCGACCGTATAAAATTTGGTGGTTGTGAAACGCGCGAAAAATGCCGCCGTAAGATTGACAATAATCTTTACCCTATTAACGAGATTTGACATGCCCCTAGCTGACATAATTACCCTAAATCGCACCCGCATGACCAATCAACAGCTAGCCGACTTGGCATGGTACGAGGACCGCGCCAGACGCGCGGCAGAGGCCAGGGGGGACGCTGAGGCAGCCTGTGGGCATGAGAGGGAGACAGTGGCGCTGTGCGCGCTGATGTCGCCTAGAGCGGCTGCTTGGGATGCCGCCACGGCACAGGTCGAACGCCCATGACTATCGATGAACTTCTCTATCTGGACGCACCTGTCTTGCACGTGTCGCAATTTTATGAGCGACTACGGTTGCAAAATATCGTTGAACGCAATAAACGAGCAATGCGAACCCATGAACGTAGGAAGGTAGCGCGATGAAAGACCGATTAGGACAATTTACCCTTGGCGCTTCTGTAATAAAAATGTCAGGTGATTATAAGTTCAAAGGCGAGATAGTTAGTATTTTCGCTAAACGTTCTGGAAATATGCGTTTAGTGGTTGAAAACGATGACGGTTTACTTTTCATCTTTAACGCTACTCAATTGAAGTTAGTTTTATGACCCCTTGGGAAATAGCAAAACCAGGCAGCGAAAGTGCACATCAAAAGGCGCTATTCGCATGGTCGAATATGGCGCAACGCCACGGCTTTGAATTTGCTTGGGATGAAGAATGCTATCGCGGCAATTTTTTGAACAAACCTCAAACGCCAGTGCCAGAATTAAAATGGCTGTTTACAATTCCAAACGGCGGCGCGCGTGATCCTATCACGGCGGGACGCATGAAAGCGGAAGGCGTCAAGAAAGGCGTTGCTGATATATTTTTGCCACTTGTAAAATATGACAGCGGGGGAATGATTTACGCCGGACTATGGATAGAAATGAAAAAAGAAAAAGGGCGCTTAAGCAGCGAGCAAATTGAATTTGCAAATTTTGTTGGTTATCAAGGTTATCGTTTTGAAACTTGCTTTTCTTGGATTGAAGCCGCTCAAGCTATTGAAACCTACTTAAGTCAGTAACCTGATAAATCAATGATCGTTTATCGAACCGATTTATCCCTTCCATCTTCGTCAATTCAATAATCTCACCATCCTCTTGCATAATACGCAGCGCATCCTTAACCGCCGCTGGCACCCCGCGTCTATCGCTCTTGAAAGCCTTGTTTCCGTTCAACCGAACGTTGAGACTATTGGTTGTAAATGCACCTTCTTTCAACATTTGATCGGTCAAATTATAATTCTCTGTCGCCGCTTGCCGCGTAAACCACAAGCGAAGTACATTGCGAATAATACCAATATGCTCCATCTGATTTCCCTCTTTCTTGACGGAAACCTCGCCAGATTTGAAGCGGAATAGCATATTGTTAATATCTCGCATAATCACGTCAATAGCCCATTGCGCATCCGCAACGCTCACCATTGGAAACAGGAAATTATTGCCCACAGCGACAAGCGCCGCCAGTCTAAGCGCCTTCATGTGGGCACGATTATAAATTTCCTCGAATTTGCTATCTGGACTTGCGTTAATCGCATCGGATGTAAAACGATCAAACTCATCAAGCATATGTTCAGCTTGGCTTTCAAACTGCACAATCTCAACGCGGCGACCGTCAACAATCTCGCGGCAATGTGTGGCTAATTCGACTAAGCGTTGCACCATCGCTTCGGACGGCTCGGCACGCGCAAAATCCTTTGCCAGATAAGTGCGGTCGCCGTCATATTGGAAAATCAAAAAGCGCGGCAAAAAACCATCGGCAATCAAGCTATCGTCAAGTACGTCGAAAAATCGTTCTGGCGTACTTTCGCCAATCATCGTGAAACAAGGCCTTTCAATCGTCACATGCTCTTTTTGCGATTTGGTCGAATAAGCTTTAGGCTTCATTGATCCTTCAAAGCCGGATTTATGATATAGATCAAGCAACATAGTTTTGAGATTAATTTCATGGCTAGGCGCGTTTGGATTACAAATTGCCGCAAGTCTATGACCGACTTCGCCCATGACACTAAGAAAGCAACTAGACCGTTCCAACCATCCCGCTAGACCGGCACCGGATGCCATGTCACTAGGACCAATATAATCTTCAATGTGCGGAACTATTTTGGCCGCTTTGGAAATGATTTTGTTGATACCACTGGCCATTTGCTCTTTGCCTCGACCAGTGCGCGCAATGACAATGATGTAAAGATTAAGACCGGAGTTGCTGACATTATACGCCTGCCCACAGATGCCTGCCAGAAGTCCTATTGCGGCTGCCAAGGCAATATCGTGAACCGGGCGAGGGGCCTGCTTATAGATAAAGTCGGCTATGTCGCCGATCAAGCCAGGGGGCCACGGTATCGGCTCTTGCGATGGTTTAAGGACCGCTTTGTCGGGTTTCTTGAGCATCGCGGCCAATTGTGTTTGGACGGCGCTCAGGTCGATAGGGGGTAACTTTTGGTCAAAGCTTTTATGAATTGTGTTGCGCAGATAGCTGGGATGCTTCCATGCTTTTTCACGTTGACCTAAAGGACTTGCGAGAAAGACACGGGCAACTTGCGTTTTGCTGTCTGTGTAGAACGATAACATGTTAATATAAGCTTGATCGGCTTCGCTTTGTGACGGATAGCCGGTTATATCGCCAGCGTTTAGCCGGTTGAACTTTTCTTGATTTTTAGCTGAAGCTGCGACTTTTATAATTTCGTCATCTTCGCGGATTTGTTCGCCATCTTCGGTTTCAAAATACGGATTAGGTTGTTGACCGGAACTCATTTCATTCCAAAGAATATCAAGGTTATCCTGACAATCTATAATTGGAATATCGCGTACAATGTCGCCGGTCATGGTAAAATATCTGCCTGAACTGTAACATTCGACAGACATTCGCCTACGGCCAGTTAACAATGAGCCTTTGCAAATGATATGATAACCTTGTCCGCTTGGACTGCGTTCGCTGTAGCTTGGAAAAGCATTCCAAACTTTATCGCGCAATTGTTCTTCTGCTATATTTTTAGGAACATCAATATCAATGCCTGCGTAACCGTCTTGCTCGGTAAAGACGAAACCTAGCCCGTTATATAAATCTGTTGTGCGTAATAGATTGACGGCTTCGCCATAGCTGCACCAATCGGCCGGATTAAGAACTGATGCTTTTTTATTGAATTTTGTGTAAAGAGGCTTAGTAGGTTTCGTGCCGCCTCTATCTTCTAATTTCCAAAGGCAAAATTGATTGAGCGCGCGAAGCTCTAGCGGGATATTGTCATATAGGTCTGTCACACTTCACGCCTCTTTTGAGGCAAGAAAATCATGGAGTGCCTGGACCTTATTCACACTAGGCTCTTTTATCAAGCCGGTGCGGAGCTTCGTGATCCACGCTCCATCCACCCCGATAGCCTCAGCCATAGCTGCGAAGCTGATATCCCTGTGGGCATGGTTTACCAGATAGAGGGTGCGCGATAGGAGGTCTGCACTAGGGTTTGTGTCAAGCATGTTGTGCCTTTTGGAACGAGTTGTGCTATCGTACCTTATGCAAGCGAGTGGCACAAGGGGCAAAATTATTGCTTGACACCCCTTTTCCAGCCCTTTATGAGGAATGTTGAACGCAACGGGAGAAAACTCATGCATAATAAGGTAGTGAAAATAGTCGGCATACCTGGAATGTGCAGCGACGATGGCCGCGCACTAACCTACGGTTATAACCTATATCTCAATAATTATGGCGGTCGCGGTTTTTATGAAAACGCGCGTTATTTTGGTGGCGATGATGGAAACATTAAGGCTCGCGAATATGCCGAAACTAATGGTTATCGCATCGAATTGGAGGCCGTGACATGACCAAACTCTATTCCTTCAAAGACCACCCTGAACATGAAGCCCGTCTCCCAGAATGGCGAGATAAATGGATCGCTAACGTAATGTCCACTTCTGCGATGACGGAAGCCGACCGCGAAATTTGCCGCGAAGCTGTAATTGGCCTTTATGCGGCGGCTAATTTGCCGCCCCCAAAAAATATTGTTTTCGTGCCTTCGCCATTTGTTTTAGCTTTCGCAGGTGGTTTTTCAGCGGCAATTTGGTATTGTCGAAAAAAAGGTTACAATGCGACGCGCAATGCGACGGACAATGCGACGCGCAATGCGACGCGCAATGCGACGCGCAATGCGACGGACAATGCGACGCGCAATGCGACGCACGATGCGACGTACAATGCGACGGACAATGCGACGCGCAATGCGACGCGCAATGCGACGCGCAATGCGACGCACATTGCGACGCGCAATGCGACGGACAATGCGACGTACATTGCGACGCGCAATGCGACGGACAATGCGACGCACATTGCGACGTACAATGCGACGTACATTGCGACGCACAATGCGACGCACATTGCGACGCACGATGCGACGTACAATGCGACGTACAATGCGACGCACATTGCGACGCGCAATGCGACGCTCAATGCGACGGACATTGCGACGCACAATGCGACGGACAATGCGACGCGCAATGCGACGCTCAATGCGACGTACAATGCGACGCGCAATGCGACGCTCAATGCGACGGACAGTGCGACGCGCAATGCGACGCTCAATGCGACGGACAGTGCGACGGACAGTGCGACGCGCAATGCGACGCGCAATGCGACGGACAATGTTGATTTTTCCAAATGGTATTTATTTTTCGAAAATCCGCAAGAAATTGCCCATAGTTTTGAAATTGGCAATTTTGGATTAAATTGTGCAAAAAATGTAAAAAATATGTGGCAAGGTGGAAATCAATGGTCCGCTTGGGATAGCTATTTATCGTTTTTTAGAGAAGTTGCCAAACTCGACATAGATTATTCCAAATACAAACATTGGCAAACACTTAGCGAGCATTCAGGACCGCGCGTTATGCACCACGAGTTTTGTATGATTTCCGACCGGCCTTGCATTTTGACGGTTGATAATCAAAACCGCCCCCATAACGAAAAAGGTCCGTTTTGCAAATGGCGTGACGGAAGCGCGCTTTATGCTTGGCATGGCACTTATATACCGGCCGAATGGATTGAACATCGCGAAACTATCGATCCGATGAAAATTTTAAAAAGCAAAAACGTCGAAGAACGCGCAGCCGGAATTGCAATTTTAGGGGCTAGAATGATCCCTGCACTTATTGAGCAAAAGCGAGCAAAATGGATTGACAATAGCGGCTCGTCGGATATCGGAAAGCTACTTGAAATCAAATTGCCGGAACTGGCGCAACCAGGACGCTATTTAGTTGCAAGTTGTCCGCGCAATGGCGAAATTATGGAAGGTGTACCGATGATATCTGATATTGACGGTTTGCCAATTGATACCGCAATAGCCGCTCAAGCTTGGAGGATTGGCGATCCTCAAAGCGAATATGTTCATGCGCCAGTTAGGACTTGAACAATGTCAAATTTACCAGAAAGGGCGACGCTTGAAGAAAGTCTGCATATGGCGGATAATGCTTTCGAAATTTTGCTTGAAGCGTTGCGTTTTGCAGACGATGCCGTTGCGCACGGCGAAGGTATCGGCCTTATGAGTTATTGCCGCAACTATGAACCAAATCACCCGTCCGTTAAAATATTAAGTGAATTTTTGAAAGGATAATTATTATGAAAAGAGTTATAGGTTGCCAAGGCGAAATCACCATAATTCAAATCGACGCTATCCCTGAAGGCATCGAAACCCGTAAGGTTGAAAAAACCAATAAAGGTTGGATTATCAGCCACAGCGAAAGCGGTCATCATCACATCCTTACGGGCGGCGAAGTTATGGAGCGCACTAATGATGTTCCCGCTGGAATGGGAATGCTCTATGCGCTTCTAACTGAACATGCGTCACTCATTCAGGACGCACAAGTTCCGCACGGCGGATTTGATTTGACCCCTGGCGCTTACATGTTCAAAATCTCACGCGAATACGATCCTTTCGAGGAGCAAATTCGCAGGGTTGCTGACTAATGCTTACGCTAGAACAAAATATCAAATTGCAAAGTTTGATGGCTTTGCAAATCCAATTGGCAACGGTCAAAGCTGAGGAAGCTGAATTGCGTCGCGCGTTAGGGGAGGAACTTTTTCCAAACCCGCGCGACGGCGTAAATAACCTTGAACTTGGCAACGGCTGGATAGCCAAATTCACGCCGACGACAAATTATAAGCTGGATACGGACCGCGACAAGGTTGCGGCGATTGAAACTGCTATTGCCAATGTTGGCAATGAAGGTTCGTTTCTGGCCGACCGTTTAATTAAGTGGAAACCGGAATTGTCGGTTGCGGAATACAAGAAACTCGAAGGCGAAAGCGGTGTGCAGATCAAAGCACTTGTTGATAGTGTTTTGACGACTACGCCGGGAATACCTAAATTTGTTGTGGAAGGGCCGAAAGCATGAAAACTAAGTTGCGCGTAATAGATGACTCTCATTCTTGGGATATTGCTTATGGTAAAACCTCTATGCGCAAACTTATTCCAATCGGTCGCATGGGCCTTTCTATCACCGAAAAGCGAAAGGGCGATTGGTATTGGTCTAGCTTTGAAAGAAAGTGGAAGGTGGTTGAGTGAATTATAAAACCCAAATAATAGCCACCCCTAAACCAATAGGCCAGATTATCACAATCGCAGGCCCGGAAGGTTCAGGCAAAACCACGCTGCTAAAGGACGCGCCGCGACGACTATTTGTTCCCACAGAGACGGGAGGCAGCATTGCTAATGCAATGCCACTGATCGAAACTTGGGAGGGGATTAACGCGCTTATTGACGATATCACGACCGACGCGCAAAAAGGTCAATTCCGATATAGCGCGATATCCTGGGATAGCGTTACAGCAATGGAACGATTACTTTTCGATTGGACCGTTCGCACGGACCCTGCTTATAAGAACAAGCCAGGATTGAATATGGCAACTGCACACGGCGGATACGGAAAATCCTATGGAGTTGCCTTCGAGGAATTTACACGCTTCATTAACAAATGTGACATTCTCGCGCGGTATGGCGGCGTTCATCATATATTTGCTTGTCATACTTTTGTCGATAGGGTTATTGACACTGAGGCAGGTGAATACGATAGACAATTGCTCCAATTATATTCTCCGCGCAACGGTAAAAGTTATGGTCAACGTGAACTGATAATGCAGCGCAGCGACCTCGTAGGTATAATTTACGATCCAATTGTCATTAGCAAAGGCGACAAAGCTGTTCTAGCAACGAGCCTTAATAGAGGGAGAATGTTAGCGGTTGATGCTTCACCGGCTTTTGCTGCGAAAAATAGGTTTAATATAAATGCTCCGATATCAATCCCTAAAGAGGGAGGATGGAATAGCATAGCTAAAGCAATTTACGATAATTGCGGAATTGACGTTTACAATAGAGGAGTTTAATCATGCCGAGCTTTCAATTTGACGCATCCCAACATCGCCCAGAATATGGCGGCGGCGGCTTTCTCCCTGTGGGCAAGCATCCGGTTATGATTGTTGAAACCGAGTTGAAGCCGACGAAGGACACGCACGGTGGCTATCTCGCTTTGACAATGGAGGCTGTTGACGGTCCGGCGAAGGGAACAAAACACACAGATCGCCTTAACCTTCATAATTCAAATACAATGACGGTTGAAATCGCCAATAAGCAGCTTTCTGCCTACTGTTATGTCACTGGCGTTTTCAAATTTGCAGACACAAATGAGCTTTGCCGCCGTCCGTTTGTTGTGGAAATTGCGCCGCAAAAGAACCGACCTGAATTGACCGAAGTTGTTGCCGTTTATACCAGCGACATGCGCAAGCCTGCGGAAGTGCTACAGTCGGGAAACGCGCCCGCGCAGTCGGCAGCGATCCCGCCTGCCCAGACTGCGGCCCCTTCACAAGCCATCCCTGCCCAAACGGATGCCCAGGCCAATACTGCGTCCCATTTTGAAGCCCCTAAAGCCGATGCGTGGGGCAACGCGAACGCAACGCCTTCGCCTGCTGCATCCGCTTGGACGGCTGGCAATGCTAATCCCAGCGTGCCGCCTCCATGGGGACCATCTGCGTCCTAATTGAGCGTTGCGGGGTCAGAGCCCGCGCCTCAATCTAGCCGCGCAACGGGAATTGGAAGCGTCGATCCCCGTTGTTTCAGCCAGAGCGCTTACAGGTGTATGCGTTGCGCGGCTAGACTAAGGAGTTTCAATTGGACACCGTTAAACTTAAATTCGATATTGACGCCGCTTGCGTTGAACATTTCCGCGAAGGCCACCGCTGGCACATGGGCGCATCGATAATTGGTCATGAATGCGAGCGTTATATTTGGAGTACATTTCGTTGGTTAAAAGCTGAAGAATTTAACGGGCGTATGTATCGGTTATTTGAGCGCGGGCAATTGGAGGAAAATCGGTTTGTAAAGTCACTTTCTCTCGCGGGCATTAATGTACAAGAATATGATCCTACGACCGGCAAACAATATCGAGTATCTGCCCACAATGAACATTTCGGAGGCTCGCTTGACGGCATCGGCACAGCCGGTTTCCTTGTCGAGTTCAAAACCCACGGTGAAAGATCCTTCATCGATCTAACCAAGCATGGTGTAGCTCACAGTAAACCTCAACACGTCGCGCAAATGCAAACATATGGACCATTTTATAACTTGGACTACGGCCTATATTGCGCAGTTAATAAAAATACAGACGAATTTCATTTTGAATGGCTTCGTCTAGATAGAACTGTCGGCGCTTTGCATGTCGAAAAAGCCGGACGCTTGATTTACAGCCAAATCGCGCCGCCTAAGATTAGCGAAACGCCGACCTTTTTTAAGTGTAAGTTTTGCCACTTTTCTGGGATTTGTCATAGCAATCATATACCAGATAAGAATTGTCGCAGTTGTAAATTTGCATCGCCTGTTGAAAATGGCGAGTGGTTTTGTTCAATGTTTGGGAACGATATACCTAGGGATTTTGTGCCTAAAGGTTGCCAAGAATGGGTTGCGATAGTATAGTGGTAGGTCATCGTAATCTCTCTTGGCAAAAATTCGGACGTTTATTCGTCAAAGAATTTGCTTACTCTAAAAATAATCGCGGTTATTGGGTTTGCGAGTGTGAATGCGGAAATTTTAAAACGGTATGCGATAGCGAACTATTGAGAGGAAATGTTAAATCGTGCGGTTGCTATCGCAAGGATAGGCTAACGGTTCACGGTCATAATCGCCTGGATAGCGGCCCTTCTCCGACGCATAATAGCTGGCGAGGAATGCGCGAAAGATGCGACGATCCGAACAATATAAACTATCCTAGATATGGCGCTTTGGGCGTCACGGTGTTCCCACAATGGGCGCTTTTCGAGAATTTCCTAAGCGATATGGGAGAGCGACCGGCTGGGAAAACGCTAGATAGAATTAATCCGTTCGGTAATTACGAACCTTCAAATTGCCGATGGACAACCTATAAAGAACAGAGCGCAAATAAACGAGCAAACTATGACCCTTGCGCTTAGAGAATATCAACACAACGCAGTTGAAAGCGTATTTAATTATATTTGCAGCCGCACCGGCACTGACCAATTCGGGCAACCCTATTCTGCTAACCCTTTATTAGGTTTGCCGTGTCGCAGCGGCAAAAGCCTGATAATTGCCGGAATTATCAAACGAGCATTTGAGATTTATTCTAAAACGCGCATTGTAATGGTAACTGATGTTAAAGAACTAGTCGTTAATAGCTATAACGATTTACTCGCATATTGGCCAAACTCCCCTGTGGGCATTTTATCTGCCGGGTTAAAATCTAAAGATATTCATTATCCGATTATATATGGAACATTGCAAACCGTTGTAAATTACGATTTAGGCTATCGTGACTTCCTCATAATCGACGAAAGTCAAATGGTTTCAGATAAAGAGCAATCTCAATATCAACAAATCATTGCGCAGTTAAAAAAGCGCAATCCTTTTTTACGTGTTATTGGTATGAGCGCCACAAATTACAGACAAGGCAGCGGCTGTCTTACTAACGGTAGCGTGTTTTCCGATATAGTTTTTAATATGTGTAATATTGAAGGTTATGCTTATTTGCTTGCACAAGGCTATATTGTACCTGTTATATCCAAAAGAACAATAAATTTTATAGATACAACTGGAATAGGACGCGGGCAAGACGGAGATTTCAATAAACGCCAATTAGAGGAACTTTCTGACAATAACGACTTGAACTACAAAATGATGCAAGAAAGTTGCTATTATGGCCGTGACCGTCGTTCGTGGATTGTTTATGCAAATGGGATTAAACACGCCGAAGACTTGAACCAAATGTTAAACGAAAAATTTGGAGTTAGTTCAACAGTTGTTCATTCTAAAATGCCGTCGCATTTGCGTGACCAAAGAATTGCCGCTTACGACGCTGGCGAATATCGATGCCTTGTTAATAAAGACATTTTGACAAAAGGATACAATAATAAAAATATTGACCTTTTAATAATGACACGCGCAACTATGTCTGTACCGCTTTGGGTGCAAATTGGTTCAAGAGGAATGACACCTGCGCTTGGAAAGACAAACTGTCTGTTACTAGATTTCGGACGTAATGTTGAGCGGTTAGGCAGGATCGATAATCCTTTGATCCCGAAAGGTAGAGGAAAAGGACCACCTGAAGAACCGCCTGTTAAAGAATGCGAAGCGTGCGGCGTTTACAACTTTTTGTCAGCGAGATTTTGCGAAGCGTGCGGAGCGGAATTTAAATTTAGAGAAAAGCTGATCGGAACCGCTGGTAAAATCGAACCGATGGGTTCAGATTTACCGCAAATCGAAACCTTTTCTGTCACGCACGTCACTTACTCTAAACACGTCAAAAACGACATTCGCCGCGCTAATCCTGAGAAGTCGCTAGAGGAACTTCCTTTTTCTATCAAAGTGAGCTACTATTGCGGCGAACAGGTTTTTACAGAATGGGTTACGGTTGAAAGCGATAAGACATTCGTCAAACACAAAGGGCACGAATGGTTCAGGCAACGGTTGCACGGTTTGCCACCTGAGACTAATGAACAATTGCTTGCGCAATGTAGCTATGCGCGGACGCCTAAAAGTGTTAGAGTGTGGACGAATAAAGTTAAATATCCTGAGATTGTCGGAGTTGAATGGTGAATGTCCTTATCGGTTGCGAAGAAAGCGGAGTTGGCAGGCGCGTTTGGCGCGAACGCGGCCATAACGCTTGGTCAAATGACCTTATCGCAGCAAGGGATAATTCGTTTCATCATTTGCGTTGCGATGTTATGCAAGCTTTGGATATGCACCTTTGGGATATAATAATCTTGCATCCTGACTGCACAAAAATGACGGTTGCAGGAAACAGAACTTATGCTGATACGCAAGAGCGATTAGATCAAGTTTCATGGACAGAAGCGTTATATCTTAAAGCTAAATCAAAAGCTAAAATTGGCGTTTGCTTGGAAAATCCCGTTTCCGTTTTCTTTTCTCATATGCGCAATAAATACGGTTTGAAAGTACAATATATTCAACCTTATGAGCATGGCCATTTGGAACAAAAGAAAACAGGTTTGCTATTAGACAACTTACCGCATTTAACGCCATCTAATTTCGTTTACGAAAAGATGATGCAATTGCCAGTAAACGAGAGAGAGCGAATATTTTATATGGCGCCTGGACCAAATCGAAGCCGCGACCGCAGCGAAAGTTATTCGGGAATTTTAGGCGCAATGGCAGATCAATGGGGAATTTTATGATTGTATTTTGCGATACTGAAACTACGGGCATAGGCCCAACCGCCCGCGTCATTCAAATAGCAATGGACCTTTGCACCGATGACGGACGCACAGTCGCAACGCTCAACACAATCATTAATCAAGAAACACCCTGTCATTCGCGCGCCTTAGAAGTTCACGGTATAACTGATGCAATGCAAGCAACAGGACTAGACCGCTACGTCGCTGGCAACCTGATAAGCAAAATAGCAGCCGAAGCACATGTCATTATCGGACATAATATCCCGTTCGATATTGACATGTGTAAACAAAGTTTTATGAGCGTACATCTGCCTTTTGCAAGCTACTGTACAATGCGAACGCTAACGCCAGTTTGTAAAATTCCGTCACCAAAAGGCGGTTTGAAATGGCCAAAGCTAAGCGAGGCTTATCGGCACTTTTTCAATGAGGATTTTGATAACGCACATAATGCTTGGGCAGACGTGCAAGCTTGCAAGAGGCTTTATTTTAAGTGTAAGGAACTAGGTTTATGACAACGGGACAATCTTTTGCTTTATCGCTTGCATTTTGCGTTTTAACGCTTTGCGTAACGATTGTGTTAACGACAAGATGACCCTTCGCAAAGCCGTCGAATTTGTTAAACCTGCGTCAAACGACGAATTGGCGTCCCACGCCTATCTGCGCATAGGTGGGGGCTACGTCACGGCCAGCGACGGCACCATAAGCGCCGGTTATCCGATAGACGAGGATTTGGCCGTCTGCCCACATGCTGACAAGCTGGCAAGCGCCTTGAAGCGCGTAGGCGACCGCTACAGCGTGACGGCGCTGGATAGTGGCCGGTTATCAGTCAAAGGTGCCAAGCTACGCGCTGTGGTGCCCTGTGTGGCCGCTGAGACGCTTCCAAGCGTGGCACCGGACCCGAACATCGCCCCGATAGGCGAGCCGCTGAGACAGGCGTTCAAGACCCTGGTCCCGCTGGTCAAGGAAGATGGACAGCGGCTTATCGAATATAGCTTTTTGATTAACAATGGCAGCATGAGTGCAACAAACGGCAATGTTATATTGCAATATTGGCATGGAACCGATTTACCACCAAATCTCATCATTCCGAGAAAATTTGGATTGCTCGCTTCCAAAGTTGAAGGATTGGTCGGATTTGGTTTTTCTGACAAATCGGTCACCTTTTGGTACGAAAATGCCGCTTGGCTGCGGACTAGTTTATGCGTTGGAGAATGGCCAGATATCGATAAGCTATTGACTATCGAAGCAACCGCTAAACCGTTGCCCACGGACTTTTTCGAGGCTATTCAAAGCGTGGCGGATTTCTCAGATGATGGCGCGATACGCCTCTCGCCCGGAAAGGTCAAATCCAGCTACGTCGAACAAGGCGGTGATGGCCCGGTAACAGGTGCCAGCTTCGATTGCGAGGGATTGGACGCCAAAGCGACTTTTAACATTAAGTTACTAAGTTTGCTTAACGGCGTTGCAACTTCCATGGATTTTGCTACGCATGAAGATCGCGCGGTTTTCTATGGCGAGAATGTGCGCGGTGTGATTGCTAAGAGGAATTTCTAATTTTCTTCGATAATCTCCCAATTGAGCCAAAATCAAAAAACGTCGCGATAACCCGCGACCAACTAACTATTGTCAATTATCCGCCCAAACCGCGTCAAATGGCAACCAAACCGTGGCCACTAGGCGATGAAGTTATTTTTGACATAGAATTGTATCCAAACTTTTTCATGTGCGGCGTGAAGCACATTAAAAGCCAAACTTACATGGCGCTAAGTGACCCTAAACAAATGTCCTACATTCTGTGGGGATATAAGGTTATCGGTTTCAACTCATTTAATTATGACGTACCGATTATTAAAGCTGCGATCAAAGGAGCATCATTAGATGAACTTCGAGAAATTTCTCGCGATATTATTTTTCGCGAGCTTCGCATGGGCAATCGTAATGACCGCTTTAATCATATCGATATCATTGAAGTAGCGCCATTACAAGAAAGTCTTAAAACCTACGCGGGACGCTTGCATTGCGAGCGTATGCAGGATTTGCCATTTGATCCGGCTTTGCCGCTGAGCGATGCGCAAAAGGAAATTGTTACGGATTATTGCTTTAACGATTTGGACAATACGGAATTGCTTTATGAGGAGTTACGTCCGTTCATAGCCTTGCGGGAAACGCTTGGCGAAAAATACGGAATGGAACTTCGCAGCAAATCTGATGCGCAGATTGCTGAAGCGGTGATTATGCATGAATTGGAGAATATTACCGGCTATCCGGTTGAGCGGCCGAATTATAGTGAAGGTTACACGTTTCGGTATAAAGTGCCGGATTGGTTATCGTTCTATACCGCACCGCTGCAAATCGCACTAGATACTATAACAAATGCAACTTTCAGTCTAGACAAAAACGGCTCGCCAATGTTGCCAGAAGAAATTGCAAAATTGAATATCGGTATAGGAACAAGCAACTATAAAATGGGAATTGGCGGACTGCATTCGACTGAAAAAAGCATTGCTCACAAATCAACAAACAGTATTCAGTTGAGCGATTTTGACGTTGCGAGTTTTTATCCTGCGATTATTCTAAATTGCGGTTTAACGCCGAAACATCTTGGCGAAAATTTCCTAATTGTATTTCGCACATTAGTAGAACGTCGATTAATTGCTAAAGGCAAAAATAAAGTCGAAGCCGATGCTCTTAAGATACTTGTAAACGGAACATTTGGAAAGCTAGGTTCGCCTTATTCCAGATTATACGCACCGGAGTTGTTAATTCAAGTTACCATGACTGGACAGCTTGCATTGCTCATGCTTATTGAAAGTTTAGACGATAGCGATTTGCCAGTTGTTTCCGCTAATACGGACGGCGTTATCGTCAAATATGACAAAGACGATTACCATAAACTATATAGCAAAGCTAAACATTGGGAAGCCGTAACAGGTTTTGTTTTAGAAGAAACGCAATTCAAAGCCACTTACAACCGTGACGTTAACAATTTTATAAATGTCAAAACAGACGGTGAAATAAAAGCCAAAGGAATTTACACTGAATTAGGTTCAGCGCTTAATTCGCGCTTGTCGAAAAACCCCGAAACGCTCGTTATCAGCGACGCGCTCAAAGCCTTCTTGTCTGTGGGCACACCGTTACGCGACACTGTCGAAGCTTGCCAGGATATGCGACGTTTCGTCGCAATCCGAAAAGCAACTGGCGGTGCCCACAAAGATGGCGTCTATCTAGGCAAGGTTGTTCGCTGGTATTATGCCAAAGGCGCAACCGGCGTCATATCCAAGATGAACGGTGACGCAGTGCCAAAGACAGAAGGCGCAAAGCCGCTCATGCTTCTAGCTGGACTAGAGCCTGATATCGATTACGATTGGTATGTTAACGCGGCTGAAAGTGCTTTATTTGATTTGGGATATTATCAACGACCAACGGAAAGAAAGTTACTTTAATGGAAAACACTGGCCTTCCCGGCGATCTTCACGACGCAATCGTAGGTCGCATCAAAGTTCATGCTCCAAACCTGGATTGGAGCCGATGCAAGGTCTTGGCTGAGGATATTATTTTGACTTTTATTAAGCATTATGAGGCGCAAGAAGCTGCGACTAACAATTAAAATATTACTCGTTTTGCTTTTTTGGTTGCAAATAAACGAAAACAGCCTTATTGTTCAAATAGGGTTAGCTTTATATGTTGCAGAAAGATTTTGGAAATGTCGCATACTCTTGACATCTTAATTATTTTATGGGTTATTTCTTCTCATTCGCAGCGGGTACAGATTGACCGCTTAAAACGTCTTTAAGAGCGTTTTGCAACATTGTTATTTCGGTGCGACCGCCCGGTGTCGATCCGGCTACCTTCGGTAATTGTGCTACCAGATTACGAATAACACTAGGTTGATTATTAACTGCCGCTTTCGCTGCTAGTTTAGTCCAATTGCGACCGGCCGGCGAACGCAACAAAATCTTTGCCGCACCGTTAAGAACTATCGGAGTTGCAATACCGGCCGAAATGGCAGTTTGAAAATCGCCGCCTAGCAAATGAGTAATTGCACTAATACCAAGTCCGGCTGTAGTTGCACTAGTTGCTGTATTACTAGTATTGCGCGTTTTGTCGATATCGCGAAGACGCGAAGCATATTTGGCAATATCTTGTATATCTCGATCCGCCGCGCTACCGCTAAAAATAAGTCTTTTCCCATCTTGTGACATTTTATTATAGTTAGTTAAAAAAGTATTAAATGACCAATTATCGCCAACCGCATTTTGTGCGCCTGGATTAGCGCGGCCCATAATATCCAGATGCGACGCCGCCACATTGCCGCGATTTGCCGCAGGAAGGTTTGCCCACAATTGGCGAGCGCGTTGAATATTGCCGCCGCGATCATTCAAGTCATTTGCAAATTGATTATAGACGCTTTCTGCCGAAGTATTAACATCGTCCCGCGCCGACGCGGAAGCGCGCTTAAGCGAGCCGCCAAGCTGTTGCTTCATCGCAGCATATGCCGCGTCGGCCGCCGTTTGATTAGCAGCCGCAGATGGCGCGGCCGGATTAAGCGAAGCATTGAACGTGTCCGCCGCTTTCGCCGATGACATTACATCGTTTTCAAGCGCCTGTTCCAAACTACCGACACGATTTTTAATCTCCGAAGAAATGTCATTTTTAGTTGCTAAACGTCGCACTTCGCCGCGCACATGCGAAAGCAAATTAGTTGCTTCTTTAAGCGTAAATTCTTCTGGCGTTGTTGAAAGTTTTGTAACAAGCGGTGTATTGAAAATTTGTTGCAAAGCAGGTGGCAAGTTTGGAAAATCCTGCTTTATCTTGTCATAGACCGCCTTTGTTTCTGTGGGCAGAACAGGTGCATTATCGCCGCCCATGGCAGCGGTGCGCGCATCATATTTAGCGCCAGCGTCGGCTTTGCCAGCCGCTTCAAAAGCGTTTTTACCTTCAACAATGGCATTTCCGGCAGTTTCCCT
>Ga0247679_1000064_pt1 | contig 41513 bp, 56 predicted proteins | sample CNK20_metaG_FD_182797 | JGI IMG/M metagenome (GOLD analysis project Ga0247679, IMG submission 182797) | Soil microbial communities from Purdue University Martell Research Forest, Indiana, United States - CNK20 | ecosystem: Environmental > Terrestrial > Soil > Temperate forest > Bulk soil...
CTCGTACCCTCCCTTGTGCTCCTTGTCCCACTCCCTGCATCATCGCCGCTGCTGAGGACTTGCTCGGATCAAAAGTCCCCATCGCTTGTTGTTGAAACTGATTCTGTTTGTTAATCTCCTGCTGATAAGCGTCCTTCATTGCTTGCTTTTCAAGGACCGCTGCCCAGCCTTGTAGTTCACCCCCTACGATATTTGTCGCTGCGCCTAGATAGCTCATATGTTTAGTCCTTTAATATCCGTAAGCTGGTTGATTAGGTAGACCGCCCATACCGGAATAGTAGGAAGGGGGACCTCCTACTTGCGGGGAGGAGCCGGTAGGGCGGTAGGTGTTGATTAGTTGGCTCAAATAGTATTGGTTGGCTACGCTGCCGAGAAGGTTGCCGAGAGGTTGGTAAACGCTAGGGGCGGCGTAATTCGCGGCGGTTTGCGTGGCTTGCTGTCCCGCACCGGCAGGGTCGGCACTTTGGTATAATTGATTCAATAGGGTACTTTCTTGGTTCTGTACCTGTTGCTGTAACGCCTGACTCTGGGCGATCCCGGTATCGGCGATTGTCTGCTTCGCTTGACCCATCGCCTTGCCGAGGTCGTTCCATTGTTTCGTCCCGGCGGAGGAGGATAACAGCCCGCGATTCGCAAGGCCGAACCCTATTTGGTTCCTATTTGTCTGATACTGTTGCGACAACTGCGGCAAGGCGAAGTCCTGATACGCCTGTGCCCTCTGTTGATAGAATGACGGTGTAAACCCACTAAACGCTTGATTAATCTTCTGCGTTCCTTGAGTGATTGCTTGTTGCCGTTGTTGTTCTTGTGCCTGGGACATTCCGGCGTAATCCGGTGTCCCACCTTTGACAATATCGTAAAGTGTAAATCCCATATTATTGTAATTTCTTAACGTAAAAGGTATACTCCCCCGCCTGCTTGAAACCCATATTCTCCATTAGCGCGTGAAAAGGGGATGACCGGGGAACAGGAAAGCAACACCCGGAACTTCCGGCCAAGGCGAGGTGGTTTTCGACGTTATTAATGAGTGAAAAACTATCTCTGGCGGTGAGGACGTCACCCAACCAAGCAAAGACGACTGGATAGCCTGGACTGCCGATGGAGAAGTATCCGACCAGTTCTCCGTCCTTTTTGATTGTGTGGGTTGGTAGAAATACTCCATGGTTTTCGGCTTTCGCTTTTACTATCAATTCGGCGATTTCTGAATTGTCTTTAACTCGATCTAACCAGATGAATCCTTGCATAGGTTTTATGATTTTTCTCCTGCGTTGTAGTGGGCTTGTAGTTCGGATAATGTGGCGACCTGTCCCCAGGTCGGGTCGGTGGTTGCTTGGATGAGGAAGTGAGTGCCGGTTTGGGATATGGAGACGGCGAGAAGGTCAAAGGTGGAGTCAGCGGTTTCGTTCCCAGTAGGAGCGATGCCGTCGTATACGGTGGCGAGGGTTCCGCTTGTCGGGTCCGCTCCGGCCTTAATATGCCAGAAACCGGCGATAGCAGCGTCATAGCCTTCGATAAGCTTCGTCATTTTAGGTTTCTTATCGTCCATCCAGGGGGTTTGGACGGTAACGACCGTGCCGTCGTAGGTGGTACCGTTAAGACCGCCGTAGGCGAATATGTGACCCGCTGCGTCTCGGCAGTAGACGATACCGTTGTAAACGACGAACTTTGTAGGGGTAAACGTAGTAACCGTCACAAGTTGCAACAATCCAGTATACGTAACCGTTGCTCCTGTGCCGTTAATCGTAACGGAGGTCCCCTGAGCCTTGAAGTACCCGGCAGCGGTGAGAGTCTGTGTCCCGTTCACGAGGGATGTTTCATGCGCTCCGGGGGTCCATTTGTAGATGCTATTCAAAACAACCGTAGCTGTTAGAACACTAGCCACATAATTCGCCCCCACTGTAACCGTCGTATAAGCCTCATAAGTAGGCTTGAATATCGACCACGCACTAATCTTCGAACTCGGCCAACGGGAGTAGACGTATATCTTACCATTAAGATAACACATATAGGTCTTCGTCAAAGGGTCCACAATCGCGCAGGCTCCGGTGACTCCGACGGATTGAATGTCTGATTGCACGAGGGAATCAATCGGCGTACCAATATCATCAGGATACGCGTTTAGCGTCACCTCTCTCGTTCTAAGAGAACGAAAGCCTGTGTCATCTAGGATAACAACGTCAAAATCACCCAAATTCTGCACCGCTAACGGAGCTTTTGTCCCGATATTATCCAACTCCTGCACAAGGGCGAAGTTTGCCGGGTCGGCATCGACGGTCCATATTTGGATACTTCTCCTTGCAATCACCACCAACCTCCCTTGTAACTGAGACAAAGCCCAAATCGCGTCTTGTCCTCCGAAATACGAAAGATACGCAACTTCCCCTGCTCCAGGATTCTGAACCTCCCATCCCGTAGGATCTCCGTTATCGGAAAAATTAAATTGTGTTCCCGCTCCGATATACACCCTATCGTTGAACGTGATACAAACATTCAACACTAACGACGCAGAGAAGAAGTTAATACTTCCCACATCATAATCCCCAGCGGTGCTAGTAAAAGTCAACCCCCACTTATCTCCTATCGCCCAAGTCCCGCCGAAGGAGATAAGCCAACGGTCGCCGTATCCAGCAATGCCGGTGGAACCGCCGCTGAATGGGTATGTGTATGTGTTTGTAGGCATAAAGTTATCGAACCGAGGCGGTGAAGACTATTGACTTCGTACCAGGAACGGGACCGCTGTCGGTAACGGTACATTTAAAGTAATCAATAAACATCGGCCCGGTTCCGCCGGTGTAAGTCCCGCTAGCTCCGACGGTATTGGATGGTCCAGTCGCGTATCCTAACACGAGGATACTTGGGTTCGTGACCGGCGTAGACCCATCCGGGTTACACTTTACCCATACGAAATTAACAGTACCTGAGTTTCCCGTAACCGCTGCTACAATAGCTTTGTGAAACTGCCCGCTACGGTCAAATTGGCCGGAAATTGTGGAAGGTGTGAGGGATAGCACAAGCTTAGTCTGCGGTGGATTCGGTGTAGTTCCTGTTGTAATATCTCCCGTAGTTACCACCGTAGCGTTAAACGTAACCGCCCCGAACGAAAACGGTGCATAAATGGTAATCTGCACCCCGGTCGAGGCTGCGCTATACCCGGTTGAGAAAGTGAGATTATTAATCGCCGTAACCACGTCCGCCGCCGTGGTAGGTAAATCCGTGTCAAAGTTTATTGCTCCTCCAGTTAACGCCACAGTACCAGACCCATTTGCCAACGCAGGAGCGGTGATAGTAATTGTTCCATTCGTCCCGGCGGTGAGAAGAAACGTCGTGCTAGCAGCTATATTCGGGACGCCCTGGTAATTCTGGTCTATCAAATTAACCCCTAACAACCCCGCTGCGCTATTGTTATTCTCAATCACCGGAGTAAAATGCACTCCCGGTGGGCTCATCACCAGCACCGACCCTGCGTTAGCTATTTCGTGATACCCTAGCGAATCCGACGTCTGATGTGCTGTAACATTCGCATGTGCTAGCCAGCCGTCGATACGGTTCACGATAGCGGCGAGATAGGTAGCTAAGGTGTTAATTACCGGCAATGTTTGTAAACTCGTTAAATCCCCATCAGTGATTTGTGGAACGTTAGCTCCGTTGTAGTAAGCGAAAGTTACTGTGGTGAAATCAAAGTTAATAAGGACGAACGCTTTGCCTTTAAAGGAAGTAGAATACGTCGCCGTCGAAACAGTTCCCGGTGGTAACACCCCACCATGTTGCGGATATACCAAAGTCTGCCATACAATATTCGTCGGCAATCCTCCAGGGCTAGTGTCAAAGCTAAACACCATTATCCCGGTATCGGTGTCTTGAAAACCTACCGGGATTAGGCCGTCATTCGGTCCGGCGGGTAAAGTTCCTACAAGAACAAACGCCCTCCTCTTTTCAATCTCACCTCCGCTGTTGATAAAAGCGTTTTGACATACCTGTAAGGTACCAGGAAGAGAGGCAAGGCTCTCCCGTCTCGTGTCCAAACCATACTTAAAGCTCGCAATTACTAAAGATTTATCCGGCATAGTCGCGCCCAATTAATGGGCAAGACCAGCGAGATGGCGTGCGGTTACACCTATGAAAAAACGCACATTAAAAACCATCCCGCTAGTCATTTTTGGTTAAATTCCTCCTTTGTCACTCAGGACCGCTAACTCCTGCGCCTTATCTTGAAGGTCAGCGTCGGATGGAGGCGTGCCTTGTATCAGATTCGCGACCGACGCGGCAAGGCCGGGAATTTGTTTATCAATCGCTTTCCCGATGGCGATGAATGGGACAAGTGCGGGGTCGATGATACCGGCGTAGTCGCCAAGTAGGTTAATATCATCAATGACCACCTGTAACGTTGCTTTGATTTGTGTTGCGTCCATATGCTATTGAATTTGACCGTTGGCCTTGATGTAGTTGTAAATCCAGATAAAGTTACTTCCGCTTGCTAACGTCGCATCGAGGGCGGCTTGGACCTGGGTTTTCGTAACCGCGTTCGTTTCGTAGAGGGCGACCCAGTTGTCGAGGATACCGACGCTACTAGCGTAGTCTAGCCGAGCAGCTTTGAGGGCGAGACGGGTTTGCTCTAAGTTAGCCAGCTTCGCCGGGTCCGTGGTGGAGTTTGTTGCCATCTGGTAGTAATTCGTCCAACCGACATAGCCAGTATATACCAGCTTCGTCGTAGCGTTAGAGGAGTTTTTAACGTCGTTGATGAACGTGCCGTTACATCCGACGACGCTTAACAAGGTTAAGGCTATTAGTATCTTCAGTCTCATGGTTTTTTCTTTCTATTTATGTATCGCCGATCCGAACACCGCCCAGCCGAGCAGTGCGAATAGGACAAATTCGAGAATCATCCCGCCGGACGCTTTCGTAAGCGGCCAGCCGTTGTAAAGGCTGAAGACCAGCCAGACCAACATTAGAACCCAAAATGCAAGTGCGATACTCATGGTTGTTTATTCTCCGGTGCGGGTGGCGGGGTTGGTTTTGGTACGTTGGTTCCCAACCAAATCGCGCTCATCACGCCTTTTATCCCACCACCCATTGAAAGGGCGTGATATGCACGGGTTATGTATGGTGAAAGGGCGATTAACATTAACGCCGGTCCCTGCCAGCTAGGGGGTAGGTAATCCAACCCAGGTACCTGTAATCCGTTAGATGTATTAGTTTGATTCATGTTATTACTTAAATACGAACTTCATTATCAACGCTCCGACTATTGCTCCGAGTATTAGCCACATGAAGTAAGCCCCCTTCACCCAGCCCATACGTTCCAACTCTCTTCGTTCCATCGCCGTGAGTCTGGGAATCGCACCCTCCTTTTCGTCGAATAGAACGTTCAAAATCCGCTGCATGTTTTGTAGTACTCCAGGTTTCCCGGTTAATTGTTCACCACCCAATACTACTCTTAACTCTTCTCCTTTTGTTGCTAAGACACTATGTCCCGCCTCAAGTTTGTCTAACCTAAGCTCGACAGATTGTAGTTGTTGTTCCACGGTTAGTTGGTTCATGACGAAGTTGTTGGTTTTAGCGGTAGTAATATCTCGAGACTTTCTTGGGTTAATGGCTTGGCTAGCATAAGGCAACCTAAGCGGAGTACCGCTTCAACACGGGGACTAAGAGGATAGCCGGTGACCAAGATAAAACGAGTGCCCGGATGGAGACCAGCGTTGGACATCATAAAGGAAAGCCCGTCAAGGCCCGGCATGACGAGGTCGAAAAAGACAAGGTCGAATTTACTTACTAAGAGTTCCGCACGAGCTTCGTCGCCGGAGTGTGCGACGGTGGTGACAACGTGAAATCGATCTAAGATGCGGGTGATTAGATCCACATCCGCCGGATCATCGTCCACGAGGAGAAGTCTCTTCGGTGCCTGGAGGCGGGCAATCGTATGCTCAATCTCGGTAATCGCTTTTTTATGATCAAATTCGGTGTCCATAACCTACCAAGCTAAAGCGATAGGGGCGGGTGCGGATGTAGGCCAGGTGATGGCTTTCCAGGCTAGGTCGGGGGTTTTACCACATTGATTGGATACGGCGAAATAATAGATGGTGCCGACCTTGAGATTTAACAGTTTATACTGTAGCTGTGAGGTGGTAACCTTCGCTACATAATTTGTGGAGGTGCCGTAATATAGGTCGTAGCTATTAGTAGGATAACTCGCACTCCAGGCTAAGGTAGCGGTGGTATAGGTAGTCTTTTTCCAAGATGCCATGTAAGATGTAACACCCACAAGCAAAGCCCCACCGATACCGGCGATTTTTTGTTTAGTAGTCATATCGAAATTAGTCCTTTAGATATCGCATAGCGGGTAATCCCGGCAAGGTCGTTAGCGTTTTTAAGCTCTAACTTTATTTTTAAACACCTCATGTAATAGTACACGCTATTTCTAGCGATACCAAGGGTTTTGGCTATGTCTATTAAATCATAACTTTGAGAAACCATCACGATGATAGCACTAAGCCTTTCTTCTGTGAGCTTTTCCCTTCTAAGTTTTTCTGCTATGTACTTAGCGGTCTTTTCGAGCGAAACGATAGATGGTTTCCCGTCTGACTTTAACCGGTTAATAGGATAATTACGATGCATCAAACACTTTTCACCCGAACATGTAACCCCGCATACAACACATTTTTTAAACCTTCTCGCTTCTTTCTTAAGCGTTTCCCTTTCTTGCGATAAGAGTTTGGCTAACTCCCAGTTTTGACTTCTATGGGCATTAGCGAGTTGGGCTTTGTTTTCGGATAATTTGTCCATACACTACTTTTACAAAGCAAACCCCGAAAGTGGCAACGCTGCCCCACCGTTGAATAAGTTGGTCACGTCAGTCTGGGTGAGTGCTTTGTGCCACATGGCCATTTCGTCCATTGTCAGGTTCGCAATGGATGGGTTGCCGGCCCTGACCCCTAACGTAAAGACTTGGGCGCCAATTTTCATACTGCCGGAAGTGAGCGGGCCTGACCATGCCAATGCACCGTCATAATACCCGCGTCCCTGTAGCCCCGCTGAGTCAAACACGATAACAAAATGGTGAAATACGTTGTTCGTCGGAGTGGCGACAAAATTGCCTTGCGCCAAGGTCGAGTTAGTGTCCTGAACAAGGCCCCTGATTGGACCGCCAACACCGCTGGAAAAGATTTCGTAAGAGTTGAGCGTTGCGTCGTCCCCTTTCAGCAGCAGAAATCCATTTCCGGGTGATGCTGCCCAGTTACTTGCCGAAATCCATAACGAAAATGAGATGCTCGTGTTGGCTGCTGGTGAAAAGTCAGAATTATCCACATGACTGGCGAACGATCCTCCAAGACTTACATCCAGTCCCCCGTTGATGATACCTGCCACTACACCCGCCGAGGTGCTGGTCCCGGTTAGCGGATTTCCGCCTACTGAATCCGCATACGGGCTTACGTTCACGTCGAACTTCCAGTAGGAAATCAGGCTATTTAGGAGGCCGTTTGTGCTAGCTTTAGTAAACGCCATTCTTCTATTCGGCACTATATCCTGCCCCGTTGCCACCATAGGAAGGAACAACGCCCCTGTCTTTACAAATTGCCTTCGAGAAAGTTTCATTACGGCGATGAGGTGGGGAAGTTCGTGATACTCGCAGTTTTATAATACACTCTTACTTGAGCTAGAAAAAGGAAGGAGTTTGTTTCCGTATCCCCACCGTCTCCGCCCTGACGTTGCACTTCCCATAAGATCCCCTTGGCGGTGGTTGGGGTGTTGCCCACGGTAAGATTAGCGGTAATCCCTTCTTGGCCAAAGACCCAAGCGTTGGTGCCTACGTTATTAGTGACTCGAACTATCGAGCCGAAAGTAAGGTTTGTAGCATTATCCGTCGCGCTAATCGCCACAGCTCTAACACCCCAGACCATGTTCGTAGCGCCGGTTCCGTTAGTGCTACTACAAACACATTGTAACCCAACCTTAACCGTCCCCGCATCCCAGTCCCAAGGAAGGGAAAAGCGGGTTCGGAGGGTGTTGGTCATTAATGTCGTTCCGTTCGTGTGAAAGAATATCGCGCCATCCCCTGTGTTCGTAACCGCCGCTAGGCTCGCTGGGGTTATCGTTGTTCCTATCGTCGTGTCAATCCCGTTTGTCGTCCACGCGCCTAGAGGAATATCTACCGAACGGATTTGGACCAGGTTCGTAAGATTGACCGCATTATTATTAGTAATCGTCGTCCCCTTCGTACCTAGATTAGAAGGATAAGGCCCGAACGATGGTCCTTGAGCTTCAGTCTTGCCCAAAAAATGGGCAAGACAGGCGAGGAGGATAACAAGTCTGGCGGTAAAGATTGTAGTGGAGGTATTAAGTTTCATATTACCTCCAGAGGGCTTTGATGTAAGAAGCGGCGGAGGAGGTCAACCCGGCTACGGAAGCGGTGGTGCTTTGCAAGAGACGGCAACCGTAGTGAAAGGCGAAGGCGGAGTCTTCGGAAATGAGTTGAGGGAAGTTTAATCCACCGTCGAGAGTTAATGTCACTCCTGTGGCTACTTTGTAGATAAAAGCAGGAAGATTGGATACTCCGGCATCAGTGGAACATAGTAGGTAGCGGTCAGCTCCGTCGTTGTTAGTATAAACCACCTGTAAGAGCCGCTTACCGGCGTTGGCAACCGAGTCAGTCCAAGGGTTAATGGCATCGACGCCGGTTGAGGTGTCTCCGGTGATTGTTTCGTTTGCGTTGGTTCCATAAAGGGTGTCGTATTCGAGGGTCATATCTAGTCCACCGCTAGCTGCGACCGAGGTGAAGGATGCTTCGGTGGTGGACATTCCGATGATGAGCGGGTTACAGAAAATTCCAGGATCGCCGAAGGAGAATACGAAGGGGGAGTTGGCGAGGGCGTATAGGGATTTAATGACCGGAACATTCCCACTCGCCAACGGCGCGGCGATGGTATCCGGTTGCTTCTGATGTAACTGTATCCAAACATCAGACGATTGATTGTTCGTCCCGTGTAACCGACGAACCACCGTCGGCCCGAAGGAGACGTATTTTTGTAAAACTGCACTGGTGAAGGCTAGTAGTGGCATTTTATATCCTTTTGTTTAGTTATCCATGGGCAACGATCACCATAGGAACTACCCTACGTTGTTCACGCCAATTGCGTTTACCGCCGCCGAGGATAACATCCCGGTCTCTAACCGGGTAAGCTGATTTGAGTTTTTCGAGTCTTTGTTTTGCGAGGCCAAGTTTGAGTTGACCGTCCTGTTGCTTCTTTCGGGTGAGTAATTCCCCAGCGGCGAACATCACGATGAGCATGTCATCGAGGTCGGCGGTGTCGGTATCTTGCACCAGGGGAAGCATTACTCGTTGGCCGGTGAACCTTACGGTTTGCGGGGTGACCGGAACCGGCCAGACTTCAAATTGATTTGGGTGAACGGTTTCGTTGACATTGGAGTTAAATCGCCACCGCTGGATGGGGTCGGTGGACTGCCCGAGGGCGAAGTTCATCCAGTTATATTCGTCACGTCCTATCCCATATTGCATCTCGTCGTAAACTTGGTTCCAAAACACATCAACCCAAAACGGACGCATAAGGTCCAAAGCGAGGGACTCGCCGAGGTTCGAATCGTTAACAACAGGCATGTTGTTGTATTGCGACCCGGCGTTCACGGCGACGTCCCAAAACTGTTGAAGGAACGGCCAGGAGTATTCCGAGGCTAACCATTTCTGCTTATCCGAAAGCAAGGTATTCATCTCCGCCGTTCGAGTGGTGTTGGGTGTGCCATAGTCACCAATCTCGGCAAGGAGCATCGTACGGAGGTTTAGCAATGTTGTACCACTAGCCATTTTGAATCCTTTTCGTTAGGCGATTTTCACTTCCGTCAGTTTCGATGACGGGAGGACGGTGCCGAGGCCGAGTTTGTAGGCTTCTTCGTAGGTCGAAGGCATTTGAGGCATTGCACCGGGGAACATAGCGTTCACCTTATTCCCGGCATAACGTCCCATGAGGCGCTTTTTCTCGTCGCCGGTGGAGCGAGCGGGAACGGTTTTCTTCGTTGCGTTTCCCTTTTCGTCCTTACCCACCTCAACGGCGGTATCCCCGGTTTCGGTGATAGCCCTCTTAGCGAACTTCTCGTCGGAGTCCATGTCGATAGGTTTGCCACCTGCGTTCACATGGTGTTCCGCCACGAGGAGGGCGAGTTCGGCGGGGGTGACATGTTCACGAGTAACGTGGTGTCCTTCTTTGGACAGGTTTAGAATTACTGTAGCTAATTTCATTTTTACGTTCAGTTGTTTTATGTTAAGATTAAAAAGTAGGCGGCTTAGTAACCCTACCGCCCACCAACCCAATTACGGAGTGTAAACCGACGCCGTCACGCTCATCACGTTTATTGCGTTCGTGCTAGTGCCAGTATACATATTCCGCAATCGCATACCCCGAGTTCCCAGAACCCATCGAGGAATGGGGGTATTAAATACCGTCGGTGCGCCGACGGTGGAGATTGCGTTAGTGTAGGTAACCACCCAGGTCTTATCCCCGAAGGTTTGGTCCATTCCCATAGTTAGGCCGGGGATGCCATAGGTCGACCCGAAGGATGGCGGTGGAACCGCGATTGGGGAGAAGGTAAGGTTCACGATATTCGACCCGGCGCCGACCGCATAGCCGGTTTGAGTGAATTGTTCCGTAACCACCTGGAGGATGCCGACGCTGTTGGTGTTACCCGCTGCGCCGGGGGTACCGGCGTCGAGAACCAACGCGGGATAGAAGTCTTGCGGCAGGACAACGTCCTGGAAGAAGTTTATCGCGTTGTTGGTGTTTTGAGTCACATACAACAGGTCGTTTGTGTTCGCCGTGGCGGCGACGGCCTGATTTGTAATAACCACCTGCGAGCCTGGATAGGTGAACCCAAACCAGGCGACCGGGGTCGAATTGGTGTAAATCATCCAATTCATTGTGAGGGCGTTGGTAGCGATAGGAGCGTTGATACCAGTCCCGGCGGTGTTCGTCCCTAGCTGCTGTTGCCCTTGTTGGGCGTTCTGTGCAATCCAGTTAAGGTTCGTAGCGCCAACGTTGTTCGAAAGAACGAGGGAGGTTACGGATGGATTGAGGAACGAAGAGACGACGAAGTTCGCCGCCTGTAGGGTTGGCGTTATGGCTAACGCAATCCCAAGGCCGATAGAGGTGAAAAGTTTTTTCATATTCGTTATTTCCTTATGGAAAAATGTTTCTGTTTGAGGGTTAGGTGATGGAATATACCCCACAAGCATTGAGCTGGGTAACCTCCAACGCACCCGTCCAGGTCATGGTTTTGAGGAACACCATATACTGGTAAGGCCGTTCCGGGGTGAGGACTTTGTTATCCTCCTGTTCCATCGGACGAAGGCGAAGGCGGCGACCGTCCATGACGTAGCAGCGCTTGGTGAGGTTCAATTGATCCAAGGTGGGGTCATATTCGAACCTCCCAAGGCCGGAGATGTGAAGACCACCGACGCCGAGTTCCGTAGCTTTGTCCCCTTGGAAGCCGGTTTGCGTGAAGTAACCTTTCGCAACGAGTTCCGTGCGGAGGGCATCGAGGAACGCCGAGCCGCAAAGGGCTTTGTTGGGTTTGCCACCGTAGCGCTTCAACTGGATAAGTTCCGAGTTGAAGAACAGAATCATCGAAGAGTTCGCCGGGGAGGCGACGAGCGAGGTGTTAACCCGGTTCTGCCACCATTGATAGGTGGAGCGAGAAAGGCCGCCGGTGGAGCCGGTTGTGGGAGTGGTCGTAAGCAACGACTGAACACCAGGAACTTGTTTCGCGTCCTGTGAACCATCCTGCCAAAGCATCAGGTTCATCTGGCGAGAGTATGACTCGCCGTAATCGTCCATACGATCTTCCAAGAGGCCGGTGATACGAGTGAGGTCCACATCGGCGTGTTCTGAGGTTCTCCCGCCTTTGGAATCGTCGATAATAGTGATGCCGTCCTTCTTCAATTCCGTCCAGGTGATGATTAGTGAGGCGGCAACTTCACGCCAATTATACACTGCACGTAAGAGATTAGACGCCTGCATAAAGTTGATCGCATCGTCCTCAGAGTAACCTTGGAGGAAGCCCGGACTGTCGGACATGTACGCACCTTGGATAGGTTCACTTACCTGGAGATTGCCAGAAGGAAAGGTTTTTTGACCACTACGTAACCACTTCAAGAGTGGTTTGTCGGTGGTTGTTTGAGAGAGTGCCTTGCCCCTAACGTAGAAGATAAGAGCGGCACTGGCGATATCGTTCGCCACTGATAAGCCAAGAGTAGCCATATTGTTTTGGTAATTGTTTCGTTAATGTTAACTGCTCTTGCTTTTGCCTGTTTTACTAAGTTCCATCTCTAACGTGCGAGGTTAGATTAGCGAAGATATCGCGTCTTCAATGGTCGCAGTTTGTGTGACTGGGAGTTGGCGAGTCTCGGTAACGCCTGAAAGTTGTTTCACGTAGGATATTAAAGGAACCGGAGTGGGAGGGCCGTGATAGTATCCCTCGACGAGTTCATTAAACTCGGACCAGTCAGCGCCCCAGGTAGTGATAGTGGCTGACGGGATTTCCGACCAACTAAAGCCAGCCCAAAGAATAGTCGGGGTTTTCCATACCGGCTTTACAATCTTCGGCACGGACACCATCGGCGTCGAAGCGACAAGAACGCCAGAAGCTAGTTGGCGAAAGAATGAACGGCGGGAGGTCATATCCGTCCCTCCGCAGCGGCGACCACAACCTCTTTCATTGACTTCGCATCTTCGATACGGAAGGTCTTTCCGCCGGACTTTCCTCCTTCGCGGGAGTTGAGAACGGGACGTGTTGCGGGCTTCTTCAACGGCGCGAGAGAACGTACAACCTGGCCGTAGGCTTTTTCGAGGAGGGCGGTTAGTTCTTGTGGGGTTCGGACGAGGTTCTCGAAGTTTTGGTTCTTGTCCCGTTTGTTCATTAGGGAGACAAAGCGGTCAGTGACGAATTCGTAGACTCCATCAGGGTCGGCGTCGTTGACCTTCGGTTTGAAGTCGGGATTGCTACCTTGTTTGGCAGACGTCCACGACTGCATCGCAGCGGTCATTCCTTGTTGTAAATTTGCCTGCTGTTCGGACTGTTGCTTCCGTTGATACTGGTCAAAACGGTTAGTCCCGAATTGTTGCTTCGCCCGGAGGGACGCTAATTCTCTTGCCCTATTCAGCGTTAACGTCCCTTCATCCACTTCCTTCTGAATGTCCTGCGGGAGCTTATCCCCGGTGAAACCCTGCACCTGTTCCACAATCGGCAAAATCCGCTTCAACGCTTCTTCGGGGTTTGTATTCAAAAGCGCCTGGATTTCGAGAACCTTCGAAAACTGGTCCGGGGTGATGTTATACTTATCACAATACTCCACAATCTTCTCATGATGTTCGGCGATGGGTTTAATCCGCTCCATCTCCGCCTCCGTTGTCTTAAGCTTGGTGTTTACCTCCTCGAAACGTTCATAGGGGATTGGGTCTTTCTTCTTTTCTTCGTCGGCGACCTTTTCCTCTTCCCCGTCTTTCTTTGCTTCTTCGCCTTCATCACCTTCCTTCTTCGCTTCGTCTTTCTTTTCTTCGTCACCCTTTTTTGCTTCTTCCTTTTTATCGTCCTTGGCTTCCTCACCTTCGGCGAGGCGGTCGTTCTTTTCCTTCGTTGACTCTTCGCCGAGAGGGCCGTCAGTTCCCGAATCATCCTCCTCAGTCTTGCCCAAAGATTGGGCATCACCATCTTCTTCTTTCTTTTCGGCACCGATGGATTCACGTACAAATTCCTCCATTGTTTTACCCTTTGTGGAGTCAAGGGTTGTGTCGTCGCCGGTTTGACCGCCGTCTATTTTGTCGGGGAATCTTAGTATCTTAGATATTAACATATTGCTTTATTGTAGGTCTCCAGGAAGGTTAACTAGTTGCGGTTCTTGCTTGTTATACCTAGCTTCTAGGAGAGGTTTCACTTTTTTCTCGAAAAGACGTTTTGCTTTGAATGACAGCCACCAGGTACGTAGTCTATAAAGCCATTTACGGTTACCACAATGCGGGCAGTATTGACTACTTTCGCTGCTTGGTATGAAATCTTCGTAGCCATACCATGAATGGTATAGGACAAAACACGCGTTACAGATGTTACAGTGGTGGCTTTGATACTTCTTCGATTCGGGATTTATACATTTGACCATAGGTTTTTGTGTTACTTTATTGCTTTAACACTAACTCGGGTTACCCGGTGGTAGTAGTCCCTGTGGCGGACCTGCGGGGTGCGTTTGTTGCTGCCCACGGTTGGCAACACGGGGGTTTTGTCTATTACCACCGGGACCCGAACGCCCACCCCCGGAAGGCTGTCCTGGCCGCGATGGTCCAGGAGGTGGAGGTGAAGCAATAGCACCTCCACTCAAACCGGGGAGCGGGAAAAACTCTTCGGGGTCTAATCGGTCATCTAATCTCTTAATCGCCTCACGGATAATCGCCTGAGGGTTTGCACCGGCTTGTAGAAGGAGAGGGGCGAGCCGTTCAAAGTTAGCTATCTCCATTGCTTTGTTTGGACGACCGGAGGAAGCGGCTTCGATGGTTAGCTCGATTTGGTTTAGGAAGTCTTCTCTACCTTGTTCGGGCCAGACAGCACCGATCCCCGCGATTCGGACAACAGTTTCTCTAGACATCTCACGGAGGAGCATCTCGCCACCGCAACGAGCAACGGCGGATAGACAGTCGTCAAGGTCGTCAATGTTGGAAGAGGCGACGGTCTGCCGGGATTGTTCCGCAATAGTTCCGACAGTAGCGGTAACGTTTGGCTGAGCGGGTCCGATGTTAGCTTCTTGTTGACCGGTGACGAGGAGGGCATCCTCGGCGAGGGGTTTGGTGTCATAAACGGAGGGGTCGATGCGGGCGACTTGGAGAGGGACGACGACCTTGGAGGGGTCACTGCCGGGGGGTAAGTTCTCTAGTTCTACAACCTGATTGTCCTCGGCATTTTCAATCTTGTCCTTATCCTGTTCGGATAAGTTCCCCTTTGGAGTCATGTACTTCGGGGCGTTTGCCTTTCTTTGCTGACGCAAAGCCTGCCGAGTCCTATTCCATTCCTTCTGCATGGACTTCATTAGTTGCACATCCGACGGCGGGAAGATACTCGCCTTGCAACCGGCCTCGGTTTCTACGTCATTAAAGGTAAGAGGAAAGTGAACCCAGAAGGACTTTGTCGCCGGGGTGAGAACCTCTGGTTCGAGGACATAATCCTTGTATCCGTCACAAAGGACAAAGGTGCTTTTCGAGTCTAGGTCGTATACCTGCCAAAGACAAACCTGCGGCTTCGTCGCCGGGTCGTCCTTGCCGGAGTCTTTTAACGCATCCTGGTCGAGAGGTTTCCCTTCGGGGGAGTAGTGTTTAAGGTCGCCACCCGCCTTTATGTCCGTGTTAAACATCGCATTAACGAACTCTAGCGGATAGATAAACTCCTCGGCGAGCCAGTGAGCGCCGACGAAACCCTTGATATTCCTACAGCGTTCGTCGAGAATCACCGACGTAGACTGAGGAAAATCAAGAATCAACTTCTCCTTCATTGCTACGTTTTCTTGGTCATCTTGTGCGAGACCAAACGATGCAACCAATGTTTTAAGCGTTTCAACATCGGCGTCTGAGGGGTCGATTTTGCCTTCGGTGAGACGGTCCATGATTCGCTTTGCCCGTAACATCCGTTCCATTGTTGACTGGCGGGTTTCGGATTGCGTGAGGTCGTTGGTTTCATAGTTACGACAGAAGGCAGTTTTGATGTAGGAGACACCACAGACGGAAGCTCGGCGGACGAATTGCTTGGCTTGGCTCTTAAAGTCGGGTTCTTGACTATCCATTTCGTATTGGTAAAGCACCTCCAAGGTTTCTCCAACTTTACCAACGATTTTCTCTAATTGTTTCCCTCTTTGGTAATCGTTCATAAGGGCCATCGCCTCGGGTGGGACGAAGCCGATTTGTTGACTAGCCATGATGGCGGTGCCGACGGCTTGCATTATTGTTTCGTGCTTACCGTCCCAGAATTCGAAGTTTAGACGTTTACGGGAGACGGCACGGACCTTTGGGTTACGAGCGTAGAGGGTGGCGACCTTTTGATTAATCGCACGAAGTGTGAAGTTAGCGGTGTAACGGTCGTCGTCCATTTTCCGTTGGCTATTCCATTGGAGACCGGAGACGAATTCCATGTTCTCCCGCATGCGGTTGAAGTCAGGTTCCCAGTGACTTTTCGCCTGGCGGACTCGTTCTTGCCATCGCTTTACAAAAGCTCTCGTTGCCAACGACGAATCACTCCCATCGTCCAGCTTTTCCTCGTCCTTCTTCGGGGGTTGGTCTTGTGAGGACATTCCTAGTTCATAGGACGCACCGGCTTGTTCCATTGGGAGGGTGTCGTTGGGCATGTTACTTAACTATATTTTCCGGGTTATCCCTATGCTCTCGTTCCATTGGGGAGTTACCTACAAATTCATGTGTGATACAACCAGAGGAAAAGAAAAGAAGTAAAAGAAATAAGTTACGTAGTTTCATTTATCTAGTTCGAACGCACGCTGATTACGGGCGAAACGGTTATGAGAAGCGCGGATATTTTTCACGGTAGGAACCCAACGGTAGTTAGCTATGTCCTTTTCGGGGACAGGGGCGGTGATAGGTTTCAACATCTTATCCAACCCATGTCCTAGCTTCGCTAAGGCGTCGACGAAGTCATCATGTGAGCCGCCAGGAAACGAAAGTAACTCACTCTCAGCTTCGTTCCATGAAGGGACCCACTTAGGGAATAGAACCATCTTCTGCGACATACGGGCTTTGATTGCCTGTGCCTTGGCTTGTTTGTCGTTCTTTTCACTTATCTCCTCAATAGGGATGAAGCGGCCACGTTCCATTGAAAACTTATTAATAAACGGCTCCAAAACGCCGGTGATATTCTCATGTCCCGCCCACCAGAATAACGGCTCTCGACGTTTCGTAATCTCAAACATCTGCTCCACCGCTTCCAGGGTGTCACACTTCGTCCAAAACCAATCCGGCATTATCCAAAGACGATTCATCGAATCAACCCCGCCGACGATGAAGCACGTCCTATCATTCTCCTGCCCTTTCCTCACGGCGTAATCCGCACCCACATAGTATCGTAACCCGTTCTTCGTGGCAGTGGTAAGATCATCCATTGTGTATCCGACAAGCATACCTCGGCGGAAAAAGTTTCCTTCCTCAGGACTTGGCCGCTGTTGGAATAGTCCAGCAAGCACGCGGGCATCTTTCGAGAGCACCGTTTTTGCATGTTTCTCATCGAACCAATCGGGCCACAAACGCGAGCTGAGGTCATAGTCTGTTTGTTCTGTTTCTTTGTTATAGCGTACACCACAAGGACGGCCGAGCGGGTCGTTTTCTTCGGCGAAGTATGGAAGGCGGATGACGGTCCAGTTGGAGGGTTCGCTCTTTAGGAGTTTACCTACGAGATCTTCCTCATGGCGACGGTTAGCAATGATTACCTGACACGCGTTCGGCTTCAATCGCGGCCAGAAGTCGTTATGGTACCATTTCCACTGCTGGTTCCGGATAGTCTCCGAGTCTGCGTCTTGTTCGGAACCCAGGTAATCATCAATAAATCCCAGGTCGGCACGGTGACCAGCGATGCCGGACCCCACACCGGCACAGAAGTATCCTCCGCCTTGAGAGATGCGCCAGTCGCCGGAGGCGGCAGCGGACTTCGAGAGGGAGTAACCAAGGTCGCTTTCATAAAGGTCTATGAGGTCGCGGCATTGACGCCCAAATCCTTCGATGAGGGAGTAGGAGTAAGAACAAGCAAGGATAAGGTGAGTTGGGTGTTGTGCCATGTACCACGGAGGGAAGTCGATTGAAGTGTACGTGGACTTAGCTGCGCCGGGTGGCATGAGCAGGATAACGTTTCGGAGTTCCCTACGGGTAACCTTTTCAAGGACGTCGATAATAAGTTCATGATGTTTCGCGGGGGTTTGTTTTTTCTTCGATTCGACATAGCGGCACCAGTCATACAAGGAACGACGAATCCTTTTGCGAACGAGAATCGCGGCGGCGGGGTTGTTCCTCTCCGCTACTTCCTCAATCGGGATTGTTAGTTCGGTGTCGTTCATCCTATACTAGTTATCATCTGTAGCTCGGTTAGCACGGCGTTTGCCGCTTCCCACCAGGCGTCTTGTAATTCTTTAGATTGTTGCTCGAAGTGAGGAAGGGGATCACCTTTAACTGACTTCCAGTCCCGACTAGCACAATAAGCTTCGTATGCAAGTTTTGCGTATTTATAATTCTTCATAGACTAGTTCTGAAACGCTAACTTTGTTAACTCTGCATCGGATAATTGCGAAAGGTCGACGTCAGTGTTACGATTCATCGGTTGATTCGGTTTCCCGTAGCGGCGGTCTAGCAATTCCTTACACGCCGCAATCCGATACGCTGCGCTCTGATTCTTATCGTTCATTATATCCTTTAGAGTCTTAACCGCTGAGACGACATTCGTTTTGATTACCTCGTAGACTTCGCGGTCCTCGTCCGCCTCTCTCTTGATTAGCTCGGTTTGGGTTTGTTGGTACTGCGGCTGTCGCAAAATATCTTGAACTGCTGTCGGTGAACAACCAAGCTCATCTGCAATCTCTCGGGCCGTGAAGCCTTTCGCAGCTTTTTCAAGAGCGATTCGATGCCAGGGTAACTCTTGTTGTCTAACATATTGTGGTGGTTTCCTATTGTAAAGAAGCGGCGTCATTCCTTGTGGTTGCGGAACATCCGTTAGTATCTCCTGGTCATGCCCATTCTTTGGGCAGGACTCTGTACTTGTCGCCTGTTCGCAAGGCTCGCGGACTTCGTCCCGGATGAACAAATCTTCAAACATTAAAACATCTTTCCTCGGGGTAGGATCTTGATTTCAAGACGAACGAATGGATTTAACGGTTGGGCGAGCATTATCCGCTTGGCGGTCGGACCGAGACTCCGTAAGGTTTCCTGAACATAATCCGACTGGCGATCTTTTAGATCCTTATCCCCCGTCGTCTCCAGGTCTCGTTCTCTTTCTACCATTCTCCATATCTTATCCTACTTCCCCCCTCGAAAGCAACGGGGTCTTTCCCGCCCCTGGAGATCCCCCTCCCTTCCTCCCTCGCTACCCTCCCCATCCCCGGCCCTTCAAATCCTTCCCCTACAAGGCCCTACGCCGCCCCGCAAATGGCCCGCCATGCGATTTTAATCCTCTCCCCCTATCCTACATATCGCCTAATCGCTCCTAGGGCATTTTGAGAAGGTACGAATCCCTCAAGATCCAAATATCCGAATGTGCGGAGGCTTTATCCCAAATGCTCCGGTTATTAGGTGGGCATCTCCCGCGCACTCACCCCTCGCAAAGTGGGGGGACCCCGGCCTACGGGCGGGTCATCCGTAGTAGTACGGACCCAGGCATCCGTAATAGTTCCTGTTGCAATCTACCCTAGGCTATGCGAAGCTAGAGGCATCGGTGAGAGCTATCCCAGAAGGTTGGCCGCCGAAGTAAAAGTTATGGCAGATAAAATGACAGAAGTTGAGATCAAGGCCCATTGCCTGATCAAGACGATGGGCGAGACCGGGAAGTACGGCAAGGCCGAGGGCGAGAAGGCTTGCGCGTTGTGCATCGACCTTGCCATGGAAGGCAAGGCGGATAAGGCGGATGTCTCTAGGGCTAGCGGTTGGCTTGGGAACCATTCAGCGGTCCGCCAATGGGGTGAGAAGTTCGGGTATGTCACCAAGAGCGAAGCGGGTAAGGACGCGACCGCAAGGGAGTATGACCGCCTAATGAGTCTTGCGACCGAGCCTCCCAAGGGCAAGAAGTAGAAAACACGGGGCGGAGTGACTAAGCCCCACATAATCCTATGTTAAAATCAATACAGTATAAATTCAGGTTCCCGGCCAAGCAGACCGGACCGTTCAGCATCGAGCTAGAGATCCGCAGGGGCGGCGGCCCGCCGGTTCTCAATACTCAGTTCTGCGAGCAGATGCAGCTTAGCGATGCAGAGGCAGACAAGGCGGAGGAACTGGTCCTCCGCTCGATAGCGATCCTTCCCGAGGGGGTTGAACCTCCCGACATGGGAGCACCAAAGCGATGAGCAACGAGGAATTTCTAATCTTCCTCTTCCTCATGGTGATACAACTCTACTACACCAGTAACTAGACCAGGGTCCGGGGACAGCAAACCCGGACCTCTTTTTTGTCCTCGTTTTTCCCGGTCGCGCCCATTATTTGGGCATCACCTTTACTTTACTTCTCCCACCTCTCTGTCTCTTTCTTCCTCCTCTTCGCCGCCACGCTGCATTTCTTTCGTCTCTTCGTCTCCGCCTCGTTTCTCCTCCCTCGCCGCGCTACGCTGCTTTGTTTGTGGACGAAAGGACGAACTAAAGCAAGCTAGCAAAGATGGACGAACGAACGTCCCCTATCCCCCCTATCGGGATACGGTGGATCTCAGGATCTAATATATTCCCGTAACTCTATGCCTAATCCTTATGACATATCATTAATACCCCCCAGATCTATATAGTAAAAAAAAAAAAAAAGTAATATATATATAGAGGGGGTATTGGGCACGTCACCTCCTTCGGATAGGGTGGAGTAGAGTGGAGTAAGCCTCCCTTGAGATAGGGGAGGATCGGCACGTTCGTTCGTCCAATCCTCCCTTCGGTCGGTCGGTCGTCCTTGCTTCCTTTTAAAGATTAGAGTGATTCCGGCTCAGGCCAGGAATGGTTGGAGAGGAAAGAGGTGATTTCTTCGGCGGATAGAATCTTAGCGGTTTCCTTATTCACTACGTTTACAGATTCTCCGTCAATGTCCTCGGTGGCGATAATTTCACGAGGATCGAAGGAGGATGGGATGAGAGTGGAAGGGTAGGAAAAGCGGCAGTAAGCTTTTTTAGCATCGCGGAAGTTGTTAGCGAAGGTATGAGCGGTTACACCTTCCCCGGTGCGGGTTATCCTCTCTCGCCGAGGGAAGATTCTGTAGGAACCTTTACAGGCTAGAGCGATGTAGGGTTCGTAACGATAGAAGTTAGCCTCGTTCATGGATGGTCGCATTGAACGACCGAGAAGGGGACGTTGAGGTTGAGAAGATTGGCTCTCGCCAGGGAAAACTTCGGTTAGGACCTCGCCGGATTTAGTGGTAATTACAATAGGAGGTCGATCTTTTGGAATTTCGGGTTTGGGTTGTTCTACTTTTTCTTTATCACTAGAGGTAATTTCGGAAAGTAGATCGGGGTTATCGAATGGATCGTTATTAGTATTATTCATAGACCACTAATATAGCATAAGGCAAGAGCGGAAGCAAGGGAGGTTTTTACCTACCATGAGGGGAGGAAGGTAGCGAGGTATTAAGGCGGCCTAATGGGAGGGATTAGAAGGGCTTATATTAGGCGGCCTAATGCCGGGAGGGAGGAGGATAAGGATTAGGTGGGCTAATGATGACTATTAGAAAGATTGGGGTTGACCCTGGGCGGCCAAGCTGCTAGGATCTAAGGAGCATGAGAGTGGAAGATAGGAAGAGAGCAGGATCTTATTGGGATAAGGTTCTGGTTTCTATTTTTCACTTCATGGAATGAAAGGTAAAAACAAGTGAAAATACAAATACCCGATAAGGACAGGCAAGAGTTGGATAGTAGGATTGATAAAGAGTATCGTGAAAGGCACGGGAAAAGGTCTTATTATAAGACATTTGCCGAAGCTGCGCCTGGGATGGTTCACGGTCCTATCACTGGGAAAGAAGAACAGCCAAGGCCATTTGTCAAAGAAGTCAACGGCGCGGCAAGAATGGCAACGGTCCCGGCAGCTATGCTGCCAAGCAGTCCGTCCTATGAATTAGCAAAGTTCCTGGATGAGAAGAGTATGCGGTATGTCCAGGACATCGCGGATGCTCGCCAGCCCCGTTATGATTGGCAGAAAACGGTGGCGTTTGCGAGGATGAATGGGGTGCGGTTATGATATACAATGACTTCGCGGCAACTATCTTGCTAAGCCAGCTAAGCAGGCACAGCAGAAGAAAGAACGTCGCAAGGCTAGAGAACAAGAAATGAAAGACCTCGGCCTTACGAAGGTTAAAGGAGCGGTTAGTGGGAAAACGTATACGAATGGTGAGGGTGAGAGTGGAGAAGGTAGCGAGCCTGCGACCCAGCCGAACGCTCAGGTTGCGGAAACGGTCCCGAACGAAGCAACCCAAAGCGAGTAACAATGGCAAAGAAAGCCATAGCGGTTAGTAAGGGAGTGCGGTTCTATCCCGCCTCCCCTCTTCGTCATCGAATCGAAAGAAGTAAAAAGCATGAAATTTACAACCAATCCTACAAGGCGGATCAGGAGTGGTTGTGTAAGGTTCAACAGATTCGCCAGTCGGAAAAACAAAAACAACAAGGTAAAACACCATGAACGCAGAGCAAAGGAAAAAGTTAGACATCGCACAGAAACAAGTCGAACAAGCACTAGCCACGGTCGGCGACGTGCTCGACGAGAATCAATCCTCGCTAGATAACATGCCCGAAGGGTTGCAGAATAGTGATAAGGGAGAAGCAATGCAGTCTGCCATTGATACGATGGATGAGATTAATGGGTTCTTGACCGATGCGGTAGACTCTTTCAATAACCTGGAGTAACCCTATGCCAACCAAAGTAACATTCGAATACGACGAATCCCTCAAACTGTGGGAAGTCTACGTCTCCGGCGTCGATAGCTCCCTGGAGGCGTTGCAGGCGTTCAATGCGGTGTTGTTAACCGCCGAAGAAGCCACGCCGAGGTGTGATTGCAACCGCGCCGAGATGGAAGGGGATGGGAGGTATAAGATTAGTGTTGGAGTGTTTAGTGCGTGATGTGATGATATAATGGGTCATGCCCAATAAATGGGCATGACCTTTTCTTGAAAGGAAAATTATGTTAACATTCGATGAAATACAATGGAAGGTTGATGAGATTCGAACCATAGACAACGAAGGCGACTACGAAAGAGCACACGGAGCAGAAGATAGGCTCTACACAGACTTTATCACCGCTATCGCCAAAGGCGATGTAGCCGAGGACTTTGAGTATCTTCGTCTTATGGCAGCGGAGTGTTTGAAGACGCAGGAGTTGGAATTTCCGAGGTATTGCGCATGAGTATTATAATAGGGCATCCATTAAGGTGGTTCCGTATAGAAGCAGAACCACCACTTATTGATGATCCATACCCTAGCGAACAATGGTCTGTTAGGGTTGATCGAGATGAAGTTTATGGGGGTGTTAGTTACCACGAAACAGTGGAAGAAGCGGTTAACGTTCTGAAAAAGGAAGGGTATTTAGAATGAATAACCCACCAATTTCTATCCCACATCACCCATCGCAGCATTACGACTCGCTAACCGGATTCGTTCTTTATCACGGACTGATGTTGCCGAGACCAGTCGCTACGTGGAGGTTGTTGGCTCGCCCTGTTGTTGGGAGTATTAACGGATTAGACAGAACCTTCGCCGGGTTGGCGGTTGCTACGAATGGTATAATCGTTGCGATAGAGACATCGGCGGGGAAGATTCTCTTCGCACATCTGCAATGGTTCCAAAAGGACGACATTTCACAGGAGTCAGACCTCGACCGGGCGATGGATAACGTCGCCACCGTGTCCCAGGCGAGGTTGAAGGCGATGGTGAAGATGTTTGAAGAGTTTGAGGAGGTGTTATGAAGCAAGGGGTGGTTATGAATAGAGAAGAATACCAGCAAAAAAGGATCAAAATAAAGTCCTTTCTAAACGACGCCTGTTGTGAACCGCAAAACGTCTTCCTTGACCACCTTTGCCATGATTGCTACGATTGGATAAGAAGTAGTCCAGGTTATATCGAGCAAACCCTAGAACAAACAATTTCAGAGAGTCAAAAATCTCTGCAAAAGGACTCGGACGCCTTTTCGTCCGAACCGCCACGAGAGGATGGCGGAAAACCAACCTCCTCTGATTAGTGTTAACACCTACAAAAAAGTATGCAACAACAAAACTTCAAATCACTCGGCCATTCGGTTCCCTTCGAGGTCCCTGGAAGCACAGAGGAGTTCGACAAGAACGCGGATAAGGTCGGGGCGTGTCTCGCCGAGGCGATTAATAACATCATCTATCGCGGTAGTCTCGCCGTGTTTCGTGATGAGTTCCTGCATGGGCGTAAGGCGGATGCGGAGAAGAACATTACGGGTATCGAGGGAGTCGAGGCCAAGACCGGGATTGAACGGTCGACCGAACCTGTTCTCGGGAAGGACAAAAAGCCCGTGGTGAAGGACGGCGAACCTGTTACGAAGTATAACGAGAGTGAGGCGGATTATTACAACCGTGTTCTCTCAACCCTGGTGGAACAGGGAAAGTTCGCAAGTGAGGAAGAAGCCCTCGCCTCGTTCCAGCCGATGGCGGAACAGGCCGCTGCCGGGATTCCGTTCGACGCGAAGGCCACCGCTTCCAAGGCGACCGGACCGAAGAAACTGGCTGCGAAGTATAAGCTCACCGCCGCCAGGATTATCGCCAACGGGACTATCGAGAAGGCCAACGCTAACTACCTCTCGAAGATTGGTAAGACGTTCACCGCCTCCGGGGATGTTACCAAAATGTTTAAGGGCACCTTTGAGGTGCTCGACCCGACGACGAAGAAACCCACGGGCAAGACCGAATCCGTCGAAGTGTCCGACAAGGACGCCGAGGCCCTGGGATGGTTGTTGAAGGAGTTCCAGGATTGGAAGTCGGCGCAGGAGATCGACGCGATGGCAGCGTAAAGAGTATGAAGATTAGGGGCCGGAGTGGCGGTATTTACTCCTTGTTACCGTGCTTACCTTTCACCCCCCTTTGGACAGGGTAGACCCCGTAGCCTGTCCTTTTTACTTTTAACAATATGATCACCGAAGAAAAAGAACCACCCAAATTTGAATCACCCTATCCTCGTGACGCTAACAGCGAACGTATCCACGCCTGGATCGCCTCGGAGGATGTCTTATACCTTCGCCTTTTGCGTCCTCAGTTGGGGACGTTCACCTACGTCGTCGGCCACCTGTGGAAAAAGCTCTGCGCCGAGTTGCGGAGTAGGGACATAAAGGATTATACACAGTGTGAAGAATTTGAAACTTTTGTTACCAACGTTAAGATACTACCAATCAATGAATACGAATCCCTTGTCCGAGACGCCACCTCCTATCGAAACCTCCCCGGACGACCCTCTCCTGGGGTTGACTCCGATTCAAATGGAAAACATGCCGGAAAACGAACTAAGGGCGTTCGTCGCGTTTCTTCAGCAGAATCGAAGGAGTGCACAGACGTTCCGAGCGACGACAAGAAAGGAAACGAGTGAGGTAACGGAGAAGGTGGAACAACCGCCGAAGGCAATGGAGAAAGAGTTTGGAGATTTGTTATGAATAACGAAGAAGGACAAAGAGAAAGCGTGTTGGGAGAGGTAGGTAAGCTACGCACACAGCTAGAGGAAGCACAACGCCAGCTTCCATGGCGGCGTGAAAAGGCCAACTTCGTGCCAGCGGAGTTGAAAATTAAGGAGTTGGAAAAGCAGCTTGAGGAAGAAACCAAAGCCACGAACTACGCCGCCGCAAAGATGGCCGGTCAGCGGGAACACATTGCCCAACTGGAAGGAAAGCTTGAGGAATCGCAGAAGCAGGTGGCGCAACTGAGGGATTGCTCCGAGTTCCTTTGGACGATTATTTGTAATGCTGGCTGTGGAGACTGGACTAAGGAAACCATTGACTGGCAGAAGGCAGCAAAACTAGGGCGTGACACATATTACAAAGCCCTCGCATCCACCCCATCGCCCGACTTCATCCACAGGCGGGAGTTGGTCAAAGCATGTGGTTCAGATACGGAGTGGCCAGTATGGGATTTAGTTGAACAGATTGTGCTTGCGTGTCACGACGAGGAAGTTGCTTGGACGGTCCCACACCTTAAACGACACATGACCGAGCTTGAATCCCTAACCAAACAGGAGCCAACCCAATGAGCATTGAATTATTAAATAATTGCGTGACTGCGGAGGACGGAGATACGAACGAGCAAGCTTTTGCAAAGGGAGAGTGGGCCGGGTCGCAGGGGTATCGACGCGACCAGAACCCATATCCAAAAGGCATAAGCCTCAGAGAGTTTTGGGATGGGGGATGGTCTGGTAGTTACGACGAACTATGCGGGGAGCCAACCCAATGAGCGCAACCAAATACGCGGTGTTTATCATACTCACATCCTGCACAGCTCCAAAAACACCTACCCAACCTCCACCTCCGCCTACCCCGCTAATCGCTAACCCTTCCTTCACCACTCAAGTCTAAGGATAACCGCCCTGGAATAAAAAACCCCTGGCTAATGAGTATTAGCTGTAACGGTGTGAAACATCAGTCAGCCCATAAAACAGAGTTCCAGGCAGCTATGGCTTACAACGTGCTAGCACTAAAGCTACATGACGAGTTCGCTTGTCTCAATGATCTAACGAAAGACCCCTCTTTTATTGGTCCCACACTTCCATGAACTTACCTCCATTACCATTAACGGATGGCGCATTGTTTGTAGACAACTCTGGCTGGTTAGAAGGGCTTCAGTCGTGTCATCGCTTAATAGAGTATAAAGCCTTGTATAGAAGGATAGCAGCGGGTGAAAAGCCTTCCCTCAATTTCGGCTCTTGTATTCACCTATGTCTCGAACACCGCTATCGCAAATACGGAGTCGGCGAGGTCGGACCGGACTTCTGGAATGAACTATCCACTATTATTCAATCCTTCTTCGACTCCCATCCTTCCCCTGTGGACGACTGGCGGACCCCTAACTGGGCTTTGGAGACGATGAAACGTTACATGGCAAAGTATCCAATCGAGGAGTTTAACCTACTCTACGGACCTGATCTAAAACCGCTAATCGAGCTTCCGTTTACCCTACCTCTTTACACTCACAAATCCTCGCTAGGAGAAATCCCAGTTATCTACACCGGACGAATCGACCTACCCTCTATTGTAAATAAAGAAGTCTGGATCGGCGACCACAAAACCTCCTCTATGCTCGGTGGGTCGTTCTTCGACCGAATGAAGCGAAGCGCACAACAAAAGGGATATTGTTGGGCGTTTAGCGAGCTTACCAAAGGGACGGATGTTGACATTAAAATCACAGGATACTTCATCAACGCTATCCGCACAAAGGAACCTCCGCTTTATGTTAACGACCCGACGAGAAAGCAAGGGAAACTAAATCCCGAAACCTGGTGGACCGAATCCCTCCAGCGGGAGAAGTATTACACCTATCCTGGTATGCTTGAAGAGTGGAAAACTAACACTATCGAACTCCTCGAAGCGTTCTTTTGGCATTATTCTCGCGGGTATATGCCCGAGGAAACCACTTATTGCACCTTGTTCGGTCGCTGTCCTTACTTCGACATTTGCACCCTCGCCAAGGACGACCGAGGAACGATGTTAGCTAGTGGGCTATATACCGATAACACATGGTCTCCGTTACACGAATCAACCGAACCAAAGCAATAAGATTTAGTCATGCCCATTAAATGGGCGAAACCAAAAAACAAAAAGGCACAAAACAATGATAAAGCAATCCACACCGGAGGCACCGAAGACCGCCTCACCGCTAAAGATATTACTAATTGGCCCACCAGGGAGTCATAAAACAACCTTCGGTCTCCAATGGCCGGACCTCCTCGTCGGTGACTGCGACCGTAACCTCGACGGCCCTGATCGTTGGCTACGAGCGAACGGATTCCCTAACCTCAAATACTCCTACGACTCTATCCGGTATAATGACGCCGGACTTATGCGTGAGATTGAAGACTGCTACGGTGCTTTAGTAGATAGCCTCGGTCTTATCGCTAAGGAGCAGGACAAATATAAAATATACCGAACCTACTTCCTAGACTCTTTATCCCATGTTAATGAGTTCATCATACGTCATGTATTACGATTACAGAACAAAGCAAAGAAGGTATACGAAATGGAAGCCCGCGATTGGTCTCCATTTAAATCATTCGCATACATTCTTCTTGTATCCAAGTTGGAACAGATTAACAAGACGGTATTATGTTCGTGTCACGAGGTCAAGCTCGTGGAGCCGGACGGGCAGAACATTATGAAGGAGAGGGTGTTAGGGTATGAACCGTTCTTCCAGGGGAAGGTGGGGGATATTATCGGTGCGTTCTTTACGGATGTATGGAGGTTGGAGGTTAAAGCTGGACCTGGAGGAACGTTGGTAACGGAGTTACAGACTACAAGGCATCCGAAATGTGAACATTTGAAGAACTCGGTAGGAATGCCCGCGACGATAGAATTGCCGAAGGGGAAGGAGTTCGCAACGATTGAACCATACCTGAAAGGAAAGATATGAGTCCAGTCTTGAAGATGGAGATACATTCAGCACTTAAAACCCTTGCCGAACGCTGTGACGGCGCTCACGAACGGGACGACGTTGGATTCAACGCTTCACACGCCTACGCGGGTAGGCTCCTCGCTAACGTACCTACATTGTTAGACAACGAAGCCATGGAGGGGTTGATGATTATCAAACACTACCGCCGCCAGCTCGGTGGCGACCGAATGGACCGGATTGAAGCACTCGAATTCGAGGACTCTCTCGAATCGGGAAGTAGCCCACCGCCAGCTCCGCTGGGGAGCCAAGGTTCCGTTACACCTCCTCCGCCAAGACTGCCGGAGATACAGTTGACACAAGAACAAACCCAAGCGGCGGAGTTGATCATGTCTTTCATGGAGGACGACCCTAGAGACCTCTTCAAATTAGGTGGCTACGCTGGAACGGGTAAGACTACTCTTATCAAATACATCATCAAAGAGCTATCGAAAAAGTACTCAATAGCAACGATGGCGTTCACAGGTAAGGCTGTGAACGTTTTGCAGAAGAAAGGTATCCAAGCAACGACGATACATAGCCGTTGTTATGATGTGATTGAAGACCCGAAAACACATGAAGTTACCTTCGAGCGAAAGTTACAAATGATCGACGATCCCGATTTGGTGATAGTAGATGAAGCGAGCATGATCTCACGGGAGCTTTACGAAACGTTACTATCTTACGGGAAGAAATACCTCTTCGTCGGCGATCCGGGGCAATTAGAGCCGGTTGGAGACAACCCGAACCTTATGAAACAGCCGAACTTCGTTCTGTCGAAAATACACCGCCAAGCCGAACAAAGTCCTATAATCGCCTTCGCAAATGTAATCCGTCAGGGCGGTCCTCCAGTCTACCAATCCCGTGACGGGTTAATCGTCCGCCGTAAGGAACTCTCCTCGCCGGAGTTCCTCTCATGTGACCAGGTAATCTGCGCGAAGAACCTTACGAGGAAGTCTTTCAATGAGAAGATTCGGCGGTATCTTAAATATCCGCTAAGGGATATCGTGGAGGGGGATAAGTTGATATGCCTAAGGAATAATACATCCTTCGGCGTGTTCAACGGTATGATTTTTAAAGTCGAAAAGATAACCGACTGCAACGGTTTCCGTTGGAAAACCGAATGCCGGGACGAGTTGAACAAACTCTGGTATCTCCCTATCTGGTGTAACCCATTCCGGGATTCAACCTTCGATGAGAAGAAGGTGTTCGTTCCGAAGGAGGTTGTGTATTGTGATTACGGGTATGCGATTACGTGTCATAAGTCACAAGGTAGCGAATGGGGTAAGGTGCTAGTATGGGACGAATGGTTTCCACCTCATATCTGGGACATGAAGAGATGGAGATACACTGCGATAACTAGGGCAAGTAAAGAGCTAATATTCAACATATGAACGACATAGAACATCGACAATTCCTCGAACGAATCCTAGAAGAAGTACGTGAGCTCAAAGGTATAATTAGCCGCCTCAAACCAGACCCATTCGCCGAAAAAGTAGGCGGTCCTTCTGCTGACGAAGAACTGCGTAAACGTGTAGCTACGTTTGACTGCCCGGAATGTGGTGAGCCAATGAAGCTTCGCCGACGGAGAATGGATAACGAACCTTTCATGGGATGTGTAGACTTTCCCGAATGTAAAGGACTTCGGGATATTACTGGAAACCCACAACCAAAAATATACGATTAACATGGACCCACAAAAACGCTCCGCTATCATCAAAGACGCAATGTCGAAGTTCAAATACAACCCCAAACTTCAAACGAAATCTCACTTGGAACTATTAGTAGAAAAAGCTAAACGCTCCACCTACAAAGTCCAATACGACATCAAACCCATCCTCGCCGCCGGGGGAGGGTTCGACAAACCCGCCCTTCAAGACATGGTGTCCCACCTTTATCTCGAAGAGTTTAACCAATACAGCCGGGATGAATTAATCAACCTCGTAACGATGATGCACACGGAAGAAATGATGAACACCATCGACGCATCGCCCTTCGGGAAGGATACACCTGACCAACTAGGAGGAGTATGAAAAGACCTGTCCGCTGTTTTCTTTGTGGTAAACAAATGTTTTATAGTAGCGATCCGCGTCACGAACCAGAAAGACAATTTCGAGAGTCGGGTAGCCTTAAAGAAAGCTACTTACACTTACGTTGCCTACAACAAGCACGAAAAATTATACGAAAACTAATTTCTTAGACCTAATGTCTAAGGATAATAGACAAACCAAACAAAACAATCAGTAAAATCAAACATAAAACATATGCTACGTATAAACCTTAGTCCCGAACACCATGAAAACCTCACCGAAGTCGACCCCTTCTCCGAGTCTGCCGGAGGGTATGACACATCCTACCCTGTTCTCCTTCCCGACCAGCTTCTCCCTTGGAAGGTTGTCAAGGCGGAGACGAAGAAGAACGAAGAAAAAGGCAACCAATACATCCAACTCAAACTCCGTCTCGAAAAAGAAGCCCGCTTCAAAGACGGCAAGACCGCCAGGGAAGGTTTCTCGTTAAACCAAGTCTGCGCTATCACTCCTACCGAAAACTACACCACCGAGGACATTAAACGCAACCTCGGCCTTTGGATCAAGTCGATCTTCGGAGTTGAACGGGCGAAGAGTATCTCGTTCCGGTCGTTTATTGACAATCCGGCGATGGCGGAGGGTGAGATACTGTCCGGTAGGACGTCAATCAAAAAGGCATCGGCGGGGTTCCCTGAAGGGACCCAAGTAACACCGACTATTCCGGGGAATTAACGAATAACTCGCTCAAAGGGTGTGTGGGTCCAATCCCCACGCGCCCAATAATTGGGCGGAACCATTTAAACCACAATGAGTAATAAATTTAAAGACGACCTCGACCGAGTAGGCCATCTACCCACCGACATGGCGGAACAGTTAGGAATAAAAACTCCGGCGGCGAAGACCTTCATCCGGTATGCCTTAGCTAATGCGTTACTTATGGATAGAAAACAGTCTGATTACGGCCCCAAGAACATTAGCGGATTCGGCACCTTCGGCGTCGTGGTTCGTATGAATGACAAACACGAGCGGTTAAAAACCCTCTTCAACAAAAGCCGACGCTCCAAAGCGGCGAATGAGTCGATCGAGGATACGTTTAGGGATATTTGTAACTATGCGATTATCGCCCACATGGTAGAGAGGGGGGAGTGGCCGAATGAGTGATAAAATCTACATTTTAGTCCGTTATGAGCTAAAGACATCTGGCCACGGCCAGTCCGACCCTGAAATAGACGAACTTCGTCCTTTCTACTACTTTAGCAAACTAGAAGCGACGCAAAAAGCTTTACAGCTTCACTTCGAAACCGGCGAACGTTGGACCATAATAACCCTAGATAAAGCCGAATGAACCGACAAACCATACCCGTCAAATCCGTCATCATCCCCGAACGGATGCGAAAGGACTACGGGGACTTATCGTCCCTTAAACAATCAATCAAAACCTTCGGCCTTTTGCAACCAATCACGATCAACCAAAAGAATGAACTCATATCTGGTCATCGTAGGTTGTGTGCTCATATTGAACTTAATCTGGAGCATATTGACTTTTGTCTTTATGAGACTTTATCGGAAGGACAAAGATTAGAATTGGAGGCACTAGAAAACATCATACGTAAATCCTTTTCCTGGCAAGAGGAGTGTTTAGCTATCCTTAAAATACATCGCCAAAGAATTCGTGAATCCGCCTTGGACAAAGACAAAGAATGGAACACCCGTCTCGCAGCGGAACTCTTCGGCCAATCCAAAGGTGCCCTAAACTACACCCTCATCATCGGCAAGAAACTTGAAGAGCAATCGAGGATGACCCCTGAGGACCTAAAGAAACAAAAAGTCATCTACGCCGACTTCAAATCCGTCGCCGAAGCCCACCGTGTCGGCTACCTCGGTGAACAAGAATCAATCGCCCTGGCGGTCCTCGCCAAAAAGACCGCCTCGGTTCCGCAGGCTGTAGTCGATGTGATGGACCAGATGGTGGTTGAGACAAAGCAAATATCCGCCTCGCCGGACCTTTTGGAGGAGAAAAGAAGGCAGTATGAGTCGAACCCGATGAATAAGGGTTCGTTTGAGGATTATTGGAAATCCCGTCAACAGCTTCTCCAACAGCACGAGCAAACGATATACCTTTCTAATCGTTTATTTCACGTATCCTGCATCGACTACATGCTAGACCCCGCCTCCGCCGGTCTCTTTGACCACATCATCACCGACATCCCCTACGGTATCAACATGGACATGTTGAACCAAAACAATGAACACGGCGGACTCTCCGACCTCGACCGTGTAAAAGAAGAACACGACGTGGAAGAAAACATGCACCTCATGGAACAATTCTTCCCCGCCGCTTACAAATGCACAAAAGAAAAGTCCTTCCTCATCACCTACTGTGACATTATGCAATGGCAGTTTATGTACGACCTCGCCACTAAATCCGGCTGGCAAGTCCAACGTTGGCCCTTCATCTGGCACAAAACCACCGCAATGAACCAATGCGCCGCCTACAACTCAACCAAAAACTATGAAATACTCATGCTCTGCCGCAAACCTGGAACTACTCTTGTTACTGGACTCCCATCTTCGATTATTCAGTCGTCCGCAGAAAGTGCTAAGAATGAGACTGGGCACCCTTTTTCGAAGCCGTACGCAATTACGCAGCAACTTGCAGACGCGGTGTCCATTAAAGGCCAGTTATTTCTTGAGCCGTTTGCCGGGAGGGGTTCTATCGCTTTAGAGTTAATGAGACAGGAACGTAACGTCATCTGTTGTGAAAAACAAGAGGACCATTATAACGCCTTGTTAGAAAACTTTAAGAAATACTACCTCGGCCTTAATCCTAACAGTATATTTAAATAAATGAGCGCAACAGGAATAAAAAACATATACCTAGCTAAACACAATAAATCCAAGAAGTATGTAGCTCAGGTTTGGATGGGTAAGCCGGTTTGCAAGAACCTCCATCTTGGATATTTTAATAGTTTACTCAAAGCTAAGTTAGCTATTAGAAACAGCTAGACTCAAATGACCCCACTAAAACACCTATGCCCATCACCTACGTCATCACCGCCCCTCACGGGCGCATATACTTCGAAATCCTCTACCGTAATCGAACCATCGTCTCCATCATTATGTTCGACCCGGATAAAAACCCTCGTGGGCAACCCGTCCTCTATGACGACCTTGCCCTTACGGAGCGGGAGTCCATCCTCATAGCAATCATTAATCACTTAAACGACAATGCCACATAACGACGAATTTGCCGACCTTGTCGGCGACTCTCCCTCCACCTATGAACCTTCTCATCTTTGTAACAAAACTGTTAAAAACGTCTTCCCAATCATCACCAACACCCCATACCGCCTCGCCATCATCGGCGAAGCCCCAGGAAGCGACGAAATCTCCTCCGGTATCCCATTCTTCGGTGCTTCTGGTCGGGAACTCAACAAAATACTCGACCACGCGAAGCTACTCCGAGATGCGTGCTTTGTGGGAAATATTTGCCAACACCAACCACCTGGAAACAAGATCGCCAACTTCGACTGGAACGGAGTCGAGATCCAATCCGGACTCGCACAACTAAAACATGACCTTCACAATTTTAAGCCTAATCTTATATGGTGTCTTGGTGGTAGTAGTCTACACGCTTTTCGCTGTGGTAGCCTCGATAGTCCTCCTAAACGCAAGACGAAAGAGGGACCGCAGTTTGTGTTTCCTAACTCTATTAGTGATTGGCGTGGCAGTTTATTTGCTAGTCATCTTGATTCACCATCTCCTGGGACAAAGGCCGTCGCTTCATTCCACCCCGCCGCTGCACTCCGAAACTACGAATACATTCCATTAATCCTCCTAGACGCATGCCAAAAAGTAAGAAAAGAAAGCGAGTTCCCCGAACTAAATCTCCCGCAAAGAAGGTTGCTCGTAAACCTATCCATAGACGAAATTCTCGCCGAGTTAAGAAAGGTAAAACTCGAAAAACCTCTCATAAGCGTAGATATCGAGGGCGGAGTAGGATCGTTGTCCTGCCTGTCTATAGCGAGTTCGGCTACGTTCTCATTCATTATTCCCTTCACCCGAATGGATGGTACGAGTTTATGGGACCTACCGGATGAGTGTTTGATTTGGCGGCATACTTGTAGCGTGTTATCCGATCCAACCATTCCAAAGATATTTCAAAACGGTTTATACGACAGATTTGTTTTACAATTCAGCTACGGAATAACCGTTCGTGGCTGTGTTGAAGATACAATGTTAAAGTCATGGGAATTATACCCAGAACTTCCTAAAGGACTAGGCTTCCTAGCGTCAATTTTTACGAACGAACCATACTGGAAAGAAGAACGAATACAAGCGGAGATGAAAACATGAAAGAACTAAAGTTGACAACCGGCGAGGTAACTTTCGTAGATGACGAAGATTACGAAGATGCTATTTCGTCCGGTCCTTGGTCATGTAGTGATGGGAAAGCAATCAGGTTTATAGAGCGAGATGTTAACGGAAAGTCTGTTGTAGAATACTTACACCGTAGAATACTCCCACCTATTCCTGGTTACGAAGTAGACCATAAGGACGGGAATGGACTAAATAATACAAGAAAAAACCTAAGGTACTTAACTCATTCACAAAATATCCACAATAGAGACAAACAAAAGAATAACACAACCGGGTATATTGGAGTTAGATATAGTATATCCGCACAGGGCTATCAAAGTAGCACTCAAATTGACGGTAAGCGAACATACCACGGCACATTCAAAACCGCAATAGAAGCGGCTGTAGCCCGTGATGAGTTTGTGAAAAAACACCTACCAGGAATAGCTAAATTAAACTTTCCATGAGCCTTGAAATTCTACACCGTTACTGCTGTAAAGACTCTAGCGTTACATATGAAATAAGTGAGAAGCTTTCAAAATGGATACATGGGCGTTCGTTAGATCACTATAGATTTAACGTGGCGTTACTTAATCCGTTACTTTACATGGAACTCAGAGGAATCTCCTACGACTCCGCCCAAGCGAAACAACGTCTAAAAATTGTTAAAAACCAAACCTATGAACTCCAACACCAACTCAACACCCTATCGTCACGTGGAGTTACCACGACTGATAAAACAGTACTTCGAGGACTCGTTAGGGATTTCATGTGCTATAAGCGAGATACCTCGAAGGTTAAAGCCGAATACCAAGAAGACTACGACCCGATCATGCGTGTCTTACTCGGTGACGGTGATCTTAGTCCGGCACAACTCGGCCGTATCTCGACCGCACTTAAATTAGGGTTGAATACTAAGTCGCCGGAGCTGAAGAAGTATTTATACGAAGAACTCCAACTCCCCCTAATATATGATAAAAAAAGTAAAGCCCTTACGACGGATAACGAAGCACTCCTACAGTTACAGAAAAAAGCAACAAACGACAAACAACGTCAATCCCTCGATCTCGCTATTTCAATCGCTGAACTCAGAACACGTTCTCAAATGTTGGAAATCCACGCAGATAGTGATGGACGAATCCGATGTGGTTATAACATTGTCGGGACTGAGACTGGAAGGATTACATGCTACACCTCCCCTACCGGTTCAGGTTACAATCTCCAGACTATACCGGACCATAACCCACTCCGGCCCGTCGGGCATCCTTTGCACGAAGGAATGCGAGACTTATTTGTTGCAGACCCGAGCCACTACCTCTTCCAATGCGATTTGTCAGGTGCAGACGGGTGGACTGTTGGGGCTCACCTTTACTCGCTTGGCGAACATACTATGCTCGACGATCTTAAAGCAAAGATTAAACCCGCCGCCGCCATTGCCTACCTCCTCCGACACGGTAACGAATCTCTCAAAGGAAAACAAAGAGACGAAATCAAAGACCTCCTCAAGGAGGTAAAAAAGGATGATTATGACTACTTCATGTGTAAATGTGGGATTTGGGGAATCTGCTACCTCATGGGAGTTGACCGTCTCTCTGATCTCATATTCACCCAATCTGAAGGAAGGCTTATACTCTCTCGTAGCGACGTCAAAAACTTCCGGGATGCGGTATTCGCTCGCTACCATCCAGACAAATGGCATCGAGCTACCCAGGATAAGCTTAGTAAACAACCCTACCCCCCTAAACTTGTATCCGCCAGTGGTCACACAAGAATGTTCTTCGGACGATTTAATGAAATCCTCGGTCAAGCCCTTGCCAATGAACCACAAGAAAACACCACTTACGCCACGAACTTGGCTGTATTCCGCCTCTGGCACGACCCCGAAAACCGCCTGGGAAAGAAACTTAAAATCGAACCCTTACATCAAGTTCACGACGCCCTTGTCGGACAGTTTCGTATATCCGATACAGCCTGGGCGATTACTAAAATTAAATCCTACTTTGATAACCCGCTTATCATAGCGGGTTTACCTATCACGATACCGTTCTCGGGGGCATACGGGACGAATTGGGCGTTGGATGAAAAGAGTAAAATAGGAGAAATATGAACGCAGAATACAAAAAACTTCCAGACCATTGGCTCTATTGGTGTAACACACATGAACGTAGAGCTACTCACGTAATGTATCGTCCCGGTTGTAGGGGGTCGGTATGTTGTGATCCTACCCTTGGCGGTATAATGATACCATGTCTTTGTGTCGACCTTACCGACATAGCCACAATCGAAGACGACGAAGGAAAGCCACACTATTTCTTTCACAGGAAAAAATAACGACATGCCCATAAAATGGGCGCAACCATTCCATGAAAAAGAAAACCAAAAAACCATGTCCTCCCCTGAGTTCCTCGACGACTATCACACCTACTGTTCCTGCTACGAGATCCCACGGAATTATATCTTCTGGTCTGCCATCACATTGCTCGGTGCGTGTATACATAAGCGCGCAGCATTTAATGTTGGAGACATCGCCATTCACGGTAACCTCTATACAATGCTGGTTGGACCACAAGGAAACGGTAAAACTACTTCGTGTGATTTTGCCAAAAAGTTCTTTATCGAAGCATACCCAGACCTGCCTATTGGAGCATCTACGCAGTCAGCGGAAGATATTGTCAAGATCATGGCGTCAGATGACTTCCCGAGGACCTTCACGAAACCTGACGGTAGCGTATTCCAAATCGCTCCGTACGCGTTCTTCATGAATGAGTTTAAGAACTTCGTGGCGTATTCGCCATCGAGAATGTTAGCCTTTTTAACCGACATATATGACAGAGATAAATTTGACAGCTCAACAATTAAGAGATCTAGTGAAGTCATTATCAATCCTTGTCTCACCATCCTTGCTTGTGAAAACCCCGATTGGCTTATACGAAATCTCCGTGCAGACGTCGTATCAGGGGGGTTTTCCCGTCGGGTTATCTACGTCTATGAGATTGATCGAGCAGAGCCTAAACCGATTATTTCAATTACACCTGAAGCAGAACTTGCTAAGCAACGTGTCCTCCAGCGACTACGAGATATAAAAACCCAAATCGCCCAGTTCCAATGGACCGAATCTGGTAAAAAGTTCTTCATCCCCTGGTATGTCAACAAACAAAAATCCATCCCCGATAATCCTCTTATGGGTGGTTATGTCGGAACCAAGCACATCCAACTCTTCAAGGTGGCGATGCTCCTTGATTTCGTATCCAATAAACCAATGCACACCTTCACCGACGAGCTACTTATGCGAGGACTTGTCTACCTTGACGCCATCGAAGAAAATATGCCCAAACTATCCCTCTCCGCCGGACGGAATGAACTCGCCATAAGCCAACAGAAGATCCTCGAAAAGATGAAGGACAACCACGGCGTTCTATCCGAGAAAGAAGTGAAGAAACTAATTGAAACCGACCTAACCTGGCAGGAAACCGCCGGAGTCATCCGTCACCTGGAAGAAACCGAACAAATCGTTCGTCGTGAGATGAAAGGCGGCGATGGGGTTAATCGTCAATACTTATTCACCGCCGAAGAGTTTCAACGCCGCGTTGCAAACGGTATTATTAAGATAAAACCTTGATATGAAGAATCCACATTTAACAAAAAGAGAGAAGCAGATTACAGTGATGTTGGTGTATGGACTAATGCAGAAGGAGGTCGCCGAGACGTTAAAAATCTCGATAAAGACCGTGCAAAAATCCTCCACCCTTGCTTATAGAAAAATGAACGTAAGAAACATCACCGGAGCTACGAAGTACTGCGTAGAACATAAAATCATCGACGTCGACCACTGGCTCAAGCCGAGCGGAGGTTTGCCGGAATGGGTTTGTAACCGAATTTGAAACCGACTTTTTCACCCTCTTTAATCACCTCTAATGCTTTATTAATACTCTCCAATGAAACGTGTATTCCAAAACCCTTCACCTTGGCAGCGTTATCTATACAATGGGCAACTGCTTGATCTAAGGTATTGCCTTCGCCCAACACAACTCCTGGATAGGGATTTCCTACAGGCTGTGGCACCGTATAGTCTACTCCGTCAAGCCTACAGTGAAATCTTAACTTCACGAAAGGATCAACCTCTTTCGGGTAATGAAGTGCCTGCCAACCATCAACCGCATGTTCCGAATGAATAACCGCCGCCACCGCATACGTCTTTCTAACCCCTGGACTTACACAATTACCTACCGCACCCGCCCAAAGAGTCTTTGGCCAACCGTCAAACAAGACCTGAAGAAGTTCATTGCTCGGAGTCCCCAGGCGCGCACACGGGTCTATCGGATACGCCCTCTTATCCTTACCATAACGAATTTCCATGCAAAAAAACCCTCTATATCCATAACCTTTCAATGTTGGCGTAAGGATACTATTCGTCGTAAGCACCGGAGCCGGTAGGTCCTTATACATCATCGCTGTTCCTATCATCCCCACATCCTTCACCTCATAAGCCACCATCGCATGACTAGGCCACTGACCATCGATAGTAAATCCATCGTAACCAACCTCAATGGCATTAGGTATCTCACTTTCCACCACAAATTCATAATTCCCCTTCAACGGCCCGAGTTGGTGTTCTATCTCATCAAGGTGGGGTTCGGAGAGTTCGTAACTATCATGACGGAACGTTTCCATATCTCCACGGGTAAAACTCGCCTTAATGAATTTGTTCTTTTCTTCCTTAAGGACGTTTCGCAGTTCCTCGATACCTATAACTTGTTTGCAGGGTTGAACCGGCAACCCTATCCGCTTAAGATGTTCTTTGAATTCCCAACGGTGCAATTCAAGCTCCTCGCCACAACGAGGTCCCCAAACCCTGGCTCCTTGCTCTGCAAGGTAACATTGAAGGTCAGAGTGGTAAAGGTCTAGAAAGACGAAGAGGTCGATTTCGTCTATGTGGTGGAAGAGGTATTTAATACATTCTATCTCGTCGAAGCCGGTGCCGACGATTAGGGAGTGGCTACGAACGGCGTAGGATTGCCAGGGGTTGTAATAGAAGGCTTTCTTGAACGCCGGTGCACAATGGCGGGCGAAACTTACGAAAAGGCCGTGGTCAATGAAGCAAACAGTTTTGTCTTTAAGGTTCATATTTTAACTAAATTAATCATCCTCCTCGTCACCGTCACAATCCTCCGGCGGTTCATCATCGTCCCAAAACCATCCTTCTGGCATATAGTTAATTAGGACCGAAGATACTAAAGCGTTTCTTCTTCTTTTTTGGACCAACTCCCTCGGCCAACTCCGCCTCCAACTGCTCCCTCGCCTGCTTCTTCGCAGTTGTCATCAATTCCGAATAAAACGCTTTCTGCGCCTCGGAGTCTAGGTCGTCATACTCATCCCGGAGAACAGAAATAGCGTCGGTGTAGGAGTCTTTGATTAGGGAGGTGTACCTTTCCATTTCCGCCGGGGTGAGGTACACCTTTATTTTGTCTACTACTAATTTATTATCGAACCCCGGTAGTATTAACTTTCTACTCTCCAACCACTGTTGATCCTTCTTCTCTAAGGTCTTTTGCACCTCAGTCCCTCGTTTTATATTAGCACCAACCGCCTTCTCCGCTGCCCTGGCGGTGGCTTCGGGGGATAACTTTGGTGCCTTAGCTTCGTGTTCTTCTTCGGCAATAATACGGTCGCCGAATTCCATGTCCTCAACACTTTTACCCTGTTCTTTTGCTAGAATCTCCTCGTGACGAGGATAGCGACCCTTCTCGGGAAACCCGAAGGCGGAGGTGAGGCGGTCAATGCTATGTTTTATCGGACCCTCCTCAGTTTGCCGACCTTCTTGGATGGCGGAGTACATAGGATTTAACTGACTAACCGTAGCGGCTAGCCTCGACTCTACACTATTTGGATCTTTCGCCACTTGGTACCCCTCAATCGTCTTTCCAGTAAACGCCGTCACCGCCGCTCGAACGGGAGGTCCGGCGAAGGGTCTAGCTATCCCCATTAGTACGTCCTTCACCATATCATACCCAATATCCTTCGCTTTTTTACCTTCGTCTAATCCTCGGACTAAGGCTTGCCCACCAAGGTTACGGAAACCTCTTCTTAGAAGGTTTAATTGATTCGGGTCGAACTGTATATGCCTACCGTCCTTATCGTCATACCCTAAGTCAATCTTCCCAGGGTCCGTTCCGGGTCTCCCCCACGGCGTCCCGGTAATAGCCATGTTCGCCGATATTGGCACCGCAATCATCGCCGAGAAGAACGCAGCACCGTTTAATAGTCTCATCTTTAACGCTGCTTGTGGGTTTACTGCCTCACCTGCTTTGCTAAGAAGGAAATTCTGTATCGCATTACGATTAAACGTCGTTCCCGCCACGACGAAAGGAGACCACATACTTCGTGCACTAGCCTGCATGGAGGACATTAGGCGTTCGTTATATTGTCCCATTTTGTTGATGAACTCTCTCCGGTTAAGGTCGGTGTCTTTGAGAATGTTACGCTTTACTAGATTATCAAACATCCTATTCCTCGCTAACCGTCCTGCTCTGTCTAACACGGTGATAACCTTCCCTAGTCCCCACCTTTGTGCCTCTTCTTTACCACGGAGAGCACCGAGTTCTGAGATACGCACAAGCTCCGCTTGGATAGCCGGGGACTCAACGATAACAGGATAAACCTGTTTTAAAACTCTCGCCGCTGCGTCTATCGTACCCACCACGGGAAGATTCAAGGCTAAGTCCTGGAAGTCTCCACCTTTACCTAGTGAATACGACAGAGAAGCAAGCATGTTTGCGGTGTGGAATACTGCGTCGG
>Ga0247679_1000065_pt1 | contig 41431 bp, 66 predicted proteins | sample CNK20_metaG_FD_182797 | JGI IMG/M metagenome (GOLD analysis project Ga0247679, IMG submission 182797) | Soil microbial communities from Purdue University Martell Research Forest, Indiana, United States - CNK20 | ecosystem: Environmental > Terrestrial > Soil > Temperate forest > Bulk soil...
AGTTCTGTTCTCGCTCGAATGCGGGGGCGTGAGAGAAGCGGTTATTAAAGCGGTTGCTCAACGCGCTGACCTGCAAGGCGCTGACCTGCAAGGCGCTGACCTGCAAGGCGCTGACCTGCGAGGCGCTTACCTGCAAGGCGCTGACCTGCAAGGCGCTGACCTGCAAGGCGCTGACCTGCGAGGCGCTGACCTGCGAGGCGCTGACCTGCAAGGCGCTGACCTGCGAGGCGCTGACCTGCAAGGCGCTGACCTGCGAGGCGCTTACCTGCGAGGCGCTGACAAATCAGTGATCGACCTAGGCCAACCGGACGGTTGGGCCGCTTTCGCGTGGGTCAAAGATGGCTCTGTAATGGTTCAGGTTGGCTGCCAGTCATTCTCTCTTGCTGCCGGTCGTGATTACTGGCGCGGCAAAGCAAAACGGCGCGAAGTGATGGCCGCTCTGGACTACGCAGAATCTGTTGCAACTATTCGCGGGTGGATTGCCGAAGATAAAAAGGCTGCGGCCTAACAACCGGAGAGAGAGATGACAGAAACAAAGTGGGATGCCCGTAAAACGCCCTCGACGCGCTCGTGGTTCATCGTGAATTCAGACACAGGTGGATTGATTTGCGAATGCGACTACGAGAATCACGCCCATCTTATCGCCGCCGCGCCGGAGTTGTTCGACGCCTGCGAATCAATTTGCGGAGTTTTTGAAGGCGAAGAAGATGTACCGAGATATGTAAAAAAGGCCCGCGCCGCACTCGCCCGCGCAGGAGGTCAGTGATGGGCAGCATGAGCTATTGCAGGTTTGAAAACACCGCGAACGACTTGCGCGACTGTCTGGATTGGATGAATGAGCGCAATGACCCTGAAGCGGAATTGCAAGAGGACGAGGCAAAGGCGTTCAGGAGACTGGTAAAAATGTGTGTGGAAATCGCTAAAGATTATGGTGATGTATGAACGGGGTCAAGGTAGGCGACCGCGCAGTAATTATCAAATATCCATGCTGCGGTGAGCATTTGTTTGACGTGATGCTAGTGACGGATATTCAAAAGGTGTTCGGCGGTAATCGCTACATTATTCGGTGCAATGCGTGTGGCGGTGATTCGGAGTTTTCTGGAGTATTGGCGATAGACAACACTGTTCCGTCTGGCCTCACCTACGTAGTCAACTGCCCTATTGAATGGCTCAAGCCGCGCAATATCAAAATCGAGGACGAAGAAGTAATCCGCGAAAAGGAAATCGACCATGCAAACAATTAAACAACGCAGCATGATTAAAAGCGCCAATGAATTCTACGCTGGCCGAACTGAATACCGCGAATCTGACTATAGGTTTGCGCGAACCTGTCCCGGCTTTTATCCAGAACCAGACGCGAGACTAGGCGACAAGGTTGTTCTTGGAGTCTCTGTCGTGATCGTTGTTTGTTTGATTTTGTTGGCGGCTAGTGGGGTTGCTGTATGAGCGCCCCCGAAACCCTCGCCCAATACGAAATTGACCGCGCTCGTGAGCATGAGCCCAAGCCAGTGACATACGGGCTGGCCGAAGTAATCGGCATAGACCGCCTTGAACACGAAATACATGCCAAAGTTGTCGCTGAGTTAGGCGAGGACTCTATCGTTCACGGCTGCATCTATGACTCCGAGGTTGATCCTTCCTCCGAGTTGGCGCGGTGTTTCAGAAGTCTTAAAGCTGCCCGTAGCGGAAACAGTATTGCGCTGGACGCTATCACAACGGCATTAACTCAGTTGCATGGCCGCATGGATTCATCGCGGCATGAAGAACGGTTTGGTGAAATTTACGATTCACAGTGGAAACCTGAAAAGGAATGATGATGACCGACGATTTTAAGGCTGGCATGATGCGAGCCGCAGAAATGTGTCACAAAAATTCTGACGCATGTAGCGCAGAATCGAAAAAGCTGCCCGACGCTCTGGAACAAAATTGCATGGCATCGTCCGCTATTGCTCTGGCGCAAATGGCTGTGGAGATATTGCAGGCCGTGGAGCAGCGGGCATGAATGACATAGTAAAGAATCTCCCGGCGCTTGCGATGGACGACAAGCAACTTATAACCGTTCTGGAGAACTCCCTGTATCCCGGCGCACAGCCGACAAGTATTGCCTTGGTCGTGAGTTACTGTAGAGCGTCAGGGCTTGATCCGATGATGAAGCCTGTTCATATCGTTCCCATGTGGGACAACAAGGCCGGCCGCATGAGGGATACCATCATGCCGGGGATAGGACTTTACCGCACACAGGCGGCACGTTCGGGCCAGTATGCGGGAATGACTGAGCCTGAATTTGGCCCTGACATTACCGAAAAGGTTGGAGGGGTAGAAATCACCTACCCGGTATGGTGCAAGGTTACGGCCAAACGCGCAATGCCTAACGGCGCTATCGCTGAATTTCCAGCAGTTGAGCGGTGGAAAGAAAACTACGCAGTCAAGGGCGGCAAAGAGAAGTCAGTCGCCCCTAATTCCATGTGGACGCGACGCCCCTATGCTCAGTTGGCTAAGTGCGCAACGGCACAGGCGCTACGAGCAGCGTTCCCAGAACTTACAGGTTCACAGCCGACAGCGGAGGAAATGGAAGGTAAGGAGTTTATCGACGTTACGCCAAAGACCATAACCCCGACTACTGGAGCGGCTGAAAACGTACCGGAAGAACGCCGCGCCGAGATAATGGAACTGTCCAGCAGAATGAAGGCGTTTCTGAATGACGGGGCCGTGGAAGATGCTGTCTTGGAGGGCGAAAACGCAGGACTTGACTCGGACGAAATGATTTTCCTATGGACGTACTTCGATAGTAAGCAGCGTAGCGCCATGAAAAAGGCGAGCAAAGCCATGAAGGAGCGATTCAGTCCCGTCGATGAAGTGAAAAAGATTTGTGCCGAGGCTCTGGAAATTGATGATTCAAATACTGCATACATCAGGTTAGATGATGCGCGTTTGCTGTCGCAAGAAATGAACGACGAGCAAAAGGCGATGGCAATAAAGGAAATCGACGCTACGACGAATAACATAAAGGCGCGGAAGGCGGCATGAACAAACACGCCATTAACCTGACGAACATACACAGGCAACTTGATTCCTTGCAGAAATGGCTATCTGCAAATGGCGCGGAAGTTCTCACGCCAACGAATGAATACGAAGTACTGCGATTCAAGGCGGGCGGGATAACCTCCATCGTTTACCGTAAGGGAACTGGTGGCATTACATTAACAGGGCAATCATTGGAAGCGATAACCGCATTTTTTACCGCGAAATCGTGGCGTGCTGCGGAGCCAACAAAACGCCGCAATGTAAGCCCTCATATAAACACCGTAATAAAGCGCGACGGTGATCTGTGCTTCGCATGTGGATGGCCGGTGTCGGATGGCGACGCATCAATTGACCATCTCGTACCTATTACACACCAAGGCCCGAACCACATAAGCAATTTCGTTCTGATGCACGTTTCCTGCAATCAACACTGCGGGCATATGAGCGCAGCGGAAAAGATAAAAATGCACGTTGAGTGGCAGATTGCATCGGCTGGGTTACGGAGGGCGGCGTAGATGCTCGACCTCATCGACACCCTACGCCCCAGCGAAGCGCCAGAAGCTACTGACGCCCGCCATGTACGGGGAATTATCTCGCCACTGGACTTCACCACGAATCCGCGTCTGGCCAATGCCTCCCTCAGACGATGGAGCAGGACAAACAAACAGCCTGCGGGGAAGCGTGAAGCTGCGGTAATTGCGCGCAGGGAGAGAATCCTATCAATCCTAAAATCTGGTAAACGAATGACAACGGAAGAAATACGTCTGCGATTGCGAATAGCGCGCACATCTGCCAGAGGTGATTTAAGGGAAATGCGGGAATCTGGAATTGTTAAGTGCGATCCGCCCGCCTCGGCTGTGAGTATTGGGCAGAGCGAACGGGTTTATTTTTTGTGAGGAATGGATATGAGCAAACTCAAGAGACTTCACGAAGATGCCGCAGCACAGCAGATGCCCGAAAGCGCGAGCCAAGGGGCAGGCCCAATACCTGAAACATCATCTGCTGTTGCTGCGGCCACTGCAACCGATCCAGCGCCAACAATCACAGCCGGGACTATGGAAGATAAAGTGAAACCTAGTGTTGCACCATTTTCAGTAACTCAGACATGGAATAACGCAACCGAGCCAGCGCGTAACGAAGGTCACTCTGCGTTGCGAGTGAAGGCCGGCAAGATAGAAACATTTGACCCGCATCCGAAGTCCGAGCCAGCGGCGGGCGGTGAAACGCCGGAGACGGATGCGCTACGGCGATCTGGTAACGACGAAGATAAAGCGCACGGACTAGATGACCTTGGGCATTACATGGCTGCCACAGAGCGCTATTCCGATCTGTGCCGCTCCTTGGAGCGCCAACGCAACGCGCTACAGGTCGAACTCGCCGCAACGAAGCGCGAGCTTGCCGACGCCAAAGCAGACGCTAAATCATGGGCGGATCAATGCGGCGAGCGCGTAAAAGATTGGGATGCTATGCGCGAACGCGCCGAGAAAGCCGCGCGCGAACTTGCCGAGTTGCGCAAGTCGCTGGATGAGGCGAAGGTGGAGTTTCCGCTCATTGAGTGCGACATATGGTCTGACAGAGGCCATCCCGCCGTAAGTGAGAAGCAAGCTAAATCTATCCGCCAAGCCGCCATCGCCATCATCGCCAAGCAGAAGATGGAGATTGAAGCGTTAAAGGCAGAAAACTTTTCTCTTGCCGCTCATCAGTGCATTGTTCCAGGCGGATTGTGCGGCGACGAATACGGAAATCAGTATTGTGCATTGGAGCGCAAACATGGCAAAGGTTGAAAAAATCTATGCAATAGTAGGGGCACGCATTCGCAAGGCGCGGATGGCGATAGGAATGCGTCAGGATCAACTGGCATTAAAAATGAAACTTGAGCGCACAAGCATCGTAAATATCGAGCGCGGTAAGCAACGCATCTATTGGCATTACGTTCCTGCATTCTGCCGCGCCCTAAAAATCACCCCGCGCCAACTTTGCCAAGGGCTGTTCAAATGAGAACCGTCACCATGTATCGTGATGACAGCACGGTTCAGGTCGTTTACGAAAACGTGAAGGCCGTCTTTTGGACTGCCAACAATACCGTTCTTGTAGTGTCGCAGTTTACCAATATGGATACCGGAGCGCATCGGTACATACACTGGCCGCGTGAACGTATTTGCTGGTTTAAGGACGAGCCTGACGCCGCCCGAAACGCAGCCAAGGAGGGGAGAATGGATAGCTATCGGTTAAACCGCAGCGAATTGCTCTATGCAAAGCCGCCGTATTCCTACGAATTTATCGCAGCCCGCAAGGATGATAAGTGGCGCATTAAAGACTCGCAGGACAACGCGGTTGGGAGCGCCAAAGATGAAGAATCTGCGCAGCAAGCGGTCAGAATATTAAATCTGGGGTAATGAAAATGACCGACAAATTATGCGCACGGGCAGAGGAACTTGCTGCCCCTGTATGGCAACAGTTCACACGGCAGATTGAGCGGCCTATGGTTGAAGCTATGCTCGCCTTTGCCGCCGAGCAGCGGGCCGAGGCGATTGCGGAGGCGGTAGATCTTCTCAACGCTATGGCAAAACAAAAACAGAGCGATTGGGATGCCGCAGTGAATCGAATTATGGCAGAAGGCAAGAGCGTTTATTCGACAAATTGGGGGCCGGCATATATGTCTGAAGCGGCCGAAGCAATCTCTCGCCTAGCCGAAAGTCCTGGTGCTGTGGCCGGTGAATTATTCTACCTGCAAGACTCTCGTAGTTACGTCGGCAACGATGTTCTGTGGTGGAAAATTAACGGCAGCGGATACACGACAGATTTGCGGGAAGCGCAAGTTTACACGGCAGCCAACATCGCATCATTTAATAGAAACCGTGACACCGACATTGCATGGCCTAAGTCATATATCGACAGCAAGGCACGTCCAGCGGTTGACTTTCAAAGTCTCGATAAAGCCATGATATCCGCACGGAAGGAATGATGATGAATCCACACGACGATTACAAACGGCTGGATATACCAGCAGATTCATACTTAGAGCCTTGTCCTGTGTGCTCATCTAATGGAGAGTTGTGGGAATACATCACTGGCGCGGGCGATGCCAAGAAGGTTGTGATGTGCTCGAATGGAGATGCGTTCTGGCCGCAGGAGGGAATGGTAAATGAAGGCTGCCTCCTTTACATGCCGCCGAGCGGTTTTTACTCACCGCGTAAGGCCGGGGCAATCAAGTATTGGAATGACTACTCGAAGGCATTAACGAAACAGAGGAGAAAAAGAAATTGGGAGCGCCATAACAACGGATTTTTTCGTAATGGACATCTTACAGATTGCGACATGAAATGAACGCCATATCCGAAGCACAGCGAACCATAGCCTCCCCGCACATGATTTTCGACCGGCAGCACTACGAGCGGGTTATTGCGGATTTGCTCGACCCTTTGGCCGGGATTGATAATCCTACGCCGCAGGATGTGCTGGACGCGGTTCGGACGGTTCATTTGGCGTTGGCGGGCGAATGAGCGAAAAACCCATATTGTTCAGCGGCGCTATGGTGAAAGCCATACTCGACGGGCGCAAGACGCAGACTCGGCGTGCCGTGAAGTCGTTTAAGCATTTCGTCCCAGCGCTGAACTGCGAAATGGATTGCATTAAGGATCGTGACGGTATGCCATCGCGGTTAGATATCGCGCCGGACAATTGGGACTGTTGCCACTACGGTCAACCCGGACACCGCTTATGGGTGCGCGAAACCGGATGGGAACGCCCATACCGCACTACGAAGATGATGCGCGAGGGCGCGGACACATGGGAGCCGTACTACTACGACGCCGACGGATATGACGACAACGATGGAGATCAATTCAAGTCATGGGGATTCAAGCGCCGGCCATCTATATTCATGCCCCGCTGGGCGTCGCGCATCACGCTTGAGATTACCGACGTTCGCTGCCAGCGGTTGCAGGACATCAGCTATGAGGACGCCGTTGCCGAAGGTTTCGGGTATGAGGAAGATAGATTCGAACATGTCGTAAACGGCGAAACATTCGAACAATGCTCGCGACGATTGCGCTGGCCGCAACGCTCCTTTGAGCTGCTATGGGGGAAAATCAACGCCAAGCGCGCGCCGTGGGCGTCGAATCCTTGGGTCTGGGCAATTTCCTTCCGTCGCGTTAGGGCCGCAGAGTGAGTGACGTTCTGCGCGCAGCTTTCTGCCTTGCCGACTTGGCCTTGATCGTACTTTGGATCACTGGTCAATATATTTATCGGTGGATGTAATAAGTAACATTTTTAACTAACGAAAGGAACTGAAATGAAACCAGCAATCGCACTATCCGCGCTACTTCTCGCCGGCTGCGCCATCTTCGATCCCCCTCTGGTCATAAACGAACCGATTGTCTCAAGCTGGAAAATTGAAAAACCAATCAGCACGCCGGCCGCTGGAAAATATGGCGGTTACTGGACTTGCAGCGGCAAAAGCAAGGTTCCAAACCCGCCAGGCTTCCGCATGGTCATCGTTCAGGCAAAGACGCCATGCGGCGACTCACCGGCCTGCGCATTCCCTGATTTCAATGCGATATTCGTTCGGTCAGACTTTACCCGCGAAGTGCAGGATCGCATGGTTGACCATGAACAGCTTGAACTGGAAGGCTGTAGCCACGATCCGAAGCCATCAAATCGAATCGTCTACGACCTTCAGGGCAACTCGATTGATTTTCCGGTGACGTTGCCGGTGGTTCGGGCGGCGCAGTGATGGCATCAGAACTACCAGAGCAATGCTCACACGGCAAGAACTTCAAGGAGGACTGCCCTGAATGTGAAACCGTGTGGGGCCGCAGCTTTATGACCGAAGAACAAAAGTCACTTGCGGTTTTCTACAACGTGAACACGAAGGATGAGCTTATCGCGGCGCAGGCTCATCACGTTGAGAAATTGCAGGCCAAATTACCGCCGCTTCGAGACGAGCAACCACGTAGGGTAAGGGAAGGCTAATGCACCCCGCCCGACGCCTAGCAATTATCTCGTTTGTCGGGATCTGCGCTATTCTTTTGGCGCTGGTGGTGGATTGGTTTCTAAGATAAAGTATAACTGCGAAAGGAGTAAATATGAATCAACATAAACAGGCTGCCATCAATGCAATACGCGCTACGCTGGGGGATGACTTAGCTCGCGCAAAGAGCGTATGGAGGAACTGCACTCCAGATCAAATGAACTTGCCATACGGACAAAGCGGTAAGACTCGCGCCGAACTTCTTGCGGAATGGCAAGAACACGCAGACAAAACAGCCGCCACGATTAAATGGCTTGAGTCTATTCCTGACTAGACCGACCGATAATGAATCTCTCCCGCGCTTTAACTATTCGCTTATTCTTCTGCATAAGCGTTCTACTGATGGTATTGATAGTAGACGATTGGTGGATACGCTCTTTCTGGCTGGCCATTCTGTTTTTAGCGGCCGTTACAGTAGAGTTGTTTCTGAAATGGAGAGACTATGACTGACATTGAAATGGTACGGGCGTGTGCGCGGGTGATGGGAATTGACACGCGAGATATTAACGGATACCCGTATGTGGCTTGCGAACACTACCTAAGAGACACTAGCGACGAAAAGGGGGCGCTTAAAATTTATTCTCCGCTCACCGACAAAGCGCAGGCGATGGACTTGGTGACTGAATTACGGCTTTTCGTTAAGCCTTGGCCGCTACGTGGTTGTGATGGATGGATCGTCGGTGACGAGAACGAGACAGCGGAAGGCCGAGGTGAAACGCTTCTGCGCGCCATCTGCGAATGCGCAGCAAATGTTCAACTGGCGAAGGAGGGGAAGTAGCTGATGTTAGTCTTTAAACGCTCAGACGATGCCTATGTCAAATCGCTGATTGTTGTTCATTGGGCGGCATGGATTCTGGGTGGGCTATGCTTGTGGGCACTTTGGACGCTGCTATGACGGATTCTCGCAACGCACGGAAGGAATAATGATGAACCGCAGAAGTTTCTTAACCGCCTGTCTAGCTACTCTCTCCGCGCCCGCAATCGTCCGGGCTTCCAGCTTAATGCCCTTGTCCGTCAGGCTTCCTATCCTTTGGGGCGACGGCCTGCATGATGATACAGAGGCTTTTCACAGGCTTTTGGTTAGGGAAAAGATCCAGTCACAAAAAAATGTCTTTTGGCGCGACAACACACTGTATATCCCAGCCGGAACCTATTTGGTAAATTCGGCTATTGATTCGCATCTAAAAGGAGATGGCAGAAAGACTGAGATTAAAATCTCTGGCGATCCAACTACAAATTCGCTTCCTTTTCTCCAACCTAAATCTAAAATAGAGAAAGCGTTTATTGATCTTTATCCGCAGAACGCTTCCCCGAAGAACTACTGGTGGCCCACTTGATCCATTCCAGAAAGGTTTATATTGTGATGGGAAATACTGGCGAGTGCTCAGACTACCGCCAGTGGCCGGTCGATGCGTGGCTATCGGAAGATCGAGCCAAAGCCAGAGTCATTGAACTTGAGCATTTGTTGCGCATTAACCTTATTTCCAGCAGCAATCTATCCAAAGATCACAAACAGAGGGCCGCAGGAGTTAAGGCCGTGAAGTCTGCTCCAAACGGCGACCCTATGCTTGAACTTGACTGGTATTCAGCAGGTTACGAAATTATGGAGTGCGAGCTAAAACTTGAGGTGGCAACGGCGCTACCAGCCCCTGACGTTCCTCAAGCTCGATAATCAGCAGATTCCGCTCAGTCACAACGTAGTCGATTGCGCGCCATAAATTAAGGTGAGGCGGCGCACCGTATAAAGCGCATTGCGATAAGGCCAGCGCGATCTGCTCGCTTTCCGTTGGGGCATGGGGAGCTACTTCGCGGACTCTTGCGTGGCCCATTTGATCCACTCCCGCACGCGCGACGCGCACTCCGCATACAACCCCGCGATAACGGTAAGCGTCACAGCCAAGTCATCGGCCCTCGCGCTCGCCGGTTCCGGTAGGGGCTGGCATAGCCCCAGGCTTGGCGGATTTCTCGGGATCGTTGGCGAGTCGGATAGCGTCCCGCACGCCGTTAAAAACAGGATCAGACACAGCACACTCAGTAGGATTTTCACGTACAGCCCTCTCGACAGTTAAAACACGGTCGCGGAACACGGTGCGGACTTCCTGCCGCTCGTTCTCGGCTTCCGCCTCGTTCTGCATATCCTCGACGGCTTGGGCGTGCGCTTCGGCCATTTTGGCCTTCAGGGATTCGCCGTAGGCGGCCTTGTCTGCGTTTTCCTGATTCGTCGCGCCTGATTCGTAAGAGTGCCAGCAGGACAACGCCCAAAGAATTCCAACAGCCAGAAGCGCGTATGGATTAGGCACCGCCGTTGCCGCCGATAACTACCTGCCACGCCTGATCGTAGAAAGCATCCCACGATTTACGATGCGGCATACCAGGTCGCCATGCCTCACGGTACTGTTGCCATCCTTCCTCCCGCTCGTTCTGCGCCGGCAGCTTACCCGGCAGCGTATAAAGCAGCAGCCGCGCAAAGCAGCAGGCCAGAACGTCATCGTTAATAATCGCCGTGTAAACGTCCCTTGGCAGAGCCGGGATGCCGCGATTGTTGCAGACGAATACCGCAGATCCACGCGATACCGGATGGCGCAGCACGTCGACCACGCCGCCGCCCTGCTCAAACTGCCAGTAACCATGAGCAGGGCCACCATTATTCTGCACTCGATCGGTAAAGCGGGATTCCTGCAACCCGATGGCGAGCAGCATGGCTTTAGCTGCAAGGCTGTTATGCCCCGGCGACAGCAGGGCGAAGGCTTGCGGGAAAATCTCGTCGTTTATGCGTTTCAGGTCGCTCATTCGGTCAACCTCCTGAATGCCTCGTCCTCGGTCATCCCGTAAGCCCGCGCAGCATCAATCGCCATGCCTCCGGCCGTGTATCCCGGATACATCAACTGCACCCGTAGCGCCTCAAATTCACACATTAGCCGGTAAGTCTTGCTGATCGAGTTAAGGATAGGGTGAAGGAAAAACGTCCTATACCCCTGCCATACGTGCGTCATTTCGTGCGCTAGTTGCCCCTCGTTGTAGCCCTCTGGCATCGTGACAAACATCGCCAGCGTGCGGCCGTAGACGCCTTCCGGCAGAGCGCCGACTTTGATGAAGGCGGGGAAGATTCCGTAGACGAAGCGAACCATCACCCTTTACTCTCAGAAAGCCCGTCAGCCTTTGCCGCAGGAACAGTCCCGTCTGGAAGTGGGGGCGCTGGAGTAACTGGAGTTGCGTTCGGAACCGCATTAGCCACTACAGCAGCAGCAACAGCGGGGGCCTGCGAAGCAATGCCAGCCACTACGCTATCAGTCCGCGCAGACCTAGCAATATTCGCTTGCTGTGCAGCCTCCGCACCTTTGCTGCCATCGAAGTAGTATTTAATGACTCCAAGCTGAATACTGCTCATAATTCCAGCGAGTGTATAGAGTAGCTTTTCGTTAGCCTCCGGCACAGGCGCTTGAGTCAGTATATACATCATAGCCAGATAGCCCATCGTATAGATTATTGCTAATCCATCTCGGGCGGCGGACGTTTCTGGCAGTGGTGCGCGCCGTTCTTCCATGCTTACCTAAACGAAACCACCGGACTGCCAGTAAGGAATCCGAGCAGCATCACAATCAGAATGAGTGCCGCCACAACGTAGATAATCGTCGTGATGATCTTGCCGAACGGTTCAGGAGGTGCCACCTTACCGACAATGAACAGCAGCAGCCATATTACCAATGCGAAGATCAACAGATAGACTACCAATTCCACAAGGCCGGATAGTGATAGGCTTACAGCGGCCAATGCTAACGGTGAGGCAAGAGCGAGCATTAAAGCTAAGGCATACTTCATTGTGATTCCTTTACGTTGTTTCCCTGAAGATTTATCTATTTCTCAATTTGTCTCGTAACTGCTCAATCTGTCCGCGAAGATCTGCGATGCTACCTACTAAGCTATCAATGCGAACTAATGAGGCAGCGTTAGGGGCAGCCAAGGCATGAACGCTGGTAGTGACCCCATCAACGCGAATTTCCAATCCACCTACCCTGCGCGCTATATCACGCACCTCTCCGGTAAGCCCCGCTGCCCACCACACCACGCCTATCGTCTGCGCGAACATTGTAAAGATCAACGCGGCCGGAACTTCCTTGCCTATGTGCCAGCTTTGGCGGTTATTCTGCGTCGGGCGTTGTGCCATTTTTCAACTTTTCTTCCGCCGCTTTCAGCCTCGCCTGCGTCGACGCCAGTTCACTAGCAAGAGCAGCCCCACGATTGCACAGCGCTGCAATTTGTAGCTGAATTTCCTGCTGCCTCGCATACTCGCGAATATCTAGGTCTGTTGGTTCGCTCATGGTTGATCCTTAGTTATGCAGACACCACGCCCAATTGCGCGGAAATCCAGGTGTTTGCAGCGGTGAAATAATAGATACAACGCTTTGCGTTGGTCAGTGCAACTCCGGTTGCTCCTGCGACACCGTCAATTGTTTCGGAAGCTGATGCGTAGACTTGCACTAGGTTCGCCCCAGCATTAAACACAACGATTGCCATTCCAATGCTTCCAACTGGCAAGATAACGCCTGTGCCTCCTGCCGCTGTCGTTATGTTGTTCGTTGTGGCGGCGAGCTGTAGTGCGGTAGCGCGGTCTGTTCCTACAGCCGTTAGCGCATTGCCGACGCTTGCTAGGTAGTACTTTCCTGATAGGGTTCCAGCTACGCTTGCGGCCGCGCCAGTCCCAAACCCCATAACTCCAGCGGCAAGGCGGGAAATTCCAGTATCAACCGCCGCAGTCGCATCATTAGCGTCAGTTGACCAAGTGAAAACACTGTCCCTGCCTATTCCAGTTGCAGCAGCTTTGAAGGATGTTACATATTTAGGGCCGGACAGAGCCACCCATATAAAAGAACCGTTAAAAGCAATTCCAGCACTGTCGCCGAACGAAAGGTTGTATGGGTTGACACCTGTTCCGCTAATACCTAAGTTGCCTGTTTTACCGACGCTTATTAAATTCGTAGTTCCTGCTGCTCCTCCCAAAATCTGCAACGGCAGAAACCCCGCCGCGCTCGTAGTGTCGGTGAACACAAACTTAACGCCAGTGGCTACCGCTGCGTTGTTGTTTGTTCTTGTTACACTTAAGGCGGCTACGTCTGTTGTTGCGGTGCCTGCGCCAATAAATACGCCCTGTCCTGCCGTAGTCCCGAATGTGAGATTTGCGGAATCAGCTAGCACAGGGCCAGCGGCTACGTATAGAATTCTGCCTGCGGTGCCACTGGTTACTGTGTCGCCGATAGCGATGCCGCTAGATCCTGATGCTGCAGCTACTGCTCTAAGCATGATTATTTGTCCTTTTCATACCCACTGATTTTTTACGAACTCATCGAACGACATATAAGACCATATCAACGTGCATCCGTTGACACCGGACCCCAATGTGTAATTTACATAAACGTCGCCAAATAGCAGATTGGCATTGTTCAAAACATCAATTCCAGTGCCATCGAACTGCGCTACCGCCCCAGCCGTTGCGAACCAGTTTCCAGACATTAAGGCGGTTGATTGCAACCAGGCATTAGCTGCTACTTGGGCCACCCCTGTAAAAGACGTTGGACCTTTTGGCTTAATTAAAAATATCTTGCTAATATCTATCCCTGCCCCGAGATGGCTGCCAAGAATATTTACCGTCAGAATCTTAAATCCGCTACCGTCAATCGGAATGCTTCCGACAATTAGATTTACAGCTACCCCTGTTCCATTCGCCAAAGTTACCTGCGCCGTGGTCGCCTGAGTAGTCGGCGTGAGGTTGAATTGCTTTGTCAGAATCCCATCAATCAGAACGTAAGTAGATGGAAGTGTCGAACGATAGGTTGGATTGCCATATTGGTAAAACTGCCCGCGCGCAGAAACAAGCCCTGGGCCATTAAACACAAGAGGCGCAGTTGAGCATTGAACTTCATTCCAGATATTTAGATTAGAGCTTCTGATTGTTCCGCTTGTATCGGCGTAGATAATCGTAGTGTTTGCCGGGCCTCCACCAGCACCAATAGACCAGGTTTTTATATTTATGTCTCCGTTATAAACGGTGGCCGGAGTCCCAATGTAAATACCTTGTTGATCCTCTTGGATCAACAGTTCCACATCATTGATATAAAGGCCATGATAGGACTCACCTGGAGTTGCATTGCTTCCCGCAACGGCAATTCTTTGAAAGCAGCCGCTGATGTAGCAATGAGTAATTGATGTGTTCTCAACCGATGAAGTTGGCGTATCGTTATTCAGCCAGATTCCGACCTCCATATTCCGAATGTCTAGGTTATGAAGCTCAGTCCCGCACGCCTTTCTGATGCGTATTCCAGTTCCGTTGTAACAATGACCGACGGTGTAAGTTGGGTTTGACGCTGGCCGAATAGCGAAGTCCCTTAGATGTGCGCCCCCAATACCAGCGCCGCCCGATGTCGTAGAAACAACATCTATTAATGGCTTAGTAGGATTCCCGCCCGGACCAATGCCTGTTCCCGTAAGAGCATTTATAAATACCGTGTTTTCCCTGCCGTCGCCTTGGATGGAAACGGCGAACTCCGTAACGCTTGATCCTGTAGTAGTCAATGTGTCGGTGATGAGATAACTACCCGTTGGGCAATGCACCAAACCATCGACGCCTTTTACAGAGTTGATGGCGTTTTGAACTGCGGTAGTAACATCAAGCGATAGCGTTCTCGCCTTAACATCAGCTATCTGAGCGGCGGTCATAAAATCAAAAGCACTTACTATCTGCCTGTTTTTTGTCTGCAGAGTTGTTGCTACGGCACCCGTTCCGGCCTGAATAAATCCCACTAAAGACGATCCACTCGAAGCCGCCAATGCCGCTGATATAGGCGGCTGGATGCCGTAAACATCGTGATACGACATTAAGACATTTCCATCCACGTCCTTAATGTCGAAACGATAGGAAAGCCCGTCTGTAAGCCATACCTCATGCGGTGGACGGCCGTATGCGTCCAGTTCTATAGGATTGTCGTTAGCAACATTCCCGGCAGAAGTCGTGTATGTGGCTTGCGGAGTTGTTCCGTTGGCAGCATAGGTATTGATGAATCCGCCTTTGTTCGGTAATCCACCATTGGTAAAGCTCTGGTAGGCTATGCCTATTGTTGGCGAGAGGGATACAGTCATTTCTTGCTTTCGCCTTCTATGCGTTTGTACTCATCCTGCGAAAAATACACAGGGCGCTTTTCAAAAACGCGTTTTATGATCCATGAAATAAATATCCATTCGGTCATGGCTTTACTCCTTGTGACTTCGCATACACCGACTTTGCATAATCCGGGTCCATCAGCATTCTATTAAGCTCTCCTTCGTATTTTACGGCTCGCCCTTTATTAATAAATTGCTGCGTTACCTCTATACCTGCCGCCCCATGCGAGACAACAGGAACACCGGAGTATTTCAATTTATTAACCAGCCATTCAATTCTTGAGCTTAATTTACTTTGCGCTGCCTGCAATTGCGCGGTCTGCGATCCAGTAATGCGCGCCGCAGACTCGACGTTTTGCTGGCGTACAACATCTTCCGCAAGTGACTTAAGCGTGGATATCTCGTCCTTACTAAGAATGTTCGACATCTTAGCGCCGCTGAATTTGGTTGCCAGTTTTGCTGTCTGGTCTGGATGTTCAAGTGCCTTAACGAACTGTCCTATGGTAGTACGATCGCCTCCATATCCGTTCACCGCAGGAAGTAATTTTTCCTTCAAATACTGCCCTACTTCCAACCTGTTTATAGGACGGCTGGCCGCCTCAAATTCACTCATTGCCTTTGCATATTCTGGCGATAGCTTTTGCATCAACCCGACAAGTTGATCCTGTACGCCATGCAATACACGGACAGCAGTATTGTCGCCAGCCTTTACCGCCTTGGATATCTCACTGTCCAGAGCCATCTTCATATAGTGCATATGCTGAATTGGCTGATCGCTCTTTATGGCTATTCCTTCATTCTTCGCCAAAGCGTCTGCGTTACGTATCGCATCTTGGATAGCAGGCTTTTTGAGTAGATCTCCCATCTCGCGCTTTATTTCCAGCGGTTGCTTAGTAAAATCAATAACTTTATTCTGCGCTGCCTCGTATAGCGGTCTTGTTATTTGCCTGCGCGCATCAGTGAAGTAAGCCATTTCTTCAGGACTGCCAGCGAATTGCTCCATCAATGATGTGCGAGCAGACTGCCTGCCGATACGATTATCTGCGATATCGTTTGCAAGCTCAGTAGATTTAGACTGCTGGCTGCGTTGCAATTGGGCCAATCCAGGGTCTTTAGTAACCTCTGCAAGCGTGGGCTTTGATCCAGGCACTAGCTGCTTGTTTTCGGAACGTAAAATTGCTTCCGGGTCTTTTGCAAACCGCTTAATAGTTTCTAGCGCTGCTTGCTGTTCCCACGTAATGCCCTTTGCCGCTGCTGCCGCTTCTACGGGGTTCGCAACCGCAGTCGCATTCCCGCGCACTGTTACCCCGCCTTCTGGCTTTTGTTGATCCCATGCGGTTGCAGCTTTTGGCGAAACAGGCTCTTGCGGAACAAGTTGCAATGGCGGGCGCACTGCAGCTAGTGGTTGCGTTGTTACTGCCTGCTGTTGTGCAGCCCTAAATCCAACTGGATTTTGTGCCGTTATGTCTATTGGATTGCCTATCTGCGAAATAGGCACGGAAGCAGTCTGCGGACGAGATACGGATTCGCGTACAGTTTCATTTGCAGCAAGTCGCGGCACGCTTGCGGTAGATGATCCTTGTCCGCGCATTAGAAGCGCCGGAAGTGCATTTATAGCCGTATCTACCGCCGTCGCCGCTCCCGGCTTTCCAGTGGCGCGCAGCGTCGCATCGCCAACCGCTTGACCTACCCGAGCAGGCCACGTCAAAGGATTGAATGGCGAATGCATTATGTCTTGAAGTAGTATTCCTCCAGCCGTATCTGGCCTTCCTGTTCCACGCTCAATAGTCGCTCTTGTCGCATCTGCAGCCGCTTCTGATCCACGGCCATTAGCAAGAACGCGCAATCCCTCATAACCACCAAGAATTGACGCCCCGACACCACGCACGCCGCGTATAGCTGCATCCCCTAAATCTGACGGCTGCACCTGTTTTTTAGAAAACGCCTCTGGCGTGGTAGTTGGAATCCTGTCCAATATGCTGCGCGGTGAGTCGGATAGCTTTGGTGGAACTTTTCCAGTTGAAACATTTGCTGGCGAAGAATCCCCGCTCATAGCCGACTCCACTATGTCGGCAAGCCCTCCCTTTTGAGGAGTAAATGCCGTAGCGCGTTCTCCAGACATCAGCGGCTTAGATGCGACACCATCCCCAGACTGACCGCCAACGCCCCCAGACTGACCGCTTAATTCTCGTTGGATAGCCTGTATATTTCCCTCATGCAGCGGCCGGCTCTCTGGCGCCGCCGTAGAAAGCAGCCTGCGCTCGTTTTCCAGTTCCGATGCTAGGATTGCTCGAGGATTGACTGGCGGCGGCGCAGCATCGCTCCTGCGCGATCCTAGAGCCTGTTCTACGGTATCAGACAAGCCCATTACGGCAGCCGTCCAGTAGTTGAAAGCGCCTCAATGTTGCGGGCTTTCTGTATCAGGTCACGCGCGCCCTGCGAATTCTTGCCTCCTACCTGTTTCAAAATATCATCAATAGCAGCACGGTCGCCAGTCTGGGATGCGTTCTGAATCATCATAATGCGCGGATCGTAGTTCTTTCCCCAAGCTTGGTCGAAATCGCGCTTTGCCAGAACGCTTTTTTGAGGATGTGAGTCTATGGCCTTCTCAAGTCCAGGCTGATAAGCTTGCACGCCGGCAGCGTTGGCATCAATCAGCTTTGCGAGTTTCTTGATGGCTGTCGGGTTGTATCCTACAGAGCCTGAAGCTACTTTTGCAGACTCCAGACCAGCGTTAGTGTGCGGCCCCATTCCCTGTGCTTGGTCTATGGCTATACGTTCCAGATACTTGCCTACCAAGTCATATGACGAAGCGCGCTTTTCTGCAGTTCCCCACTCCAAAGCCCCGCCTAGTGCGCTGTTGATCTTCTGGAAAAATGGCCCTGTATTGCCTGTGGCAGATACCTGATCTATTTCCGACAGCACACCCCTAACGTTCTGGCGCAAGTCTTGTTGCTTGACGAACGCATCGCGGGCCGCATTACGCTGCGCCTCCAGCGGGCCGCGCGAGGCGGCATCCTCCGGCGTTACATATGGGATGGAAGCTGGGGCTCCAGAAGCATTCCCAGTACCACCCTGCGGGCCTCCAGCAAGCGGACGAGTGCCTAAAATAGTTCCGTTTTGCGCCTTTGTTCGGATGTATTTATTACCATCTGGGCCTTCTATAATTTCCTCAATATTTTCCGGCCCCACTCCTCTAGGTGCGACGCTCCCCGGAATTGTTGATCCGACAGCGGCTGCTTGCGGTTGAATATTGATAGCCCTGTTTTCTGTTGGCCCATTAACCTGTAAAGGCGTCGGCGTCATAGACGCGCGCTGTTCTGCTAACGATTGAACGCTACGCCCAATCTGCAAAGCAGTTTCTTTGAACTTTGCCGGATCATTAGCCGCGCCCTGCAATACAGTACCAAACGCCTTAATAGCTGGCGCGAGGTTCGGAGATTGCTCGCCAAGACCCTGCAGTCGCTTAAACGCCTCCATAGGAGGCAAATCACCCAAAGACGCAGTAAACTCACCAACGCGCTTTAGTTCATCGCCTTTGAGTGTGTTTAGCGTCTGCTGTGCTGCAGCACTATCCTTGAATCCCTGAATGATTTTAGGGATGAATTCAGGCCCGGTAGTCGGTGCCGCCTTGGTCACGTCAAATATAATCTTGTCGTAATCCGGCGTTCCATCGGCTTTCATAAACTGCCTTGGATTGCTAAACAGGTCTTGAATGCCCTTGCGCTCCTGCAGCTTTATCTGATTTTGCTGTAGGTCTATGTTTCCGCGTTGCAGATTCTGTGACTGATTGGCAAAATTGAGCATACTCCCGATAGTCTTGAAACTATCAGGCGTTTGTATTCCAAGCGCTACCGGATCAGCCATTACCGTAATTCATCAATTGAGGAAGCGTGTACCAACCCAAGGCGTTGTTTGCGCCGCCTGTTAGTGCATTGGTAGCCCCGACAGTTCCGGCTGCCAGAGCTGCGCCTGCGGAGGTCTGTGCTTGACCTGCATTGCCTGCCGCTGCCGTGCCAGCGCCCGCCGTGCTTGCGTTCGCCGTTTGACCAAGGCCCGCAATATTCGAGAGCCGATTGAATATGTTTGTCTGGTTCGCGTTGTAGTTGTTAAACGCCTGTTGGTAAGCATTCCCGGCATAATCCTGCGCAAATTTATTGATGCCCTGCAGAGTATTCCCACTAAGCATCCCGTTTTGCAGATTCGCCGCATTTTTGGTCGCCCCCAAGCCCTGCTCTAGCTGAAATTGATAGTTCGGAGCAAGATTCGTTTTCAGGTCGTTTGCGTCAAATTGATGCTGGAACTGAGGTTGTAGACGTTGAATGTCGGCAAGCGCATTCATTCCAGCCTGACGCCACGGCGCTTGTTGGGCATTGATCGTGTTGAACATGCCGAGATTGGTCATCGCGGCATTATTCGCGGCATTGGCCTGCGTCTTGGCGGCCATGTTTGCGCCAAGTGCCGATACACCGCCACTAAGTAGAGATCCTATGGCATTCGTTCCGAACTGACCGAACATGCCGCTTCCTGCGTTCGTTCCATCAGTTACAGCATTGACCCCGGCAAGTTGGCCGTTTGCCATTTCTTGCCCGCCCCAATTTCCGATACCGCCACCAGCATTACCACCACCTGACAACTGCGATGCGCCTGTAGATAGCGCCTGCTGCCCGAACCATTCAGGAGAGCCAATGCTGTTTATGTAGTTAGTCGCCCACGATGGCATGGATGATCCTGTGCCGCCTACTGTCCCGCCTACCGTTCCAGCGCCACCTGTCCCGCCTACCGTTCCAGCGCCCGTAGCCGCAACATCAGTAGCCGTTGTTCCCGGTGCTGCATCAGCCATCATGCTCCAATAGCTTTCAGGAACCGCGCCTCCAGCAGCTTCCGCGCCTGCCATCCCCGCTCCTATGCCAATCGCCCCAACAGCGGCCATCCCAAGAGCCGGCCCAAGCCACGACATAAGATCGCCCTGCGGCTTGGACTTGAACCACTGTTCCATGCCGCTATTCCAGTTCTGCATATCGGCATTTGATGCAATATACATTCCTGTCGCTGGGTCGTATTGATTCGGTAACTGGTTTCCGTAAAGAACAGGATCAATCTGCCATCTTCCATCAGGCAATTGCTGTGCCTGCTGGTTCAGTTGCAAGCCGTTCTCATCGAGGCCCAAATAATTAGGCGTCATGCCGAATTTGTAAAACGGTTCCATTACACTACTACCTGTTCGCCCATGCCGGTTATAGTAAGAGAGGTTGCCGCGCTCGCGCCGCCCACAAGGAAATCTGTGCTAGTAAGTTTCAATCCAGGCTGAAAGTAAAAGAAACTAGTTGTTCCTGCCGGAACACTTACATCATAAAAAAGTTCTGTGCCTGCGGCGTTCGCCCCGGTTGCACCCAAATACAGGCGAAACGTGATAGCGGTTGCGGCTTTGTTCGTCACCATCAATTGCTTGATGGAGTCGTAGATAAGCGCTGACGTGTTGTTATACACATTTGTCGTATAGGTATTCGTCAGCGCCAGAGGGCCGAATGTGCGTTTAAGTTGTCCAGAGAGAGCCATAATATTTCCTTATATTCCCGCTACAGTCCAGTTTGTGCCGTTATAAAACGCCAACACTTTGTTTGTGCTGCTGCCTGCAATGGTCGCGCCCCATGTGGTCGTGTTGCTGTCTGTCACATAGGCATACATACCAGCAACACCTGTGGGCAACGAAGCGAATGCAACAGCTCCGAGCAGAGCAACTCCTTGCTTAGTGATGTAGAACAAGTCAGTAGAACCTGCGCCGCCAACAACATGAAACGGCTTGAAGGTTGCTGCACTCGTAGTATCATTAAACGTAAACTTAACGCCCGTCGCTACGGACGAGTTATTATTTGTTCTGGTTAGTGATATGGCCGCTACATCTGTGATGGCTGTTCCTGGGGTTATCGTTAAACCCCGCCCAGCCGCTCCCCCGGATTGCAGGATATTTGACCCGGCGCGTTGCAAATAGACTGAGCCTGAAGTCGTTGGACAACTGATATAGGTGCTGTCCACATCGCCGGCAATATTGTAATTTGATGTGCTTGGCGTTGCCGTTGACGTTGACCACATTCCAAACGTAGCGCTTGCTCCGTAATAACCTAAAGTAACACCGCTGTTTGTGCTGCTACCACTTCCAACTGTAATTCTTTTATTTGTGCTATCAAACGTCAGATTAGAACTATCACTTAGTAATACACCGGCAGCTTCAAATAATATTCTGCCAGCCGTTCCGCCTGTTATTGTTGTGGAGTTAATTGTTAATGACAATGCTCCTGCCTGCGACCACGGTATTCCAGGCTCGCCATCCGCGCCGTCCTCGCCGCATATCGTGTATCCGTTCGCTCCGATTGCTCCAGTTGCTCCAGTAGCCCCCGTTGCGCCAATAGCTCCGTCTTGACCGGGAACGCCGACGCCACCGTCCTCTCCGTCTTGCCCAGGAATGATTAGGGTAATTCCATCTGATCCATCACGCCCATTTCTGCCGGGGATACCGTCCATCCCATCCTGCCCATCCTGCCCAACCGGGCCAACACCTAGAAGTCTGTTCTGTTCATTGTTAAACGCCAGAACGAGCGCGGCCAATACTGACCGCATCTGCTGCAGCCACATGAACCACTCAATAGCTAGAAGGCCGGTATCAGGATCGAATACCGGCCCCTGCGGAAATGAAATGTTATCGGTTATCAATTCGCGCCTGCCGATGCGTTAAGTTCAGCAGAAACGACAACCCTATAAACAGGGTCGGTCATCTCAATCTCAAATATCCGGTCGCGTGAATATCCTAAACGCCGCTTTATTGCACGATGTTTGTATCTACCAATCTTCCCCAACTTCAAAGGATGATCGTTACCCCATGTAAAACCGCCGTCATTAGACCAGCGCAAAATGCACTCAGGATCATCCCCCTGTCCAGTTACAAGACCTACTCCCGGCTGAAACTGGATCTGTAGGCTACTAAAAAACTGCCTGTTCAAATCAGAAGTTATATGGCGACAGCGACGAATACATGGGATGGCATCACCGTCGTCTGTGTAGTCCTGCTGTGAAAGTGCATACAGCTTTCCGTTTTCAAAGTCCCCAACTACAATGTCATTACCGAAAACCGTGCAGCAGTTACTACGATGACGGTTAAGGATCCCCATATCATTGCGCCATGCTCTTTTGTGCCAGAGATTGCTTGCCAGATCGAAACACCACGTTACGTTTTCCGTGGGAAACGTGAGAACATAAAACTCATGCCCGCTCTGAGCGTATGAGTAACCTATCGCGTCACTTGTGACGGAGTAGCTCTGAAAGGCGCTTTCAACAGCGAATGTCGAAACCCTTACCGGAGTAGTGGTAGCCGCTCCCCACATAATCACGCTAGACCTTCCTCTGTTATCGAGCGCGAGAAATATTACCGACTCACCAAGTCGTGCTATAGAAGCAGGCGCATCGCAACCGTGCTGCATTGAAGAACCGGGAATGACTGCAAACGGAAACGGGAAAGTGCCTACGTTTACGTGACGCTCGCTAAAGTTCTCGCCTATGACCAATACCTGTCTATGGTCTGCGACCACCGCTTTTATATTGCATGAAGCGCCTATAAGAGAGCCTAGATTCAACGCTCCAGAGGCACTAGAGCTAACGTCCGTGCATCCCCATTGCCTCGTACCCGGTCTGTTATAGATGATGAAGTTATCCAGGATGTCACACACGCCACCCTCAATGAATGGGCCATCAGTTACGGCGCTAAAGTATCCGCTCAAGAGGTCGTAAGCGTATCTATGTTGCCCGTCTGTGAAGTATGCGGAAGTCCCGTTATCCGTGATGCTCACAGGCCCGTTAAACGTTAGCAGGCTTCCTATTACAGCCTTGGAATAGTCCGGCTGGATTAAATAGGCTTCACTGCCGCTTACGGCAATCATTTCATTTCCGCCAGGTAGCGTATGAACACCCCTTACTTCCGCTACGTCTAACTCTGCTCTTGTTACGGTTCCCGGAGTCGGGTAAAGGGCCATTATTCCGCGCTCGGCCGGCCCTTTTTCTGAAGCAGGTTTTTTTGTTGGATCAGTCTCGGGATACCAATTGATGCAAGATTGGTCATCTTGGGTAATTGATGCCGCTTGGTATGCCGCGCCCACGAAATTAAAATCAGACACGGGATTCCTCCCAATCCAGCTTTGCGCCTTTTTTCAGGTTCTCTAATTTCCACAATGGCCGCTGATTGCTGTAATGAAAAGCAACCTTTTGTTGCTCTGGCTTTGATAGATCAAATGCGGCGAGCGGTATTTTGTGGTCAATATGCCACTCGCTCCTGTTTCCCCAATTCATTCCATTAACGAATTGACGCTCTATATACTCGCGGAAGAACTCATAAGAACATCCAAGCAGTTCGTTTGATCTTGCCGCCTTAGAACGCCCATTAAGAGCGGCGCAAATACGTCCGCGCACATTTGTTTTTAGATGAAATGTAGGATCTATCTTTGTTCTGTTTTTTGAATACTCTCTTGTATATTCCCTACAGTGCTGCCTGTTTTTATCAACCCATTCCTTGTGTTTTTTATAGTGCGCGTCTTTGTTTTTCTTTCGACCAATAGAGGAGCGAACAGCTATTGTTGGCGCATTATCAGAATGATATTTTTTATTGTATTCGCTCACTCTCTGCTTATTATTTTTCTTCCACAAAGCGGCTTCTTCGCGCGCCTTTTCTACGCGACGCGCACGAGAAGTTCTTGCATTAGCCCTGCACTTCTCTAGGAATTCTGGCGATTCTTCTCTGCGTTTCTTTACATACAAACGCATATATTCGCGCTTTTCTTCTATGGATTTCATTGTGTGAACCCACCCGCGAAAATCCACGCCGAATCTGATCTTCTATTCATAGAAACAAGAGCATCATCAAACCGCGCTACCTGAGGAGGCTGCATGTTGGTTCGCTTTACCCACGCCCTGGCCTTGGATGCGTTGTTGTGAAGTTCGGCAATACCCACTTGATTGATAGCCCCGTAAGTGGAAATCAATAATTCCGCAAGGCTAAATTCGATAGCTAGTTGATACCCCTCCGGCAATGTCACTTCATCAGATAGCGAATTGAATTTGGCTAAAACCGTTTCGGCAAACATGTGCATTTCGCCGCTACCGGGAACAGGCCAAAACGTGATGTTTCCTACAGGACTTGATGGCTGATAGTAAAGAATCCTCGGCCACGGACCGTTAAGCGTTTTTAGTCCGATCAGTTCGTATTGCTCTACGTTCACAGGAGTTACTATGTAATCCAGCGTAGACACCCGAACAAAAGCACTATTGATACGCAGCGGGCGCTGGTAATAGGTTGTTATCGTTGTGCTGCTGGCGGTCTGCGAGATATTCACCTGATACGTTCCCGTAGCGCCTGCGCCGGTCAAGAACTTCACTACTTGAGTTCCTGCGGTTACTCCAGTTCCGGTAAGGAACTGTCCTAGTGCGATATTCCCGCTTGGAATAGACGATACCGTGAGCGTTGTTCCTGAGATTGCCCCTGTAAAAGAGCCGCCTATCGTCCCGCCTTGACCTATCGTGTATTTATAGACGTTGTTGGTGAGAGTAAAAATTATTTCCGTGATGTAGTTCACCATGTTCGTAGAATTGCTCCACGTCCCTAACATGGCGTTCAGGCGATTAAATACGAAAGTAGCATCTGCCGGGTCCAATGACTCCCCCGGAGCGAACGCCCCAACCTCGCCCAGAGCGTTCTGTACAAGCTCTAGGGCTTGAGTCATTACCCACCTACACCTATTTGCGCCTTCACAATAGCCGCAGCACCAGATATGCCGCTCATATAGCAGCCATTCGGAACGGTAATAACCTGAATGGTGCTGTGCATGATGAAACAGCAATTGATGACGTTAGACGCGGCGGCAGCATTCAGTTTCGCCTCCGCATCGCTCTGCCCCCATCCGACGACTACATCATCAGTTCCGTCAGTGTTATCAATCTTTACCTGCATGGCGGTTTGAGAACCCGCCTTACTGATAAGCTGGATAGAAGTCGGCGCTGTAGTATCAGCCGTGAAGCTCAACAACGGCCCTTGAGGAGTCCATGCAATCATGGCAACTCCTTTAAGCTACTGGCTCAACGGTAATCGTAATCGCCCCCACAGCGTCTGTTGCCGTTCCGGTAAGGACGTAGCCGATAGAATCACCAGGAACTAAAGTAAGGCTGGCATCTACAGGGACCAGTGTTAAATCCTGATTGGTGTCTGCAGTTCCTGCTACGTTGAATGTGCCGGAATGCAGAAGGGTGCCAGAGCCAACAGCAACAGCGCTGGCTGCCTTATAAAAGGCAAGTGTACACGCCCCGCCACTTCCTGCCACTCTGGTAACGCCCTGAATCGAAACGACGCGGCACGCAATCGGCGCGGTAAATACCTTTTGAGTGACAAGCGCAGCAGTGTAATTAAATGTGATGTATTTACACGCGCTGGTCGCATTTGCTGCGCCAAGTACGCGCCCGGTTCCTACTGGCATGATGGATCTCCTTTAAGCTGCCTTCAATTGTTTGTGCTGCTCGTTTAAATCGCGGTAAAACTGGTCAAGGCTAAGAGTCACAATTTCACTGTGCATCGTCTTAAATTCAATCTGCGGTTCAATCCACAGTTCGCCAATGGCAGACCATCTCTTGCAGAACATCGCATCGCCAGAAATTCCAGGAACGCCACTGAAAAATGCGGTAATCCGGTAATCACTTGCCATCTGCGCGGTTTCATCCTGATACAGCAACTCGGGATGAGCCTCACGCAACTTGAGTAGCGCGCTTTTCTTGATGCGCAAGAAATCCGATGAAAGCACTTCAGCTTTCAACAGCGGATTTTCCCCATACATGACACCCTGCGGCGCACCATCCTTGATGACTGGCGCGGCGCTCCATACCTTGCCGCACAAATGGGCACCCCCTACAACCTCGTGCGTGTTTGTAAGAACACGCAGCATCCCGAGCGGCCCCCACTGCAACTCACTGTCGATAAAAAACAGGTCTGTGTATTGGCTCTCAAGAAAGCGCGCGCAAATGCCGTTTTTCTCTCTGTCCGATCCGGCATCGAAGTGCCACCAGTCCCACTCCACGCCCAATTGCTCAAGGCATCGAACAGAAGCTAAAAGGCTATTGATAAACCTATGACTTGCATTACCCCACTTTACAGGGGTAGCTATCAGCAGTTTTCCAGAGTATCCAATACGAGGCGCTTCCGGCTTATGCTTGTTCCTGATGTATTGCATATCATCGAAGAATCCAGCACGATTGCTCTGCGTGTCAGCACTAAGCTGCGTCTTATCTCCATCCCGCATCCGAATGCAGGCCATCGGCTGATGCTGAACATGAATGTCATGCTCTTTTACGATGCGAATAAACCAGTCAATATCATTCGACGCGGCTAGTTTTTCATCCCAATAGCCCAGCGTTTCGTGTAGCGATCTGCGATAGAGCATGGTTTGCCCCATCAGCATGTTGCCTTCCAGTAGCGTTACTAACCATTCCTCACGCGACCTGTTAGCCGGCTTAGTGAAGCGGTCTACTCCCTGAATCGGAGTTCCATCATCCATCATCGGGAACGGCATACCGAACACGGCAGCCACTGATGGATTTTCGTCAAGGTATGCGGACTGCTTTTCAACCATCCAAGGTAGGAGCAGATCATCAGCCCCAAGCGGGCAAAGATAATCGCCTCTAGCCGCCTTGAATCCGGTATTCAATGCCGCAGATACGCCGCCGTTTGATTCCCTGCGGATAAGCGTAACACTGCTATCCTTATCCACAAATTCACGGATAACAGAAACGCTATCATCCTTTGAGCAGTCATCAACTACGATTACCTCAAAATCAGTAGCCGTCTGGCGCAGCACGGAGTCAATACATTGACCCACGTACCGCGCCATGTTGTAACAAGGGATTACAACTGACGTTTTCACACTTACGCCGCGCCGGTAAAGTCGTACCCGTAAACGTAAACATCAGCCGTAGCAGCGGCAGTGTTAGCCGTGGTAACTCGCATATACAGATTCAGCGTAGTCTGCCGATCCGTGCTGGCAACCGTCATGCTGGCTACCTTTGCGGCCGTGGTTAGCGCAGACAAAGCCGCCGTGGTGACGATAGTAGTACCACCGCCGCTCGGAGCCGTGTAAAGGCCGGCCACTGCCTGCGCAAGACTCGCGCTGGCGTTGGTGACGATTACAGCAGACACGGAATAGTTTTTCGTCGCTATGGTAGGGATGACGGTATCGCCAGCCGTTCCCATATCGACGGCGTATTTATAGGCCAGCAGGCGAATTGCCTGATTGCTGGAAAGGTTCTCCAGCGGATAGCCTGTGGTAGATGCTGGTCCGGGATTGCTCATGTTGAATGTTCCTTAAAAGTTGTTTGCGAATTGACCGTGATACTTTGCGCGAGCTTCGATGGCTACCAGTTCGGCAAGCTCAAAATCGGCAAAGTCACCGATATGCATACGCTTACCATTTACGCCAATTCGCACGCGATACTTCTGCTTGTCTTTTTTCCAGATTACGTTCTTGACGCCTGATGTGTTGTTAACTGGCCTGCGCCGGTTGCACATGTTTTGCGAGCGCGTAGCAAGACGAAGATTTTCTATTCGGTTATCGTGGCGCTTTGTATTTTCGTGATCAACTTTCGCCGGTGCGTTTCCGTGCCATATCCACACAAGCAAGTGCAGTGGGTATGTTTTTCCGTCCACGGAAGCGTATAGATAACCAAAGCTGCCAACAAACCCCGCCACTTCTCCAACTTTTGAGTTGTTGCTAACAGTGATGCGCCTAACTAAAGTGCCGTCACAATAATCGAAAAGTTCGCGGAGTCTATTGGTAGTTATCATCGTCTTATGCCGCAATTAAGCATGCAAGTTCCTGGTATAATGGAGCCCACCCGAACAGCACATCGAAACGCGCCGGGATCTGGTCGTTGTTGATCGTGTATTGCCGAACAACTCGAATCGACATACCGGCCTCCTGTGATGCCGCCCTACCCGCGAATACAACTCCAGCAGGCAGTTCCAGGTCGGCCATCGCCAACGTGTATGCGTTTTTGTGAAACAGCACGTTACGCGGAGACTGAACACCAACACCGCTAGTCCCGATACTGAAAGGAGTTACGGTTGCGGTTGCGGACGTTGATGTAATGCTGACGTTCTGGAATTGGCCTGCGGTGATGATTGCAGGAGCAACAGTGACAGTCCCGGTAGACGATCCGGTGATGGTCATATCCGCCTGAACCACAAAAGGACGCGCCGTTTTCCCGTAAATCTGGCGAGACTGAGGATTTACCGGGAATACGTTTGCGAGGTAAATCTGATCGCCTTTTTTAAGGGTGATCGTTGCTCCGGCCGTAAGCGTAAACGAGCTAGTTTGCGCCCATCCCGTAGCAATGCCGATGCTAGTTGTATCTGCGGTAAGGGTTGATCCGGTAGACGCCCAATAACCGGACGTTTGAGTGTTTACGTTCTGGTCCTCATACCAGTTCATGCCGGCCGAGTCAGTGCCCATAAGCCCGGTTTTGTATTGAGCGCCGATCTTGTCCGCTGGAGTGAAAATGCCTTTCAGCGAGTCAACGATAGTTGCCCCGGTGAACTGTTCTACAACAATCGACCTGTCGCCACGCTTAGGAGCGGCCTCTGAGGTGAGGTAAGCGCCAGCAGTGAGGTAGGTAAGCAGTTGAGTGGGAGTGGTTCCAGCAACGCCGACGATATTGGCAGTGCTGTTTTTCGCCATTTGCAGGCCGATGTAGTCCACTCGGTTAGCGACGGCGGCAACGGAAGGCTTAATGACGTTTTCGGAGAATGCGCCAAGGGATAGGCGCAGGTCTTTAGTGGTGAACGCGGTATCGACGTGGAACTGGTCGCCGTATTTAGTCGTATCTCCGATCACAACCGGAATGCTTGTCTGGTTGTAATCTTCAACGGACAGATTAGGCCCGCTGGTTCCTATGAAACGAGGCGGACGGCGAACGTTTAACGTATCGCCAATTTTCGCGCCATCGACGCCAAAGGATGAGTCATAACTGCGTTTTACACGAGCGCTAAACGTAAGCTCGTTCATCAGCACGTCCAAACTTTCGTTTGTTATCATGCTGATAGTCAGTATCGTATCAGTAGCCACTTTTGATTGCTCCAATAAGTTGAGAAAGTAAAACCCCGTCCTGCGGCTCTAAATCTCATGGAGCAATCACGAATATTCCCTGATGTCGCTCATGTGGGCGGCTTGATGCGCACAAGCTACGCGAAACTTCTAATTACTACATATACTGAACTATCAGTATTTCTGTGTCAATAGCTTTTAGCTATCGGTTGTATTCTAGGCAACTTTTCATCCACGCCCAATACGCTTCCTCTGGAGTGAACCCGCAACCCCAATTATAAGGACGCAGCAGATGCTGCTGACAATTCTGACAGCACCACATGCCCAAAATCATCCGTATACGTGGTTTCATCAATTCATCCGTATTTTCCCAGCCCGTTTAGCCTTCTGGTACTCCTCAAACGTGCCGTGCCACTCGTCCGCGCCTGTCTTTACTGTTGCAACAGGCGTTCCATTGCTTCTCAGTGGAGTAATTGGTGCCGGAGCGCGCGAAATCTCTGCCACGGTCGTTTTTTCGCTTTTTAACTGCGGTTTATCCGCACCCCCCATAGATGATTCCAACTTTCCGAACTCAACCAGCATCTTCCTTACGGTCATTTTCCCTAGCTTTTCGGCAACATCAGGGTTATCAGCTAGGTGAATTAGTATCTCAGGACCGACTTCGCTTTCAAGGATGGCGTCCCTCATGTCATCGGATACCTTGACTGAGCTATTTGTCAGTTTTTCGTCATAGTCCTGTATTTTCTCTCTGGCGGCCTTTTGGCGCGTCTCCCAATCTTTGGCTATACGCGCACGCTCCTGCTCCTGTCGTTGCGTCTCAGCCACTTTGCGGTCATCGTAGCGCGTCTTTTCTGCCGTCCAATCCTTCAGAGCCTTCGCATACTCGGAAACATCGGAAAATTGGGCTGGTAGCGGCTCTGGGTCCAGTTCGTCGGACTTTGGCGGCTCATACTTTGCTCGAAGTTCGGCGGCTTCCTGCTCAACTTTAGCCCTAGCCTCACGTTCCTTCCTTGCCTGTTCCTTTGCCGCGTTAGCTTCTTCCGTCTTAAGGTGCATCCGGTAGCTAAAATCACTTTTAGGCGTCCATTTCCTGTTGAAATAGACTTTCCCGCCATCCTCATCGCCTTCTTTTGGCTCTTTTTCTTGCTCTTCTTCCGCCTTGCTGACGTTTGCTTCAGATTCGGCCTTGAGATTGGCCGCTTTCTGCGCCTCCAACTCCACAAGTTCAGCGGCGGCAGCATCCTCTAATAGAGGTTCTGCAACGCCTAATTGCTCATTGGCGTATTGCTCGAAGTTGTCGGCAGTTACCAGAGTTACTCCTGGCTTGGTGTCACCTGGTTTTGTTTCTGTGGCTTCGCTCATCGCGTTTGTCCTTGTCCTAGCGTTTCTTCCTCGATATGTTTGGCCTGCTGCTCTATGTCCATCATGTTCATTTCATGCTCAAACGTAGCAAGTATCTTGCGCATTTCGTGCGCCTTGTCGGTGTTGCTGGTGAGAATCTTAACGAGTCCGTTTATCTCTGCTACGTTCTGCGCGGTGAGGGCATAGACCTCGGTATCGTGCTGTTTCTGCGCCTGCGTAATCTCCCGCTCGTGCGCGTCGTTCGTTTCCTTCATCAGCGCCCGCTTCGTAGCTCCTTCTTCTTTGATCTGCTGCGCCTGCAACTTGAATTTCTGCTCAATCTGCAGCCCTTGTATAACCTCGCCGGCTTGTTTAAGCTGCATCTGCAATCCCTTGATCTGCATTTGAACCTTTGGCGGAATCTCTGAACCTTCGTCAATCTGCGCCATCGGATTAGCCGCTGCCATACGATCTGCTAGAGTATCGCTACCGTTGAAATCCATCTCGCGGATAATCAGGTCATCGCCAACAGCGGCGACCTTTTCACCCAGAGGCGTATCAAGTAGCTGCATCATCGTGGCAACGCCTTCCTGCCTTAACGTGTCGTATCCTGGGCCGGTTTCCATCACGACATCGTAAGTGCCGACACACACATCATTGAGAACTTTCTCAATAGCGTTCCCTCCTTCGTCTGCGTCCTCTTTTTTCTGGTTGATAGTTACCAGTTGCTCGCGTCCATCTTCCCCAATAATGCGTTGCACTCGCTCAGTATCGAACACAACAGGGATGTAACTAAGCATGATCCGCCACGAGTGCTTTATGCTTCGCGTTAGGTTATCGTAGCCATCGAAGTTAGTGTTCTCGGACTGCGACCGTTCCGCGTTTAGGGTCTTGTCGCTCTTGTGTTGCGCGCCACCTCTTACCGCTGGATCAAATACTCCCATAACGCGCGATAAGTTTTGATTCGCCGTAAACATTGCCTCGATCATTCCTGCTGGGGGCGGTTCTGGCTGAAGTCTCTGCGGCGGCGGAACTGGCTTACCCTCTGAATCTGTGACTTTGTAACGCAACACTGGATTTGGTGAGAGGTTGGCGTTCTTGTAGTCGTTCTCAAACCCTTCGTCTTGTCCTTCAGCTATCAGCCATTTTGCTTTAGGCGCAAGAGCAAGCGATTCAGTAACCGCCGTATTCCAGAAATTGACCATCCTTTGCGGGTCCATCCCGTCCTTAACCAACCCTTGACGGATGCGCCTGCTGTCGATGATTACCGAAGTCCAATACATAGGAACTACTGGAATCCATCGACCGGGTAAGTCCTTTTCCTCCAACACCTCGAAGCTGGTTTGTTTGCGCCACTTAACAACGCGCTTCATGCTATCGCGTTCCTGTTTGACGCCTATCCCCATTCTCAATAAGAAAGCCTGAAACCTTTTTATTTCATCGGCCCACATAACCGAACCATCGTCAAGCATTACTAGCTTCATGGGCTTGCGGTCCAAAAACATATACTCGGCAAGTCTTATGTCCTGCTCGCTCACCCAATCTAAATCACTGTCGCCTGTACCGCGATCACTAAACCCGCTATCTTGAGCGCCTGGATACATTAACTTAAATGAGTCTTTTGTAACCAGATCCGTTATCAACGCCTTCTCTGAGTCACTTCCATCAGGAAGCCTGCTGTTTGGATCAAAGTAAACGCAAAACGGGTTATCAATTACGTCTATGAAAATATCCTGATTGAATGAATCCTCAGAAATGTAATCAGTTCTAAGCCTCCAGTATCCCCAGCCAATCGTCGCGGCGAAGTCGAACGCGGTGTCGTAAGCGTTGTCTGCATCGGAATTAACTTCGACGTGCCGGCCTATTCCGGTAATGATTTTTGCTACTTCTTTATCAGCGCTAGAATCAACTGGCGACGCCTTCCCTCGCGGCCGTTGCTGCCTCTGCGCGTTCGTCACCTTTTTTATGTAGGTGTTCATCTCGTTGATCGTGAGTTGCGGACGCTCAAGACCACGGGATGCTATGGCGTATGCGGGCCATTGGTCGCCGTACCGGAACTGTAAGGCTTTCAGCCCGTTCTGCCGGTTCTCTGACTCGGCATCGTTGGCCTGCCGCAGGAATTCGACGGCTTCTTTTGGATCGCTAGCCACTTACTACGCTCACATTCTTATACGGCTCTGCGGCTGTCGGTTTCTTCGGCTCAATCTCGTTAATCTGGTGCTGAAGGGCGCGGAAATCGGCAATACCTGGAGCGGCGACCACGCTGATAGGTGGCGTATCTGGCGCTTGCGTAGGCTTGAAATCACGCACGGCCTGCGCCCGCAGTTCAATCTGTTCTAGCGCTGCGCGTCCTTCAATAGACCGCTTATCAACGGACTGCGCCTGCGTCCATGCGTCGAAAAACAGTTCTAGCAGTTCTAACTTAGTCATGCGCATCCCTCAATTCATCTATCTTCGCCACCTTAAACTTTTCGCCTATGTCATACAGCTTCACAATTTGCCCGCTTCTAACTTCCTCATTCCTGTATCTGAACTTCCAATGCGAATATGTTGGATTGCCTTGCGCGTCTAACGATACTGGCTGAATGTCGTAAACAGGAACCGCATAGCCTGCAGCGTATATTTCTTGCGGCGTCATCCCATCCACCCGCCGCCAGAATCATCCATGCGCGCCTGCTTTTTCAAACGCACAGAGGCATAGCGGCGCATCATCATTCCGTACCGCGTAGCGCTCATCAGGTCATCGCCAACTTTTACAATTAATCCTTCCTTACGGTGATACAGGCGAAATTCCTCCCACCAGTCGTTAAGGTGAGAAAACACTTTAAGACGCCCTGTTTGCATCCGGTCAAGCATCTCAGCTACACCAGCTTCTACGCCGTTGCTGCCATCCTCAAACGTGGCGCGCTCGGCAAGCATCCGTAATCCATGATCCTTGTATTGTTTAGCAAGCTGCTCTCCGCTGCCTTTGTCATGCTGTAAACCATCATGCGGCCATGCCCACGGCAACCAAGTTCCCCACGGCTTAACTGCGGTTGCGAACATCAGTGGAGTTTGCTCACGAGCGCGATGACAAGCCACCACATGCAGCACGTCGTTATCACGATCCCAAGCCATACGAACGCCAGCGGACGGATGATCCCAACCGAAGTCAAGCGCCCCAATCTGCGGCCAGTGCGAAGGTATTTCAAATGCGTCCTCCCTTACGAATGCCTCCTCAATCGGGAACACACGCCCGCTCCCCATCGTAGGAACGCCACGCGCTCTAGCATCGCGTTCGTGCGCTGGATATGAGGCGATGATAGCCGCGCGTTCCTCGACGCTGTAATGCTCTGCGTCGTCAATCGTCATCTGCGTTACGCTGGTTCCCACGGTCTTATCCAGGATAAAACGCTTTACAACATCCGACATCCCAAGCAACGGAGTAAACGTGACCATTACCGGGCACAGCCCTACGTTCGTTCGCGTCAATCCTTCGGTGTAAATGTCGGATGGCGGTTCCTCGTCATACCAGATCAATTGCTTAGTCGGGCCTTGCCATTTCTCGCGGCCTTGATCGTATGACTTGAATCCAATTTGAGAACGGCCGGCCTGTACATCACCGCCGCCACCATGAGCGACTATCATCGTATCCAGAGCGTCCGCAAGTCCGCGCCTAGGCGATACATCCTTGATAGCATCGCGCGGAACCATCCCCGTTCCCGGTGCGCCAAGTTGCCCGTAAAGCCATCGCTGCGGATTATCGCGCGTTGATTCTCCGGTAACACCGGATACCCAAGCATTGATTGGGGTATCAAAAACACGCCCTTTCCAATAACTCGGATATCTTCCAGTCGCGTGCATCGCAGTTTCAGCAGCGGCGCTAACTGTTTTCCCAAGCTGATTCCCAGCCATGAGCAGGCGTTCACGATGTTCGCGGCCGGCGTCATGGAATTCACGCTGTTTCGGATACGGCCGGTAAAACTTTAACCTGTTGTGCTTGTCCCGATCCGCCTTGGCTAACTCCATCACCTTGAGCTGTGAGGATAGCTCTGATTGTGATAATGGCAGCGTCAAGCTGTTCATCTGTTACCTCGTCAAGCGCACTCTTTATTTCCAGTTCCTTCGGCTGCAGACTTGCTACAACCTTGATAAATGTTGATGGATCTTCTGTAGCGCACGTCTGCAGCGCTTTTTTGCCGTTCTTTTCCCACGCAGCCAGAAGATCGTTGAGGAATTTGCCGCTTAGTTTGTTGCGGGCTTTTACTGGTTTGCCGCCTGGGTTTGGTGAAGCACCTGGCTGAAATTGCGTATGCACCGGAGGTTTTCCATATCCCGGTTTAAACGCTGATTCTGTGGGTTTATCAACTACTTGGCTCATATCGCACGATATTCAGGATCATCCACAGGCAATGTAGCAAGCAATGCTGGATTAGCAATACCTTTTTTTACCTGCCTAACTATCTCATCGCGGCCAACCGGAGCGCGGGTCATTTGCACATACCCACCATCCTCCATTTCAGCATCGCTCATTTCGGATATTTTTTTATCCTCAATAAACACAATATCCGCTTCCTGAATAATCCGGTAAACGTCAGAAGTCCCATCCGGCTTTTCGTCGTGCCACTTGGGATAGAAATCGAAGTTCCCATCGCCAAAGGCGACGGTATCACCAGGTTTTGCGTCCAGAGGTTTAAGGTTGCCGCGTTTATCGCGTTTGCCGGGGCCACAAGCCACCACCACGCCACGGCAATGCTTTTCGTGGCTGACTACCGCAAGGACGGTCGATTGAACGCGCTCAAGCGGTTTAATGAGCAGATAATCCTGTTTTGGACGTAGCATGGACACAAATCCTGCGCTTGTGGCAATGTTCTGTCAAGTGGTGGAGTTACGGCCCATCCAAAGATTTGTTAAAAACAGCTTTATTTCAGCCATCTAAGATCGATCACGTCGCCACCTCATACTGCCTATCCGCCAGACGCCGAAAGCCACGATATGTTTTCATTCTTAGCCGCCTTTCTTTACCAGCCGCAGCAAAGCGCCGCGATTTTCTCTGTAAGTCTCTCCTGTAGTGGAAAGCTTTAAAGACGCTTCCGCCGCGATCCGCTCGTTAGCTGCTCGCCGTTTTTCGCGGGCCTGCGCGTTTTCACCCTCACGTATGAGCATGTCCACCTTGTCGGCATTGCGAAAACACAGTTCTACAGAATCGTAAATTTTACGATCCGGGTTTTGACCCTGGTGCCAAAGTGAATTTGCGATCCCCAGCGCGGCCAATTTCAAATCTTCCTCTGAATATCCGTCATTCAATCTGGCGATTATCAGGTTTTGCCGTTTTGCATCCATGCAAGACCTCGGGTGATTCGTCACATTTTTCCAGTATGCGAATATACGCCTTGCAATGTCAGCGTTGCTTTCTGGCTGCGGTAGGTCTGGGAATAGGGTCAAATTGTCACCCTGTTTTAAGTTTCACGCGAATCGCCGAGCACCTACACCTAATTCATAAACCTAAGACTTAACTGCTTAAAATCAGACAAAGACCTCCCCTAACCCATCTGTATGATGGACTAGGAGAGGAATCAGACCCGGTAAACGGGAGCCTTATGCGAATCATCGTCATAATAATTCGTCCCCCGGCATAAAGCTTCAACCAGCCGCCCCGATTAAGGAATTGCACCAATACACGGGGTAGCGCTGTTCTGGGTTCACCCACGCTTCGGTAACTGCTGACGCGCCCTGACGGTCTGTCGCGCATCGTCGCGGATGTTTTAGAGGATCGGCGGTTACTATGCTTCCGCCTCTCAGTGGCCGCAGGGATTAAGGCTACTATCGTGCCTATCTGGTAAGGGCCGTTGGCTTTCGCCTGCCTACACCAAACTTTACACACGTTTCGACTCGATCTTGCCGGGTTGCACTTGGGACTCACAGGGAGTTCCGCCAATCCACTAAAACACCCGCGTTATCATCAAACTGAGGACGAAAAAAAGCCCTCGGCTGGATGGGCTGCGGGTTGAAATTCGGGTAGCGCCTATGAGGAAGCGCAGTCGAACCACAACCCACCCAGCAAAGGGCGCTCATATTAAAACTACCCGCCTTTCAACAAGCGGCCACGCACAAACAATTGCAATCATATCATGCTATGGATTGTTGTCAAGCACCACAATCCCATTTTCAAACCAGTAAGCAACAGTCCTTTCCCATGCTAATTCCCACATTTCACGCTTTTCTGACAAAGTTAGCTTTCCTTTACGACCATCTATCATGTCGTGGTGATCCTGGCAAACGTACGCGGTATAGAAATCATGCGGTTTAACGCCTATTCCGTGGCCGTGGCGCAACGCATTGCTGTGGGCGGCTACCGTGGTGCCAATTTCACCGCAGATCGCGCAGGGAGCGCCGTTTGCGGCTTTTAAGAGCTTGGGTAGTCTCATGCGCGGGTTGCGCTGTCTGAGTCCGTTCATCTATCCCGCTCGCTAAATTTAACCCCCAAATTTGATCCGAATGCTTGAACCTGCTCCATAAACTCACCGAAACCAAACTTGGTAAGCTCTGTGGTACTACCAACCAAGACTCGATCACCGTTAGGCTTGAAGTCCCACTTACGGTATGTCTCCGGGCTTTTCACCCTGCGCGCAAGTTCATCGCCCATAAGTTCGCCCTCATATGGCAGGTATTCAGCCTTAAAGTGTTCGTGTAGAACGGCCGCCGAATACTGCCTACCTTCTATCCATGCCTGATCTGCGATGTCCCGCAGCGGGCCTGCGTGATAGGCTGCGTTTTGATCTAACGTCCTTACCTTTACCGCTTCACCTACGCGAATCTCAAGCGGGTTATGCGGATCAATAGGCGCGTTCTTGACCATAGCCACGGCTAGGTCACGCTGATCCACGCCTACCAACTTGATAATTCGCGTCGTGAACTTCGGGCGCGCGAGTTTTGTTTGGTCTCCTAGATTGGTCATCTTGATTGATCCAGTTCGCGCCATTTCCGGTACAATTCCTGCCGTTCCCTAATCCGACGCCGCCACGCTGGTTCGCCATCGGCGTTACCATCCTTTTCGTTGGGGTGAATCTTGCGAATGTCTCGCGTAAACATTTCGCCGTCGCTGGCTCGCAAGGTGATACGCAATCTGCCGCCCGCAATGGTTTCGACTTTGACAGGATTGGCGGTTGAAACCTTCGCTGATCTATCGAACAATCTTGTTTGCGATGTGGCCATCACGCCACCTCCAAATGAATAACCCGCTCGCCCTCATGCCGACACAGCTTCTTTTCCTGATCCTTTCCGATAACACCCTGAACTGCTACAGCACGCACGTAAACGAACTTGTCGAACTGCGGCACCCACAGAGCCTCGTAGTCCATTCCGTCCTCGTCTACGTCACTCAGTAGGATTGCGATTTGCTTATAGGTCATGCAGCCACCCGCTGCGGCTTGAAATGCGCCGCGATATACCGGGACAGCGGCAACGGAATCTTGGCAATAGCGGCCGATGCGGCTTTGCGCGCTTTGCTTTTAGATCCTGTCGTGCGGCTGATTGAGTTCCCTGAATCTGAATTAAACCAGTCGCCGCCTTGTTTGATTTCATCGCGGCCAAGTTGCGCTTTATCGGTCTTGTCGTAATGCTTATCGCGCCATGCTTTTGAGATTTGGCGATGGACTGACTCTGATTGAAAACTTTTCCCGCTACCGTCGAACCGAAATCCGGGATTTTTAAGATGAGATTCTTGATGAAACGCAGCGGCAAATCCGGCTTCCATACTTGAATAATCTCTGTCCTTCCAAAGTTTAGGCCCACAGTGCGCCGGAAATTTCATTCTGCGCTGCGATACCATAGGCATCAACGCAGGCACATCGCCCCAAAGATGGTATGAGCCGTAGTTCCACCGCGACCGCCCTACCCATTCCTGCGCGCCCCGCACGTTCTCAACGATAAGCGGGATAAACCGGCCGGCCGCATCGCACGCCTCGCGCTGAATTCTGAAACAGGCGTCAAACAGCGCCGTGAGTCGCTTCTGTTCTGCGGCGTCAGACAAAATGCGCGCCCTCTTTTCCTTCGCCAGCGACCACGGCATAGCCATATATGAGAATTCCTGGCAGGGGGGGCTTGCCACTATCAGAGCGGCGTCTTTGAACTGCCTGCCGTGAATGGTCATCACGTCCTGAAGCACAAGCTGAGCGGGATAGCCGCCTGTGCCGTAGTCGTGGCGCTCGATGTCGAAACCGATGACGCGGAAATTTTCCGCTAAAAGTCCCTCAGTCCAACCACCCAACCCGCAAAACAAATCAATCGCTAGGGGTCTTTCGTCTGCGGATTGCCCACAGCGTTTTGTATTGAATGCCGTATTTGCGAGCGACACTTACAGGCCCCTCGCCACGCGCAATGTCGGCCAGCATGGCCGCAACCTGCGCGTCAGTGAGAATAGAGTTCGGGTTTTTCTCCCCGCTATGATTCCTGCGTTTATAGGTCCACCGCCCTTTTGATCGCATATCTCGCATGTTGTCGAGTTGCGTTCCGACAAATAAATGTTCGGGACGCACGCACGCACGATTGTCGCAATGGTGAAGCACTTGAAGTCCGTCAGGTATTTCGCCAACCGCGAGCCGGTAAGAGACGCGGTGCGCGCCCTCTGGCGAGTCGCCTTTGTGGGTGACGAAAATGCCGTATCCAGATGGATATTTTGCGGCAGTCCAAGTCCAGCACTCGCCAGTCTTATCGACCTTTTCCCAGAATCTATCCGCGACCGGACGTGCCTTGTATGCCATATCGAATCATACCATGCGTAGCCCTCGGCCAGCAATCCTTCCGTCCAGCCACCTAAGCCGCAGAAAAGGTCGATGGCTAACGGCTTCATGCCACACCCTTAAAAACAAGTGATTTCCATATCGTTGCCTTCACCCCATGCCGCCGCGGATGCGCCGTAGTTTTCCCGCTGTCTACAATAATTCCGGTATCTATTGCTCTGCGGCAGATTCCTCCGTAAGCCTTACCAGTTGCCGGCGCCGGGAACGTCTTATCTAGTTCAGCCTCTGCCGTGATGAAATACCAAGGGAAAAACTCGTTCCTCTCGGCATACTTTCTGACAAACTCAAGAGCTAACGCAGACCATCCCGGTACGTCTGATTCGGCGTGGGATAGGGCGGACTGAATGCCGGTGTTTGCGGCGGCTCTGGCTGCGGCCATCGTCGGTGCTCCTGATTCATCGAACATGGCAGACTGTTCCACGCTCAGACCTCCACCACAACTATTCCATGCACAGCCAGCATGAGATTCTTCTTAACCACAAACCGGCGATAGGCGTCCGTCCGCTGATAAGCCTTGCGTGATGCTTCGGTTTTGAATGTGGGCTTTACGTCCTCGACTACCTCTACCGGAAGCGTCGCTTTTCCGTCATTTGTGAAGTAGTAAAAGTCCGCAACGTATTGGCAAATGTGCGTTCCCTTCACCACTAAATCGAATCTCTTTTGGCGGAACAAATAATGAATCTTTCCTGCCTTCTCCAACATCAACAATTCCCCGTAACGCCGCGCCTCTTTCTCGCTGTCGAAAGTCCCATGCTCGGTTACGCATTTACGGTTGCGCATCTTCGATGGCTTAGACTCTTTCTTTACTGGCTGCGTGGGATGCTTTGCGCGCTTCTGGTGAGCCGCATACTGTTCGTCTGTGAAGCGGATCATTTCGCCGCCCTCTTGTAGTCAGGCGACGGCACGGCGACAACCTCATACATGCGAATCATTGGGGTAAAGTCCAGCCAACAATCCTTACGCGCGCAGCTTGTGACCTTGCGCTCGCCGGTCAATGGTTTGCTGCATTTGTAACAAAGCGTCACGCCCTCGCCTCCTTAACCTGCTTACGCCGCGCCCGAATTACCGCGTTTTGCGCGGCGCGTTTAATGCCTTTTTCGCGGCGATGCTCTAGGTAATTGCCGAATCTGGCATTCCTGCCGAACAGGGGCTTGGCGTTGGCGCGGGAGGTCATGCGGTTTTTTCCGTGGGGGCGTAAATACCCTCGTATGTAACCGGCGACTTCTTTACGATGATTTCCGCCTGTTCCGGTCGCGGCCTGCGCTCTAGCAGTCGCCAACTAATAACCGTGCGAACCTTCGTACGAAAGAGCTTGGCAGCCTTCTCGTCGCCCACTGATTCAATGTATTCGGAGAGTTTCATTTGCAATGATTTTACACAAACCGTGTTTATTTGCAAGCCCTCATAAACACAAATCCCGGCGTCTAACTATTTATCCTTTATATTCAAGGACTAAGCAAACTCACCCAAAATAAACACATTTTGTGCTTTACATTCATACACGATCCGTGTTTATAATTCCCCATCGCAACAACGCACGCAACCACTAGGGAGATGAGATGGCATCAGATAACGACGAACTGAAGATTGAAAAGGGAGTCCCCCTGCCGACTTCTCGTGGCGGCGGCATTTTGACAATACTGCGGCTTTGCGAAGTTGGCGACAGCATCCTGTACAAAAAAACTCAGGGATCGGCAGCAAGTTTGGCAAAACTAGTTGGCTCTGAAAAAGGCTGGAAATTCACAACGCGGAAAGTCGATGGTGGAATTCGCATCTGGCGCGTCGCTTAATCAACAAACGAGGGAGATGAGATGGCAACGAAAATAGAAATCAAACACTGGATCACTGGCGCAGTTCTGTTCTCGCTCGAATGCGGGGGCGTGAGAGAAGCGGTTATTAAAGCGGTTGCTCAACGCGCTGACCTGCAAGGCGCTGACCTGCAAGGCGCTGACCTGCAAGGCGCTGACCTGCGAGGCGCT